>FTJN01001187.1_pt2 | contig 35100 bp, 32 predicted proteins | sample 1658361 | NCBI WGS metagenome assembly FTJN01 (sample SAMEA3914819, study PRJEB12502) | metagenome | biome: forest; material: soil | place: Canada | collected 2010-06-26 | depth 0.3 m
CGCACCTGGTCGACGATCAGCTCATTGATCGCCGCCGAGGTGATTGGGTCCAGGCCGGTGGTCGGCTCGTCGAAGAAGATGATTTCGGGATTGGCCACCACCGCCCGGGCCAGGCCGACGCGCTTTTGCATGCCGCCCGACAGCTCGGACGGATAGGAGTCCGCGACACTGGCGCCCAGACGCACCCGGCCCAGCGCCTCGATCGCCCGCGCCTTGGCCTCCTTGCGGGACACGCCGTCGGCGTTGATCAGGCGGAAGGCGACATTCTCCCAGACCGTCAGGCTGTCGAACAGGGCCGCGCCCTGGAACAGGACGCCGATCCGTTCGAACAGCTTGCGCCGCGCGCCGCCGCCGGATGCCATGGTCTTGCCGTCGACCAGAACCTCGCCGGCGTCGGGGCGCACTAGGCCCATGGCCACCTTGATGGTCACCGACTTGCCCTGGCCGGACCCGCCGATGATCACCAGCGAACGCCCCTTGGCGACGGACAGGTTCAAACCGTCCAGCACCGGCGCGCCGTCGAAGCGCTTGCGCACGCCCTTCCATTCGAGTTTGGCGACTTCGGTCATGCGTGGGTGAACAGGGTTGTGAGGAAGTAGTCGGAGGCGAAGATCAGGATGGCCGAGGAGACCACCGCGTGGGTGGTGGCCCGGCCGACGCCGCGCGCCCCGCCCTTGGCGTTATAGCCGTGGTAGCAGCCCATCAGGGCGACGATGAACCCGAACACCGCCGCCTTGATCAGGCCAGACCCGACGTCCCAAAGCTGCAGGAAGTTGGCGGTGTTGCGGATGTAGACGCTGGAATTGAAGTCCAGGATCCGCACCGCCACCAGCCAGCCGCCGGCCACGCCGATAATGTCGGCGATCAGGGTCAGCAGCGGCAGGACCAGGGTCGCGGCTAGCAGGCGCGGCGCGACCAGATAGCGGAACGGGTCGGTCGACAGGGTGCGCATCGCGTCGATCTGCTCGGTGGCGCGCATGGCGCCGATCTCGGCGGCGATGGCGGCCGAGACCCGGCCGGCCAGCATCAGGGCCGCCAGCACCGGACCTAGTTCACGCGTGATACCCAAGGCGACGATCTGCGGCATCACCTGCTCGGCGTTGAAGCGGCCGCCGCCGGTGTAGATGTTCAGGCCCAGGGCCGCGCCGGTGAAGATCGCCGTCAGCCCGACGACCGGCAGCGAGAAGAAGCCGATGGCCACCAGCTGCCGCAGGAACTGGCTGGTGAACCAAGGCGGGGTGAAGACCGAGACCACGCCACGCAGGGCGAAGACCCCGACCCCGCCGACCATGCGCAGGGCGCCGAGCGTCGAGCGCCCGATCGTGCGCACGGGTTTGAGGAAGGCGGGGACCGCCGCGCCGGCGACGGCCATCTCAGTAGCTGTCCGGGGCCGTGGCGGCGGGGTTCGCCGCGGGCGCGGCGCTGGCCGCGGGAGCCGCGTCGTCGCCCTGGGGGCGCATCACCGAGCCGATCAGGCCGAACAGGTCGACCGCGCCCTGGGTGTTGTCGATCTCGCCGCCCGGCTTGATGTCGTCAACCGCCCCGCCTGGGGCGATCGCCACGTGCACGCCGCCCAGCAGGCTGTCGCTGGTGATCTTGGCGGTGGAGTCCGACGGCAGCTTGACGGTCGGATCCAGGCTCAGCTTGGTCACAGCCAGGAAGGTCTTGGGATCCAGGCTGATCTGCGAGACGGTGCCGACCTTGACGCCCGCCACGCTGACGGCCGCGCCCGGGGCCAGAGAACCGACCTGACCGAACTTGGCCGTGACCTCATAGCCGCCCGGCTTTTTGCCGACGCCGCCCACGCTCAGCGAATAGACGAGAAACGCCGCCGCCAGGACGAGAACAAGGAGACCCATCAAGGTCTCGGCCCATTGATCGCGCAACCCCATATCCTTTCGAAGTCCGACGAGGCCGCCCGCCCGAACGGCCGGCCCCGATGTTATAATCTTACTTGCGCGCGGCGGGACGCTGGGCGTCACGCTGCAGCTGAGAGATCAGCACGTCGATATTGCCGCCGGCATTATCGATCGTCGACACGAAGTCCTGTTGCTGGGTGATCGCCAGCCACACGCCCTTGAACTGGACATCGACGACCTTCCACGACGTCCCGCCGCCCATCACGCGCCAGGACACTGGCAGGGGCGAACCCACCTGGCCACCCGAGATCGTGGTGTTGACGATCACGTCGCCCGGCTTGCGGACGACCGAGCCGGTCACCTTCAGGACTTCGCCGTGATAGTCGTCGATGCGATTCTGGTACACGCCCTCGGCATAGGTTCGGAACGCCGTGGAAAACCGGGCGCGCTGGTCCGGCGTGATGGTGCGGGCGTACTTGCCCAGCACGAAGTTGGTGATCTTCTGCACGTCGGCCAGCTCGTCGATGGCCTGGTGGAAGGTGGCCTTTTTCTGGGCGACGCTTTGGTTCTTGTCGGCCAGGACCGAGATGACACGCTGGGCCCGGGTCTGCACGAACTGCTCGGCCTGCGGATCGCGCGCCGATTGGGCCAGGGCCGGACGTGCCTGGCTCAGGGCGCCCAGGCCGACGAGCGCGACCAGGGCCAGTTGGGCGAAACGACGGGTGGGTCGAGCGTTGATCATGGGTGGTTCCGGCATGGTCATGTGGTGTGCCCCTATTGGGCGGGCTGGGCGGGCGTCGCCTCGGGCGATGTCGTAGGCGGCGTATCGGGCGATGCTGGGGCAGGCGTATCAGATACGGCGGCGGGATCGGTCGGGATGTCGTCGAAATCGGGTAGAACCTGGGCCTTGCCGGTGGCCTCGCGCACGAAGGCTTCGCGGTATTGACCGAAAGCCGAGCGCGCGGTCGCGTAGGGATCGGTCGCGTCATCCAAAGCCCGGAAGGCCGTGTCGGCTCGGGCGCGGGTGTCGACCGTCTGGGTCACCAGGCGGGTGGCCCCGAAGGTCGTCGTATAGCCGCCGCCGACGATGCCGACCGGATCGGTGAACAAGTCCAGCACCCGGCCCACGCCTTCGCGGAAGCTGGAGGGACCAATAATCGGCACGTAGAGATAGGGTCCAGGCTTGACGCCGTAGCGGCCGAAGGTCTGGCCGAAGTCGGCGTCGTGCGCCGGCAGGTTCATCTTCGAGGCCACGTCCCACAGGCCCAGCACGCCGACCGTGGAATTGATCAGGAAGCGCGCCGAAGACCGTCCCGCGCGCTTGGGATGGCCTTGCAGGATGTCGTTCAAGGTCGTGCTCGGCTCACCCAGATTATAGATGACCGAACTCACGCGATGGCGCACGGGGGCCGGCGTCACCGCCAGATAGCCGTGGGCGACGGGACGTAGCACGGCGTGATCCAGGCCCATGCTGAGCGCGTAGCTACCGCGATTGAAGCCTTCCAGCGGGTCGTAGGCGGTCTGCGACGTGTCGGCCGCCACGGCGTCAACAACGGGCGGAGGCGCTTCCGCGGTTTGGGCGGCGGAGGCTTGGGCGAAGGCCGACGACGCGCCGAGCGCGAGGCCGCCGGCGGCGAGCAGGGCCACGGCGAGAGTCGCTGACCGGGTCTTCCCGGCGGCGCTGACGAGCCGATCCTTCATCGCATTATCCCCTGCCGACACGCCGCGCATCCCAGTCTCCCACCGGGTTCCCGGCAGCAGGCATGTAGGCGCCTGGACAAGCTAAGCAAGAGCCGGACCGCTTCCTGGATGTAATCAGAGTACGGAAGCAGCCTTCACGTTCAAGTCAGGATGCTTTCAGCCAACCCGCGGCGATCGAATAGGCTCCCGCAACCAAGGCGATTATCACATCCATCCTTGTCGCGATGGTGGAGATTGGGCAGACTTCGTTCCATCAACGCCGAGGCCGATCCCATGGACCGTTTGCGCGCGCCGTTCTTCTGGCTGGCCGGCTTCATGCTGCTGGTCGCCCTGCTCATTGAATGCGCTTCGGGCTTCGTGCTGGACGCCGTGCACAAGGCCGGCTTCGAGGCCTCGACGCCCGGACTGGGGATCAGCTATCTGCCGATCCTCGATGGCCTGCTGCTCTACACGGTCCTGCTGATGGGACTGGGCATCCTGCTGTCGCGCAGCGTGATCGGCCGCATCCAGGGGATCGTCACCCTGGTGCTGGCGTTCTTCGGCCTGCTGGGCGCGATCGCCATGGCGCTGGTGGCGCTGGGCCTGCTGATCCTGATGGTCACGCTTCTGGTGGCGGTGCCGTTCGGCACGATCGCCTATTTCGTCGCCTGGGCCGACTTCCCGACCGGGGCCGCGACCGCCACGCTGGGGCTGATCCTGCTGCTCAAGATCGCCTTCTGCATCCTGCTGATCCTGGCGCACGAACGCTTCCTGCAGAACAAGGGCATCGTCATCCTCAGCGCGGTGTCGCTGGGCGCGACCCTGCTGGTGTCATTCCTGATCGACTTCCCGCCCGGCTTCCTGGCCAGCATCACCGACGCCATCGGCGCGCTGATCATCGCCGTGGTGGGGGCGATCTGGCTGCTGATCCTGCTGATCGGATCGATACTGGCGACGATCTCGTCGATCCGGACGGTGCGGGTATAGGCCCTTGCTCCGCCCACCGCCGAGACGGCGAAGCCCTAGAGCATGGCGCGCGATAACGGAATCGCACGCCATGCTCTAGGCTTTTGTTTTCGCACCGCTTTTGCGGAAAACCGGTGTCCACTTTTCCGCGCGATGCTCTAGGTGGCGAGTTGGACGATCACGCCGATCACGACGCCCAGGATGACCGCCCCGGCCATCACCGCCCAATCAAGGCCGTCGAGGGTCCAGCTCTCCGTGATCCTCACCGAGGTCGGCGAAGCCGATCCCGAGATCTTGGCCACCAAGCCGCGGACGCCCGCCCATATCGCCGCGACCAGGGCGCCGATGCCCAGCCCGACGGCCGCGGCCGGCTCGGGCCAGTGGGTGGCCAGCGGCACGACCACCGCCGCTCCTCCGATCAACAGGGTGATCGCGAATACGATCCATCGCATGACACGTCTCCTTCTCTGTTTTTGACGCACAGGGACGAGGGCGGAACCCGACGGCCGCCACCGATTAGGTCTTCAGTCGTTGCGCGAGGCACGCTCATCGGATCGACACCGTGGCGGTGTCGCCGACCACCGGCTCGATCTTGATCATTCCACCTTGCGGGTAGACGACCATGGCCACGGCGGCGTCGTCCTTGTCGCAGGACAGATGCTCGCCGTCTCCGGACCGCCGCGCCTTGCGCCAGGCCTCCGGGCAATCGTCCATGTCGTCCTCGGTCGGGGTGGAGCCCGAGGCACAGAGACAAACAGCCTGGGGACAGGTTTGCCCATCGCCGCCGATGCATTCGTAGGTCGCCTTGACCGCCAGGCCCGAGATCAGGCTGACCCGGGCGATGCGCATGTCCTTTTTCGAGGGTTCGACGGCCAGCGTGCCGGGCGTGCCGCCCTCCAGGCCCTCGCCGGCCTGGCCCGAGACCTGGACCGCCGTCTTCAAGAGCTTGGGCGCGAAAGGCCGCGCGACCTTGCCCAGCAGGGCGGCCATCGGCGGCGGCTCCCAATCCGCCAGCGCGTCCTCGTCGATCTTGCCGTCGCGGGTGGGCGGTCCACCGCTGGCCGAGGGGGCCTGCGAGCCGCGGGCCACGCCCACGCCGATCGCCACGGCGAAGCCAATGACGATCAGGACAAGTATGATGATAACGAACTTCATGGATGCGCCTCAGCCATAGCCAGCCACCAGGATCGCGACGAACGCCGCTCCCAGCCCCAGCACGCCCACGGCGGAGAGGACGATCGCCAGCGGCCAGGGCCAGCAGACCCAGCCCGTCACCGTGCCGCTACCGTCCGTGAAGACCTGGCCGGTCCGATCGTGGGGGTTGGCGATGCCATAGGCCATCACCTCCCAGGGATTGTCGAAATAGGTCCACCACATGATGGCGTCGCCGATCCGGCGGCTGGAGTCGAACAGGCCGGCGATCAGGGCCGGGATCAGGACCAAGCCCATCCAGCCGACATAGGAGAACCAGAAGAACGGCCCCAGCACACGGTTCTGCCAGATGTGGATCGTCTCGTGCTTGAACAGCTCCGTGGTCGGGTCCCAGGCGTCGGTATTGCTCATCACCGCGCCTTGGGTGAAGGCGAAGCCGGAGCGCACCGCGAAGCCCTGCTTGTAGCGATGGGCGTCGTGACGATTCTCGTCGAGGCCGTCGCCATGGTCACCCCAGGCGAAGTTGATCAGGTGCATGAGCACCCCGTTGGTGTTGCCGCCCAGCCCCCAGGTGACGTCCAGCAGGAAGGCCGGAACGCCCAGGCCCGCCCATTTGTGCGTGGCCCACAGTCCGTCGAACAGGCCGATCAGCCCGCCGACCACCAGGGCGATCCACAGCAGCGCCTCGAACCCGATCACCGGATGGCCGAACCCCAGCGAGATCAGATTCACCACCCCGGGCCAGATGAAGAACAGCAGGCTGGTGACCGTGATGGCGGCGTCGGAATCCCCGCCGATGCTCAGCATGATGCTGATGAAGGTTCGGGCCAGGAACGCGCCGAACGTGGCGGTCAGGAAGGTTTCCAGCACTCGCCACAGCGCCGCCGATCCATCGCCCTTGGCCAGTCGGACGATCAGGGCGATCACCGCCCCGAGCACGCCGAAGGCCAGCGAACCCAGGATCGCTTCGAGAGAGAATATCCGCTCCATGCCTGGTTCTCCTGATAGGGCCCGCCCCACGGCGAGCCCTCTGACGAGACGGTTACTGGCCGGCGGCTTCCCGGCCGGGTCGCTATTTCTTCCCGGGGATCCGGATCCCCGGCGGCCGGCACGCCTTGTAGCGAGACTTGGCCGCCGCGTTCTCCTGCGCCACGCTCGCCCGCCGTTCGCCGGTCACGCAGACGTGGTCGTTCTCGACGCTCTCGCGCCAGACGAAGCCCATCAGACAGGTATCGGGACCATAGAAGCCGCCGTTCGGATCACGGCGGGCGTCGGCCTGGGCGTTCTCCTGGGCGGCCAGGCTCTGGGACTCCGGCGTGACGCAAACCGTGTCGCCGGGGCGAGCTTCGCGCCAGACAAAGCCCTCGATGCAGGTTCCGAACGTCGGATTGCAAACCGAACTGTCCGGCTCTTCACCCGCGACAGGCGGTTGATCGGGCACGAACACCGACTTGGCCATGGCCACGGTCAAGGCCACGCCCGCGCCCTTCTTGGCCTTGGTGTCGGCGGCGGGGTCCTGGGACAGCACTGTTTCCGGCGGCTTCTCGCCCGTCTCCAGGTCCAGCCGCTTGATGACCGTGTAGCCGGCCTTGTCGAGGTCCTTGACGGCGTCGGCATAGGGCCGCCCCACCACCGATGGGATCTTCGACCCGCCGCTCATCACCACGATGACGATGATCACCGCGACCACCAGCACCAGCACGCCGCCGACCACCGCCAGGATCCACCAGGGGAACGGCTTGGGCGGCGGCTTCGGCGCGGCGGCCGCGGGAATGGTCACCGCCGCCGCGCTGCTGTCGGTGCTGTCGTTGTCCGGGTCGTTGACGTTGATCGCCCGCAACTTGATCCGATGCTGGCCGGCCGGGGTCGCCCCCGGCACCTTGGCCACGACCGTCACGGTCTGGGTTTCCCCAGCCGCGACCGGCCGTTCCGACTCGCCTTGAACCTGGTACCACTCGGGCTTCCCGTCACCCTGGACCTGAACGCTGAGACGCGCCGTCAGTCCTTCCTCGGTCTTGTTGGTGACGCTGAAGACGGCGCTTCCCTTGTAAAACCCGCCCTCTGACTTGAGAGCGACGGTCGTCGGGCCATCCGGAATCTCGAAACTCGGCATCTGTTCATCCTTGTGCTCGCGAAAGCTTCAAGAGCCCCCGAAATTGGCTTCACGAAACGTGGCTACTTGATCTGCTGAAGTTTGAGAGGCGTGGCCGTCGTCAGCTTCGCCTTGTTGGCGAAGGTCAGGACTTCCGGGCGGATGAAGATCCTGCAGGTTTGACGGCCATTGAGGATGATCGAAGGCGCGCCGATGACGATATTGACCTTGGTGCCCTGGGCGACCTTGGTCTTGGCCTCGATGCTCTGTTCGATGATCTTGTCGACCGTTCCGCGGCAGGCCGATCCGATCGTTCCGATCTCCAGCCCCGCGTTCTGCAAGGTCTTGATCCCGGAGATGCCTTCAAACTGAGGCGTGACCAGATCGGGCACGACCACGCCGGGATCGACGGTGAGATTCACCGGGCTGCCCTTGGGCGCGGAGGTTTCGCCGACCGGATCCTGGCTCACGACGGTGTCGGGCTCCTTGCCAGTCGGGGGACCGACCACGCGTGCCGCGACGGTGAAGCCGCGGTCCTCCAGCAGGGCCTGGGCGCCGACATAGGGCTTGTCGACGACGGTCGGCACGGCCACCGTCTCGCCGACCGCCACGGTCAACTTGACCGCCGTGGTCTTGGGATCGGCCGCGGTGTCGGCTTCCGGTTCCTGCTTGAAGACCAGACCCAGGGGCTGGTCGGCGGAAACCGCGTTGATCACTGGCGCGGCCCCGTAGCCGTCTTTCTTCAACACCTCGACAGCGGCGGCGTATTCCAGCCCGGTGACCTTGGGCACCTTGCTGACAGCGACCGGAACGTCCTTCTTGTCGCCGCCGCTCATCACCACGACGGCGATGATCACGCCGATCACCAGGACCAGCACGCCGCCGACCACCGCCAGGATCCACCAGGGGAACGGCTTCTTCTTGGCCGGCGGCTTGGCGACCGCCGGGACCGTGACCGTCGCCACCGTGCTCTCGGTGAAGTCGTTGTCGGGATCGTTGACGTTGGTCGCGCGCAGTTTGATGCGGTGCTGGCCGGGCGGCGTCGTCGCCGGAATCTTGGCCGCCACGATCACCGTCTGGGTCTCGCCGGCCGCCACGGGCCGCTCGGGCTCGCCCTGCACCGAGTACCATTCAGCCTTGCCGGCGCCCTGGATCTGGACGCCGAAACGTCCCGTGAGCCCCTCCCCGGTCTTGTTGGTGACATTGAAGGTGGCGGTCCCCTTGTGGAACCCAGCCTCCGTCTTCAGGGCCAAGGTCGTGGGGCCGTCGGGAATCTCGAAACTCGGCATGGGTCTTCGTCCTCGTGCTCGCGATCAGGCTGCGGAAAATTCGATTTCGTAGGTGGTGTAGGCGGGACGCTCTTCGTCGACGATGCGACGGACCAGGTCGGCCAGCGGCTGGGCGGCCGCCGGCGCGACGACGCGCAGATGGAAATTCCGCGCGTCGCCCTTGGGCCCCGGCGGGTTCTCCTGGACGCTGTAGCCGGACAAGCCGGTGGCGACCGACAGGATGCGCTCCAGCGTGCGCCGGGTGCCGCGCCAGCGCGACAGCTCCGCCGCCTCCAGGCATAGCAGCCGCAGGCGGCCCAGGCCCGCCGCATAGCGCGGCGTGCCCTCGCCCGGACGCCCGCCGGTCCAGTCCAGATAGCGGTCCAGGTCCAGCCAGCGAGTCAGCATCAGGGCGAAGTCCGGCGGCGCGCGCAGCGGATCGACATGGGCGTCGAGGCTGGCCAGGGCCGCCTCGGCCGGGGCCTGAAGTTCCTCCATCACCAGCAGCACCGCGCCGAGCGGGTTCTTCGGCTTGACGGCGGCTTGGTAGGTCTCGGGCAGCAGGCGGGCGATGCGGGCGTGGTCCATCGCTCAGGCCCCCGTGTCTTCGTCGATCACCACCGACAGGCGGTGCTGGTCGGCGCAGTACAGCCAGTTGGGCGGCAGCGGGATGCGGTCGGTGAACACCGTGGCCGAGGCCGTGGTGAAGTGCGCCGCGCCGTCCAGGCTGCGATAGACGCCCATCGGCCCGCCGGCGAACACCATGGGCGCCGCCCCAGGAACTGGCGCGGCCGCCACGCAGGACACCACGTGCAGCAGCCGCTCGGTGTCGCGGATCGGCAGGCCGGCGTCGAGCGCCGCCGGTCGCCAGGCCGCCGCCGTCGCGCTGCTGTCCAGCGCCAGCACCCCGCCCCGGTTGGACCCGGCGAACACCCACTGGTCGGCGAAGGACAGCCCCTCGCACGAACCGCCCTGCCAGCCGATATTAAACGGCTTGAACCCTTCGGGATCGTCGGCCCCGCCCGAGCGCAGCTCCACGCGGAAAGCCCCCGCGCCCTGCTGACCCGCCTCCGCCGCCGTGGCGGCCCACAGGAAATCGCGGGCGTTGAAGCGCTGGACCGACAGACTGCGGATGTCCTGCCCGACCAGGCCAATCGAATGGAAGCTGTCGGACACCCCGCCCAGGGCTGACAGATAGACCCCGCCCTTGACCCGCGCGGCGACCGCCACCTGGACCACCCCGGCCGACGACACCGAGGTCGTCACGGCGTAGTAGCCCTTGGTGTCGCGGGTCTTGTCGACGACCACCGGCGATGGCCCGGCGTCGCCAAACGGCTTGAGCTGCCGCAGCCCTTCGCCCGTGGCGATCAGCAGCAGGGGCGAGCCTTCGCGATCCACCCAGTCGGCGTCAGAGACCTCGCTGTTGAACACCGCCGCATCGGTCTTCCAGGTCTCGCCGCAGTCGCGCGACACATGGATGGCCCCGCCGGCCTTGCGCACCACGCCCAGCGCGACAAGGCCGGGGCGATCGCGGTGACGACGCACGAACAACGGACGATCCCCATCGGCCTTGAACACCGTCGACCAGGTGCCCCCATCGTCGAGACTGCGGTTCAGGCCTAGGTTGGTCGCCGCGAACCAGGTGCGCGCCTGATGCGGATCGCGCAGCAGATCGGCGACGTCGCGATCCGGTGCTTCCCCGATGGTCAGACGAAGCTGGTCGGCATAGCGCACGCTGGGATCGGCCAGCATCGCTTCATAGACGTCGGAGGCTCGCAGCATCCGGCCGAACGGCTCGTCGCGCAGCGGCGAGAACAGGGCGTTGAGACGGACGCGGAGCCGGGCCTCGACCGCCGGGGCGTCCTCCTCGCGACTGACCACGACCCGCGCCGCCACGGACACCGGTCGCACCCTGGCCCAGCCCACGGCCGTCTGTACGCCCAGTGGCCGACGCTCGTCGACGGCGGCCTGGACCCGCGCTCTCAGTTCCTCGCTGCGATGCTCGATCACCGCCTGGGCCGTGACGCCGGCGTCGGGCAACTTGGTCGCATCGACCGCCGGCACCAGCAGGATCTCGACGACACCCGGCGCCGCATGCGCCCAGACCTGGGACTGGGCGTAGGCCTTGGCTCGAGCGACCGCCCCGACCCGGATCGCCACGCGCTCGAAATCCCGGGCGGTGACCGCGCAGCGCATGGAGGTCAGCTCCAGCGGCCCACGCCGCATCGCGGCCTGCACGGTCTCGGCTTCCGCGCCGCCCGCGGCCCGCGCCAGGTTGGTCACCGTCAGGCCGGCGATGGGGGTCTTGAAGACGGTCAGCGACCCAATGGCCACGTTGCCGGCCCGGCCGCCGCCACCGCGATACCAGACGCGAATGTCACGCCCCAGCGCTGGAACGGCCGTCAGCGGGGTCGAGCCCTCGCCCGCCAGGGACGGCGAGAACTGGATGCGGCCGGCGGCGCGGTCGACGCGATACACGCAATCGGTCGGGGCGGCGTCGGCGAAGCTGACGACCTCGCGCCAGATCCGGTAGCTCTTGTCGCCCAGCGTGCGCGAGACCGCGCCGTCGGCCAGTTCCGCGCTGTCGGCTTCCACGCCGACGATCAGGTCCAGCCCGTCGCCCGACGGCGCGATGATCGGCGGGCGACGCACCTGCACGCTCTGGCCGGGCGCGCCCGTCCCGGTTCCCACCGCCTCGGCCTCCGTGAGGTCGGCATGCAGGGCCGGCGCCTCAACGCTCTTCTGGTCGGCCGCCAGGGTCGCGGCCTTGGTGACCACGAAGGTCACCGAGCCGTCGTTGGTCGCGATCTTCGTCCCCGCGGGGATATTGATCGGGCCGACGCCGTCCGCGCGGGTGAAGGTCAAGGTCGCCGCCGCGGCCGCTGGCGGCCGCACCTGGGCGCCGACCAGGTTCAGCAGGCTGACATACAGCTTCTCCGGCACGCGATTGAGCCGGTACAGCATGGTGTCGGTCAGATAGGCGAAGGTCTCCAGCAGGGTGATGCCGGGGTCGCTGGGGTTGCGGTCGGTCCATTCCGGACAGGTCCGGTCGATCACCGCGACGGCGTCGGCCATCAGCTCGGCGAAGGTCCGGTCGTCCAGTTTCGGCGTGGGCAGCGGCATCAGGTGGCCTCCCCGCGCAGGTCGAGGGCGAAGTCCAATTGGCCCGGCTGATTGTTGCCGCGCACTCGGTAGTCCAGAGACACCGTCAACTGGCTGGGCGCGGCGGGATCCACCCCGGCGTCGAGCCGCACGATCTCGATCCTCGGCTCCCACCGCTTGATCGACTGGCGGACATAGTGGATGGCCAGGCCCGCCGTGGTGGCGTCATTGGGCGCGAACATCAGCCGGTGCAGCGGGCAGCCGTAGCTGGGCCGCATGACGCGTTCGCCGGGGATGGTGGTCAGCAGCAGGATGATCGCCTGGCGCACGGCCTCGTGACCACCGACACCGGCCAGCCGGCCAGCCGGCGACAGCACCAGCCCGGCGGGCGGGCGCAGGGCCGAGGTCGCCCCCGCCAGTTCCGCCCAGTCGAACCGAATGCCCCGAACGCTCGCCATGCTCAACTCCCAGCCGCCACGAGGCGTTGGCCGGGGTCGACCACGCGATAGTTGACGGTCCCCGGGGGCGACCCGTCGGTCAGGCCGGTGACCGTGTCCAGGCACACCGCCCGCCCGCCGATGGTGACGAAGGTCGAGTAGCCCTGCTTGACCACCAGGGTCGTGAGACAGGGCTTGAGGCCGATCACCGGGTTGGCGTTCGGACAGGCGGCGATCGGTCGGGACTGCGGGTTGGGATTGACCAGCGCCAGCCGGCTCTTGATGCGCACCAGGGTCTGGGTCGGAGCGATGCCCACCCGGCCACCATGATCGCAGACCAGCGTCGCGTCCTGGGTCAGCCACAGCATGCTCAGCCCTCCTCGAACGCGACGGAGGCGGCGCGGATGGTCAGTTTCCGCCCCGGCGCCTCGATCAGCAGGTCACCGGTGGCCCGCAAGGTTGAACCGCCGGCGCTGAACTCGAACAGACCGCCCGCCCGGGTTTGCAGCCGCGCCATGGCGTCGACGCTGTCGAGAGTCAGGGCCTGGCCGCCGGGCGTGCGCACCGTGAAGGCCCGGGCCCCGGCGGCGCGCGCCCCGGGCCGGCCGGGGGCGATGCGTTCGCCATAGAGGCCGCCCAGCACCACGCCTCGGGCCGGGTCGCCGTCCGGGAACAGCACCAGCACGTCATCCTCGGGCTCGGGTAGGATGGCCACGCCCTTGTCGGCGCCGGCCCCCAGCAGCAGCACCGCCATCCACCCGGTCTCCAGATCGCCGACCACCGGCAGCTTGACCCGCACCCGGGCCAGCCCGTCCGGATCGTCGGCGTCGGTCACCTTGCCCAGGGTGAAGGCCGGCGTGCGGGCACGATCGGGCCGGGTTGGCGGCTCGGTCGATATCTCGACCACATAGCCCCGCGCCTCGTCGAAGCGATGCAGCGCCCGCGTCACCACGCAGCGACCGTCGACCAGGTCGCCGATCCCTTCAATCGTCACCGGCCGGCCAGGACGCAGGCGGACGTCGCCCTCGACCGTCGCCTCCAACAGCACGGCGCGCGCCACGGCGCGGTCAAGATCAGCCTGGGCCAGGCTTTCGGCCTCGCCCGCATCGGCGGCCAGGCGGTTGAACAGCGTCCGTCCGCCCAGGTCCGGAAAGGCCGTCAGCCCGCCGTCGCGCAGTTCCTCGGCGTCCTGCCGCGCCAGCCCCGCCCGGGCGTTGGCCGCGACGGCGCGGGACGGATCCCAGCTCTGGGTTCCCGTCCACGGACGCAGGGAGTCCGCTCCCGCCGAGGCCCGCGCCTCGATGATCTCGCGGCGCATCTTCAGCGCGATGGGATCGCCTTCTCCGGCCAGGCTGATCAATTTCAGTCCGCCGGCTTCGAGGAAGAGATAAAGGCCCGCGTCCCGCGCCAGATCGACCAGCAGGTCGAAATCGTTCTGATCGTGCTGCACAATCAGGGCGCGGGTCGGGGCGTGCTCGGCGCTCTGGAAGTCCAGGCCCAACTCGGACGCCAATTGTCCCGCCAGGTCGATCGCCGACAGGTCCGTAAGGGTCCGCGCCCTCTGGCGCAGCCGCGCCCGGTGCAGCTTGTCCAGGGCCCGCAGGCGCACGGTGCGCCCCTGGGCGGCGTCATGTTCGTATTCGATGGCGGTGATCTCGCCCTCGAACAGGTCGCCCGACCCGTCGACCGAGATCGCCAGGGCAGCCCCCAGCGCCAAGCCGGACAGGGTCTCGGCCGGCGGATCGGCGAAGACCAGTTCGGCCAGGGCAGGCGCGTTCAGGGCCTGGCGGACGAAGGCCGAGACGGCGTAGCGCGCGAAGGTGGCATCCAGTGGCGCACCGGCCAGGCGGGCCCTGAGGGGTCTATTGCCGAAGATCGAGCTCATGCCATCGCCTCCAGCACCGTCGCCAGCGACGGCAGGGTGATGGTGGTGCCGTCGGGAATGTTCAGCGGATCGTCGATCCCGTTGATGGCCGCCAAGCCGGCCCAAAGGCCTGGGTCGCCGTAGTGATCGGCGGCGATCTGATCGAGGCGCTCGAGCGGAAGGCCTTCGTTGTCGACGGGCACGTCGATGGCCGGGAGCTGCTGGTCATCACCGCCATCGGGATCCGAGGGAGCCTCGAACTGGGGGGTGACCGGTCGGCTCGGCGCGGGTCGTGGCTCGGACTCCTCGACCCGGCGCAGGCGCAGGCTGAGCCAGGACCGACGCGGCGCGCCGTCGACATTGAACCGCTCCAGCCGCTCGGCCACGTGCAGCACGACGCCGGGAATGTTCCAGGACTTGCCCCAGATGAACCGCACGGTCGGCGGCGCGGCGAAGCCGTCGGCGGCCACGGCGTTCTCGGTCAGGTCCCAGAGCGGCCGGGTCAGGGCCCGCACGTCGTCGTCCTCGGCCGGACCCGAGACACGCGACGGGTCGTCCGGGGTGTTTGTGGCGCTGGGCGGGCGACCTTCGCGGGCGACCTCGACGTCGAACAACAGGTGCAGGTCATACTCGGTGACGCCGCCACCGGTGGCGATCAGCGGGTCCTCGGACCGGGCCAGGCCGGTCAGGAAGCCGCCGGCGCCCTGGCGGATGCGCAAGCCGGCGGTGCGCCGGGCTTCGAGGTTCTCGGGGTTGAGCAGGCAGGAGATCCGCTCGCCCGACCGCTCCAGCAGGAAGGCTACACGCTCCATCGGCCCTCCTCCTGTTCACGCGCCAGCTGATCCAGCCGCGGCGACGGGATCTCGGCCACCACCGGCGGCGCGAAGACGTTCGGCGGGAACCGTGGCCAGCGGTCGTCGCTCGATGAGCGGGCGGTCCGCGGGGAACCGATGCTGGCCGACGGCGGACGGGAGATCGCGAAGTTGGCGCGCGGATCGCGAGGGGCTTCGTCGTTCGCGAAGGACGGAGCCCAGGTCGGGCTGGGCCTCCGGGGCGTCGACGTCATGACGGCGCGGGGCTCGGAAGGGATCGACGGCGCGTCCCCTTCGTGGGCCACGGCGTGTGGCGTGGGCGCGCCCGGTGGAGCGGCCTCCGGACCGTGAGAAGGCGGCGCGAGGGACTGGGCCTTGTGGTCGGAGCGCGGGTCGGTCGGGCTCAAGGCGATCCCCGACGGCGCGGATTTGGTCGCGGCATGGCGATGAAGGACGGACGCGGCGCGGGGCCTGTCACCCAACCCGGCCAGCGTCCGGAAGATCGAGCGGCGGGCGACGGGCCGGACGGAGGACGACGGAAAAGCCGGACGCTCGCCCGTCGAGGGGGCGGGGCTGATCGGCTGGTTCAATATGGACGGCGTGCCCTGTGGTGGCGCGTCGACCGGCGGCGCGAAGGCCACGGCATCGCGAGCGGATGGGAGCACGGCGGGCTTCCCGTGGGACAAGATGCGCGAAAACGAAGGAGTGACGTCCGGCGCATCGCTCCGGCGGGCCCGCTGTTCGGGCCGATCGGCGGACCGGGGTCCGGCCTCCGGCGCCGCGGGAGACGCCACGAAGGCGCCCTCGGCGGGCCCGTCAACGCCGAGGAACGACACGCGCGCTTGGACCTTGTCGGGGGCGATGCTTTCAAGGGGCTCCGCGGCGGGCGACAGCGCGTCAGGCGACGGGGACAGCTTCCCGATGTCCAACGTCAGAGGCGAGCGCGGACGCCGAGCGGTCGGCGCATCGCTTGGCGACGTCGAGGCCGGGCGCGGCGGAGCCGGTTCCACCGGGGCGAACACCGGGCGCCGTCGTCGTCCCTGCGCGGCCTGGGGCCGGCGCCAGATCTCCGACGAGCGGCCTTGCAGCGCGGCCAGGGATGGAACGCCGTCGCCCTGAGCCGGCGTGTGTGCGACCGGACGTGGCGGCGCGCGCGGGCCAGATTCGTCCTCGGCCGGGGTCGTCGACATCAACGGCTTCAGCGGCCCCGCCGCCCCAGGGAGCGACGCTGGCCAGGCGGAAGACTGGCTCGACAGCGACAGGGGCGCCGCGCCGGCCTCCGCCAACCGCGACGTGCGTTCCGCGACCAGCGCCAGCCAATGGTCCGGCGCGCCGGGATAGCGTTCGGCCAGGGCGGCCATGACCGGACCAGAAACCGAATTTGGCGTCGGCTCGGATCGGTCCGCCGCGGCGCGCTCCAGAACCAACGCCATGGAGCGTGCCAAGGCGGCCACGGCGATCAGCCAACCCGACAACAGGCGGCGAAGGACCATGGCTCAGGCTCGGGTCAGGGAATCGAAGGACAGTTTGAGTTCTTCGATCGCCACCTCGCGCCCGAGGGCGTCGAACGACACCCCGCTCCATTCGCAGGGCCAGGCATTGTCCAGGTTCCAGCGAAGCACTTCCGCCGTGCCCTTCACGTCCAGCATGGCGATCGAGATGTTCCGCCGCGGCGTTCCGCCGGCCAGGACTTCCTTGAGCCAGTCCCACAGGGCCGGCGTCTTGGTCAGGCCGTAGCGGAGGGTCACCTCGGCGTATTCGACCGGCCCCGGAAGCGTGCGGACGATCTGGCCCGCGCCGGACTCGCGATAGCGAACCGGAAGGATGCGAACCCCAAGGCCGAAGCACTCGGTGAACCGCACCTCGCCCATTTCGCGGGACGAAAGCATGAAGTTGTAGTTGCGATAGAGGTCGGGAATGGCGCCGACCTTAGGGGCCGCGTCCGCGCCTTGTTTCGCTGCTGCTGCTGCTTCAGCCATGACGGATCCTCTTCAAGGTTTGGGGGTCAAGCGGTCTCGACGGTGGATCCGACCGCGGTCTGGCCGATGCGGAAGATGACGAACTCGGCGGGCTTCACCGGCGCGATGCCGATCACCACCACCACCTGGCCGGCGTCGACCACCTCGGGCGGGTTGGTCTCCGCGTCGCACTTGACGAAGAAGGCGTCCTCGGGCCTGGCCCCAGCCAGGGCGCCCTGCCGCCAAAGCAGGGTCAGGAAGGCCCCGACGTCGCGCTGGATGTCCTTCCACAGCGGACCGGCATTGGGCTCGAACACCACCCAGCGCGTGTTGATGGCGATCGACTCCTCGATCATGTTGAACAGCCGCCGGACGTTCAGGTAGCGCCAGTTGCTGGCGCTGGGGGCCAGGGTTCGGGCGCCCCAGACCCGCACGCCTTCGCGGGTGAAGAAGCGGATGCAGTTGACCCCGACCGGGTTGAGCACGTCCTGCTCGGCCCGCGTCAGCATCTGGGTCAGGCCCTGGGCGCCGCGGATCGTGACATTGGCCGGAGCCTTGTGCACGCCACGCTCGCTGTCGGTCCGGGCGTAGATGCCGGCCATGTGTCCGGACGGCGGGATGGAGACCAACTGGTCCGGGTCGATGGCGTCACGGCCGCGCAGCCAGGGGAAATAGCAAGCGCCATAGCCGCCATCGGAGTCGCGGGGACGAAGACCTGGCTTAGGCCCCTTGGCTTTCGTCGCTGGCGCGTCACCTTCACCAGCGGCCGCTGGCGGACCGCCGCCGTCGGAAGCCCGCGTCAGGACCTCGACATCGTCAACCCGGGCGGGCGCGTCAAGGATGGCAACGCGATCCTTCAGCGACTCCGCCGCGTCCAGCAGCGCATTCTGCGAACCCGTGTCGGTGCGACCGGGCGCGGCGATGATGGCGATCTCGTCGATGGCCGCCAGGGCGTCGAGCCCCCGCCCCTTGCCGGCGATCGCGCCGTCGGCCTTGGTGTTGACCACGTAGCAGCGCGATCCGCCGTTGAGGAAGAAGCCGTAGACGGCGTTGGCCAGGTCGGTGCCCTTGTCGCCGTCGCGCACGAATTCGCGCAGGAACTGGCTCCAGTTGTTGATCGCCACCGCCTCGTCCACCCGGGCGTCGGGATTGGGCGCGGCGCCGACGAACCCGGCGGTCGATGTTCCCACGGCCTCGATGGGGCGTGGGCCGGCGTCGACTTCCTCGACATAAACGCCGGGGCTCAAATAGGACGGCATGTCAAATCTCCAGCGGTAGACGAAGGATCACGGGGTGTCCGGGCTCGACCTCGTCGTCGATCTCGACCCCTCGGGCCCGGACATTGAGGCGCACCACGGCGTCGCCGACGGGGCCATGGAGGCGGAAGCGGCCGAACGCGTCGGTCTGGGCGGTGCGATCCACGCCCTCGGCGCGGACCACGGCGCCGGCCACCGGCGTATCGCCGGGTCCCAGGACCGAACCCTGCAGGACGCCGAGCTCGCCCGAGGCGACCTTGAGCGGAAAACGAACGAGCGGCGCGCGGACGGCCGGACGGCGGCGCGAGACCGTCGCGCGCAGGATAAGGCCCAACGCCGGCGGCAAGCCCAGGTCGATGCAGAGCCGCGGCACGTCGCGGTCGGTGGCCACCTCGGCGTGTTCGTATTCCATCGCCGCCAGCATCAACTCCATGATCCCGGTCTGCTCGGCGAACGCATCGGCGGCGCGCACGGTCAGCAAGTAGTCGGCGGTCAGGATCAACGGCGGCGAAGGCGAAGCCGCGCGCGGCGCGGGGCGCGGGGCCAGTCCGACCAGCCGGATATCCACGCCGTCCTGGTTCTCGCGATCACCCAGGGAGCGCGACGCGACGGTCCGGCCCGGCAGGACATCCTGTGCCCAACCGATCAGTTCGCGCGTCGTTTCTTCCAGCCCCTCGGGCATCTGACAGCTCCCCATCCAGAGGTACAACCCCAGGACGTCAATCATACTAAGTCCGAAATTTCGCAAAAGAAAAGCTCGGATTTCAGCGTTCGATGAATCCGACTTTTACCTTCATGAAGGCACACGAAGACGATTACTGGCGAAATCGCTCAGTATTACTTAAGCACAAAAGCCGACAAAATGAGCCTTGGCGGGCCAATAACTTGGCACGCCTTGCCATAGACAGCTATAAATCTACTTATACGCACATTTTACAACCGGTAAAGTGTAAACGAAACGTTGGTTTTTGATTCATTTGGCCACCACAATGACCCAATCCGGGAATCCGTTACTCTAGACCAACCCAACTAGAAATAAACGTAAAGGTTGCGGCCCCCTGTCGACCGACCAGCGCTCCTAGGTCCAAGACGTTAGCGGGCGGCCTCACCAACGCTCGCGAGTTCGGGTCTCTCCGCACGCCACTGGAAGTAGAGCAGCACCGCCATGACCCCGACCAAGGGATCCCAAAGAAGGCCGTGCGGCTGGAAGAGGGCGTCTGGGACGCACATCGGTCCGTGGGTCTGCGACAGCACCCAGAACAGGGTCGCCAAGCCGATACTGGCCACCGCCAGGCGCCACGGCAGGATGGTGAGAACCCGCCCCTGAAAGCCTTGCGTCGCTTGATGCAGACCCAGATCTCGAGCCCCAGATGGAGCGCCACGAGGATGAGGACCAGGAACAGCGCCATGACCGCGCCGATATCGACACCCCACACGTCAAGCTGCGACTGGCGCGCACGGCCCCTCCTTCTTGAACTTCAAGCGGACGCGGAACTCACTCGGAAAGGCTCGGAAAGCTTCAGGCTACGCGGGCCCGGCGAACGACGCCGTCAGCCAAGATCAGGAGCGGCGACCAGGCAGAGGGGTCGAGACGCCGACGAGCGACAGAACGATCTCCGCTTGGAAAGGGCGGCCTATAGTCAAGTTTCCCGGTTTAAGGGATTTTGTCTAGTCTTGAACTTATAGGTGGAGCTTAGCAGGCCTTGCTGATCCGTCCACAAGCCATTTTCCGGAAGACGAGCCGACGCGGGCGCGACCCAGACCGGTGCGATCTGGCGATAAAACAAGAAAGTAGGGAATTGGCGGATACGGAGCCCGCCAACCGAAGATTATTCCCTTATAAATTCCTTCACTTAGACAAGTCCCCTCACACAATACCCCCGTCCCTACCCACGTTTTCTCGCCCCCCAAAAGTACCAGTTTCAGCGCATCCAGCGCAGTCCATAGGCATCCTTTCAAGAGGCCAGGTTCGACCCAACCGCGTGCGGGGGACGAGACCGTTCCAGACTCCGGACATTCAAACTTGGCGCGGATGACATGAGCAGCCATTGGGTCTTGATCGAAGGACCGGCTTTTGTCCCTAGGGTCGCACGGCCATCTCCGCCTCGAGTATCGCGGCCACGACCTTGCGCAGGTCCGCCGTCTTCACCTTGGCGCTACCGGTCAAGGCGAGGTCGCTCTCGGAGAAGAACAGGACACGCCGCGGCGCCTTGTAGCTGGCGAGCTTCACGCGCGCGAAGTCACGCACGGCGGCTTCGTCCAGCCGCGCCCCGTCTTGGCGCACGACGCAGGTGACCACCATTTCACCCAGACTCTCGTGCGGGACTCCCACGGTCTGGGTAAGCTTCACGCCCGGGCAATTGATGATGACGCTGTCGATCTCGACGGGCGAGACATTGGCGCCGCCGGTCTTGATGATGTCATTGAGCCGCCCCTCCCAGAACAGGCGCCCCGCCTCGTCCACGGAGCCGCCGTCGCCGGTGTGGAAATAGCCGTCCTCGTCCAACGTCTCGTCCAGCGGCGTGCCGAGATAGCCGAGCATCAACGTCGGCCCCTTGATGGCGATTTCGCCCCGCGCGCCCACGGCGACCACGACGCCTGTCAGGGGATCGACGATCTTCAGGCTGTTGCCCGGGAGCGGCGGTCCATGGCTGTCGCCGGCGACCTCGCGCGATGTGTTGGCGGGATATCCGGTGCTCAGGGTGAAGGTTTCGGTGCCGCCGTAGCAGTGGCGCGGCTCGATCCATGTGGTGACGACACTGGGATGTCGGGCGATGGGCGAGTCGATGTCGATATGGTCGAGCGCCGACAGATCGGCCGCGCTCCAGTTGGCCGTATCCTCCAGTTGGGCCCATTGATGAGGCCAGGCGAACAGGAAGCTCACCCGCTCGGTGACCATCAGGTCCACGGCCTCGTCGGGCTGGAAGGTCTGCTGGAGCACCAGCGTCCCGCCCGCCGCCAGCGTCGCGCCAACCACCATGGCGAAGTTGCCCGACCAGAAGAAGCCATTCGCGGTCCAGGCGCGCACGCCTTCGCTCAAGCCTTGCTGGCGACGCATGCGCCACAGCTGGATGGCCACGCCCCGATGGGCGCTGAGGATGCCCTTGGGCTTGCTGGTCGAGCCCGAGGAGAAGAACAGCACTCCCGGATCGGCGGGCCGCACCGTGTCGACGCGGGCTTCCACCTGAGACACGGAAACCTCCGCCCCGCTCGCCAGGAAGGCGTCCCAGGGTTCAATCGCCCCTTCCCGCTCCCCGTCCACCACGGCGATCCATCGCAGGAACGGGAACTTCAGCGAGGCCAAACGGCCGGGCGTGGCCTTGCCGATCGCCGGCTCCAGCTCGACCAGGATGCGGGCAAAGTCCTTCTTCAGGACACGCCGCTCCATCAGGAGTACGGAACAGGCCGAGGCGGCGAGCAGATGGTCCAGCTCGTCGGCGGTGGAGAAGGTGCTGAGCGGGGCGGCCACGCCGCCGGCCAGGGCGACACCGAACATCGCGGCGAGGAACTCCGCCCGGTTGGTCATCAGCACGCCGACGCGCTCGCCCTTGCCTAGGCCACGGGCGACCAGGGCGCGCGCCACCTCCATGGAGCGCCCCCACAGATCGCCGTAGGACCAGCGTTCGATCACACCGTCCGACCGGCGCTGCACCAACGCCTCCCGATCAGGATAGCGTCCGGTCACCTGGCGGAGGAACCCGGGGAGCGTCAGCTCGCCCAGCCCCGGCTCCTCCGCGAGCGGAGGACCGTGGACGATCGACACCGACCTGTCCGGGACAAACAGATGAACGCTCATGGACGAGCCCTTCGACAAAGCCCGGCTAGAGCGTTTCCCGGCCTGATTGCATCAGGCCGGTCGCTCTAGTCGTTTGTTTTTACGCATTTTATTCACGCGAACCGGGCTCCACTCCGCTTGAAAATGCTCTAGTAGGGCAGATCGACCTCGTTGAGCGAGGTGACGATCGTTGCCGATCGCTGGCCCGCCCATCGAGACATGATGTGCGACGGAGCTGTCGGCGCGGACTTGATGGATTTCGACAGGGCGCGGCGTCAGCCGCCGGGCGCGACGAGACCCGCCGCCGACCGCAGCTTGGTCGGCGAGGCCATGAACCATCGATTGCAGTTACGCGTCATCACCGACTGTTCGGCGAAGCCCAGGCGCTCGGAGATCCGTCCGAAGTCCAGGTCGGTGGCTTGCAGATAGTAGATCATCAGGTCGCGGCGGACCTCGTCCTTGATCCGCTGGAAGGAGGTTCCATCCGCCTTCAGCCGCCGCAACATGGTCTGCGGGTGCAGTTCCAGCTCGGCGGCGACGCGCTCGCTGCGGCAAAGCCTCGTGCCCAGGAACCGCATGATCACGCCGCGCGCCTGGGCCTGAAGCGGCGGCGGGCTGCGACTGAATTTCGCGTCGATGAACGCGGTCGCCGCCTCATGGACGCTGGCGTCGCGGGTCGCGATCGGGGCGGCCAGGTCCCGCTCCGAATAGACCACGCCATCCACCTTCTGGCCAAACAGGACCTCGCAACCGAAATAGCGCCGATAGGCCTTCAGCGGCGAGACGGGCTGGTGGCGGAAATAGATCTTGCGGGCGCGGGCGCCGCCGCCGGTGAGCTCGCTGGCGGCGAGGTGGCCGACCAGCAGAAGCTGCTCCATCGCCTGGCTCCTGAGCGGCGCGTGGTCCAGCAGGATGTCGTGACCCACGAAAACCACGCCGTATTCGGGCCAGGGCCTCAACCAGACCCGCGCCGCCAGACTGTGGGCCGCCGTATGGCTGCTGACATAGTCGAGCGCATCGCCGAAGGTTCGCGAGGTCCTCATCACCGCGCCCAGCGGCCCGAACATCCGGCCGCTCTGCAGGGTGGCCAGCCGCAGGCCGAAGTCCGGGCAACGCAATTGCGCCGCGGCGATCTCGAGGAGTTCGAGCACCTGGCGATAGGTCACCTCGGCGGCGGGCAGCATGGGGTCCCGCGCCTGGATTCCGACCTTCAACATCAATTGCGCCGGGTCGCCGCCGAGCGTCTGGACCAGTTCCGGGAAGAACCTCAGCATCTTGGCGTGCACGACGTCGAAGGCTGGGCCGCCTTCGGATGGAACCGACTCCGGAAGGGTCCGAGTCACACCGTCCTCCCCTTTTGATCGCGTCGCGGCCGCATGGTTTCGCCCTCTTGGCCTCCAGGGCGCCGCATCTGTCGAAATCGGTCAAGCGATACCCAGGGGTCGGGCGTAATCAATGCCCCTGCGATCTGTCCCCGTCGCTCGGCGTTGTCATCAAGAGCTCTGTCCTCAAAACTCTCTTGGCGACGGGCACGCGGGACCTTTTATCCGACGACCCGCAAGCCCGTGCTCGCGCCTCGCAGGCGCCCGGCGCCGTCGCTCGCGGGCCTCGCATGGCGGGCGCGCGGCGCGCTCCCGTCAGGCTCTCCAGCGCGAGACACCGCCTCGTGGCGCTGACCGACAAGCCCGCGCCCCTGTCGAAATTGGTCAAGCGATCCCCTGGCGCCGAGGCGTAATCAAGGGTCAACGACCGCGCGATCCACGGATTGTCGGCAGGAGTAGGGGAGCGATCGATGGCGAACGCCGATGAACTCGACGGATTTTTGGACCAAGAGAAAATCCGCGCTTGCATCGCGCGCGTCGCTCGCGGTGAGGATCGCCGCGACGCCGAACTGCTCCGCGGCGCCTTCTGGCCCGAGGCGACCACCGATTTCGGAATCTCGTCCGGCTCATTCGATCAATACCTGGCCTGGGTCGTACCCGGCTCTCCCGCCATTCCGGTGACTCAACATCTCCTGGGCCAGAGCCTGTGCGAGCTGGATGGCCAAGCCGCGCGCTGCGAGACCCACGTCACCGCCTATCATCGGGTGAATATGGGCGAGGAAGAGCGCGACAGCGTGATCGGCGGCCGCTACCTCGACCGCCTCGAAAAGCGCGGCGGCGAATGGCGCATCGCCCAGCGCACGATGCTCTACGACTGGTCCCAGGATTTCGGTCGGTCGGTCGACTGGTCACAAGGCCTGATGGGCATGGCTTTCAGCGGCGGCCACTACACCGGCCGCGCGGTCGGCGATCACAGCGAAACCTTCTTCGGCAAAGGAGCCTCGGCATGACGCCGGCGTCTCCGGCGGGCCCGAAGGGTACGTCTTGCCCCTTCTTGACGGCGCCCGTCCGATGACCGGCTCCCTCGCGGGCAAGGTCGCCGTGGTCACCGGCGCCAGCCGTGGCATCGGCAAGGGCATCGCGCTCGCCTTGGGCGCGGAAGGCGCGACCGTCTACGTCACGGGGCGGACGGTCACGCAGGGCTCCTATCCATTGCCCGGCACCGTCGGCGAAACCGCCGCCGAGGTCGACCGGCGCGGCGGCAAGGGCCTGGCGGTGCAGGTCGATCACGCCGACGACGACCAGGTCGCGGCCCTGTTCGAACAGGTCCAGCGCGAGCAAGGCCGGCTGGACATCCTGGTCAACAACGCCTTCGCCATCCCCGAGGATCTGACCGAACCTGGAACGTTCTGGGAAAAGCCGCTGTCGAATTGGGAGATGGTGGATGTCGGTGTGCGCTCCAACTTCGTCGCCGCCCGGCATGCGGCTCAGATCATGGTCCCGCGCAAGTCAGGCCTGATCGTGGCCATCTCGGGTTATGTCGGCGTCACCTACACCTACGGCGTGGTTTTCGGGACCTGCAAGGCGGCCGTTGACCGGATGGCCCGCGACATGGCCATCGAACTGCAGCCGCACAATGTCGCCTCGCTTTCGCTCTGGCAGGGCTTGACCCTCACCGAGCGCGCCCAGCGCAATATCGACCGCGATCCCGCGATGAAAGCCCTGACCGTCACTAATCCGCTGAATGCCTGCTCTCCGGAATTTCCCGGCCGGGTGATCGCGGCGCTGGCCGCCGATCCGGCGCTGATGAGCCAGTCGGGCGGCACCTTCATCACCGCCGAGGTCGCCCAGCGCTACGGCGTCACCGACACGGACGGCAAGGTCATCCCCTCGCTGCGCGAGCAGCGCGGCGCGCCGATTTGGCGCCCCATCATGGAGTCCGCCCTTGGACGCTGACCGCCTCGCTCGCCTCGATCAACTGATCGATCGCCAAGACATCCTGGACTGCCTGACGCGCTTTTCCCGCGCGATGGACCGCTTCGACCGCGACCTGTTTCTGTCGACCTTCCATCCTGACGCCGTGATCGCGGCGGGGAGTTTCGTCGGCGGGCCAGTGGATCTCTACGAGTGGGCCGTGCCGATGCATGACCACGGGCAGGCGGCCACCCATCACAACCTGCTCAACCACAGCTGCGAGATCGACGGGGACACGGCGCATGCCGAGACCTACTACCTGTTCGTCGGGCGAAACCGCGATGAGACCAACTGGATCGCCGGCGGCCGCTATATCGACCGCTTCGAGCGGCGCGATGGGGCCTGGCGGATCGCGCTGCGGACCAATTGCATCGAATGGTCGGGCCTGGTCCCTACCCTGCCCATTCCCTTCACCGACGTGCCCGGCATTCATGACAACGGCGCGCCGGGTCGCGGCGCGACCGATCCGTCCTACCAACGGCCCCTGATCAATCGCCGTGAGCCGCACCTGCCGCCGGGCTTCGCCGCCTCGGTCAACGCCCCGACCGACGCTCACGTAGGGGACGTCCCATGACGGAACGCAGATTCGATGGCCGCGTGGCGGTGATCACCGGCGCGGGGCGTGGCTTGGGCCGCGAGTACGCCCTGCTGCTGGCCTCCAAGGGCGCCAAGGTTGTCGTCAACGATCCTGGCGCGGCCATCAAGGGCGACGGAGCCGACGCGGGTCCCGCCCAGGCGGTCGTTCAGGAAATCCGCGCGGCGGGCGGTGAAGCCATCGCCTGCCTGGAGTCCGTCGCCACGCCCCAGGGCGGCGCCGCGATCATCCAGGCCGCGATCGACGCCTACGGCCGCGTCGACATCCTGATCCACAACGCCGGCAACGTCCGCTACGGCTCTCTGGAAGAGATGAGCCACGAGGACTTCAAGGCGGTCGTCGACGTTCACCTGATGGGCGCCTTCAACGTGGTCCGCCCAGCCTTCCCGATCATGGCCAAGGCCGGCTACGGCAGGGTGGTTCTGACCTCCTCGATCGGCGGCCTCTACAGCACCCCCAACGGCGCCAACTACGCGGTCTCCAAGTCCGGTGTGATCGGGCTCAACAACATCGTCGCGCTCGAGGGGCTCGAAAAGGGCGTCAAGTGCAACATCATCATCCCCGGCGCGGTGACCCGCATGGCCGAGGGATTGGACACATCCCAGTACCCGCCCATGGGTCCGGACATGGTCGCGCCCGTGGTGGGTTGGCTGGCCCACGACTCCTGCTCGGTCACGGGCGAGATGCTGATTTCGGTGGCCGGTCGGGTCGCCAGGGCCTTCGTCGCCGAAACCGCGGGCGTCTATCGCCCATCCTGGTCCATCGACGGCGTCGCCGACCAGATCGACACCATTCGCGACGCCAGCGACCTGTGGGTGTTTCCACCCGCGCCGTCGGGCTTCGTCGACCATCTCCAGCGCAGCTTCGAAATGGCCAGCAAGAGCTGAAGCGCGGTGGAAACAAGCTCTACCTCGCGCCCTTCGGGTCGCCAGGACAGTGAAAAGAACGCCCGCGGATCGATTGCACAAGCAATGCCGACCGACGAGCACAACAGGGGAGAACAGTCTATGCGTGCTTTTTCGATCAAAGCCTTGAGGGGCGTGAGTCTGCTGGCGCTGATGGCGCCGTTGGCGCCGATGTCGGCCATGGCCCAAGCGCAGCCGGCCCCGCAGGCCGAGGCCTCCACCAGCCTGACCGAAATCATCGTGACCGCCCGTCGCCGTGATGAAAGCGTCCAGGACGTTCCCGCCGTCGTGAACGCGGTCACCTCGGAAGCCCTCCAGAAGGTGAACATTCGCAACTTCACCGAGGTCCAGACCCTGGTCCCCGGCCTGACGCTGACCAGCAACGCCAACGGCACCGGCGGCAACGCCCAGGTTCGCGGCGTCAACTTCGACATCAACGCCAGCGGCAACAACCCGACCGTCGAATTCTATCTGAACGACGCGCCGATCACCGCCGGCGTCGTGCTGCAGCAGATCTATGACGTCGGTCAGATCGAAGTCCTGCGTGGACCGCAGGGCACGCTGCGCGGCCGCGCCTCGCCGTCGGGTTCGATCACGATCAGCACGAAGAAGCCGGACCTCTATCGGACCGGCGGCTATGTGAGCAGCACGCTCAATGATATCGGCACGACCAACGTCAACGGCGCGGTCAATATCCCGCTCATCGAGGGTATCGCCGCGATCCGCATCGGCGGGCTGTACAATGACGACGACGGCAACCAGGTCCGCTCGATCGACACCACCCAGGAAAAGCGCAAGGCCTATAGCCGCACCGAAAGCGGCCGCATCAGCGCTCTGGTCACGCCCATCGACTGGCTGCGCCTGGAAGGGTCCTACCAGAGCATCCTCTCCAACTATCGCAACCACGATCAGGTGGAATCCTTCAGCGTCGTCAATCCAAGCGCGCCGGCCAGCCCAACCCTGATCAGCGCCGACGACCGGCTGAGCTTCCAGGCGTGGCCGCGCACGGTGAAGCAGAACTACAATATCTATAACTGGCGCTCGGAAGTGTCGGTCGTGGGGCAGCAGCTGATTTACCAAGGTCAGCACTACACCCAAGACATCTACTCGGATGAGAGCCAGGATCCGGGCAATGTCTTTCCGACGACCGATCTGATTCAGCACACGGTGTCGCATATCAAGTCGACATCGCAGGAAGTCCGACTGCAGAACCAGGAACGCGTCTTCGACATGTTCGACTATGTTGTCGGCTACTTCGACAACAAGAACAACACGCCCACGACCCTGAACAAGCCGACAGCCGTGCGGCTACCGGCGGCGCTGGGCGGCGGGGTCGCCGCGATCGTGCAAACCGCCGTTGGTCGCGCGGGCCACTCGCACGAGAAGTCGATCTACGGCAACGTCACCGCCCATATCGGCGAATCGACCCAGGTCTCGGGCGGCCTTCGTCACATCGACTACAGCGACGTCGGCCAACTCTTCGTTGGCGGCGCGCTCCTGACGACCGACACCCATGCCGACAAGAAGTGGGTCTACACCGCGTCGGTGCAGCATTCCTTCTCGCGGGACTTCATGGTGTACGCGAACACCGGCTCTTCCTATCGGCCGGGCATTACCGCGGTGGGCGACTTCAACCTGTCACAAACGGCGCTTGAGCGCTCGTTCATCAACCTGCCGTCGGAAACCTCCAAATCCTACGAGGCCGGCATCAAGTCGACGCTGTTCGATCACAGGATGCGATTGAACGTCAGCGGCTTCCACCAGAAGTTCGCGAACTATCCCTATCGTTCTCCCAATGGCATCTACTATGTCAACACCGTGGCCCTGACGCCACTGACCCAGCAGGTGGCTCAATTCAACTTCGTGGCGGCGGTTCCGGTTGAAGTGAATGGCGTGGAAGGTGAAATCTCCTATGACCTGACGCCGAACTGGAACATCGGCGCCGTGGCCAGCTATGCGCTCGGCAAGATCAAGAACGGGACCATCCCGTGCAACGATCTGAACGGCGACGGCAAGCCTGACACCACCACCACGGCGCCGACCCTAGCTCAGCTTCAAGCGGCCACGGGCGCGAACGGCCTGTCGAGCTGCAAGGTCTCGCAGCGCTCGTCGTTCCAGCCGCCGTTCAGCACCACCATCCAGTCCGAGTACAGCCAGCCGATCGGCAATCTCGAAGGCTATGTGCGCGGCTTGGTCTACTACAACGGCAAGTCGCAGGGCGACCCCACCAGCGCCTTCGATGACGTCAAGGGCTATGCCCTGTTCAACCTCTACGCCGGCGTCCGCGCGCCGGACAAGGCGTGGGAAGTCACCGTCTATGCCAAGAACCTGTTTGATACAACCAAGGTTCTGACCCGGACGAACCCGCTGTCCACGTCCTATCAGGAGTTGCAGCCGCCGACCTTCCGGACCGCCGCCGCGGTGACCTACACGAGCCCCTATACGGGCATCACCACGACCGCGCCGCGGGAGTTCGGCGTCAACCTCCGGGTCGCCCTGGGGTCGCGTTAAGATCGCTCTAGAACTCTAAACCACTTCAAGACCTATGCAGCGGATGGCCGGTGGCCATCCGCTGTTTGGCTATTGGCTGAGCGCGATGAAGCAGCGTTCGTCTGTCGCCTCTTCCGCAACGCCCCCCCCCAAACGTCCAACAAGAGTCAGGTACGGTCGACGACCGATCGGCACGCATTGGCTTTGCCAAAAACGGATTTTGCCAAACACCGGGAGTCGTTCGCGGCTGAGCAGGCGCGGAGCCCGCAATCCGCCATTGATCTACAGCGGTGATCGAGATGAACCGGGACGGTCGGTTAAAGTTGGCGGAGACGGAGGGATTCGAACCCTCGATACCCTTTTGGGGTATGCCGCTTTAGCAAAGCGGTGCCTTCAGCCTCTCGGCCACGTCTCCTCCTGAGAGGAGCGGTTCGATAGCCTGTTCGCGGAAGGATGACAACGCGCTGTCTCGAAAAATCCGCGTTAACGTGAAGCTCAGACCGCGCGGCTAGTGTGAACCCTGTTCTACAAAGGGCTTGGGGCTTCATGTCGTCCGCGATCGCACATCCTCCGGAACTCGAAGACACCGTCGTGGCCGACGTTCAGCCGGCGGCGGCGCCTCCCGTCATCGAGGACGATGACGCGGTCGGCGTGGGTCGGCGCGGACCGTTCCGGCCAGGGCGCCTGGTGCCCGCCAGAGCCCGCATGCAGGTGCGCAACCTGTCGCGCCTGTTCCGCGTGGTGGACGGCGTCGCCTTCGCGGCCGTGACCGTCGGCGCCATCCTGATCGCCCGCCCGACCGCCGACGTCTTCGCGCCGCTGGTCCTGGGCGCCCTGGCCCTGATGCCCGCCCTCTATCTGCTGGAAGCCTACGCCTTTCACCGCCGCGAGACCCTGGGACGCCACGCCCTGCGGGTGCTGGCCGCGTTCGGGGTGGTGGGGATCGTGGTGCTGCTGGCCACGCTGATCTTCGGCCAGGCGCAAGTGGATCCCGCCCTGACGGCCGGCTGGGCCCTCGCCTTGGCCGCCGCCACCGCCCTGCTCCACACCGCCTGGTGGCGCGCCGTCGACCACGGCCGCCGCGAAGGCGGCCTGACCCCCAACGTCGTGGTGGTGGGCGCGACGGTCAATGCCGAGCGCTTCATCCGCACCGCCCTGGCGACCGGCGACGTCAACGTGCTGGGCGTGTTCGACGACCGCGCCGACCGCGCTCCGCCCCAGGTGCTGGGCGTGCCGGTGCTGGGCGACACCAACGCCCTGATCGACCATCGCATCATGCCCTATGTCGACCGCGTGATCATCGCGGTCAGCTCGTCGGCCCAGGCCCGTGTCAGCCAGCTGGTCGAGCGGCTGGAAGTCCTGCCCAACCCCGTCAGCCTGTTCGTCGATGTCGGCCGCGAGGCCCAGTGCAACGCGTCGCTGGCCCGCTTCGTCGATCTGTCGGGCGCGACCACCGACGTGCGCCGCGCTTTCGCCAAGCGCGCCCAGGACTTGGTGATCGGCACGCTGGGCCTGATCGCCGCCTCGCCGGTCATGCTGGCGACCGCCCTGGCCATCAAGCTGGACAGCCCCGGCCCGGTGTTCTTCCGCCAGCGCCGCCACGGCTTCAACAACGAGGCCATCCTGGTCTGGAAGTTCCGCTCGATGCGCCACGACATGGCCGACGCCAAGGCCGTGCGCCAGATCAGCGCCGACGATGACCGCGTCACCAAGGTGGGCAAGTTCATCCGCAAGACCAGCCTCGACGAGCTGCCGCAGCTGTTCAACGTGCTGAAGGGCGAGATGTCGATGGTCGGTCCCCGGCCTCACGCCATCGGCATGAAGAGCGGCGACGTGGAGTCGGCCAAGCTGGTCGCCCACTACGCCCACCGCCATCGCATGAAGCCCGGCGTCACCGGCTGGGCGGCGATCAACGGCTCGCGCGGCCCGGTCGATACGGCCGAACTCGTACAGGAGCGCGTCGCCCTGGACGTCGACTATATCGAGCGCCAGTCGTTCTGGCTGGATCTCTACATCATCGCCATGACCATCCCCTGCCTGCTGGGGGACCGGTCGGCGGTGCGCTGAGGACGCGACATGTTCTGGCGTGGCGTACTGGGATATCTGCCGGTCAACATCGCCCAGGGCGTGGTGGGCCTGCTCACCATCGTCCTGTTCACCCGTGTCCTGACGCCGGAGCAGTACGGCGTCTACGCCCTGGCCTTCTCGGCCCTTTCCCTGACCCAGACGATCCTGCTGACCTGGACGGAAGCCGCGATGGCCCGCTTCCATGCCCGCCAGGACGCCGACGGCCGCCTACCCGACCACTTCGCCACGATCTACCGCCTGTGGTTCGCCCTGGCCCTGGTGGTGCCAGTGGTGGCCGCTGGGGTCCTGAAGTTCGCGCCCTTGGCCGCGCCGTTGAAGGTCGCCGTCGCCGCCTCGATGGCCGCCGTGGTGGTCAAGAGCCTGACCAAGCTGTCGCAGGAACGCCGCCGCGCCGCCGGCGAGGTGTCGGGCGCGGCGCTGCTCGACATCGTCCAGACCGTGGGCGGCTTCGCCCTGGGCCTGGTCCTGGCCCTGATCGGCCTGGGCGGCGCCGCGCCGATCCTGGGGATGGGCGCGATCTCGCTGCTGTGCCTGGTGTTCGTGTTGCCGGCCGACCTGCGCCGCACCCAAGGCGGTCGCTATGACCCGGCCATGGCCAAGACCTATGCCGCCTACGGTCTGCCGGTGGCCCTGTCGCTGATCCTGGCCCTGGTGCTGTCGACCACCGACCGCTTCCTGTTGGCGGCCTTCCTCGATGAGCAGGCCGTGGGCGTCTATCACGCCGGCTATTCGCTCGGCAGCCGGACCCTGGACGTCGTGTTCATCTGGCTGGGCATGGCCGGCGGTCCCGCCATGGTCGCGGCCTTGGAGCGCGGCGGTCATCCCGCCCTGAAAGACGCCGCCCATGAGCAGGCCGGCTTCATGGTGCTGCTGACCCTGCCCGCCGCCGTCGGCCTGGCCCTGGTCGGCAAGCCCCTGGCCCAGGTGATGGTCGGACCCGGGCTGAGCGCCGGCGCCGGCCAGGTCGTGCCGTGGATCGCCCTGGCCGGCTGGCTGTCGGGCGTGACGACCTATTACCTGCTGCAGGCCTTCACCCTGGGCAAGAAGACGATGATGCTGATCGCCTGCATGGCCATTCCGGCCAGCGCCAATGTCGTGCTGAACCTGGTGCTGATCCCGCGCTTTGGCCTGGACGGCGCCCTGTGGTCGACCGCCGCCAGCTATGGGATCGGCGCCGTCGGGGCCGCGATCCTGGGTCGCCGCGCCTGCCCGCTGCCCGTGCCGTGGGTCAGCCTGGCCAAGGCCGGCGCCGCCTGCGGGCTGATGGCCGGCGCCGTGCTCCTCGTGCCGGCCTTCGGCGGCATCGTCGAGCTGGTCCTCAAGGCCGGTGTCGGCGCCGTTGTGTACGGCGTCGTGGTCCTGGCCCTGGACGCCGGCGGCCTGCGCGGCCGTCTGAACGAAATCCTCCAGCGCCGGTTGAAGCCCGCATGACCGAAGCGACCGAGACCCTGACCGACAACGCCGCCTGGGCGGCTTCCCAAGTGACGGGGGCCACGCCGCGCCTGTCGGTGCTGATCCCCACCTATCGCGACGATCCCAGCGCCCTGCTCAAGGCCCTGGACGAGCGCGGCGTCTCGGCCGAGATCGTGCTGCTGGACGACGGCGGCGGCGACTCGGCCCTGACCCAGCGCATGGCCGGCCGCATCGAGAAGCTGAAACTGCCCGCCCGTCTGATTGTGCTGTCGCCCAACGAGGGCCGCGCCAAGGGTCGCAACCGCCTGGCCCGCCACGCTCGCGGCGGTCACTTCCTGTTCCTGGACAGCGACATGCTGCCCGACCCCAGGGACTTCCTGGCCCGCTGGTCCGCCGTCGCTGAGGACGATGTCCCGGTGGCGTTCGGCGGCTTCACCCTGGACCAGACCCCGCGCCGTCCCGAGCACGAACTGCACCGGGCCATGGCCCTGAAGAGCGACTGCACCCCGGCCCCGGAACGGGCCAAGGAACCGGAAAAGCACGTCTTCACCTCCAACCTTCTGGTCCGCCGCGACGTCTTTGAAACCATCGGGTTCGATGAGGGCTTCGCCGGCTGGGGCTGGGAGGATGTCGAGTGGGCCATGCGCGTGGCCCGGGTCCATCCGATCCTGCACATCGACAATTCGGCCACCCATCTGGGGCTCGACACCGCCCCGGCCCTGGCGGCCAAGTACGAGCAATCGGCGGCCAATTTCGCCCGGGTGGTCCAAAGCCACTTCGCGGTGGTCAGCGGCTATCCCAGCTATCGCGTGGCCAGGATGCTGAAGCCCTTGCCTTTGCGCGGCGTCTGGCGGCCGATGCTGAAAGCCTTCGCGCTCAACGAGGCGGCGCCGACAAGGCTTCGCGCCTTCGCCCTGCGGCTCTATCGCGCCGCGCTCTATTCCGAGGCCGTGTGATGCAGACTTCATTTGAAAAAGTCGACGCCTACGAGCCCGACCGTACCCTGAAGGGCAAGCTGCGCCGCCGACTGATCCGCCTGGCCCATCGCCGCCCTGCCCGGGTCAAGCTGGAGCGGCCGATGGTCTCGTTCAGCTTCGACGACGCCCCGGCCACCGCTTGCGAGGCGGGAGCCCGGGTGCTGGAGCAGCGCGGCCTGCGCGGCACCTACTATTTCGCCGCCGGCCTGACGGGGCGCGACGGGCCGATGGGCCGGTTCGCCACCGGCGAGGACGCCGCCCGTCTGCACGCCGCCGGCCACGAGATCGCCTGCCACACCTTCTCGCACCTCGACTGCGGCCAGTCTTCGCGGGCCGAGACCCTGGCCGACGTCGACCGCAACGGCGCGGCCCTGGCGTCGTGGGGAACCGGCGAGCCGGTCAGCTTCGCCTACCCCTACGGCGACGTCGCCAGCCCGGCCAAGACGGCCCTGGCGGGTCGCTTCAAGACCCTGCGCGCCCTGCACCACGGCCTGATCGCCAACGGCGCCGACCTCAACCAGGCCCCGGCCGTCGGCATCGAAGGCGAGGACGGCGAGCAGGTGGCCCTGGACTGGCTGGACAAGGCCCACCAGCGCAAGGCCTGGCTGATCCTCTACACCCACGACGTGGCGCTGGAGCCGTCTCGGTGGGGTTGCACGACCGGGGCGTTGGAGCGGCTGGTGGATGGGTCGCTGCTGGCGGGGTTTGATGTCGTGACCGTCGCCGAAGGGGCGCGGCGGATCGGGCTTTAGACTCACGTCACTTGCCCCCTACGGACCGCTTCGCGGTCGTCTTCCCCCATAGGGGGAAGAGCCTCTTGGCTGGCGCTGACGCCAAGGCTCCGCCCCCTATGGGGGCGGACCGGCGGCGAAGCCGCCAGGTGGGGGCAAGTATTCACCTGCACGACTTCTCGTCCTCACGCAGGAGACCCGCTGAGCGATTGGGAAGGGTGCGAAGCGCCCGGGCCTCGCCCGGAATAGCTTTGTAGTAAGTACCGTTTCGACGAAGTTCAGGCGCTCCGCGTGGACCGTTTTCCAGAAGCCTTCGGATCGCGGATTTTTAACCCGCTCCGATGGAGGCCCCCGACGGGCGGAGCATTGGCTTGCTCCGGACCG
>FTJN01003219.1_pt1 | contig 34962 bp, 43 predicted proteins | sample 1658361 | NCBI WGS metagenome assembly FTJN01 (sample SAMEA3914819, study PRJEB12502) | metagenome | biome: forest; material: soil | place: Canada | collected 2010-06-26 | depth 0.3 m
TCACCGTCTATCCGAACGGCCAGCCCACAAAGGGGCCGATCAAGTTCGACTGGCCCTACCGCGTGGCCCAGCAGAACATCCAGTTCAATCCGTTCGTGCTGATCGTGCCGGCGGGGGCCGAGGTGGCCTTCCCCAATCTCGATAAGGTGCGCCACCACGTCTATTCGTTCTCGGCCGGAAACAAGTTCGAGCTGAAGCTCTACGGCCGCGAGGAGAACCGCGTCGTCAAGCTGAACGCCGTCGGCGTGGCGGCGATCGGCTGCAACATCCACGACCAGATGGTCGGCTTCATCAAGGTGGTCGACACCGCCTACGCCGCGAAAACCGACGCCAATGGCGCCGCCGTGATCCACGGTCTGCCGGACGGTCCGGTGATCGCAAAGGTCTGGCACCCCTATCTGCGCGCGCCCAAGAACGAGAAGACCCTGACCACCACCGCCGTTCACGGCGCGGCCCGCGAGACCGCGACGATCGAACTGCGACCAGGCGGGCACTGAGCGCGATGTTCAAACGCCTCCAGACCAAGCTAACGGTCCTCTATGCGGGACTGTTCGCCCTGGCCCTGAGCCTGGTGGCGGTGAGCGTCTATCTGACCATAGCGGGCAACGCCCAGCAGCAGGTCCGCAAGGAACTGGCCGCGACCGGCACGGTGTTCGACAGCGTCTGGGCCCTGCGCACCCAGCGCCTGCACGACGGCGCCGACCTGTTGTCGCGCGACTTCGGCTTCCGCGCCGCCGTCGCCACCCGCGACGCCCCGACCGTGCAGTCGGCGGTCACCAACCTGCGCCAGCGCATGGGCCTGGAACTGGCCTTCATGGTCGGTGTCGACGGCGACGTGGTCGGCGTGGACCCCGCCAAGGTCGATATCGAGAAGCTGTGGAGCGCGCTCGACCACGAGGACGGCGCCCAAGGCGTGTTCATCGTCGATGGCGCGCCCTACCAGCTGATCTCCGCCCCGGTGATGTCGCCCACGCTCACCGGCTGGATCGTGTTCGGCGCGCGCCTCGACGACCACGAGATGACCGCCCTGGAACAGCTGTCGGCCATCCACCTGGACGCTCAGGTGTTCGACCGCCGCGGCGAGACCTGGGTGACCACCGACAAGTCCGTCGACGCCGCCGCGCTGGGGTCCTTCGTCGCCAAGGCCACCGGCCAGAAGATCACCGCCCCGGGCCGGCTGCGCACCGCCCATGGCGACAACCTGGTGCTGGTCAAGCCACTGAAGGCGCTGGACGGCCAGACCCCGGCCGCCCTGGTGCTGCGCTATCCGATGGCCCTGGCCATGGCGCCCTATCGGCCGCTGATGGCCGCGGTGATCATCGCCGGCCTGATCGGCGCCGCCCTGGTGGTCGCCGCCAGCTGGGCCCTGTCGCGCGACATCGCCAAGCCGATCATCGCCCTGGACGAGGCCGCCCGCCGGCTGCAACGCGGCGAGGCCGCCCATGTCGACGTCCGCTCCAGCGACGAGATCGGCCGCCTCTCCGACAGCTTCAACCTGATGGCCGCCGAGATCCGCGAGCGCGAACAGCGGATCACCGAACTGGCCCTGCACGACGCCGAGACCGGCCTGCCCAACCGCCTGGCCGCCGAGCGCGAGATCGCGGCCCGCATGGCTCGCCTGGCCCCCGGCGACCAAGTGGTGGTCGGCGCCCTGGGTCTGGACCGCTACGCCGTCCTGCGCGGCGCGATCGGCTATGCCCTGTTCACCCAGTTGATCGCCGAGATCGGCCATCGGATCCGCGTCCTGGACCCCGACGTCGTGGTCGCCCGGCTCACCACCTCGACCCTCTGCGTGATCTCCAACCTGACCGACGTGCAGGTCGCCCTGCCCATGGTCGAGGCGGCGCTGGCCACCCTGGCCGCGCCGGTGCGGCTGGACGGCGAGTTGGTCGACGTCCACATGACCAACGGCCTAGCCGGCGCCGAGGCGGGAGCCATGGACGCCGCGCGGCTGATCGAACAGGCGATGATCGCCCTGGACCAGGCCCGCGCCGGCGGACGCAAGGTCGCGGTGTTCGACGCCGAAGCCTATGGCGACCCGGCCGGCAACCTGTCGCTGATGAGCGAGATGCTCGATGGCGTGGCCACCGGCGCCCTGTTCCTGCACCACCAGCCCAAGCTGGACCTGCGCAATGGCGCGGTGACCGGCGTCGAGGCCCTGGTGCGCTGGAACCACCCGACCCGCGGCTTGCTGGGTCCGGACCTGTTCATCGGCATGGCCGAGGAGACCGGTCATATCCGCGCCCTGACCGACTACGTGCTCGACCAGGCCATCCGCGACCAGAAGGTCCTGCGCGAGGCCGGCCACGACCTGCTGATGTCGATCAACATCTCCGGTCGCCTGATCGACGACGCCGAATTCGCCGACCGCGCCATCGAAAAGGTCGCCGCCGCCGGGGCGCGCTTCTGCTTCGAGATCACCGAGACCGCGGTGATCGGCAATCCGGATGTCGCGCTGGGCGTGCTGGACAAGTTGAGCGCCGCCGGGATCGCGGTGTCGATCGACGACTACGGCTCGGGCTTGTCGTCCCTGGCCTATCTGAAACAGATCAGCGCCGACGAACTGAAGATCGACAAGGCCTTCGTGCTGTCGCTGGAAAACGACGCCAAGGACGCCCTGCTGGTCAAATCCACCATTGATCTCGCCCACAGCCTGGGTCTGAAGGTCACCGCCGAGGGCGTCGAAAGCCGCGAGGCCCTGGCCATGTTGCAGATGATGGGCTGCGACCTGGCCCAGGGCTTCCACATCGCCCGGCCCATGGGGCTGGAGGCGTTGCAGGGGTTCCTGGGGGAGTGGGGCCCGAACGCCATTATCGACGAAGCGCAGCGGGCCTGATCACTTGCCCCCTACTGGCCTTCGGCCGTCTTCCCCCATAGGGGGAAGAGCTCTCCGGCGTGATGGCTCCGCCCCCTATGGGGGAGGACAGACCGCGAAGCGGTCAGGTGAGGGCAAGTGGGTGAGCTCCCTCCCCTAAGCCGCCGTCTTCAGCAGGCCCAGCACCACGTGCAGGCTCTCGGCGATGTGGACGCACTTGTCGTGCATCTCCTCGTTTGGATCGAGGATGTCGGGCACCATGATCGTCATCATGCCCGCCGCGTGCGCCGCCCTCACCCCCGGGTGGGAGTCTTCCAGCGCCAGGCACATCGTCGGATGCACGTTCAGCCGGCGGGCGGCTTCCAGGTAGGGATCCGGATGCGGCTTGTGACGCGTGACGTCGGCGTTGGCGACCACGGCGTGGAAGCGCTTGAGCAGGTCGAAGCGGCCCAGATAGCGGTCCACGGCCTGGCGGCTGTTGGAGGTGGCGATGGCGCGCGGGATGCCCAGGGCGTCCAGATAGTCGAGGATCTCCATCACCCCGGTCTTCAATCGCACCTCGGCCTCGAGGATCATCTCCACATCACTCCAGACGCGGGCGAAGTAGTCCTCGACCGGGAAATCGGGGCCATGGAGCTCGCGCAGCATGACCGCGCATTCGGGATTGGTCTTGCCGACCATCGAGCGATAGGTCGCGGCCGTGAAATCGATGCCGAACGCCTGGCCCGCCTCGATCATCGCCGCCTGGTAGACCGTCTCGGTGTCCAGCAGCAAGCCGTCCATGTCGAACACCACCGCCCGAATCTCTTGCGGAAAGGGGACGCCGCGCGGGAAGGTCACGAGACGAACTCGGCGGCGGTGTAGCCCTGGAAGTAGAGCAAGGCGGTGAGGTCCGCGTGGTCGACCTTGGCATGCGCTTGTGCCGCCACGATCGGCTTGGCGCGGTAGGCCACGCCCAGGCCGGCGGCCTCGATCATCGCCAGGTCGTTGGCGCCATCGCCGACCGCCAGGGCATCGGCCGGAGTCAGGCCCAGGGCCGAAGTCTCTTCTTGCAGCGCCGCCAGCTTGGCCTCCTTGCCAAGGATCGGATCGCCGACCTGCCCAACCAGCTTGCCGCCCTCTTCGATCAGGGTGTTGGCGCGGTTCAGGTGAAAGCCGGCCGCCTCGGCGACCCGGCTGGTGAAGAAGGTGAAACCGCCCGAGACCAGGGCGCAACGCGCGCCGTGCTCGGCCATGGTCCGCACCAGGGTCCGGGCTCCGGAATTGAGCTTCACGCGGTCGTCGTAGCAGGCCTGCAAGGCGTCGACCGACAGGCCCTTGAGCATGCCGACCCGCTCGCGCAAGGCGCCCTCGAAGGCCAGTTCGCCGCGCATGGCGCGCTCGGTGATCTCGGAGACCTGCGCCTTAACCCCGGCGAAGTCGGCCAGTTCGTCCAGGCACTCCACATTGATGATGGTGGAGTCCATGTCGGCGATCAGCAGGCGCTTCCTGCGGTTCTCCACCGGCTGCACCGCGAAGTCGACCGGCCGCTCGCCGACCGCGGCCTTGACCGCCTGGTGGGTCTCCACCGGCGGCCCGTCGACGAAGAGATCCAGCGCCCCCTCGCCCAGCACGGTTTCGGACGAGACCGTCAGGGAGGCGCGCACGGCGGCGGTCGCCTCCGCCAGGGCGGCAGGGTCGGGCGAGACGAGGGTGATCGCGAGCATGACGCGGCGGCTATTGGAGGAAGCCGCCCGCGTCAACCTCGAAGCGTTTGAACGCCTCTATTCGGTCATCAACGACAGGCAGTCGGTGAAGATCGCGATGCCGCGCTCCTCATTGGCCGCGTCGCCCTTCTTGGTCACCGGCGTATTGGCCACCAGGGTCGACAGGCTGGCGATGCTGCGGCGATAGACGTCGGTGGGCTTCTCGCCCTTGGCGATCGCCTGGGTCAGGGCGTCGTTGAGGATCGCCTCGCCGCTGACGCCCAGCATCTTCAGCATCGGCGCGATGGCCTTGCTGCTGCCGTCGCCGTCGTCGAACTTGCTCATGATACCGGGATTGCTGCGCACGACCTCGTCGATCCCGACGAACAGCACCGCGCAGCCGAACTTCTGATCGGCCTTGACCGCGGCCGAGATCGGCAGGGGCGGCGGCGGCTTGGCGAGGCTGGGCGTGGACGTGGCCACGGCGGCGGCGAAGATCATGTGAAGCATGGTATGGCATCCCCCGGTAAGGCGGACACGCCGTCGACGAGACCAAGGGGCTCGACTCAGGATTGTCCGAAAACAGCATCGTTCTTATCGGGGGACCGACCGCCAGCGGCAAGTCGGCTTTTGCCCTGAATCTCGCGCGTGAGACCGGCGGCGAGCTCATCAACGCCGACTCCATGCAGATCTATGCCGGCCTGGAAGTGCTGACCGCCGCTCCCTCGCCCGAGGAGCTGGAGGCCGCGCCGCATCACCTGTTCGGGGTGGCCGACGCGGCCGACGGCTGGTCGGTGGGCACGTGGCTGAACGCCGCCGTCGCCGTGCTGGCCGACATCGCCGCCCGGGGCCGCACCGCCATCGTCGTGGGCGGCACCGGCCTCTATTTCCGCGCCCTGACCCACGGCCTGGCCGATATCCCGCCGGTGTCGGAGACCCAGCGCGAGGTCTCCGCCTTGCTCTACGCCGCCCAGGGCGAGCATGAGTTCCGCGACGTGTTGGCCGCGCTCGACCCGGAGGCCGAGGCCCGCATCGAGGTCGGCGACCGCCAGCGCCTGCTCCGCGCCCACGCCGTGGCCATCGCCACCGGCAAATCGCTGACCGCCTGGCAGACCGACACCAAACCCGCCCTGGCCGAAGGGACCTGGCGCGGCGTGGTCATGGATGTACCGCGCGCGCAACTCTACGATCGCTGCGACGCGCGGTTCGGCCTGATGGTCGAGCGGGGGGCGTTGGACGAGGTGGCGGCCATGGCGGCGCGGGGACTGGATCCGTCGCTGCCGGCGCTGAAGGCCGTCGGCTATCGCGAGTTGGCAGGGTATCTGCGAGGCGAGACCTCGCTGGACGAGGCGCTGGACGCGGCGCGGCAGGAAACGCGGCGCTACGCCAAGCGGCAGCTGACCTGGTTCAGGAACCAGACGCCGGATTGGGAGCGGGTCGTGCTCGGATAAAACCGTACGAAGCTTTGATGCAATTTTGGTCGGCGACCGGAGCCAAGATCAGCGGCAAGCCCGCGAGCGAAGCTGAGGTTGCCAAACTCGAAGCACGCTTTGAGGTGCGCCTACCTGAGGATTTCCGCGCCTATCTGCTCAATGCCGTGCCTCGCTCTGGCGAGTCCATGGACGATAACTTGGTAACTTGGTGGGAAATATCCCGCATCGCATCGGAGCAGACGATCAACGATCAGCCCATCACCGTCGATGGGGAAACGGCCAATACCCACAAGTACCTCATTTTCGCCGACTACATGATCTGGTCATGGGCGTGGGCCATCGCGTGTGGCGACACCGACCAGCGCGGCAAGATCATAGTGATCGGCGATCCGGCGCGAGAACGGATCGTCGCCACCGACTTCGCCAACTTCGTTGATCTGAGTATCAAGGACCAAGACAGCCTCGACTGATGCTGAACCGTCCCTGCCCATCTAGCTAAACCCTGGACCTCCGCCATGACCGAACTCGCCCGCCTCGCCGCCGCCGTCGCCGCCCGTCTGACCGAGCGGGGCGAGACGCTCGCCGTGGCCGAATCCTCGACCGGCGGCCTGATCTCCTCCGCCCTGCTGGCCGTGCCGGGCGCCTCGAAGTTCTATGTCGGCGGGGCGGTGGTCTACACGGCCCGCGCCCGCCTGACCCTGCTCGACATCCCGCAAAAGGCCATGGACGGCCTGCGCTCGGCCAGCGAGCCCTACGCCGTGCTGCTGGCCCGGGTGGTCGGCAAGAACCTCAAGGCGACCTGGGGCCTGTCGGAAACCGGCGCGGCCGGGCCGGACGGCAATCGCTATGGCGACGCGGCGGGTCACAGCTGCACGGCGGTGGTCGGCCGGGAACGTGAGGTCAGCCATACCATCGAGACCGGGATCGACGACCGCGAAGCCAACATGCAACGCTTCGCAGAGCACGCCCTTGCCCTGCTGCTGGAAACCTTGGACTGAATTTCACCCGAAGCGCGCCGTTGCACCGGGGCAACGGGTTGTTTCTTGCGTCAAACCGCGCCTTGACGCCCCTCGGTGAGCATGGCATTCCCCGATCATCCATTTGGAGCAACACTCGTGCGCAACACCATGATCGTACTTATGGAGCGGCCGTTCACGGCGTGACACTGAAGTCACGCTGATAGATCGGTCGCGCGTACAAAGGTCCTTCGGGACCTTTTTTCTTTTCCCCCCTGCTCCAAGCCAAGCTCACCAGCCCCGGATCACCGCCATGACCGCCCACCAGACCATCGAGAGCCAAGCTCCCGCCCAGACGACCAGCGATCGCGCCATGACCGGCGCCGAGATCGTGGTTCGCGGCCTCGTGGACCAAGGCGTCGAGGTCCTGTTCGGCTATCCGGGCGGCGCGGTCCTGCCGATCTATGACGCGCTGTTCCACGAGCCGCGCCTGCAGCACATCCTGGTTCGCCACGAGCAGGGCGCGACCCACGCCGCCGAGGGCTATGCGCGCAGCTCGGGCAAGCCGGGCGTCGTCCTGGTCACCTCGGGCCCGGGCGCGACCAACGCCATTACCGGCATCATGGACGCCCTGATGGACTCCATCCCCATGGTCGTCATCACCGGCCAGGTTCCCACCCACCTGATCGGCACCGACGCCTTCCAGGAGGCCGACACCGTCGGCATGACCCGCTCGTGCACCAAGCACAACTATCTGGTCAAAGACGTCCGCGACCTGCCGCAGATCATCCACGAAGCCTTCAAGATCGCCACCACCGGCCGCCCCGGCCCGGTGCTGATCGACATCCCCAAGGACGTCCAGTTCGCCAAGGGCGAATATCAAGGCCCGACGGAAGTCGCCTCGACCCACGCCTACAACCCGCGCACCAAGGGCGATCAGAACCGCATCGCCGAGGCCGCCAAGCTGATCGCCGGCGCCCGCCGCCCGATCTTCTACACCGGCGGCGGCGTCATCAACGCCGGCCCCAAGGCCAGCGAGGCGCTGCGCGAATTCCAGGCCCTGACCGGCGCGCCGGTCACCTCGACCCTGATGGGCCTGGGCGCCTTCCCGGCCGCCGATCCGGCATGGCTGGGCATGCTAGGCATGCACGGCACGTTCGAAGCCAACAACGCCATGCACGACTGCGACGTGATGATCTGCGTCGGCGCGCGCTTCGACGACCGGGTCACCGGCCGGCTGGACGCCTTCTCACCGGGCAGCAAGAAGATCCACATCGATATCGACGCCTCGTCGATCAACAAGAACGTCCGCGTCGACCTGCCGATCATCGGCGACGCCGGCAGCATCCTCGAGGACCTGATCGCCGCCTGGAAGGCCGCCGGCCACCAGGCCAACAAGGCCGCCTTGAGCGACTGGTGGGCCCAGATCGACACCTGGCGCGCCCGCCAGTGCCTGAACTATCGGGGCTCGGACACCACCATCAAGCCGCAGTACGCCATCGAGCGCCTGTACGCCCTGACCAAGGACCGCGACAGCTACATCACCACCGAGGTCGGCCAGCACCAGATGTGGGCCGCGCAGTTCTATCGCTTCGAGGAGCCCAACCGCTGGATGACCTCCGGCGGCCTGGGCACCATGGGCTATGGCCTGCCCGCCGCCATCGGCGTGCAACTGGCCCACCCCGGCAGCCTGGTCATCGACATCGCCGGCGAGGCCTCGATCCAGATGTGCATCCAGGAGCTGTCGACGGCGATCCAGTTCAACCTGCCGGTCAAGATCTTCATCCTGAACAACGAGTGGATGGGCATGGTCCGCCAGTGGCAGCAGCTGCTGCACGGCGAGCGCTACAGCCATTCCTATTCCGACAGCCTGCCCGACTTCGTGAAGCTGGCCGAGGCCTATGGCGCGGTCGGCATTCGCTGCTCGGACCCGGCCGAGCTGGACGGCAAGATCCTGGAGATGATCAACACCGACAAGGTCGTGGTCTTCGACTGCCGCGTCGAGAAGCACGAGAACTGCCTGCCGATGATCCCCTCGGGCAAGGCCCACAACGAGATGATCATGGGCGACGTCGAGGACATCGGCTCGGTGATCGGCGCCGCGGGTGGCGGGCTGGTCTAAAAGCCCGGTTTCTTCGCTTTACGTCGGGCTTGTTCCCTCTGATCTTGCCGCCGGCAAGAACAAGAAGGGAACAAACGATGCGGCCAACACACTTGGAGAATGGACGTTGTACGCACAAAGTTGTACGTACAAATGTCATTTGAATGGGATCCCGAGAAGGCGAGACTCAATTTCGCCAAGCATGGTGTGTCGTTCCAGACTGCTACCCGCGTTTGGGACGATCCTCTCCACGAGATCTACTTTGATCGCGTGGAGAACGGCGAAAGCCGCTTTCATGCGATGGGTTGTGTGGATGGCGTTGTGGTCTTGCTCGTCGTGCACACGCATCCCGGCTTGGATGAAGACCGTATTCGGATCGTGAGCGCGCGAAGGGCGAGCCCTAGGGAGAGAAGACGCTATGAACTCGAAGCCCTTTAGTCCCGACGAACTCGACCAACTCGCGAAGCTACGGACGATGCGCGACGAGGACATCGACTTCAGCGACATTCCGGAACTGACCGAAGAGCAATTGAGCCGTGGTTTCCGCCCCGGCCTGCACCGGCCGATCAAGATGCCCGTCACCATTCGGCTCGACGCCGACGTCGTAGGCTGGTTCAAGGAACACGCGGGCGACAAGCCCTACCAAACCGAGATCAATCGCGTCCTGCGCCAGCATGTGGCCAAGGCCGAGAAGAAGCGGGCATGACCCGACTCACTGGCCTTCCCGCGACCTTGCCTGGCGACAGCTCTGCTGTAGCTTGCCGGCGGACCGCTGGGAGACGCCATGCCGCCGTTTCAAATCGCTCTGGCCGCCGCGCCGATCGTGTTCGCCGTCGTGGCGGGCGCGTTCAGCCTGTTCCAGTGGCTGCTGTCGGTTCGCGCGCGCTCCGACGAGCGGGACGACGAGCTGCTGGCCTGGGGCGCCAAGGTGATGGACGCCATGGCTGAGCTGGAAACCCTCTGCGCCAACCCCGCCAGCCTGTGGCCGGGCGTCGAGTTCGACCGTCGGCGGCTGGCCCTGGCCGCCAGCCTGTCCAGCCTGGTCGACCAGGGCCGGATGTTTTTCCCCAACGTCCAGTCCCGGGGCCAGCAGCGCGGCGACAAGCCGGAAGCCTATCGCGGCTCGCGCGTGGTGATCCTCGACCAGGTGATTGTCGGCTATGATGTGGCCCACCTGATCCCCCAGGCCGGGCCCGAGCGCAAGGCGCGGCTACAGCAGCCGTTGCGCGACGCCCGCCGCGAGTTCGTATCCCTGCTCCAGAAGGAAGTCGGTTCCAGCCGGCGCTCCTCCGCCGCCGTCCGCCAGACGCGCCCCGCCATCAAGATCCGCTTGGAAGACCTGTCATGACCGACCTGCAACCCGCCTCCGCCTACGACATGGCCCCGAACGAACAGGTCGAGCAGACCGCGACCTTCGCCCTGCTGGTCGACAACGAGCCGGGCGTTCTGCACCGGGTGGTCGGGTTGTTCTCGGCGCGCGGCTACAACATCGAGAGCCTCACGGTCGCCGAGACCGACCACAAGGCCCACACCAGCCGCATCACCGTGGTCACCCGCGGCACGCGCCAGGTGCTCGACCAAATCGAGGCTCAGCTGAACAAGGTGGTCAATGTGCGTCGCGTGCACGACGTGACCCGCGACCCCAACGGCGTCGAGCGCGAGCTGGCCCTCGTCAAGGTGCGCGGCGTCGGCGCCGAGCGGGTCGAGGCCCTGCGCATCGCCGACATCTTCCGCGCCAAGCCGGTGGACACCACGCTTGAGAGCTTCGTGTTCGAGATCTCGGGCGCGCCGTCGAAGATCGACAAGTTCCTGGACCTGATGCGGCCGCTAGGCTTGGTGGAACTGTCGCGCACCGGCGTGCTTTCCATCGAGAGGGGCGTCGAAGGAATGTAGTCATGACGGGCGCGAGCCTCATTGCCGGTCTTGTCGCGGGGCTGCTCCTCGCCGGACAGCAGCCCGCGCCCGTGACCATACCGCCCGCGCCGGTCGATCCCGCCACGTGGTGGGCGCCGGCGATCCCCAAGCCGCCGCCCGAGCAGGACCCGTTCCAGGGCCGTCGCCTGCGCCCCGGCGAGACGCTCACGCCGATCGACAATGGCGTGGATCCCCTGCTCTACCGCCTGTGGGGACTGCAGCCGCTGCAGAGCCAGCTGATCAAGCGCGGTGAGCTGGTGCTCGAGGTCTGGGCCCGCCCAGCGACCGGCGTGCGCCAGGCCGTGGTCCGGGTGACGGTGCGCCGCGACGGCCGGGCCTTCGTCCAGGCCCGCGCGGGATTGGGCTGCTGCACGCCCGAGATCGGGCGCCGGGTCGATATCGACACCGAACTGGACGCCCAGCGGATCGTGCCGCTCAAGGCCCTGGTCGGCGATCCGCTCTGGGGCCAGCCGCGCGCGGTGACCATCGACTACGGCGGCGGCGCGGTTGAAGCGGTGTGCCTGGACGGCGTCTCCTGGGACGTCACCCTGCTGGTCGCCGGCCAGGCTAGACACCTCAGGCGCGCGTGCGACGACGCCGAGGTCGGCTCGATCGCCCCGGCCCTGGCGGCGGCGCTGTCCGCCGCGTCGGGCCGCGACGCCCGCTTCGACGCCATGTTCGCCCGGGGCGGGGACTTCTCGCGTCAGCGACGCGCCTACGAGGCGCTGATCGCCTCCGGCGGCCGGCTCAAGCCCGCCGCCAACAGCCGGGCCCAGCCGCCGGCCGTGCCTCTGCCGCCCGAGGAACCCGAAAGCCCCGCGCCCGTCACCCCACCTTCAGCACGTTGAACCGGTAGAGCAGCGCGCCCAGCACCGCGCCGATCGCCGGGGCCACGAAGAACAGCCACAACTGCGCCAAGGCCTGACCGCCGACGAAGATCGCCGGGCCGAAGCTGCGGGCCGGGTTGACCGACACGCCGGTCACCTGGATGCCGACGATGTGGATCACGGCCAGGGCGATGCCGATGCCGAGGCCCGCGAAGCCCGGCGCGGCGTCGGTGCCGGTCGAGCCCAGGATGACGATCACGAACAGGGCGGTCATCACCACCTCGAAGAGGAAGGCCGCCTGAACCGGATATTCGCCCAGATAGCCGGGACCCCAGCCGTTCTGACCCAGGCCATGGGCGCCGTGGGATCCGGCGATCACCATCAAGACGCCCGCCCCGGCGGTGGCGCCGGCGAACTGGGCGATCCAGTACAGCCCCATCTCCTTGGCGCTCATCCGGCCCGCGACGAAGGCCGCCAGGCTGACGGCGGGATTGACGTGACAGCCTGACACGGGGCCGATCCCATAGGCCATGGCGATGATCGCGAAACCGAAGGCCAAGGCTATGCCAAGTTGCCCGACGTGCTCGGCGCCCAGAACAGCCGCTCCGCAACCGAAAAGAACCAACGTGAACGTGCCGATGAACTCGGCAACAATTTTTGACATTTGCCCGTTTCCTTATCCCAGACCAAACTTCACCTTGAAGACAAGCTATACAAACTTGTCTCTATTTGGCGAGTCCTGGGATAGGGCAAAACCACGAGGCCATGCGGGCCAGCGCCCTGGGCCGGGAACCGGCCTTCAGGGCTCCACCAGCAGGTCTGGCCGGGTCCGCAGACGGGCCGCGTCCCGCAGGGGCGGCGCCCCGAACATCCGGGCATATTCGCGGCTGAACTGCGAGGCGCTGTCATAGCCCACCGCGTGGCCGGCCGAGCCGGCGTCCAGGCGCTGGGCCAGGATCAGCTTGCGCGCCTCCTGCAGGCGAATCTGCTTCTGGTACTGCAGAGGGCTGAGGGCGGTGACCGCCTTGAAGTGGCGATGCAGGGCCGAAGGGCTCATCCGCGCCTCGGCGGCCAGGTCGTCGATGCTGAACGGCTGGTTGAAGTTCTGGGTGATCCAGCCGATGGCCCGCTTGACCTGGCGCATGCGGCCGTCGGCCCGGGCGATCTGGGCCAGGCGGGGGCCCTGGTCGCCCAGCAGCATGCGATAGAGGATCTCGCGCTCGATCAGCGGCGCCAGCACGGCGGCGTCGCGCGGCGTGTCGATCAGGCGCACCATCCGCATCACCGCGTCCAGTAGCGACGGATTGACCTGGCTGACCGCCATGCCCCCGACCAGGGGTCCGGCGTCCTGGGCCAGGGCCGGCTCGCCGCCCAGCTGCAGCAGCAGGTCGCCGATAACCGCCGGATCCAAGTGCATCTTGAAACAGAGGTAGGGCCGCCCGGGCGAGGCGTCGACCACCTGGCCGATCACCGGCATGTCCACCGAGGCCACCAGGTAGTTCATGGCGTCATAGACCATCACCGCACCGCCGCTCAGCACCTGCTTGCGGCCCTGGGCCACCACGCAAACCGCGGCGCCGACCACCCCGTGGGTCGGCTCGCTGGGCTGGCTGACCCGGATCACCGAGGCGTTGGCGCAGATGTCGTACGTGCCATCAACGGGCGCGTATCGTTCAATCAGCGTGGCGAGTTCGCCTTGCTCGACCATCGACATTTCCCTTTATTGAATGACGTTGTCCTACGCCCGCCAAGCGGGTCCGTCACGCGCATCACAGGTGATGTGCAGGATCGTGCAATCAAGGAAGAGCATCGGTCTATCCCTTAAGGGCTCGGACGCGTCACAGTGGCGAGGTCGGTTTCGTCACGTCTCTTGTCTGGTCGTGACGTGGCCGCCCGCCCCCGAGGTTCCCATGAAATACTATCCCAAGATCGCTCGCCGCGTGTCCGGCGTGTGGGCCAGCGCCGACGGCGTCGCCCTTGAACTGCGCATGGATGGCCGGTTCGAAGAACGCCACGACAACGAGGTCGTGTTCACCGGTCACTACGAAATGGAAGGCGACGAGGTGCGCCTGTTCGAGGACGGCGGCGGCCTGCTGATCGGCCGCCTGACCGAGGGCCGGCTAAGCCTGGCGCCGCCGCCCCGTCCCCGCGAAACCGGTCGTTTTCCCGGCCGCGCTCAACGACGGCCTTCCCTCGGCGAGCCGCACCCCCTATATTGAACCTGTTCGGGTTCGCCCGGACTATGGGGATAAACGCGCACGTAATAAGCGGACTGGACCCGGGTGCGATTCCCGGCGGCTCCACCAAGACCTCCCGAGTTATCACGGGAATGCATGGGGCCGATCAGCATCGACAGACGTGTAAAGGTGTTATGCTTTCTCTCGGCGTGGCTCACCGTATCGGGCCGCTAAACTAACTGCGAACGATAACTTCGCTGAAGAGTTCGCTATCGCCGCGTAATGCGGTGCTAGTGTTCTCGCCTCTTAAGTCCTAGGGGTTCAGATCCTTAGGCGGGGCCCGGAGGGAGCCTGCCAACAGAATCCCTCCACTTTCCACGACATCGCCGAGGCTCCCTCCTCTTTCTTGCAAAAGGATGCGGGAGCCTGCCAACAGAATCCCTCCACTTCCTCCCTCGCGCAGCGGGGGAGGTGGCGCGGCGCGAAGCGCCGTGACGGAGGGGGCCAGCGCCGACGCCTCTTTCTTCCTTCTTCGCCCTCAAAAATTGACGCGCGCGCCACCTTCTCCCCGCCCCCGCGACACGCTACTCTGCGTGTTCCGTTCCAGTTCCCGCTTTACGATGGACCGCATGGCCCAGACCAATCCGCCTGAAGACCTGATGCAATACGAGGCGATGGCCCAGGACGCCCTGCGGGGTGTCGTGAAGGCCGCGCTGCGCAAGGCCGCCGCGCCCGGCGGCCTGCCCGAGCCGCATCATCTCTACATCACCTTCAAGACCCAGGCGGCCGGCGTCTCCGGCCCGCAGGACCTGCTGGGCAAGTATCCCGACGAGATGACCATCATCCTGCAGCACCAGTACTGGGACCTGGCGCCGGGCGAGACCTTCTTCTCGGTGACCCTGAAGTTCGGCGGCCAGCCCAAGCGCCTGTCGGTGCCCTATGCGGCGGTGACCCGGTTCTACGACCCGTCGGTGCAGTTCGCCCTGCAGTTCGAGGCCCCCGACATCGTGCCGGTCGAGCCCGAGCCCGAGCCTGAACCCGAGATCGCCGTGACCACCGAAGGCGGCGAGGACGCGCCGAAGATCATTTCCCTCGACCAGTTCCGCAAGAAATAGCCGCGTGAGCGACACCGCCCCGAACGACATCGCCTCGGACACTCCCCAGGCCCTGACGGACGAGGCGATCCTCGCGCGCTTCCACGCGGCCAAGAACCCACCGGGCAGCTCGCGCACTCTGGGTTTCCACATGCTGTCGGTCGATCAGGCCGCGCGCCGGGTCGAGATCGCCTTCGAGCCCTCGATCGAAGCGGTCGGCAATCCGATGGGCCAGGTCCAGGGCGGCTATGTCTGCGCCATGCTGGACGAGTGCATGTCGGTGGCCGGCCTGATCACCTCGGGCATGACCTGCGTGATGCCGACGCTGGAGATGAAGACCAGCTTCCTGCGCCCCGCCCTTCCCGGCCCGCTGAAGGGCGTGGGCTGGGTGGTCAAGTGGGGCAAGACGGTCAGCTTCCTCGAGAGCGAACTCTACGACCCCGAGGGCCGGCTGCTGGCCAAGGCCAGCGCCACGGCGATCCCCACGCCCTTTTCAAAGTTCAAGAAGTAGGACGACGATGAGGCGGATCGCGGGCCTGATCCTGGGTTTGCTCCTGCCGCTGCTCGCCGTTTCCGCCTCCGCCCAAAGCCCCGCCTATTCCAACCCCTTCAAGAATTGGGCGGCCGTCGTGGTGGCGGGCGACTGGCACGCCCATTCGGGCGAACCCAGCGAGGCCTTCGACAACGCTCGACGCGATGTCGGCACGACCTTGGTTGACCTGGGCTTTTCACGGCCCGCCATTCGCCAGTTCTCGGTCAGACCGCAACTCTATCCCGCCGTCCGCCCGGGCAAGACCGAACTGCCCGCCATTCATGCCGGACTGCGAAGCCTGGCGGCCACCAGCACGTCGGGCTGCCTGTTCTACATCACCAGCCACGGCGCCCCGGAAGGGGTGGTGCTGGACGAGAACATCCTGCCGCCGCCCCTGCTGGCGGCGGTGATCGACGACGCCTGTCCGAACCGCGCCTCGATCGTGGTGATCTCGGCTTGTTTTTCGGGGGTATTCGTCGCCCCCCTGCAACGCAACGACCGGATGATCCTGACAGCCGCGCGGCCGGACCGCACCTCGTTCGGCTGCGGCGAGGACGACAAATATCCCTATTTCGACGACTGCTTCCTGTCGTCGGCCAAGACCGCCCACGACTTCGCCGCCCTGGGCCGGGCGGTCCAGGCCTGCGTGGCGCGAAAGGAGCGTGAGACCGGCTCGACGCCAGCCTCCGAGCCGCAGTTATGGATCGGCGCCGGCCTACGGCCGCTGCTGCCCCTGTACGCCTTCAGTCGCCCCACGCCGAAACCCCCACCGCCCCGGCGCTGAACGATCAGGCGTCCACGGGAAACACGTCCGGGAGGGGTCGCGAGGCCTTTGATCCGTGACCGGGGCGCCCTAGAAGTCTGCTCACTCTTTATTCCACAACCGTCGAGGTCTTGTTCGTGACGCTGCGTCTTTCGTTCAGGGCTGTCCTTTCGGCGGCGATCATCGGTTGCGGCCTGTTCGGCGCGACGATGGCTGAAACCCAGGACGCCTCCGCGCCGCCACCGCCGGCGACGACCACGGCTCCCGCCCCGGCCGCCGCCCTGCCGCCAGCGCCGATTCCCTACACCTCCACGGTCCGTCGCCGCATGCCCCGGCCGCGCCCAGCGCCCAGCGCCACGACGACCACGACCGCCGGTCCCGCCTTGACCCAGGTTCCAGGCGCGCCCGCCCAGGCCGCGCCCGCGACCGCGACCTTCACCCCCACCGCGCCCCTGCCCGTCGCCGACCTGGAAGCCTATGTCGACGGCGTAATCCGGGATCGAATGAGCCGCGACCACATCGCCGGCGTGACCATCGCCATCGTCCAGAACGGTCAGGTGGTGCTGAAGAAGGGTTATGGCGTCGCCAGCCTGAAGGACGGCCGCAAGGTCGATCCGAACACAACCCTGTTCCGCATCGGCTCGATCTCCAAGACCTTCACCTGGATCGCCCTGATGAACGAGGTCGACGCCGGGCGCATGCGCCTGGACACCCCGGTCAACATCTACCTGCCCGAGAAGCTGCAGCTGAAGGACCAGGGCAAGAAGACCCCGGTGCGGCTGCGCGACCTGATGACCCACACCGCCGGGTTCGAGGACCGGGCCCTGGGTCAGCTGTTCGAACGCGACCTGCGACGCGAGCGTCCGCTCGAGCTCTATCTGCGCCAGGAACGCCCCAACCGCGTGCGCGAACCCGGCCTGCTGCCGGCCTATTCCAACTATGGCGCGGCCCTAGCCGGCGCGGCCCTGGCCAATGTCACCGGCCAGCCGTTCGAGAAGGAGATCACCGACCAGGTGATCTTCCCCGCCGGCCTGACTCACACCACGTTCCGTGAAGCGCGCGAGTGGCGCGACGGCCTGCCCGCGCCGATGGACGCGACCCTGGCCGCCGACCGTTCGGACGGCTTCCGCTGGACCCCGCTAGGCTTCCAGACCGAGGCCCCCGAATATATCGGCCACATCGCCCCCGCCGGCTCGGCCTCGAGCACGGCCGGCGACATGGCCCGCTACATGACCCTGCTGCTCAACGGCGGCACGATCGACGGCAAGACGGTGTTCTCGCCCAAGGCCAGCGCCATGTTCCGCACGCCGATGTACCGCCCCGCCGACGGCGCGCCGGGCTGGAACGCCGGCTTCATGGACATGCCCCTGCCCGGCGGCCATCGCGGCTTCGGCCACGCCGGCGCGACCCTGTGGTTCCACTCCAACCTGGTCATGGTCCCCGAGCTGGGCCTGGGCGTCTTCGTCGCGGTCAATACCGACACCGGCGCCGACCTGCCCGCCAGCCTGCCGTCCACGATCATCGAGCGCTTCTACGCCCCCCACCCCGAGATTCCCGCGTCCAGCCGGATCAACGAGGAGCAGGCCAAGGCCTATGAGGGCCAGTTCCTGACCACCCGCCGCGCCTATGGCGGGCTGGAAGGCTTCATCGACCGGCTGATCGGCGAGGCCAGCGTGCGCGCCGCGCCGGACGGCCGCCTGACCCTGACGATCGACGGCCAGTCCAGCCAGTGGACGGCCACCGGCCAGCCCGACACCTTCGCCCCGGTCAGCGGTCCCGGCCTGCTGGTCTTCGAGCGCGAGGACGGCAAGGTGACGCGGTTCTTCTCGCCGACAGGCGCGGCGGCCTTCGAACGCATCGGCTTCCCGCACCAGCCAGGTCTGCTGAAGACGCTGGCGGTGCTGACCGCCTTGGCCGCCTTGGCCACCCTGATCGGCGTGGCCACCCGCGACAGCCGCGAGTCGCGCCAGACCCCCACCCAGGCCCGCGCCAGCCTGCTGCAGACCATCCAGGCCCTGCTGTGGCTGATCGCCCTGGTCGGGGTCGGCGTGTTCGCCAGCGGCGCGCGCGACATCGCCAAGGTGTTCTACGGCTGGCCCAGCGGCTGGCTGCTGACCGCCTCGGCCTGCGCCTTCGTCGCCACCGTGCTGACCATCGCCACCCTGGCCATGCTGCCGGTGGTGTGGCGCGGCGGCCGGCGGGTCGACAGCTGGACCTCGCTGCGCAAGCTGGCCTTCACCTGCACGACACTGGTCTTCCTGAGCTTCGCCCTGGTCCTGGCGGCCTGGGGGTTCTTGGAATTCTGGAACGCCTGAGGCGGCTGAAGACCCCCTCCGGCCCTCCGGGCCACCTCCCCCAAAGGGGGAGGATCGACACGGCTAGATGCTCCCCCTTTGGGGGAGCTGTCGCGGAGCGACTGAGGGGGTTTTCCAGGCACGCCCCATGCACCGCTCTCCCCAAGGAAACATCCCGGGGAGCCATCCGTGTCAAAACAGGACGTCGCCATCTTCGCCGTCGCCGGCCTGCTGGCCTGGCTGGCCACGACGCTGTTCTACGCCGCCTATGGCGGCGACCTGCTGGAAAAGGCCTTCTGGTTCTACGCGCTGAACGCCTTCGGGGCCGCGGCCGCGGCCACCTTCGTCTTCCAGGTCACGGCGCGACTGCGACGCATCCCGCGCGGTCGGCGGCTGTTTCCGGCCCTGGCCTTCGCCCTGCCGGTGCTGGTCGGGGCCGAGTTCGTGCTGGCCAACTTCCAGCGCTTCATGTCCGACGACCAGATCAGCCTGGGCCGCTACGGCGCCTTCGTGGTGGTGGTGCTGGTCGCGGTCGGCGCCTCAGTCTTCGAGCGTGGCCCGCAAAAAGCGCGAGTCTAGCTTCCGCACCACGATGATGATCCGCTCGCGCTCGGCCGGGCGGCGCTCGACCAGCAGCCGGGCCACCTGAGCGTCGTCGTGGAAGGCGTAGCCCTTGATGGCGTCCAACAGGGCCTTGGCCAGGTTGTCCAGATCCATCCACGGCGGCTCGCCGACGAACTCCATGCCGATCTCGACCGAGAACTCGCCCCAGGCCGGACGTGAACCGCGCCAGACCTTGCGGAAGAACTCATAGATCAGCGGCTTGTAGTACTTGGCCTGGGTGGTCAGGCCGTCGACCACCAGGGTCAGCTCACCGCCGTCCTCGCGGGCCCGAACCTTGCCGTGATGCGTCCAGCCGTCATCCATCACTAGGCGATCGGCTCGACCTTCACGGCGGTGCCGTAGGCCAGCACCTCGGTGATGCCGTCCATGATCTCGTTGGCGTCGTAGCGCATGGCGATGACGGCGTTGGCCCCCATCTCGGCGGCATGGGCCACGAGCAGCTCGTAGGCTTCCTTGCGGGCCGCCTCGGCCAGGTTGACATAGATCGACAGCTTGCCGCCGAAGAACGACTGGATCGAGCCGCCGATATTGCCGATCACGCTGCGCGAGCGAACGGTGACGCCGCGCACCAGGCCCAGATGGGCGACGATGCGATAGCCGGGCAGATCGTTGGTGGTGGCGACGAGCATGGAGCTTCTCCTTGTCTGTGGCCGGTATAGCCAAGACCGCCGCGCCGCGTCCCCTACAAACCCACCATCGCCGCCAGCTTCAGCACGGTGTTCCAATTTCGCGCCGTACCGACCGGGGCCTTCTTGGTCTTCTTCCAGTCGCGGTCCAGCATCGACTCCCCGATGCCGTCGATGAAGTCGATATAGAGTTCCTTGTGGCGCGCCTCGACCCGTTCACGGCCGGTAATCGCCGCGCGCAGCACCTCGACGTTCCCCGCCGGCAGCGGCTGCTTGAGGAAGCTCACCAAAAGCTGGGCGGGCCGCGTCTCGGCGACGTCCGGGAACGGGTTGGCGGCGATGATCGCCTTCAGTTCGGCGGGCGAGCGGACCATGAACTCGGTGCGCAGGCCCATGCGCTTTTCGAGCCCTTCCTCCAGCCGCCGCTCGATGTCGGCGTCCGCCCCGCCCTTGCCCCAAAGCACCAGATTGCCGCTGGCTAGCAGGGTCTTGGCGTCGTCGAAGCCCAGGTCCTTGGCCAGGCCCAGCAGGTCGTCCTTCAGCACCTTGCGACCGCCGACATTGACGGCCCGCAGCAGGGCGATGTAAGGGCTCATGGCGAACTCCGTTCTTCGAACGTTCCCGTGGTAGCGTCGCCGGTGCGGCTTCGCAAGTCGGGAGCGTTGCCCTGCGCCCGCCTTGGGTTTAGACCGCGCTCGACAGATTTCCGGGAGACCCGCCGCATGACCGCCACGCGCAACGAGACCGACACCTTTGGCCCGATCGCCGTCGAGAGCGACAAGTACTGGGGCGCCCAGGCGCAACGCTCGCTCGGCAACTTCAAGATCGGCTGGGAGAAGCAACCCCTGCCGATCGTGCGCGCCTTGGGCATCGTCAAGCGCGCCGCCGCCGAGGCCAATCTGGCCCTGGGCAAGCTGGATCCGAAGATCGCCGAGACCATCGTCGCGGCCGCCAACGAAGTGATCGAAGGCAAGCTGAACGCCCACTTCCCGCTGGTGGTCTGGCAGACCGGCTCGGGCACCCAGTCGAACATGAACGCCAACGAGGTGATCTCCAACCGCGCCATCGAGATGCTGGGCGGCGAGATGGGCAGCAAGAAGCCCGTCCACCCCAATGACCACGTCAACATGAGCCAGTCGTCGAACGACACGTTCCCGACGGCCATGCACATCGCCTGCGCCGAACAGATCGTCAGCGACCTGCTGCCGGCGCTGAAGCACCTGCACGCGGCGCTGAAGGCCAAGTCCGAGGCCTGGGCCAAGATCATCAAGATCGGCCGCACCCATACCCAGGACGCCACGCCCCTGACGCTGGGCCAAGAGTTCGGCGGCTACGCCCAACAGGTCGCCAACGGCATCGAGCGCATCGAGCTGACCCTGCCCAAGCTGATGGAACTGGCCCAGGGCGGCACGGCCGTCGGCACCGGCCTGAACGCTCCGATCGGCTTCGCCGAAAAGGTGGCCGAACAGATCGCCGCCATCACCGGCTTGCCCTTCACCACCGCCCCCAACAAGTTCGAGGCCCTGGCCGCCCACGACGCCATGGTCTTCAGCCATGGCGCGATCAACACCGTGGCCGCCAGCCTGTTCAAGATCGCCAACGACATCCGCTTCCTGGGCAGCGGCCCGCGCGCCGGCCTGGGTGAACTGAGCCTGCCGGAAAACGAACCCGGCTCGTCGATCATGCCGGGCAAGGTCAACCCGACCCAGTCCGAAGCCCTCACCCAGGTCTGCGTCCAGGTGTTCGGCAACCACGCCGCCGTCACCTTCGCCGGCAGCCAGGGCCACTTCGAGCTGAACGTCTTCAACCCGGTGATGGCCTACAACTTCCTGCAGTCGGTGCGCCTGCTGGCCGATGCCGCCATCAGCTTCACCGACAACTGTGTCGTCGGCATCGAGCCGCGGATCGACAACATCCAGAAGGGCGTCGAAAACAGCCTGATGCTGGTCACGGCCCTGAACGGCAAGCTGGGCTACGACGCCTGCGCCAAGATCGCCAAGACCGCGCACAAGAACGGCACCACCCTGCGCGAGGAAGCCGTCGGCGGCGGCTACCTGACCAATGAAGAGTTCGACCAGTACGTTCGCCCCGAGAACATGATCTCGCCAGGCTGACCTCGTTGATCCAGCTGATCCGGATCATCGACGATTTGCCGGACGGCTTTGACTCCCTCCTCGCCGACGCGGCGAGCGAGGGCGTCGGCAACATGGCGCTGCTGGCTCGGGGCTGGGCCGGCGGCGACCAGCGCTTCGAGCGCGACGGCGAGGCCCTGCTGGGCGCTCTGCTGGCCGGAGGCCTGGCGGGGATCGGCGGCCTGTCGGTCGAGACCGCCGCCGCCGAACCTGCCCGCCGCGTGCGCCGCTTCTACGTCCGCCCCGCCTTCCGCCGCCAGGGCGTGGCGCGCACCCTGGCCTCGGCGCTGGTGCAGGAAGCCCTCGACCAGGTCGACCTCCTCACCTGCAACGCCGCCGCCTCCCCCGCCGCCGGGCCGTTCTGGGAAGCTCAAGGCTTTTCGCCAGACGTTACGGGCCCTTGGACGCACGTGCTGCGGCGGAGTCTGGGATGAGCGCACCCGGTGATTTCGCGCGGGATGGCGCGCTCCTCTTTCCCGGCGTCGTGTCGGCGGATGACCTCTTCGCCCTACACGACCTGGCCGACCGCGCGGTCGGCGCGCGTCCCGGCGCGCGGTTGCGGAAGGCCGGCATATTCGATGCCATCCTGGCCACGGCAGGATCGGTTGGCGCCCTGGCCGCTCGCCTCACTTCGCCTGTCGCAAAACCCGTCCGGGCGGTGATGTTCGACAAGACGCCCGAGGCCAATTGGGCCGTGGCTTGGCACCAGGATCGCACCTTGCCGGTCAAGAGCCGCGTCGAGGTCGAAGGCTTCGGCCCCTGGTCGACCAAGGATGGCGTCTTGCACGTGGCCCCACCGTTCGCGATCCTGGCGCGGATGATCACCCTGCGTATCCACCTCGATCCCGTCGACGCCGCTAACGCGCCCCTGCGCGTGGCCCTGGGCTCGCACCGCCTGGGTCGCGTGGCGGCTGGAGACGTGGCCGCCCGCGCCGCCGAGCATTCGGTCATCGACTGCCTGGCCGAAGCCGGCGACGTCTGGGCCTACGCCACACCGATCCTGCACGCCTCCGACCGCGCCGACCCGCCACATCGGCGTCGCGTGCTGCAGGTCGATTTCGCCGACTTCGACCTGCCCGGCGGCCTGCAATGGATCGGGCTGGGCGCATGACCTCGCGCGGCTACACACGCTGGGTGATCGCCGCGATCTACGCGCCGTTCGGGGTGCTGCATATCGTCCACAGCCACGGCTTCCTGCCGATCATGCCGCCGATGATCCCGTTTCCGCGCGAGATCGTGATCTTCACCGGGCTGTGTGAGATCCTCGGCGCGGCAGGGCTCTTGCTGCCGCGAACCCGTCGGCTGGCGGGGATCATGCTGGCGCTCTACGCCCTGTGCGTCTGGCCGGCCAACCTCTACCACGCGATCAGCGGCGTCAGCGTTCCGCCCCTGCCCAGCTCGTGGTGGTATCACGGGCCTCGCCTGCTGCTGCAGCCGCTGTTCATCTGGGCGCCCCTGTGGGCGGCCGGGGTGATCGATTGGCCCTTTCGGCCCTCGCCACGAGCCGCGCCATGACCGCCCTGGACCGCCCCTATTGGATCGAGGCCCGCGTCGAGCGGCGCGAGGGCTGGGACGCTAGCGCCTACCCCTTCAACCTGCCGGTCGTGCGCGACCTCGACACCCTGGCCTTCCATCCGCGCGTCACCTTCATCGTCGGCGAGAACGGCTCGGGCAAGTCGACCTTGATCGAGGCCCTCGCCGTCGCCTGGGGTTTCAACGCCGAGGGCGGGTCGCAGAACTTCCAGCTCTCGACGCGGGCTTCGCACTCGCCGCTGCACCAGCATCTGCGCAAGGTGCGTTCGCACATCCGACCGCATGACGGCTTCTTCCTGCGCGCCGAGAGCTTCTTCAACGTCGCCAGCTATGTCGAGGATGTCGGAGTCAGCGGCTATGGCGGCACGCCGCTGCACGAGCAGTCGCACGGCGAGGCGTTCTTCGCCCTGTTCGACAACCGCTTCCGGGGCGACGGCCTCTATATCCTCGACGAGCCGGAGGCCGCCCTGTCGCCGCAGCGGCAGCTGTCGTTCTTGGCGCGGCTGCACGAGTTGGTCCTGGCCCGCTCGCAGTTCATCATCGCCACCCACTCGCCGATCCTGCTGGGCTATCCCGACGCCTGGATCTACCAGGCCTCGGAGCGCGGCCTGGAGCGGGTGGAGTACGAGGACACCGAGCACTTCCAGGTGACCCGAAACTTCCTCAATCGCCGCCAGGTCTTCCTGGACGTGCTGCTGGCCGAGGATGACTTCGAGGCCTGACGATCGGCGGGCGGCGTGTTAGCCTCCGCCCATGGGCAAGGTCGAACTCGACATCGGCATAGACTCGGAACTGCTGGCTCAGGCCAAGCGGCTGGGGATTGCCGTCGCAGGCATGAGCGAGACGCAGTTGCGGCTGCACCTTCAGAAAGTCGATCCCGCCGGCGCCGAAGAACGCGCGACGCGCTGGGCGGAGGAAAACGCTGAAGTGATCGCGGAGCTTAATGGCTTTGTTGAAGAGCATGGCGCATTCGGCGCGGAGTGGCGTCGCTGGTGATCCGCCAGTACGACGTCTTCAACAATCCTGGTGCGTCCACGCGCGCCAAGGTTCCCTATGTCGTCGTCTTGCAATCCCACCTCTTCGAAGCCCTGCCGACCGTGGTCATCGCGCCGATGATGCGGCTTGAGCAATCGGCGCGCGCCAGCAAGGTCTTGGTCGAGGTGGAGTTCGAGGGTGAAGGTCTCGTCGTCAATGCGGCCTTCCTCAGCCACATCGAACAACGCGAACTCGGTCGATCACGGGGTTCGCTCGCCGCTTACGAAGACGACATCCGCCGCGCCGTCGACCGCCTGTTCACCGGCTTCTGACGCCTAGCGCCGATCCACCACCACCCGGCCGATCGGCGCGATGGCCACGACGGCCAGCTGCAGGTCCTTGATCGCGAACGGGATGCCGATGATCGTCACGGCCTCGGCGACGGCAATCATCAGGTGCGACAGGGCGATGTACCAGCCGCCCAGCAGGAACCAGATGACGTTGAGCACGCAGCCCAGGCCGCCGGTGCCCAGGTCGCCCTGGCCGGTCACCGCGTCGCGCGGCAGGATCTCCTTGCCGAACGGCCAGAAGGCGAAGCCGGCGATGCGCCAGGCCGCGCCGGTATAGGGCAGACCCACGATGGTGACGGCCAGCAGGGCCCCACCCAGCAGCCACAGCAGGCCGCTGATCCAGCCGCCCATGACGAACCACAGAATGTTGAGCAACAGACGGATCATGGGTCTCTCCAGAAGCGTGCGGCCTAGCCGTGCGACGAATCGCGGCCGCTGTCGAGCTACACCGTTTTCGCATCCCGCGGACGTGACCTTGCCACAAGCTGTCGCTATGTGACGGTCACGAAACAAAAGCGCCGCGCGCGATTCCCCGCGCCCGCCACGAGGATCCGATGGGCCTGTTCCGCAAGAAGAAGCACCAAGCCATCTCGCTGCCGGTCGGCGCGGCTCCCGTCCCCACCTCGGTGAAGTTCCGCGGCTGCACCTTCCGCATGCCCGACCACTGGGTGATCACCAAGCAACTGCTGGACGGCAAGGACTACGAGCCCTGGGTGCTGGACTACTTCCTGCAGACCCTGAAGCCCGGCATGACCGTGCTGGACGTCGGGGCCAGCTGGGGCGCCTTCGCCCTGCCCGCCGCCAAGAAGGTGGGTCCCACCGGTCGGGTGATCGCCATCGAGATGAGCCCGGGCAACGGCCGGGTGATCCTGGAAAGCGCCAAGACCAACGCCGTCGACAATATCCGCCTGATCCTGGTGGGCGTGTCCGACAAGCTGGAGACGGCCTTCCTGCGCCGCCAAACCATGCACAACAACCACCAGCTGGAGCCGGCCGGCGAGGCCGCCCCGGACGACCTGAGCGACTACGACTTCGCCCCCGTCGTGCCGATCGACCTGCTGCGCGGCGAACTGGGCAAGGTCGACGTGATGAAGATCGATATCGAGGGCATGGAATATCGCGCCTTCATGGGCGCCAAGGCCTTCATGGCCGAGCAGAAGCCGATCACCTTCCTGGAATATTCGCCGCGCTTCCAGGCCGAGACCTCGCGCGCCGAGGGTTCGGCCCTGCTGAGCTTCTTCCTCGACATGGGCTACGGCGTCGAAATCCTGCACCGCAAGAAGAAGCGCGAGACCGTGAAGGGCGCGGACGCCGCCGAGGTGATCGCCAAGATCGACGCGGCCTGGACGCATCACGTCGAGGTCGATCGGGGCACGCACCTGGATTTGTGTTTGAAGGCGAAGGGCTAGCGGCTTCCGCTCTGCGTCCTTCGAGGCTCGCCCTGGATCAAGTCCGGGGCGAGCCTCGAAGGACATAGGAAGGCTCAGCCTATTTGATCAGCTGCCACCGCTTCGCCCACCGCCCCTTGCCGAAGCGCGTGAGGATCAGCAGGTAAAGCCCGGCATAGACCACCGTGCCGACACCGACCGCGACCATCGCCCAGGTCCCGGGCGTGTGCCACGGTGGGGGCAGCAGCCAGTCGTGCGGCGGCGACGTCAGCTCCAGCCACAGCCCGCCCACCCAGGCCAACGAGAACAGCAACACGGCCGGATAGCGCAGCAGCGGACTCTTCTGGACCAGCAGCAGGAACTGGACGAAGCCCACGGCCAGGAAGGCGGCGATCGCCGCGCCGGCCGTCAGCCAGCCGTTGTGAGCCAGGATCTTGACCCGCCCCGCGGCCGAGAACGCCGCCCACAGCGGGGCCCACAGCACGGGGCCGAAGGTCAGCAGCAGGATGCCCAGGCCGACCACCACGCCCAGGCCGCCGCCAATCACCTTGCCGGCGGCCTCGCCCGCCTCGTGAGCGTGGCTGTGGCCATGGGGATCGCCGCTGGGATTGTCGGGCGAGGTCCGCAGAATGGTGTTGAGGGCCGGCAGCGGCCCCTCCGGCGGCGTCGGTAGCATGTTGCTGGTCCTGGACCCCGACCGCCCCGGCATCAGGCTCTCCGGCTGACCGCGAAGTCGGCCAGGCTTTCGAGGCTGGAGCGCCAGTCATTGGCCGGGAAGCTGGCCAGGGCCAGCTTGGCCTTGTCGGCATATTCGGCGGCCAGGTCGAGCGTGGCTTCCAGGGCGCCGGTGCCGACGATCAGCTCGCGGGCGCGGCGGAAATCGGCCTCGGTCTGTTCGCGACGGCCGATGGCCCGCTCCCAGAACTCGGCTTCGCGCGGACCCGAGCGAGCGATGGCCAGCAGCAGCGGCAAGGTGGCCTTGCCTTCGCGGAAGTCGTCGCCGGCGTTCTTGCCCAGGGCCTCGGTGGCGCCGCCATAGTCCAGGGCGTCGTCGGCCAACTGGAAGGCGATCCCGAGGTTCATGCCATAGGCGCGCAGATTGTCGGACTGGGCCGGCGAGACCCCGGCCGAGACGCCGCCGGCTTCGGAGGCCGCCGCGAACAGCTCGGCGGTCTTGGCAGAAATGATTTCCAGATACAGAGCCTGGGAAAGGTTCAGGTCGTGACTGCGGGTGAGTTGCAGCACTTCGCCCTCGGCGATGACGCGGCTGGCCTTGGCCAGGATCTCCAGCGCCTTCATCGAGTTCGTCTCGACCATCAGTTCGAAGGCCCGGGCGAACAGGAAGTCGCCGACCAGCACGCTTTGCGCCGCGCCCCAGATCAAATGCGCCGCGACCTTGCCGCGCCGCAGCTGGCTACCGTCGACCACGTCGTCGTGCAGCAGGGTGGCGGTGTGGATGAACTCGACGGCGGCGGCCAGTTTCAGACAGGTGTCGTTGTCCGACCCGGCCAGGCGCGCGGCGGCCACGGTGAGCAGCGGACGCAGGCGCTTGCCGCCGGCGGCGATCAGGTGCTCGGCCAGGGCCGGGATGACCGGAACCTCGCTCTGCATGCGCGCGGTGATCAGGGCGTCGACCCCAGCCATGTCGGCGGCGGCCAGCCGCACAAGACGATCCACCGATCCCGGTTCGCGGGCGAGGGTCGCTGCAGCTGCGTCCAAAACGATACTCTCCCTGACTGACGCCCGCCGGCGGTCGGCATGCGCCTCGCGTCCCGTGGGCTTGATCAGCCGTTGCGAGCGACAATGGTGGCGGGATAGGTCAGGGTCAAGGCGAGCACAAGGCTTGAAACGTTGCCGGACGAGATACCCGCACTCGCGGTCACTGAAGACACCGTCCTGAACGGCCGTGTACGGCTGCGACAGCCCGTGTCTGGATACCGGGCCGGCATGGACGCGGCCCTGCTGGCGGCGGCCTGCGACGCCGCGCCGGGCGAGCGGGTGATCGAGGCTGGATGCGGGGTCGGCGGAGCGCTTTTGGCGGCGGCGATCCGGCGAACCGGCGCCCGATTCGTCGGGCTGGAGCGCGATTACGCCGCCGCCGATCTGGCGCGCGGCAATGTCGAACTCAACGGACTTGGCGACCGCGTCGAAATCGTGAGCGGCGATGTCGAAGCCGCCTTCCGGGCCCTGGACCTGCCGGTGTTCGACGCGGCGATCAGCAATCCGCCGTTCTTCGACGATCCCCGCGCCTTGCGCGCCCCCTCGCCCGAGAAATCCGGCGCCTGGATGGCCGACGGCGGGCTGGCGGCCTGGACGGGGTTCTGCCTGAAGGCCGTGCGCGAGGGCGGGACCATAACCCTGATCCACCGCGCCGACCGCCTGGCCGACATTCTTGCGTTGCTGGCGCCCAAGGCGGGGTCGTTCAAGGTGCGGCCGGTCTCGCCCTTCGCCGACGCTGCGGCCAAGCGGGTGATTGTGCGGGCGATCAAGACCGGCAAGGCGCCGTTGGTGCTGTTGCCGCCGCTGGTGTTGCACGAGCGGGAGGGGTCGGGGCATTCGGCGGCGGCGGAGGCGATCTTGCGGGGGGAAGCGGGCTTGGGGTGGGGCTAGCCTCCACTTGCCCCCTACGGATCGCTTCGCGATCGTCTTCCCCCATAGGGGGAAGAGCCCTTTAGCCGGCTCCGCGCTTGAGGCTCCGCCCCCTATGGGGGCGGACAGACCGCGAAGCGGTCAGGTGGGGGCAAGTGAGTGAGCCACGAGGCCCCCTACTCCGCGTAAAGCGCCAGCGCCTCCAGGCACAGCTCCAGCCCCGTCAGGTCATGCAGCGGATCATCCGTGATGATCACGAACAACCGCCGCGCCTCGGCCCACAGCATCACCGTCTCGGGCAGGCCGAAGTCCTCGACCACGCAGCCGTCACCGTCGCGCCAGACGCCGTGCTCGTCGCGCTGGGCGCCGACATGCACCTCGACGCGATCGACATATTCGGCCTCGCTCTCGTCGGAAATGTTCAGATAGGCCATGACCGGCCGGCCCATGCCGGCCAGCACCCCGGCCTCGAAGGCGGCGGCGGCGGCGCAGGAGGCCCCGCGGAACGGCGTCAGGTTGATCACCCCGGCGTCGGCCTGGCGTAGTTTCGCCATCCGTTCGGTGTAAAGCTGGCGGGCCTGGATCTCGACATCGTCGGCGTCGACCGCGACGATGACGGGCGCCGTGAGGCCGATAAAGCTATTGTCGGCGCACAGGGCGCGCTGGCGGGCGGCTTGCGCCTCGGCGTCGGGCAGCCACGGCTCGGGGCCAGCCAGCCAGATGGAACGTACGGGTCTCATACGACCTTAGAGCTTGCGAAAACGGGACGCTGTCAATCGCCTTGAACACCTTGCCGACGCTCAACCGCCGCGCCCTGATCACCACCGCCGGCGCCGGCCTGGTCACGCTGGGTCTTGCCTCGGGCCTGGCGCGCGCCGCCCCGAGCGCGCCGTGGCTGGCCTATGACCGCCGGCTGCGGACCCAGCTGGCCCAGAGCCAGGGCGACTTCGATCCCGACTTCGAGGACGACCTGCACCAGTTGGGCGACATCTTCCGGCGCGTGAAGGGCCTGGGCGAGCTGGCCCCCGATCCCGGCCTGGTCCTGGCCGCCCGCGCCCACGCCGCCGACGTGGCTCGAACCGGCCTGTTCGACCACATGACCCGCGAAGGCTTCGGCCCGGCCGCCCGTATCGGCCTGCTGGCCCGCGACCTGGTCGGCGCTCCGGCGGAAAACCTGGCCGAGCGGCTCAACAGCAGCGACGCCGTACGGCCCGACCAGATCATGGGCCAGTGGAAGAACAGCCCCGGCCACCGCGCCAACCTGCTGGCCCCGGGCTTCACCCATGTCGGTTACGGCGCCCTGCGTCGGGGCCGCGAGGTGATCGCCGTGGGGGCCTATGCCGAGGTCTCGGCTCGGCTCGATGCGCCCGCGCCGCTGCGGGTCGCCTCGGTCGGCGTGATCGCGGCCACTCTGTCGCGCGCCAGCCCGCGCATCGACCAGTTCTCGGTGTCGGAACCCGGCTCCGAGGCCCTGGTCGAGACCTATGTCGAGACCCCCGGCGCCCAGACCCTGCCGCCCGGGGCCTGGCAACTGCGCCCCCACCTGTCGACCGGCGCGCGGAAGTATCAGGTGGCGTGGGGACCGGTGTTCGTGCTGGGGTGAAGACTCCAAGAAACCCGCTCATCCCGGCGAATGCCGGGACCCAGATGGAATGGCTTCGAGGCTGATTGGAAGGGCTCTGAGCCCTTCCAATCAGCCACACCGCCAAGGGATCTGGATCCCGGCGTTCGCCGGGATGAGCGGTTCAAATTACTACTGCGCCACGCCCAGCGTCTCGATGCGGATGGTCACCGCGTCGCCGATCATGCCCGCCGCGCCGGCGCTGCCGAAGGCCTTGCGGCTGATCACGCCGGTGATGGTGAAGCCGGCCTGTTTCTTGTTGTTGTTGGGCGCCGTGCCCAGCTTGTTCAGCTTGACGTCGAAGGTGGTGGGCAGGGTCACGCCCATGATCGTCAGGTCGCCGGTGACCTTGGCTGTGTCAGCGCCGGTCTTCTCCACCTTGGTCGATTTGAAGGTCATGGTCGGGCTCTTGGCCGCGTTCAGCCAGCGTTCGCCCTTGAGGTGCTCGTCGCGCGTGGCGTTGGCGGTCAGCAGGCTGTCGACGGTGACCGTGGCCTCGACCCGCGACTTCTCGGGCGCGGCGTCGTCCAGCCAGATCGTGCCTTCCGACTTGGCGAAGATGCCGATCACCGAGGTGAAGCCGAAGCGGTCGATGACGAAGGTCGTCTCGGTATGGGCCTCGTCGAGCTTGTAGGCGACCTCGGCGGCGGCGGCCGGCGCGGCGGAGACGCCCAGAGCGGCGCAGGCGGTCAGGACGGCGAGCAGGCGTTTCATCGGGCGTTCCCTCATCCCGTTCAGCAGGATGGCGGAGCTTCACGCGGCGGAAGATCAACCGCAAGCGGCGAAACGAAAAACGGCGGGCTCTTTCGAGCCCGCCGTCGGTCGTTTCAGCGATGAGCCGAGACCCTAGTTCTTGGTCACGTCCACCAGCTTGTTCTTGGCGATCCAGGGCATCATGCCGCGCAGGCGGGCGCCGACTTCCTCGATCTGGTGCTCGCCCGAACGGCGGCGGGTGGCCTTGAACGAGGGTTGGCCGACCTGGTTTTCCAGCATGAAGTCGCGGACGAACTTGCCCGATTGGATGTCTTCCAGCACGCGCTTCATCTCGGCCTTGGTTTCCGAGGTGACGATGCGCGGACCGGTGACATATTCGCCGTACTCGGCCGTGTTGCTGATCGAGTAGTTCATGTTGGCGATGCCGCCTTCATAGATCAGGTCGACGATCAGCTTCAGCTCGTGCAGGCACTCGAAATAGGCCATTTCCGGCGCATAGCCGGCCTCGACCAGCACTTCGAAGCCGCAGCGGATCAGCTCGACCGTGCCACCGCACAGGACGGCCTGCTCGCCGAACAGGTCGGTTTCGCATTCCTCGCGGAAGTTGGTCTCGATGATGCCCGAGCGACCGCCGCCGATGGCCGAGGCGTAGGCCAGGCCGAGGTCGTGGGCGTTGCCGGTGGCGTTGTGGTGCACCGCGATCAAGCAGGGCACGCCGCCGCCCTTCTGATATTCGCCGCGCACGGTGTGGCCGGGGCCCTTGGGGGCGACCATCAGGACGTCGATGGTGTCCTTGGGCTCGATCAGGCCGAAGTGGACGTTCAGGCCGTGGGCGAACAGCAGGGCCGCGCCGTCGCGAATGTTGGGGGCGATCTCTTCGTTATAGATCGCGCGCTGATGCTCGTCGGGCGCCAGGATCATGATCAGGTCGGCCCAGGCGGCGGCCTCGGCGACGGTCATGACCTTCAGGCCTTCGCCTTCGGCCTTCTTGGCGGTGGGCGAGCCGGCGCGCAGGGCGACGGCGACGTTGCTGGCGCCCGAATCCCGAAGGTTGAGAGCGTGCGCGTGACCTTGCGAACCATAGCCTACGATCGCGATCTTCTTGTCGAGGATGCGAGCGAGGTCGGCGTCGCGATCATAATAGACGCGCATGTTTTTTCTCCAGGACTGGTCAATATGGCCACCCCGCGCAACGGCGGAGCGACAAAGGCCGGGCGTTTGAGCGTTTTTTTGCCGTTTCGTCAAGGCGAAGCCGGCAGAACGTTGTGACGGGAAAGCCTCTGCGGCGACGTTTTAGACGCTGGGGCCTTCCACCGCCATGCCCAGCCCGCAAGAAGCCGCGTCAGGCGCTCGATCGTTTCACCGGAATCGAGCACGCCAAGTCGATGACCAGAGCCTGGAACGCGATCGGGGACGCCCGCATGCGGGCGTCCCCAGCCGTGCCGCCTGTTACCAGAACAGGTTGTAATAGACGCTCAGCACCTGGCCCGACCAGATGTCGACCAGCAGGGCGTCGTCGCCGACCCGGACCCACTCGCAGCCGGCGGGCGGATACGGCAGGCCGTACATGCCGGCGTTCAGATAGTAGGACTGGCTGTACCAGCCGCCCGGCAGATAGTCGCCGAACGACCAGCTGTTCACATAGTAGCCGCGCGGATAGCGGTAGGCTGGCGCGCGGTAGCGTTGCGGCGAATAGTAGGACTGCCGATAGCGACGTTGGTCGTAGCGCTGACGGTCGTTGTCGCGATCGCGCCATTGGCCGTTGCTATTGCCGGGGCGACCTTGGCCGGGACGGTCCCAGCCGCCCTGGTTGGAGCCGCCCTGGCCCGGACGGTCCCAGCCGCCTTGACCCGGCCGGCCTTGATCGGGACGGCCGTGGCCTTGATCAGGACGACCTTGATCGGGACGCCCCTGGTCCGGACGTCCCTGACCTTGACCCGGGCCGCGACCACCGCCGCCCTGATTTTGATCGCCACGGTTCCAGCCGCCATTGCCACGCCCATCGCCGCCGCGGCCGTCATTGTCGCGACCACCGCCTCGGGCCGGTTGCGGGCTCGGGGTCTGAGGCGCCGGCGTGGGTTGCTGGGCCTGCGGAGGCTGCTGCTGTTGCTGCCCGCCCCGGTCGGGACGGCCGCCGCGATCACCGCGATCACCGCCGGACGGCTGCTGCTGGCGCCAGCCGCCGCCGCCATCACCGCCGCCTTGCGGCTGCTGTTGTTGCTGCGGTTGCGACTGCTGTTGGCCGCCGCCTTCGCGACCGCCCCGGCGGTCAAGACGGTCCTGCCCCGCGCCGGCGGCTTCGGCCGCGGCCCCGCCCAGCAGCGACAGGACCATGGCGGTCGTGATCAGACGTTTCATTTCCAAGTGCTCCAGGGGGCCCTTGTGCTGGCCCCATCGCTCATCCCTTGTATGCAGTGTCAGCCTTGCTCCATGAACCGCGTTTGAACGACCTCGCCCGTTCTGAAAGCCGACCAGAGGGATCTTTCATGACCGCTCACCCCCAGGACGTGATCAGCTTCTGGACCGCCGCCGGCCCGGCCAAGTGGTTCGCCAAGTCCGACGCCTTCGATTCGGCCATCCGCCTGAAGTTCGAGCCCGTCCACCTGGCCGCCGCGCGCGGCAAGTATGACTCCTGGACGGCCGAGGCCGAGGGCGCGCTGGCCCTGGTCATCCTGCTCGACCAGTTCCCCCGCAACCTCTACCGCGACAGCGGCCACGCCTTCGCCACCGACGGCAAGGCCCGCGCCATCGCCGCCGCCGCCGTGGCGGCCGGCCACGACAAGACCGTCGCCCCCGAACTGCGGCCGTTCTTCTACCTGCCCTACGAGCACTCCGAACTTCTGGCCGACCAGGACACCAGCCTGGCGTTGTTCGAGGGGTTGCTGAAGGACACCGGCGACGCCGACAGCCTGAAATGGGCCATCGCCCATCGCGACATCGTCGCCCGCTTCGGTCGCTTCCCACACCGGAACAAGGCCCTGGGGCGGACGACCACGGCGGCCGAGCAGACGTTCCTGGACGAAGGCGGGTTCGGGGGATAGGCGGAAGCTTGGCGTAACGCCGGTCGCGGTCTAGGGTCAAAGCCCACGCCAAGAGGCGCTAAGGGGGACGTCATGAAGTGGTCGTCGGGTCTTGTAGCCGTTAGCGTCGTCGTTTCCATTCTCGCGCCCAGCGCGGTCCTGGCCCAGGCCAAGCCAAGCAAGACGCAGAACATGCAGACCCAGGCCATGGCCGACATCCCGCACTGCGCCCGCAAGCTGGGTACGCTGTCGATCATGGACGGCGACGATACGCGCGGCTGGATGCAGTACAATCTGGCCTCGCCGCAGAAGCTGCTCAAGGCCATCGTCCAGAAGTCGGGTTGCTTCAACCTGGTCGACCGGGGCGCGGGTCTCAACGCCGCCCAGATCGAGCGCAACATCGGGGGCAATCTGGGCATGCAACGCGGCTCCAACGTCGGCCAGGGCCAGATCAAGGCCGCCGACTACGTGCTGGTCGCCGAGGTCCAGGCCAAGGACAGCAACGCTGGCGGCGGCGCGGTGGCGGGCGTCCTGGGCGGCATGATCGGCGGCCGGGCCGGCGGCCTGATCGGCGGCATCAAGACCAAGAAGCTCGAAGCCAACACCGTCCTGTCGCTGACCAATGTCCGCACCACCGAGACGGTGGCCGTGCAGGACGGCTATGCGGTCAAGAACGACATCGGCTGGGGCGCGGGCGGCGGCATCGGCTTCGCTGGCGCGGTCGGCGGCGGCTACGAAGACACCGACATCGGCCGGATCGTCACCCTGTCGTTCATCAACAGCTACACCAAGCTGGTCA
>FTJN01929921.1_pt1 | contig 34812 bp, 31 predicted proteins | sample 1658361 | NCBI WGS metagenome assembly FTJN01 (sample SAMEA3914819, study PRJEB12502) | metagenome | biome: forest; material: soil | place: Canada | collected 2010-06-26 | depth 0.3 m
CTGTCGAAGCCACGGAGCCCGCGGAAGACCGGCCGTTCAGGCCGGGCTTCAGATGCACGTGAGCCGGAGAGCCGAGCCCCTGCCCAGCCTGCCGCAAGCGATCACGCCCCCCAGGCCGCCAGGCGCGCAGCGCCTGGCAACCAGCGCCGCAGGCATCGCACAAACGGCAAGGCACAAACGGCAAGGCACAAACCGCAAGGCACAAACCGCAAGGCACAAACCGCAAGGCACAAACACCAAACCTCCAGCGCCGTCGCCGCCTCCGCGGTCACCCACAATCCGCCGCGCTCTCGACAGCTAGGTCGTTTCCTTCGGAACCGGCTTCAACTCCGTCAGGTCCGCACACAACGAATTGGCTTCGCCATTGAACATGGCCTTGAGGTAGGGGCTCTTCATCTTGTCGAGATGGACGGACAGCGGCCGCTTGCCGGCGCCGGAGCCCAGCGGCCGGTCGTCGCCGGTCGGCAGCGCCACGTCCAGGTCGATCTTTTCCTTCACGTAGCCGCCGAAATGCGAGATCCACCTGGCGCAGTAGTTGCACGTCTTCTTCAAGCCGCCGACCGAGACGGTCTTGTGGTTCCAGGGGCCGGGTGACGTCGCGACGCGGTCGTAGAGGTAGGCCAGCAGCTTGAGTTCGGCGTGGACGTCGTTGGTGTCCTTGACGACGTTGACTTCGGCGGTCGCCGTGCCGTTCGTGACGAAGGCCACCCCGTTCTTCGGCTTGGCCCGCACGTAGGGCTTCACCGGCAACGGCCCCGCGCCGACGAACTTGCGCAGGAACCAGCCCAGCTTCTGGTCGAACTCGCCCGTGGCCGTGCCCTTCAGCAGCAGGCAGGCCACCCGGACCTCGTCGGCGGACAAGGCGTCGAACGGGCGGTCCGCGAGTTCCAGCGCCTTGAGCTCCTGCTCGCTGTACTCGCCGGCGTAGCCCGTCCCCGTGGTGGCCTTGCGCGTGGTGAAGGCGAGCTTGAGCAGCCAGTCCGCGTAGGCCAGGCACTTCAGCAGGCTGGCGCGGCTGTTGACGCCGTAGGCATTCAGGAAGTCGCCCACCGCCGCGTGCTCGGAGTGGTTGCCGGCGATGTAGAGCTTGTCGTCCGCTTCCAGGCATTGCACCTCCTGGATCGAGACGCCATCGTCCTTCGCCTCGGTGTCGGTGCTCCAGTCCCGCAAGGTCGCGCAGCGCGCGAGCACGGTCGAGATGACGCTCAATTGATTCGACGTGAAGGTCATGATGTTCCTGTGGGCGCCGTGCGACGGCGTCGTGCGGCGGTGGTGTGGATGCGTGGGCGGTCGACCGACGAAGGCCTCGAACCGAGCCGAGGGCGGTCGCGCGCGCGATTTCGAGTGTGGCGCGCGCGTCTTTCCCGCACCAGGGCGCCGGACCGCGCCGGTCCCGCGAAACTAGGGGGCCGCGCTGCCGCCCCGTCGCCTACCGAGCCACCTCCGTCAGCGTCGACCGGGCAAACGCCGGCGTGCGCGCCGGCGTGATGCGCGCCGCCGAACCGACGGCCTGCTGCAGCCCGGCGATCGCCGCCCGCGGATCGTCGCTGCGCGTGATCGCTCCCACCACCGCGACCGCCCACGCGCCCGCGCCCATCGCGTCCCGCGCGCGCTGCGCGTCCATCCCGCCGATGGCCACCACGGGCGTGTCGTGCAGCAGCGCGCACCAGTAGGCGAGGTTGGCGTCGCCTTGCGGGATCCAGGGCATCTGCTTGATGGCCGTGGCGTGGATGGGTCCGCACGCGATGTAGCTGGGGCGCAGCGCGCGGGCGCGGCAGACTTCCCAGTACGAATGCGTGCTGATGCCCAGCAGCAGGCCGGCGTGGTGCAGGGCGTCGATGTCGGCCTGGGCCAGGTCGTCCTGCCCCAGGTGCACGCCGTGCGCGCCGAGCTCCAGCGCGAGCTCCCAGTGATCGTTGACGATCAGCGTCGCGCCGACCGCGCGCGCGAGGGCGACCGCGCTGCGGATCTCGCGCACGAGCACGTCGCCCGGCGCGTCCTTGATGCGCAGCTGCACCAGGCGCACGCCCTCGGCGAGCACGCGCGCGACCCAGTCGCTGTCGTCGACGATCGCGTAGAGCCCGCGCGTGTGCAAGGGCATCTCGGGAAACGAGAAGCGCGAGGGGGCGTGCGGCAACGGGTTGAGCGCGGGCAGGTTGTCGAGGCGGCTCGCGAAGCCGGCGCGCGGCGCGACCGGGCCGGCGCCGGCGCCGGCTGCATAGGCGTGGCGCAGGCCCTCGCTGGTGGCCATCTTGGCCAGCACCACGGCGTCGGCGGCGACGAAGCCGTGCGCCAGCGCCGCCGCGGCGGCCGAGGCGAACACGCAGCCGGTGCCGTGGTCGTGCTCGGTCTCGATGCGGCGCGACGCGAGCCAGCCGCGGGTGCGCAGGCCGTGTTCGGCGTCGAGCCAGTCGTGCGCCCACGCGGCGCGGGCGTCGATCTCCGCCAGGCGCGACGCGAGCCGCGCGGTGGACAACTGCGCGATCTCGTCCTCGGCCAGCCGGTCGCCGTCGCCGCCCGTGACCACCACCGAGCTCGCGCCGAACCCGCGCCAGGCGCGGGCGAGGGCCTCGGGCGCGAGCAGTTGCGACGACGGCACCAGCGCGCGCGCCTCGGCCACGTTGGGCGTGGCGAGCGTGGCCAGCGGCAGCAGCTCGTCGCGGTAGGCGGCGCGCAGGGCGTCGTCGACGAATGGCGCGCCGGTGGTGGCGCCGAACACGGGATCGACGACCAGCGGGATGGGCCTGTCCGGAAAGCGGGCGCGCACGCGGCCCACCCAGTCGACCACGACGCGCAGGTTCTCGAGGCTGCCCAGCAGGCCCGTCTTGATCGCGTCGGGCGGCATGTCGTCGGCCAGCGCGGCGAGCTGCGCCTCGAGGACCTGGGGCGCCACCGGCTCGATATGCGTCACGGCCAGCGAGTGCTGCGCCGTGACCGCGGCGACGGCGCAGGCGCCGTGCACGCCGAAGGCGTCGAGCGCGCGCGTGTCGGCGTGCAGGCCGGCGCCGCCGCCGCTGTCGGTGCCGGAGATCGTCCAGACGACGGGGCGCCGATCGGCGCGGGCGGCGCTGGGCGCAGGGGAGGAGGGTGCTTCGACGGTCATCGCGTGTCCCGCTTCAATCGACGAGGATCGGTTCGTTGCCGCAGGGCGTGCTCGGGCGCGCCATGTCCTGCGGGGCGATGAGGCCGGCCTCGTAGCCGAGGCGGCCGGCGGCCACCGCGTGGGCGAACGCCATCGCCATGTGCGGCGGGTTCACCGATTGCGCGACGGCCGAGTTCAGCAGCACGCCGTCGTAGCCCAGCTCCATCGCGAACGCCGCGTGCGAGGGCGCGCCGAGGCCGGCGTCGACGATCATCGGCACGCCCGGCAGCCGCGCCCGCAGCGTGCGCAACGCGGTTGGGTCCAGCACGCCTTGCCCCGAGCCGATCGGCGCGGCCCACGGCATCAACACCTCGCAGCCGGCCGCGAGCAACCGGCGACAGACGACCAGGTCGTCGGTGCAGTACGGAAAGACCTGGAAGCCCAGCTTGACCAGGTGCGCGGCCGCGTCGACCAGCTCGAACGGGTCGGGCTGCAGCGTGTGCTCGTCGCCGATCACCTCCAGCTTGATCCACGTCGTGTCGAACAGCTCGCGCGCCATCTGCGCCAGCAGCACGGCCTCGCGCGCGCTGCGGCAGCCCGCGGTGTTGGGCAGCAGGCGCGCGCCGGCGGTGTCGCACACCGCGCGCAGCATCGCGATCGCGTCGCTGCCCTGCGGCTCGGGGTTGCCGGCGATCTCGCGCTTCAGGCCCACGGTGACGACCTGCGCGCCGGAGGCCGTGATCGCGTGCGCGAGGATCGCGGGCGACGGATAGCCGGCGCTGCCGATCAGGAAACGGCTGTCCAGGCGCTGCCCGTAGACGCGCCACGGCGACGGCGCGGCCGCCGAGAAGTCGAGGCGCATGGTCATTGGACGATCCTCCGCCGGCCGGCTTCGGAGGGAGCCCGTTCGGGCAGTCGGGCGGCGCTCATCCTCCGACGATCGCCGCGAACACGACCACGCGGTCGTCGGGCCACAGCGGCGTGTCCAGGCGCGTGGCGCGTGGCACGAAGCGGGTGTTGACGGCGGTGGCGACGAATTCGTCGTCGGTGCCGCGCTCGCGGAGCACGTCCGCCAGCGTCAGGCCCAGGCGCCAAGGATGGGGCGCGCCGTTGACCAGCACGCTGGCCGTCCGCTGCGCGGGCGCGTCCCGCACCGGCGCGAACACGTCGTCTCCTTCACGCATGGCTCACCTCCTTGCGGCGCGCGCCCAGCATCAGGCCGGTGCGCTCCAGGGCCTCCTCGACGAGGGCCGGCGCCAGCAGGAAGCCGTGGCGGAACAGCCCGTTGATGCGGATCAGGCCGGGCTCGCAGTGCAGGTGCGGGCGCTGGTCCGGCGTGGCGGGGCGCAGGTGCGTGTCGAGCCGCACGATGCGGGCCTCGGCGAGCTGCGGCACGATGCTGTGCGCCGCGGACAGCAGCTCGATCGTGCTGCGCACGCTCACCGGCGAGGTGTCCTCGCTGTCGATCTCGGTGGCGCCCACGATCACGAGGTCGCCGTGGCGCGGCACCAGGTAGACGCGGTGGCGCGCGTGGATGCAGCGCACGGGGCGGCGCAATTCGAGGCCGGGCGCGTGCAGCCACAGCAATTCGCCGCGCACGCCGCGCAGCGCCAGCGTGCCGCGGGCGCCGAGGCCGCGGGTGTCGACGGCGAAGTCGGCGTCGACCGGCCGCCGCCCGGCCACGTGCAGCAGGTGCGGCTCGACCTGCGTCACGCGCTGGCCCCAATGCCAGCGCACGTTCGGGCTCTCGGCGACCAGTGCGGGCAGCAGGCGCGTCGTGTCGACCTGGCCCTCGCCGGGCAGCAGCCAACCCTGCAGGCCCGGCAGCAACGCGGGCTCCAGCGCCTTCAGCGACTCCTGCGTCAGGGCCAGCGGGTCGCGTTGCGGCGGCCGTTCGGTGGGGCCGCGCACCTGCAGCGTGGTCGGATCGTCGCGTTCGGACACGTCGTGCAGGCGCTCGCGCGCGGCGCGCGCGTTGGCGGCCTTCATGCGCGTGAGCACGCGCAGCGCCGCGCCCGAATCGCCCGGGTGCGCCACCAGCATGCTGCCGTTGAGCCGGAACAGCGCCGGCGTGCGGTGCTGCGGCCCGAGCGCCGCGACGATGCCCGGCCACAGATCCAGCGAGCGCCAGCCGCGTTCGGCGATGTCCGCCGGCGCGTGGTCCAGCTCGGCCAGCGGGCTCAGCATGCCGGCGGCGGTGAAGGCCGCGGCGGAATGCGCGCGCTGGCCCTCGGGCGCCGCGCCGTCGGGCGCCGGATCGAACACCTCGACCTCGTGGCCCAGGCGCGAGAGCTGGAACGCGAGCAGCCGTCCGGCGACGCCGGCGCCCGCGATGGCGATGTGGCTCATTCTTCCTCCGCGTCGTAGATCGGCACGAACGGCTTGCCGAGGGTGGTGCGCATCTTCAGTCCGGCCCCGCCGGTGCGTGCCGCGGTGTCGGCGTCGGCCAGCGTGGCGTGGGCCTGCGCGGCGGCGAACTCGCGCACCTCGTGGGTGACCTTCATCGAGCAGAACTTCGGCCCGCACATGCTGCAGAAGTGCGCCTCCTTCGCGCCCTCGGCCGGCAGCGTCTCGTCGTGGTAGCGGCGGGCCGTGTCGGGATCGAGCGCGAGATTGAACTGGTCGTACCAGCGGAACTCGAAGCGCGCCTTGCTCAGCGCGTCGTCGCGCGAGCGCGCGCCGGGGTGGCCCTTGGCGACGTCGGCCGCGTGCGCGGCGATCTTGTAGGCGATCAGGCCTTGCTTGACGTCGTCGCGGTCGGGCAGGCCCAGGTGCTCCTTGGGCGTGACGTAGCACAGCATCGCGGTGCCCATCCAGCCGATCATCGCGGCGCCGATCGCGCTGGCGATGTGGTCGTAGCCGGGCGAGACGTCGATGGTCAGCGGGCCGAGCGTGTAGAAGGGCGCGTCGTGGCACAGGCGCAGCTGCTCCTGCATGTTGGCCTGGATCAGGTGCATGGGCACGTGGCCCGGGCCCTCGATCATCGTCTGCACGTCGTGCTTCCACGCCACCTGCGTGAGCTCGCCGAGGGTGCGCAGCTCGGCCATCTGCGCGTCGTCGTTGGCGTCGGCCAGCGAGCCGGGGCGCAGGCCGTCGCCCAGCGAGAACGAGACGTCGTACGTCTTCATGATCTCGCAGATCTCCTCGAAGTGCGTGAACAGGAAGTTCTCGCAGCCGTGCGCCATGCACCACTTGGCCAGGATCGCGCCGCCGCGCGACACGATGCCCGTGCGGCGGCCGGCGGTCAGCGCCACGAAGTCGCGCAGCACGCCCGCGTGGATGGTGAAGTAGTCGACGCCTTGCTCGGCCTGTTCGATCAGCGTGTCGCGAAACAGCGGCCAGCTCAGCTCCTCGGCGATGCCACCCACCTTCTCCAGCGCCTGGTAGATCGGCACCGTTCCGATGGGCACGGGGCTGTTGCGCAGGATCCAGTCGCGCGTGGTGTGGATGTTGGCGCCCGTGGACAGGTCCATCACCGTGTCGGCGCCCCAGCGCGTGGCCCACACCAGCTTGTCAACCTCCTCCTCGATGCTGGAGGTGGTCGCCGAGTTGCCGATGTTGGCGTTGACCTTGACGAGGAAGTTGCGCCCGATCGCCATCGGCTCGAGCTCGGGATGGTTGATGTTGGCCGGGATGATGGCGCGTCCGCGCGCCACCTCGTCGCGCACGAACTCCGGCGTGATGCGGGCGGGGATCGCGGCGCCGCGCGGGTCGCCGCGCAGGCGCCGCTCACGCTCCGCGTTCGACTGGTACTCGGCCATCCATTCGTGGCGACCGTTCTCGCGCAGCGCGACGAACTCCATCTCGGGCGTGACGATGCCGCGCCGCGCGTAGTGCAACTGCGTCACGTTGTGGCCGGGCAGCGCGCGGCGCGGCGAGCGCTGCAGGCCGTCGGCCTCGCTGCGCAACGAGGCGATGCGCGCGGCCGCGGCACCGGCCGACGGCGCGCGCGCGCGTTGGCCGTCGTCCACCGGCACCGCGATGCGGCCGCGATAGGACTCGCTGTCGGCGCGGGCGGCGATCCAGCGCGAACGCACGGTCTCGAGTCCGCGGCGCAGGTCGATCAGCGCGGTCGGGTCGGTGTACGGCCCCGAGGTGTCGTAGACGGTGACCGTCTCGCCGTTGGTGAGCGCGATCTCGCGCATCGGCACGCTGACGCCGGGCTGCAAGCCCTGGACGCGCACCTTGCGCGACGCGGGCAGGGGCTGGCGCGACGTGGACGCGGCGTGGCCGCAGTCGAGGACGTCGGGCGCGTTGGCGGCCGCCGAGGTCGGGGCGGGAGGGGCGACGGGCGTAGGGGGAAGGGTCATCGGGGCTCCGGTCCATGGGAAGGTCTTCTTGCTCCGGACGGTGCTCCGACTTGGCGAAAGAGGGCCTCGTGGGCCTCCCGCGGTCGTGTGCAGCTCTCCTTACGCCGGTACTAGCCGGTTCAAGTTCTCGGGTTCGACCTAGATTACCCATCCATTGGTCGTCTCAGCATCTCTTGACGGATGCACCCCGGAGCAGAAAGCAGTTTACGTCGTGTGTCCTGCTCTGCAATGACTATTTCAGGGTATGTCCGGACACGGGGCGGGGTATATGAATAGTTTGACTTTTCATGAGCCGGGCGTCGCGCGCGGCCGTCCCACTCGGTGGCTGGTCAGCCCGGGCCGGCCGCCGCCACCGCGATGAGCTCGATCATCAGGCCCGGCGCCAGCGCGGCCTGGAAGCACGCGCGCTGCGGCCAGTGCGCCGGGTCGTCGCCGATCCAGGCGAGCCAGTGGCGATCGAACGCGGGGCGCTGGGCGATGTCGGTCAGCAGGACCTGGATGGACAGCAGGCGCGACCGCGACGTGCCGGCCTCCGCGAGGTGGGCATCGAGCATCGCGAGAGACTCCACCACCTGGTCGTCGAACGGCGCCGGCACGCGCCGGGCATTGGCGACGGTGTGGACCGTGTCGCCATGGCGGACGGTGCGGCTGCGGCCGGGGGCGCCGCTGGGCCAGCGTTCGATCCGGGTCATGGCGCGTGCCTGCGGCGGATGCGGCGGTCTTGTGCGGGCCGGCAAGCGCCTACCGGCCGGCGAACGCCGCGTCATAGGCGCTGGCGGAAAACCCGTTCATCGTCCTGCCGTCGACGACCAGGACCGGCACGCCGGTGCCGCCGCCGTTGGCCTGCGCGAGGGCCGCCATGCCGCCGGGCGCGTCGATGTCGACGTCGTGGTACGCCACGCCGTGGCCGGACAGCCAGGCCTTGGCCTGCTTGCAGTAGCCACACCAGACCGCCGAATACAGCGTGACGCCCTGGCCGGCCGCGGCCTGCACGGCGGCGCCCGGGTGCGCCTTGCGGAACTGCTCCATGTACGACGCGGCCGAGGCCGGCAGCGCGCTGCTGGCGAGTTCGAACTTCATGGTCTTCTGCAGGCGACCGGCGGTGGGCGGCTGGTCGCTGTAGACGATCTTGCCGTCCGGGCCGACCGACTTGTAGACGGTCTGCGCCCAGGCCGCCCCGGCGGCCACGAGGCCGCAGGCCGTCAGCAAGGCGGCAGCGCGACAGGCGTTCTTCATGCGACGAGTCTCCGGTGCGGGCGGCGTCTCGCAACGGCGGAGGCGGCGCGGTCGAATGATAGCCGTGCGGCGTGCGCCCGCGATGCCTGGCGCGCCGGGCGCAGCCGGGCCGTCCGTGTCGCGACGCCGTCGCCGGCAGGGTCTACGCACGACGGCCGACAATCGAGCCATGGACCCGATCCCTGCGCCAACCCCGTCCGAATCCGTCCGGCATCCGAACTGGATCCTCGCCGCCGTCTGCCTCCTGGGCCTCATGAGCACCATCGGGATGGCGATGCCGTACCCGATCCTGGCGCCGATCTTCGTCGACGGGCCGGTCGACGCGTTCACGCACTTCGGCGGCCTGCAGCCGTCGGTGCTGATGGGGATGGCGCTGGCGGCCAATCCGCTGGGCATCCTGATCGGCAGCCTGTTCGCCGGCCCGCTGTCCGATCGCCACGGCCGCCGGCTGGTGCTGGCCGTCACGCTGGTCGCGACGCTGGCCGGTCACCTGCTCACGGCGGCGGCGCTGGTGGCGCGCAACTACCCGCTGTTCGCGCTGGCGCGCTTCGCCACGGGCCTGGTCGAGAGCAACGTGGCCGTCGCTCGCGCGATGCTGGCCGACATGCACGAGCAGATCGACCGCACCCGCGCGTTCGCGCTGCTCAACGCCTGCATGTACGCCGGCTGGCTGCTCGGCCCGCTGGTGGGCGGCCTCACGCTGCCGCTGGGCGAGCCGGTGCCCTTCGTGCTGGCCGCGGCGATGACCTTGCCGTGCGTCGCGGTGTTGTTCCTCGGGCTGCCGGCCGCGCCCGCGAAGCGCGCCGGGGGCGACGTGGGCGCCGCGCTGCGCGAGCGCAACGTGCTGGCGCTGCTGCGCGCCGATCGCACGCTGGGCCTGATCTTCGGGCTGCAGCTGGCCTACACGCTGGCGCTGAACACGCTGTACGAGTTCTCGCCGCTGTGGATGCTGCAGAACGCGCACTTCGACAGCCGCGGCATCGCCTTCGTCACCGCGGGCCAGTGCGGCGTGATGACCCTGACGAGCGTGCTGGCCGGCCGTTTCGGCGGCTCGGGGCGTCACCCACTGCGCCGCGCCGCGCGATTCGCGCTGATCGGTGCGGGCGGCCTGAGCCTGATGGCGGTGCTGCCCGGCCGCGTGGGCATCTTCGTGATCATGGCGATGGGCTTTCCGACGGCGATGTACAACGCGGTGATGCCGGCCTGGATGTCGGAGCGCTTCGCCGAGCACGGCCAGGGCCGTGTCATGGGGCTGCTGTCGACGATCTTCTGCGTGTCCAACGTGGTCGTGGCGCTCGGCGGCGGCTGGATCGCGCTGCTGTCCACGCGCTGGATCATGGCGCTCGGCGGCGTGGCAGCCGTCGCCTCGGCCGTGCTGATGCTGCGCCTCGCGCGCAGCGAGGCCGGGGCGGCCGCGCGGGCCGTGGCGGCATGACCGCCGCGGGCGAGCCGCGGCACGCACGGCAATTGCCGGGCTGAATCCGGAAGGTGCGGCGCTGCGTATCCCTCAGGACAGACGCAACGCCACGCGAGGAGCCCCGATGTCCACCACCACCACCGCCCGCGCCGTCGGCTGGGTCGAACAAGGCCTCGTGCCGGACCGCGTCGTCCGCCTGGGCATCCGCCGCCTGCTCAAGGAACGGCTGGCCGAGGTGCACGCCTCCGACGCCGAGGCCGCCGAGGAGGCCAACCAGGCCTTCATCGACGAGATGCGCCGCGCGCCGATCGCGCTGGTGCCCGAGAAAGCCAACGAGCAGCACTACGAGGTGCCGGCCGAGTTCTTCGCCGGCACGCTGGGCCCGCATCGCAAGTACAGCGCTTGCTGGTGGGGCGAGGGCGTCGAGGACCTGGGCCAGGCCGAGGCCGCCGCGCTGGCCATCACGTGCGAACGCGCCGGGCTGGCCGACGGGCAGGACATCCTCGAACTGGGTTGCGGCTGGGGCTCGCTGAGCCTGTGGATGGCCGACCATTACCGCCGCAGCCGCGTCACCGCGGTGTCGAACTCGCACTCGCAGCGCCGCTACATCGAGGAGCAGGCCGCGGCGCGCGGGCTCGTCAACCTGCGGGTGATCACCTGCGACGTCAACCGCTTCGAGACGGAGGCGGGCCGCCATGACCGCGTGGTGTCGGTGGAGATGTTCGAGCACCTGCGCAACTGGCCGCACATCTTCGCGCGCGTGGCCGGCTGGCTCAAGCCCGAGGGGCGCTTCTTCATGCACGTGTTCGCGCACAAGGGCGCGTCCTACGCGTTCGTCGAGAAGGACGAGAGCGACTGGATGAGCCGGCACTTCTTCTCCGGCGGCATGATGCCCGGCGACGACCTCGCGCCCACCTTCCAGGACGACCTGCGCCTGCTCAAGCGCTGGCGCTGGGACGGCACGCACTACCAGAAGACCGCCGAGGCCTGGCTGCACCGCATGGACGCGGCGCGCGACGAGCTGATGCCGGTGCTGGCGAGCACCTACGGCGCCGCCGCCGACACCTGGTGGCAGCGTTGGCGCCTGTTCTTCATGTCGGTGGCCGAGCTGTTCGGCCACGCGGACGGACAGCAGTGGTGGGTGAGCCACTACCTGTTCGCGAAGCGGGCGTGAACCGCCGGCCCGCGACCGCGCCGGCGCCCGGGCGTGACGCGGGCGGGCCCTCGCGCGCGCGCCTGCTCGCGAACTTCGCAGTCTTCGAGGCGGCGTGGTTCGCCTGCGTCCTGGGCGTCGCGCACGGCCGGCCGCTGGAGGGCACGGCCGTGGTCGTCGTCGCGATCGCGTGGCACGTCGCGATCTCCGCGCGCCCCGCGACCGAACTGGCGCTCGTGGCGGCCCTTGGCGCGATCGGACTCGTCGCCGAATCGGCGGTGGTCGCCCAGGGACATGTCGCCTACGCCGCCGGCCAGCCGGTGGCCTGGCTGGCGCCGTACTGGATGGTGGCGCTGTGGGCCGAGTTCGCCATCGCGCTCAACGTGACCCTGCGCTGGCTCAAGGGCAAGCCGCTCCTGGCCGCGGTGCTGGGCGCCGTGTTCGGGCCCTTGTCGTTCCTGGGCGGCGTTCGCCTGGGCGGCGCGCGCTTCGTCGACGAGGCCGCCGCGCTCGTCACGCTGGTCTTCATGTGGGCGGTGCTGATGCCGCTCGCGATGGCCCTGTCCGACCGCCTCGACGGCGTCGCCGATCTCGAATCCACCCGGAATCCTCATGCCTGACTTCGCGACCCTGCTCCCCATCGCCCTGGCCGGCCTCGCGCTGATCGCCGTGCTGGCGCTGCTCACCTGGATCGCCAGCCTCGTGCAACGCGACGCGAGCCTCGTCGACCGCATGTGGTCGCTGATGATCGCGGGTCCCACGATCGTCTACGCGTTGCAGACGTCGTGGACGAGCCCGCGCGCGATCGCGACGCTCGCGCTGGTCGTCGCCTGGGGCGCGCGGCTCGCGGCCTACATCACGTGGCGCAACTGGGGCCACGGCGAGGATCGGCGCTACCGGGAGATCCGCGCGCGCAACCAGCCGAACTTCGCGGTCAAGAGCCTCTTTCTCATCTTCGCGCTGCAGATGGTGCTGGCGTGGATCGTGTCGTCGGCGCCGCTCGCCGCGCTGACCGGAGGCCGCGCGTTCGGCGTGCTCGACGTCGTCGGCATCGCGGTGGCGTTGGCCGGCTTCCTGTTCGAAGCGATCGGCGACGCGCAGATGGCGGCGTTCAAGGCCGATCCGGCGAACCGCGGCCAGGTGATGGATCGCGGCCTGTGGCGCACCACGCGGCATCCGAACTATTTCGGCGAGACCTGCTTCTGGTGGGGCCTCTGGCTGCTCGCGATCGCCGCCGGCGGTGCTGCTGCGATCTGGACGGTGTTGTCGCCGGCGCTGATGACCGTGCTGCTGCTGAAGGTGTCGGGCGTCGCGCTGCTGGAAAAGGACATCGGCGAACGCCGGCCCGCCTATCGCGACTACATCGCCCGCACGAACGCGTTCATTCCCGGCCCACGCAAGAAGGGCGCGGCCTGAAGCCCATGCCGTTGTCCGCGCCCATGCTGGCCGCCATGTCGGTGGTCAGCGGCGGCAGGCACAGGCTCACGCATCGACTGACCTGGGAGCCGTCTTGCAATGGCCTCGGACGGAGCACGGGTCAGAGTCAGCGCGAGCTCTCGCGCGCGCCGCTGAACACGGGGTTGACGACCAGGATGCGCCTTACTTCGAGAACAAGCCGGAGATGCGCTGGCGCATGCGCTGGAAGAATCCCGCGCGCTCCATGGCGGCAAGCGCGACGACCGGCGCCTCCCCGAGCTGCTTGCCGTTGGCGGTGGCGACGACCTTGCCGATGACGGCGCCCTTGGCGATCGGCGCCTCCAGGCCGGGGTTCAGCGAGACGGAGGTCTTGACCGCGGCGCCTTGTCCCTTGGGAACCAGCAGCGTCCACGACTGCGCAACGCCGGCCGCGACGTCGGGCGTCACGCCGTACAGCACCTTGGCGGTCGCCACCGTCGCGCCCGCCTGGACAGGGGTCGCCTCTTCGAAATTGCTGTAGCCCCAGTTGAACAGCACCCGGGTCTGGTCCGCTCGGGCTTGCGCGCTGTTCGCGTTCATGATGACCGAGATCAGGCGCATCCCGTTTCGCTTGGCCGACGCGGTCAGGCAGTACCCGGCTTCCTCCGTGTGCCCGGTCTTGAGTCCGTCGACGGTCGGATCGGTGTACAGCAACGCGTTGCGATTGCCCTGCTTGATGCCGTTGTAGGTGAACTCGCGCTCCGCGTAGATCGGGTAGTAGTCGGCGCTGTTGCGGATGATCGCCTGCGCGAGCACGGCCAGGTCGCGCGCCGAGGCCTTGTGGTTCGGGTCGGGCAACCCGGCCGAATTCTCGAAGTGGGTGTGCGTCATCCCCAGCTTCGCCGCTTCGGCGTTCATCATGGCGGCGAACCCGGATTCCGAGCCGCCGATGTGCTCGGCCAACGCCTTGGAGGCGTCGTTCCCGCTGTCGATGACGACCCCGCGCAGCATGTCCATCAAGGAAGCCTGCGTGTTGAGCGGAACGAACATGCAACTGTCGCCGTCCTTGCCGCCGCGGCACCAGGCGCTCAGGCTCATGGTGACCGGTTCGGTGGGCTTGAGCTTGCCGCTCTTCAGTCCTTGTTCCACCAGGTAGCTGGTCATCATCTTGGTCAGGGATGCGGGCGGAAGCGGTTCGTCCGGATTGGACGAGGCGAGGAGCTGCCCCGTGTTGAAGTCCATCAGGACCCATGCCTTGCTCGCGAGCACCGGCACCGAGAGTCCGTTCGCGTCGGTGGTCATCGCGGGTTCGGTGGATGCGGCCGGCTTCGGCTTGTGAGCTGTCGCGTGGGGCTTGGGACGCGGCGCGCCGGAAGCCGTCCCGGCCAAGGCGACCAGGATCGCGGTTGCAAGAATCGAGGAAAGCAGGGGGGCAGTGCGGAGACGGAGAGTCATTGAGAGATGCTTCGTGAAGAAGCCAGTAGGTTGCTCGCGACCAGTCAGGGACGGTGAAGTCCGGTTCGGCGTCCTTGGGCGTGCTCGACAGGAAGCCGCGCTGGATCACAGCCGATTGTCGCGGATCTGCATGCCCTGCGGACTCGGCCGCAGACCTCGACGGCACGAGCCGATCGCGCCCGGCCATGAAAATAGCATGTCGAGTTTGCCGTTCTGCACTCAGATCCAGTGGGGCAAGTTGCTGTGAAGTAGAGGCTGCGCTCGGCCGATAGCCGGCTTCGGGTACCGTTGGCTTTGAGGTAGGTTCATCTCGTGCGATTCCGTTTGCCACCCACACATGCAACTCGAGAACACCATCAAGCGGCCCTCCGTGATCTTGCTTGCAGGGTTGTGCGCAGCTTCGCTCGTTAGCGAAGCCATGCGTGTTCATGCCGGCGAAACATCTCTGCGAGCCCACCAGGCGCGCTGGGATTGCCTGGCCCGAGAAACCGGGGAGGTACCTCGATGCGTGAATTTGACCAAACTGGGACCACGAGACGACGCAAACTTTTGCGAGGAAGCTGTTGCGCGCTGCAAGGCGAGCCGAACGTACGACGATGTCGACAACGCCGAAGCGCGCTACGACACCTGGTTCAGACTCGCCGTCTGGCTGCGCTTGACGCTTTTCGCCGGTGTAGTCGGTTGGCTAGTATGGGTCGGCATCGTGCAGCCCATTCGGCGGAAGCTTCAGGCGACGTTGCCGTGAAGGCCCGGCACGGCCGTTCGAAGGCAGGAGACGGCCACAAGCGCCGTAGGTGGCCGGCGGCTTTCGGATAGGCCAATGTTGACAGTTGGCCAGCCGACGCCTGTGTCCGGCCAGCAGCCGTCTGGAGAGCGATCGAATTAGCGGTTGCCCGCCTCGCAGGCTGGCATGACCCCTCCCTCGAGTTAGGCCATTGCGACTTGCGCCGCGGATTCACGGCCTGTCGAGCCAGTGTGCATCACCGTATCCGACCCGGATCGTTCCCTTCGCGAAGTCCGTCAGCAACTGGAAGTAGCCGGGCGCGTAAACGTTCAGGTCGCGCCGTGATCCGTCGGCATCCTTTTCGATCCGCAGGATGCCGTGCGTAGTGTTCGGGAACACGATGCTGCGGATTGGCGTTCCCTCGCGTCGGATCGCGGCCAGCCGCTCGATGGAGGGTGCGCCGGGCGCGACATCGTCATCGGCGGCAAACACCCATAGCTGTGGCACGCGCAGGCCGCGGATGACGTCCAGTCCGGAGTACGTCCAAGGGACTTTCGGGCTCTCAGCGTGCATGCGATCCACTTCACCAGCCAGCAGGCCGCCGGAATACTGGCCGTCGACATCCTTCAGCCAGGACTCGCGCGAGAAGTCCTGCTTCAGCGCGATGACCTTGTCCATGCCCGACTGGAAGTCGGAACGCGCGACGGCGGCGGTCGCGTCGGTCAACGCCCGCACCTTGGTCAGGATGGCGGGGTCATGGCCATGCTCGGTCACCAGCTGATAGTCGACCTGCCACTGATCCTGCTCGAGCGCGGTGCCGACGACACCGAAGCCGACTTCCAGGAAGTCCGCGTTCGACTTCAGCGCGGCCAGCGGAGCGACCCACCCACCCTGGCTGCCGCCCAGGAAGCCAAAGCGGCCGACGCGCTTGCCCGCCAACCGTCTCGCCTCGCGTGCAGCGTTTGCGGCATCGTCCGCGAGCGCAATGAAGTCCTGCGTGTAGACGCCGCCCGAGCCCGCGGTGCCGCGCTTGTCGTACGCGAACACCGCGATGCCCTGCGACAAGAACAGGTACGACGTCGCCAGCCCGATCGGGCTCGTCTTCTCTGAACCGTGGACCAGGACGACCAACGGCGGCGTCGACACGCCGCCAGGCTCCAGCAGCATGCCGTTGAGCACGACGTCGCCGCTACGAAAGTGCGTCGGTGTGGCATGCATCGGCATCCGCCTCCAGGCCGCGCGCGCGGCGTCGCCACGCGCGCGAAGCCTGCCCGAGTCGCATTGGAAGGGCGCATCCGCGTCCGACAGGAAGCCGCGACGGCCGTCGAGAAAGGTATAGCGTGCGCCTGGCCCAGCCTCCTTTGCTGGCCTGGTCAGCGCGACGACCTCGCCGGACCTGCTGGAATAGGCGCCGTACACACAGTCTTTTGCCAGGACGTCATTCGACAAGAGAAGAACCGCAAGGGCTGCCAGGGCAACAGAACGGAGAATTCGGTTGAGCATGTGAGACTGAAGGCATGAACTCGATGTGTCCGAGTCTATGCAGCGCACCGTCCCATCGACCCGATCTTGCGACGGATCGCGAGATCGCGGCATTCAGCTGCTTCCCAGCGCCTGCAACCCAGCTCGCGTGATCGTCGAGAATGAGCCCGCAGTCGGCCAGGAGCCGACGGTTACAGTAGTCCGCTTTCGGGTGGGCTGGCGCGCGCGAAGCGTACTGGCTGGACAATTCTGGGCAGTGCTGGAGTTGCGACCTTTAGGGGTAAGCGCCAGCACCTCGCGGCCAGGAGCGTGCATTGAGGCCGGTCCGCTTGGCGCGACGACCGTCAGCCCTGTGGCAAAGTTGCTTGAACAGGCGCCCCTAAACTTTGATCTCTACAAACACGTGCTTCCGGATCAGAAAGTCTGTCTATTCATGGATGTCACGAGTCGCCGTCGCGTCGACGATCTCGATGACCTTGTCCGCGAGCTGTCGGTTCATGGCATTGCAGAAGACGATGCCAAGTGTCTAATTGCATTTGTGCCGATGGCGTTTGCGCGGGTGCTGTTGGCGCCCCTGGGTGTCAAGTTTCAGAACACGTTCCTTGTCAAGGATTTCGACAGCGGCGCGTCCGTACGCGGGAACTTCACGGATGAACCGATCCACGCGGCCGCTCTTGAGGTTGCGAAAGCGATGGCCTCTGGAGACGCCGATTCGCGGATGCGGTTCGAGCAGATGGCTGCGACCAGCGCCGAATACGACGTTGTGAGGCAACTGAGGCCAGAGGGCGAGAGCCCGGATGGCATCGTGTTGACGGAGGCGCTGTTGCCGCGAGTGCCTATCGCGCACGTGGAAGCCGTGATGCCGGGTCGCATGCGTCGACTCTGGCGCAGCTTTCTTGGTTTGTGACGCGTCGACTGCAGTCGCTTGAACGTCGAGTTGGGACGAATGAACCCGAGACAACGCTGACCGCAGTGGGTCGGGCGCTGTCGCCCCGCAATCGGCCTCGAAGGGCAGGTATGCTGCGATCAGGCGACCTGGTCCGAACGCCGGCGGCCTCTCGTCCCGCCTGGCCAAAAGTCTCCGATGGCTCCTGTCGGCAAGAAGGAGACTGTTGGGGCGACCGCTTCGGCTCCTAAGGGTCTTTCTCTTCAACTTCCCTTGCCGCTATGCCCATATCCGTCGATAGCTTCCGCGCCTTCGTCAGCAAACTGGCGTTTCGCCCTGGCATGTATATTGGCCTACCTGCGTCAATCAACAACTTCGCGGCGGCGCTCACGGGATATGAGGTCGCGCTACGTGATGCCGGAGTTGAGCTGAACGATGGCTTGTTATTTAGCTGGCAATTTCATCGATGGTTGGCCACCGAACTGGGGATCTCGCCGGTGATCTCGTGGTCAGAGCAAATGCGGGAACGTTTTGGCGATGATGAAGCCGGGATCACCGAAGCAGCGAAGCTCATAGAACGGTGGCTTGGTGCTCGCGATGAGCGTCCATAGCCGTCATGGCAACACCCCCGCCCGTTAGCCGCGACCGTCACCCGTGGCTAGAAGTTCGAGAGACGGGAGACCAGCCAACTAGCCTTTGCGCGTTCCTCAAGCAGCGGGATCAGTTCTCGGCCAGCTTCGTCCGACCGCTCCAACCACTGCCTGATGAACCTGGCTTGTTCTCGGCTCTCGTGGATGTTCATATCGTTGTAATAGTTGTAGAAGCCGCGCCAGGCCGTACGGAAGCCAAGGATTCGTCCATAGACCTCAGCTGTCGCGGTGGCCAGCTCAGCGCCCAACAGGCCGAGGTTCGCGACGTTCGCCTCATAAACTCGGTCTTTGGGCATCTCGAACTCGCCCCTGAACGACAACGGCAGCTTCTCCGCGCCTTCCGGCGTGTGGGCCGCGATGATGGTGTTTATGACGTCCATCATCATGGTCTGTGCGGGCAGATAGCTCTTGAGTTCGCCGACGATGCCGGCGGCTAGCACAGACCCACTCTTGAATCGTTTGTAGCTTTCGGCCAAGAAGTTGGCGACGAAGAGTCCAAGGAGGGTTACGGCGGGCGCGAGGAAATCTTTTGCTTCCATTCTCGACAGCATAACTTGCAATGCTGGGAGACTGTCGTCCGCTGGCGCACCCAACGTCTGCTTTGCGACGTCGAGATCGGGCTTTCTAAAGTCCGCAACGGGTCGGAAAGGGAATTCGAGACTCGTACAGTACGGCTCCGCGTCGTCATGCGAGCGGAGATTGCCAACTGCGATCGAGGCGCGGCAGCGACCGCTTCCGCCAGGACACTCCGCATCCGACGCGCGAAGCGCTGTCCCACCAGCGCCACCAGTTCAAGGGCCAGTCGCCGGGCGCGACGACGTTGGAAGCGGCGCGCCGCCCAGACAGTCGCGGCAGGCCGCGATGAGGGCGGTCAAGGGCGGGATCATCGACGCGATAGCCGCCGCCAACCCAGGCCACATGCCGCGCCTCGGCGACCGTGCCGGCCACGGGCACGATGCATCCGTTGCTCCCGTTGCAGGCTTTCTGGTCGGCATCGGCAAGGGCCTCGCCGTCAACGGCGGCGTTTCTCGTTGCGCGGCGAAGCGTCCCTCAAGCTCGCCTCCCGCTCGCGCTGCCTCAACACATCGATCATCACGTTGAACGTGCGCCCCAGCGCGCCGATCTCGTCGTCGCTCTTCACGCGCACGCGCGCCGCGTCGTAGTCGCCGCGCTTGAGCGCGTCGGCCGCGTGGGTCAGGGCCTGGACGGGTCGGCTGATGCTGCGGGCGAAGACGATGGCCAGCAGCACGAAGAGGGTGCCGACGGCGGCCACGCTGAGCAGCAGTTGCAGGAAGATGCGGCGCAGCGGGGCCTCGAAGCTGTCGCGGGATTCGGTGACGCCGACCACCCAGTCGACGCCGCCGACGGGGGCGTAGCCGGCCACCTCGCGCGTCTTCGAGATGGTCGATTCGTAGTCGATCGTTCCTTCGTGCCGCGCGCCGACAACCGCGTCGGCCAGTTGCGGCATGCCCAGGCTCACGACGCGCTTGAGGCGGAAGCGCTGGTCGGCGGCGATCCTGTACTGCGTGGCGGCGCCCAGATCGGCGAGGCTGTGGAAGCGCAGGCTCTCGACGCGGTGGTGGATCAGCACGCCGTCGCCGTCGACGAGGAAGGGCTCCCGGTTCAGGCTGCGTGCGCCGTCGACGATCGCGTCGATCGCCTCGGCGCGCAGGCGCAGCGTGACGACGCCGATGGCCTGGCCGTCCTGCAGTACCGGGTACGCGAAGTAGACGCCCGCCTTGCCCGCCACCGAGCCGACGATGATGCTGGTGATGAACGAGTGCCCGCCCATCGCCACCTTGAAGTACTCGCGGAACGCGTAGTTGCCGTTGACCACCTCGGGCGCGGTCGACACCAGCGCCGTGCCGTGCGCGTCCAGCAGCGTGAGCAGGTGCAGGTCGGCGTTGGTGCTGACGATGCTGTTCAGTCGCGCGAGCAGCAGGGCGCGCTTGTCGGCATCGGCGGGATGCGCCAGCAGGTCGTAGACGTCGGGCCCGCTGGCGACGAACGCGGTGACGCGGCGGCTGTCCTCGGCGAGCTGCGACAGCCGACCCGAAGTGGCCTGCGCGAGGCTTTCGAGGTTGCGTCGCTCGGAGTTCGCGAGCGCGTCGACGTTCTGCGAATAGTTGTACCAGGCGGTGATGCTCATGGGCAGCACCGCGGCCAGCACCAGCGCCATGACCATCTTGACCACCAGCGGCCACGAGCCGGGCCGCAAGGCGCGATGGCGCAGGATGCGCCCGACGAAACCGCGTGCGCGGCCCGCGCCCGCGGCGCCGCTGTCGCTGGCCAGCGCTTCCTGCAGCCCGAGGCTGGACGCGTGGGCGGCGAACAGCGCGCGGCGGAAGGTGATCACGTCGCGCGGCCGGTCCTCCGGCTTGACCTGCAGCGCCCAGTCGATGGCGCGCAGGAAATCGGGGCCGTAGCGGCCCGCGCCGGCCTGCTGCGCGCTGATCTCGGCCTCGGGCGAGCGCCGGCGCTCCATCACCTCGCGCGGACGCTTGCCGCTGACCATCCAATACAGCGTGGCGCCGACGGCGTAGAGGTCGGTCCACGGGCCCTGGTTGTCGCCGGTGTACTGCTCGAGCGGCGCATAGCCGGGCGTGAGCATGCTGGGCGCGTCGGGCAGGTCGCCGGTGGCGGGCCGCGCCGCGCCGAAGTCGAGCAGAACGAAGCTGCCGTCGGACTCGCGTACGCAGATGTTGCCGGGCTTGATGTCCCGGTGCAGCACGCCGGTGCGGTGCACGAGTGCGAGGCCGTCCAGCAGGGGGTGAAGCAGCATCACCAGGTCGGCCTCGGTGAGGCCGGGCGCGGGCTGCAGGGACGTCGGCGTGCTGTCGGCCACGTGCTCCCGCTCCTGCTCGGCGCGCCATTGCCCGGCCCACCAGTCGATGAGCGGGCTGCCACGCTCGTAGTCCATCACCATGTAAGCGGTGCGATTGGCCTCGAAGAAGCGCGCGACGCGCACGATGTTCGGGTGGCGGAAGGTGGCCAGCGTGCGGGCCTCGACGAGGAACTGGTCGAGGCCTTCCAGCAGCGTGGAGGCGACGTCGATGCTGCGCGGCCGCACCGTGCTGTCGGCGGTGCGAATCGCCAGTTCGGCCGGCAGGTATTCCTTGATCGCGACCTGGGTGTCGAGGTTGACGTCCGTGGCGAGGTAGGTGATGCCGAAGCTGCCCTGGCCCAGCACGGCGTCGATGCGGTACTCGTGCAGCCGGTAGCCGGCAGGCAGCGCGATCGACGACGCGAGGGCGCGCCGGGCGCCGGACCCCGAACCGGAACCCGAGCCGGTGCCCGTACCGCCGGTCGGCGCCGACGGATTCGACGCTCCCATCGGCGCCCCGGCGCGCGCGCTCGCGTCGCGCACGGGAGGCGCCGCACGGGTGGCCTCGGGATCCTCGAAGCGCCGGACCGTGGCGTCCGGATCGGTCGACGGAGGCAGGCGCGTGGCGGCAGGATCCGGAGCGCGGCGGATGGTCGCCTCCGGATCCGTGGGCGGTTGCAGGCGCGTCGCGTCGGGGTCGGGGTCGGCGACGCGACGGATGGTGGCCGCTTCGGGCCCGGTCTCCGGAAGAAAGCGCGTCGCATCGGGATCCGATCCCGGTGGCATCGACGAGGCGTCGCCGCCAGGCGGCGAGCCTGGCGGTCCACCGTGAACGATGGCGCGGAATTTCTCCATGAAGCGCAGTCTCCCGGGAAGTGCGACTGCTACGATAGTTCAAACGCCCCGCAGTGCACAGGATGTCTCGCATCCGCATCCAACAATCTCTCGCTTTTGACGGCATCGTGCGCCACATCGGCGTCGCGGCGATCGTCGCGCTGTTCGGATCGGCCATGTGCGGCTTCCTCGGCTACTTCAAGTTCCAGTCCGCGGTGGAAGCCGCGACGCGCTCGCGCATGACGGTGCCGGCCACCTCGGTGCGTGCCGGCGCGGAGGCCGCGCTGTCGGTCGGCGTCCCCCTGGCGCGAGAAACCCGCGAATTGCTGCAGCGCGAACGCGCGGCCGATCCCGAGATCGTCGAGATCGCCGTGGTCGACGGCGCCGGCCGCCCCCTGCTCAGTACCGGCGCCGCGCCGGCCGCCGAGCTCGACGAGCTGCGGATGACCATGCGCAACGCCTTCGACCAGCCGCTGGGGGAGGTCGTCGTTCGCTATGCGGCCGCGTCCTCGCGCGCTGCGCTCGCGCGCATGCGCGAGCGTCTCGTGCTGATCGTGGCCGCCGGCTGGGCGGCGACGACGCTCCTGGCCGCGGCCGGCATCGTGCTGGTGGCGCGGCGAGAGCCGCCGCAGCGATGAGCCCCGCGGCGCCTCTTGCCCAGCGGCGGCAGTCCCGGTTCGTCGCGGCGATCCTGGCGGCGGTGATGCTGGGCATGCTGGGCGTCACCTGGGCCACCCAGCGATCCTTCCAGGAACTCCTGCGGCCGGAGCTGCAGCGCAAGGCGGGCGTGGTGGGCGGCTCGGTCGGTGAGCTGGTCGGCAAGGCCCTGGACCACGGCCTGGCGCTGGATGAACTGACCGGCGTGCCCGCGCACCTGGACGGCGTGCGCCGCGCCCACGGCGAACTCGCGTGGCTCGCGCTGCGCGATGGCGCCGGCAAGGTGTTGTTCTCCAGCGGCCGTGACGACGGCACGCCCGGCGTGCAGGTGCCCATCGAGCGCGACGGCCTTCGCGTGGGCGTCGTCGAGACGCAGGTCAGCGACGCCTGGATCCGCCACATCCTGCTCGAGGCTGCGCTCGATCTCGGCGTGGTGTTCGTCGTCGCGATCTTCCTCACGCGCGAGCTGCTGCATTCGTTCGTGACCGCCCGCGCGGGCGTCGCGGATGGCGCCGCCGCGCTCGCGCGGCTGCGCCTGCCCCTGTTCCTGTTCATGCTGGCCGAGGAGTCGACGCGCGCGTTCCTGCCAGGCTACGCACGGGCGCTGACGCCCACGGGCGCGGCGCTGTCGCCCGATCTCCTGGCGGCGCTGCCCATCGTCTTCTTCATGCTCGTGGTGGCGCTCGGCCAGCCCGCCCTGGCCACCTGGTGCGAACGCGCGGGCCCGCGCCGCATGCTGCTGCGCGGCGCGCTGCTGGGTGTGGTCGGACTGGCAGGCGCCGCGCAGGCCTCGGGCCTAGTCGCCTTCATCGCCTGGCGCAGCCTGTGCGGTCTGGGCTACGGCATGGTGTTCGTCGCCGGCCAGGGGCTCGTGCTCCAGCACACCAGCGCCGCGGAGCGCACGCGCGGCTTCGCGCTGTTCGTCGGCGCGATCATGGCGGCCGCGGTCTGCGGCCCGCCGATCGGCGGCATGCTGGCGGAGCACGTCGGCCCGCGCGCGGGCTTCGCGCTGGCCGCGGCGGTCGCCGCGCTGGCCGGGTTGGCCGCCCGCGCCGTGCCGCGCGACGCCGCTACGCGCGGCGACGACGGCCTCGCCGCGCCCGCACCGCGCGACTACGCGCGCGTGTTCGCGCAGGGCCGCTTCCTGTGGGTGACGGCGCTCGCGGCCGTGCCGGCCAAGCTGATCCTGGCCGGCTCCGTGTTCTATCTCGTGCCGATGCACCTGCTGGCGGCGGGCGCGTCGACGGCGGTGACGGGCCGCGCCATGATGCTGTACGCCGTGGCGCTCGTGCTGGTGCTGCCGCGTGCCACGCACTGGGCGGAGCGCGGCGTGCCGCTGGCGCGCATGGTGGGCGCAGGCCTTTGCCTGTCGGCGCTTGGCGGCTTCGCCCTGCTGCTGGGGGAAGGCATCGGACCTGTCTACCTCGTGACGGCGCTGCTGGGGCTCGGCCAGGGGCTGTCGATCGCGGCCCAGAGCAGCCTGCTGTCCCAGGTCTGTGCGGCGGAAATCGCGGCGCACGGCAGCGGGCCCGCCTTCGGGGCCTACCGGCTGCTCGAGCGGCTGGGCAACGCCACGGGGCCGATCCTCGCGGGCGGGCTGGCACTGGCGCTGGGCACCGCCGGGGCCTTCGTCGCGATGGCGGCGCTCATCCTCGGCTGCGGCATGTGCTTCGTGCTCCTCGGGCGGCGGATCGCGCGATGAAGCGACGCGACCTGCTCGCTCTTGCGCTGACCGCGCGCGCGCTGGCGGCCGGGGCGGCGACGCCCGTCGCACGGCCGACGCCGTGGCGCATCTTCGCCGTGACCTACCGCGGCCGCACCGATGTCGAGCGCGGCTTCGTCGACCATTTCGCCGCGCGTGGCATCCCCGTCGAGATCACGTGGCGCGACATCGCGCTGGACCCCGCGCGCCTGCCCGGCGTGGTCGACGAGATCCGCCGCGAGCGCCCCGACCTCGTCCACACCTGGGGCACCGGCGTCACGCTGGGCATCGCCGGCCGCTGGGACGCCCCGGATGCGAGCCGCTTCGTGCGCGACATCCCCGTCGTCTTCAGCCTGGTGGCCGCGCCGGTGGGCGCGGGCATCGTGCCCGACGTGCGTGCGCCGGGTCGGCCGGTGACCGGCGTCAGCCACGTCGCCAGCCTGGCCGTGCAACTGCAGGCGATGACGAACTACCGCCCTTGCCGCGCGCTGGGCATGCTCCATTCCCCCAATGAGCCGAACTCGGCGGCGGTGCTCGCGGAACTGCAGGCGCTGGGCCGCCGCCGCGGCATCGCGGTGCACGCGGCGCCGTTCCGCGTCAATGCCGCCGGCCAACCGGTGGCCGACGGCGCCGCGGAACTGGTGCGACAACTGCGCGCCGACGGCGCCGAGTGGCTGTACATGCCGCCGGACTCGTTCCTGTCGACGCAGGCGCGCGACGTGGTCGTGCCGGCAGCGCTCGCGCAAGGGCTGCCAGCCTTCGCGTCCACCGAGCAGCTGATGTCGGCGGGCGCGCTCCTCGGCCTGGTCAGCCGCTACTACAGCATCGGGCAGTTCGCGGCGTTCAAGGCCGAACAGATCCTCGCCAGCAAGATGCCCGCGTCGCGCATCCAGGTCGAGACCTTGACGCGGTTCTCGCTGCAGATCGACCTGGGGGCTGCGCGCCGCCTGGGGATCCTGCCGCCGCTGGAAATGTTCAACTACGCCGAGCTGATCGGCAACGCCCGCCCCGGGAGGTCCTCATGACGCCACCACCGCTGCCGCCCGCCCACGCCCTGCGCGAGCTCACCCGCGCCGACCTGCCGGCGCTGCTCGAGCTGAACCGGGCCGTCGTCGCCGCCCTGTCCGACCCCGGCCTGTTCCGGCTGTTCGGTGGCGCCGAGAAGTTCCTTGCCGACCACCTCGGCGCGCGCGGCCGCAGCCTGGGCGTGTTCGCACAGGACGGCCTCGTCGCCTACGGCTCGCTGACTCGGCCCGCGCCCGACGACCTCGACAACTATGCCGTCGACCTCGGCTGGCCGCCCGAGCGCGCGGGCCGCGTGGCGCTGCTGTCGGCGGCGATGGTGCATCCGGCGCATCGCGTGCAGGGCCTGCACCGCGCGCTGATCGCCGGCCGCATGGCACTGGCGCGCGAGCTCGGCGTTCAGGAACTCCTGGTGCGCGCAGCGCCGGCCAACGCGGTGTCCCGACGCACCTTGCTGTCGCATGGCTTCGCCGTGGCGTGGCTGGGCGTGCAGCGCGAAGGCTCGCTGCGCCACGTGCTGTGGCGGCCTGTCGACGGGCCGGCCTGGAGCGCGCCAGCGTCCGGCGAGCCAGCGCTCGCCTGGGTGTCCGCCGAGGACCATGCCGAACAGCAACGGCTGCTCGCCGAGGGCTGGCTGGGCGTGCGCATGCGCCCTGGCGATCCGGCACTCGGGTTCGTGCGCGCCGCGACGGCGGGCAGCGCCGGTAGCTGAGCCCGCGCAGCCTAGGCTTCGGTCAGGCCTTCGATCACGCCCTCGGGAGCCGCGTCCAGCGCGGCGGCGCCGGCGGCCGCGTCCTGTACCGACAGCAGGCAGTGCGCCCAGGTGCTCGTCGTGGCGCGCGGACTGGTTGACGTCGCGTCGGAAGCCCAGGCCGTCGTGCGGCAGCACGTCCACCAGGCCGAGCGTGCCGAAGCCGTTCACGCGCAGGTCGCTGGTGCTCGGGGCGCCGTCCTGGGCGGACGCCGCGGAGCCGGGATGGCCGGCGCGGCGCGGAACGGAGAGGCATCGCGCATTCCTGTCGCGGCGAGCCGCTCGCAGTGGCTCGAACAACACGATGGGCCCGGGTCGGTTTTTAGACGAGAGCGGCGGGTCGCGCGACCGTGGCGCAACGGTCGTGCAGGCTTCGTAAGCACTTGTGGTTTGCACGGCTGGCGTGCCGCTGATCCGGCGTTCGGCGGCGCGCGAGGTTCCTAGACTTCATGCAATCCCATGTCGAACGCACTGCTCATCCACGCCACGGGCCTCGGCGCCCTGGCCCTCAACGTCGTCGCCCTCGTGTGCACCTGCGAGCGCTCGTTGCGCCTGCGCTCGGGCATCGCGGGCATGGCCTGGGCGCTCAACAACTTCCTGATCGGCGCCAACGTGGCCGCGGCGCTGAGCGTGCTCAGCGCGAGCCGCACGGCGACGTCGGCGGTCACGCTGGGCGCCGGGCGGCCGCGAGCGATCGCGTTCGCCACCTTCGCGGCGCTGACGCTGGGCGTGGGCCTGCTGACCTGGGGCGGCTGGGACTCGCTGCTGCTGGTCGCCGCCTCGCTGCTGTCGACCTACGCCGTGTTCCACCTGACCGGGCGCTCACTGCGCTGGGTGATGCTGGCGGTCTCCGCGCTGTGGATGTTCAACGCGTGGAGCGTCGGATCGTGGGAGCAGATGGCGGGCAACGTGATCAGCGCCGCGGCGTCGCTGTACGGCGCCTGCCGCGTGGCGCGCAGCGCCAACGCCAATGCCTGAGGCTACTTTCCGGCCGCGCTGCGGTACTGGCCGGGCGTCATCCCCCACACCGCCTTGAAGCGCCGCACCAGGTGGCTCGCGCTCGCGTGGCCGGTGGCGCGCGCGACCTCGTCCAACGGCGGCGCGTGGCGCGAGCGCAGCAGCGCCGCGGCGCGCTCGATGCGGCGGGCCACGATCCATTCGTGCGGCGCGGCGCCGAACGAGGCGCGGAACATGTGCGCGAAGTGCGTCTCGGAGAGCGCGCAGAACGCGGCCATCTCGCCGACCGTCACCGGCTGCGCGAGGCGCGCTTCCAGCCACTCGACGAGACGTCGACGCAGCGCCGGCGCGAGTCCGCCGCGGATGCCGCCGCGCGGCGCGCGGCCGGCATGGCGCGCGAGCACGTGGGCCAGCGCGGCGTGGCCCAGGGCGTTGGCGGCGAGGCGTTCGCCCGGATCGGTCCAGTCGAGCGCCGCCAGGCCTTCCAGGCTCGCCGCGAGTTCCGGGTCGTCGCGGAAGTTGAGCTCCGGCAGCCGCACCTCGCGCGGTTCGCGATCGAGCAGGCGCAGCGCCAGCGGGGCGAGCTGGTCGGCCGCGAAGTACAGGTGGATGAAGGTCTGTTCGGTGCCGACGACCCAGTTCACCTCGTGGCCGGCGGGCATCAGGCACAGCTTGCCGGGGCCGCCGCGCTCGGACGGCGCGTCCTCGCGGTAGGTGCCGTGGCCGCCGCGCAGGTACAGCGACAGCGTGTGGTGGGCCGGCAGGTAGCGCGTCGCGTCGAAGCTGTTGGACCATTGCGCCACGGCCAGGCCGTCGCCGAGCGCGGCACGCCGGTGCAGGCGGGCGCGCGAGTGCGACAGCACGTCGAAGACGTCGGTGAGCGGGGAGCTGGACATGGCGGGAACCTTGCATGCACTCTAGCGCGCGGGCGCCGCCCGCGGGCGCGAGACGCGCGAGAACCGCAGGAACGTGCAATTCCACCTCCACCGGGCCACGCACACTCGGCGCCATGACATCCGTCCTGTACGCCCTCACCGTGGTGATCTGGGGCACCACCTGGATCGCCCTCAAGCTGCAGCTCGGCAGCGTGCCGATCCCGTGGTCGATCGCCTGGCGCTTCGCGCTGGCGGCGCTCGTGCTGTTCGCGTGGCTGGCCGCCCGCGGCCGGCTGCGCCTGCCGCGGCGCGAGGTGCGCTGGCTCGTCGCCGCGCAGGGCCTGTGCCTGTTCTGCGTCAACTTCATCTGCTTTCTCAACGCGAGCCGCACGATCGCGAGCGGCCTCGTGGCGGTCGTGTTCTCCACGGCGACCCTGTGGAACGCGCTCGGCGCCCGGCTGGTGTTCAAGCGCGCGCTCACGCCCGCGATCCTCGGCGGCGGCGCGCTCGGCCTGGGCGGCCTGCTCCTGATGTTCTGGCCGGAGCTGGCGCGCCACGGCGCCTCGGCCGCCACCTGGCGCGGCCTCGCGTTCGCCCTGGCGGGCACGCTGTGCTTCTCGAGCGGCAACCTGCTGTCCGCGCGCATGCAGGCGCTCGGCGAGACGCCCGTGCTGACCAACGCCTGGGGCATGCTCGTGGGCACCGTGGCCCTGGTGGCCGGCTGCGCCGCGTTCGGCATCGGCCCGGCCTTCGACCTGTCGCCCACCTACGTCGGCGCGTGGCTGTACCTGGCCATCCCCGGCTCGGTCATCGGCTTCACGGCCTACCTGCTGCTGGTGGGGCGGCTGGGCCCCGAGCGCGCGGCCTACTGCACGGTGCTGTTCCCGCTGGTGGCGCTGGCGATCTCCTCGGTGGTGGAGGACTATCGCTGGACGCCGCCGGCGCTGGCCGGGCTGGCGCTGGTGATGGCGGGCAACGTGCTGGTGTTTCGCAAGCCGGCACCGCGGCGGGCGCCCGCGGTCAGCCAGGCCTGACGACAGGGCTTACCTCAAGCCGTAGCGCGCCGCCGGCTTCGTCCTGGACAGGTTCGGGACCATGGCCACCCGCGCAGCTTCGTACGTGTCGAATTGCGCGAGGTCGGGGAGTGCCGGAATCGTGTAGACCTCGCCCATGTCGAAGCCGGCGAGCGCGGCGTCGACCAGGTCGTCGGTCGTCATCACGAAGTCGTCGGGCAGGTTGGACACGGGCATGCCGGCGATGTCCCAGAACGGCGTGGCGGTCGCGCCGGGCAGCACGGCCTGGATGCGCACGCCCTTGCCGGCGAACTCGTGCTGCAGCGATTGGGTCAGCGCGATGACGAAGGCCTTGCTCGCGCCATAGACGCCGTTGAGGGTTTCCGGGGAGATGCCGACGACCGACGCGATCTGGACGATGGCACCGGCGCCGCGAGCCACGAACGCGGGAGCCGCGGCGTAGGTCAGCCGGGTGAGGGCCTTGACGTTCAGGTCGATCAGCGCTTCCATGTCGTCGACGTTGGTCGAGACGAGCGGAGCCACCGCGCCGACACCGGCGTTGTTGACGAGGAGGGTGATCGACGCGTCGGTCGCGAGAACCTTCTCGATGGTCAGCAGGTCGGCCTTGTTGTTCAGGTCCGCGACCAGGAAGCCCACCTTGCGGCCTGTCTTCGTGCCGATGGAGGCGGCCAGCGCCGCCAGGCGTTCCTGGTTGCGCGCCACCAGGATCAGGTCGTATCCGCGACGCGCGAGGCGGTCGGCGTAGACGGCGCCGATGCCCGTCGATGCACCGGTGATCAACGCGGTGCCGAGAGTGGTCTGGGAAGTCATGTCTGGAGTCCTTCGTCCGGGAAATGGGTCCGGCGTACGAGAACTATAGGTATGCTATCGTTTGGCTTCAATGTCGTTGTTGCCACCTTTTAGGACAAACAAGGATTCCTCTTGAAAGGACGCCCCATGATCAAGATCGGCTTCGTCGTCAGCCCGGGATTCGAGCTGATGAGCTTGACGGCGACGTCCGTCTTCGAATTCGCCAACTACGCGTCTGACGAAGCGATCTACGACGTGCGGATCGTTTCGGAGTTCGGCGGCCCGGTGGCGAATTCGCTCGGGATCGCGCTGGAGACCCAGCCGTTCGGCCGAACGGCCTTCGACACGCTCATCGTGGCCGGCCCTCCGACGCCCAGGCGGGTGAGCGAGGGCGTCGCCGCTTACCTGCGCAGGGCGGCCGGACGCGTTCGACGGGTGGCCTCCATCTGCACCGGGGCATTCACGTTGGCCCAGGCCGGAGTCCTGGACGGCCGGCGCGCGACGACGCATTGGAGGTTCGCTCGCGAGATGTCGGATCAATATCCCGAGGTGAAAGTCGAGGAGGACCGCATCTACATCGCGGACGGCAACGTCTGGACGTCCGCGGGCATGACCGCGGGCCTCGATCTCGCGCTCGCGATGCTGGAGGCCGATCGCGGCGTCGCGATCGCGCGCGAGGTGGCACGCAGTCTCGTCATGTACCACCGTCGCGCGGGCGGGCAGTCGCAATTCTCGAGCTTGCTGGACGTCGCGCCCAAGTCCGACCGGATCCAGAAGGCCATGAGCCATGCGCGCCAGAACCTCCGCAACCCGCTGTCCGTGGATGAGCTGGCCGACGCGGCCGGCCTCAGCCCTCGTCAGTTCAGCCGCCTCTTCCACACGGAGACGGGACGCACGCCCGCCAAGGCGGTCGAGAGCCTGCGTCTCGAGGCCGCTCGCCTGATGATGGAAGAGGGGAAGCATCCGGTCGAACAGATCGCGATGGAAACAGGGTTTGCCGATCGCGAAAGAATGCGGCGTGCGTTCAATCGCGCGTTCGGCCAACCCCCGCAGGCGATCAAGCGCGCCGCTCGCAGCGCGGAATCGGCCTGACCGACGCGCACGCCGCGACGCGGAACCCGAGGCGAGGCATCCCCTCGCCGCCTCGGCTACTTCAACGCAACCGCGACGACGGCGCTGATGGCCCGCCCGCCCGGGATCAGGACAACCCGGCCTTGTCGAGACCGAGCATCTTGTCCTGCGCGCCCGGAACGGGCAGGAAGGCCGCGTTCAGGCGGTTCCAGCCGTTGATGGCCACCACGCGGAAGGTGAGCTGCGACAGGTCTTCCGGGGAGAAGTGCTCGCACGCGTCGGCATAGGCCGCGTCCGCCACGCCTTCGGGCGCCAGTCGCGTCAACGCCTCCGTCCAGGCCAGCGCGGCGCGTTCCCTGGGCGTGAACAGCGGCGACTCGCGCCACACGGCCACATGGTGCAGGCGCAGGTCGCGCTCGCCGTGGATGCGGGCCTGCTTGACGTGCATGTCGACGCAGAAGGCGCAGCCGTTGAGCTGCGATGCGCGAATGTCGACCAGCGTCGCGAGGGTCTCGTCGAGCCGGAAGGACATGCTGAAGTCGAGGTACTTCTTGAAGAGGTCGGGGGACTGCTGCGAGTAGTCCAGGCGTTGGCGCGAGGCGGTCATGGTCGTGCTCCTTGTGGTTGATGCGCCGGCCGATCGGCCGGCACGTCTTCATGACGAGACAGCCGCGCGCGTTGTGACGCTCAAGGACGCGATCGTTGCGGGAGGGCGCGCATCTTGTCCGGATTGCGCTGGATGTAGAGCGCGCCGGCGCGCCCCGGCTCGCGGGCCGACGGGGCCAGCGCGATCGCCTGCACCAGGAGCCCGCCGGCCAGGTCGTCGAAGACCAGGCAGCCGGGCAGCCCGTTGACTTGCGCGGGCACCAGGCGCCAGCCGCGGCTGGTGGCCAGTTGCGCGAAACCGATGAAGGTGCGCGCGATCAGCTCGTTGCCGTGCAGCGGCCGCGGGACGGCCGAGACCTTGCCGCCGCCGTCGGCCAGCGCCACGGCGTCGGCCGCCAGCACCTGCGCCAGGGCCGCGACGTCGTGGTTGCGCACGGCCTGCATGAACGCGTCGACCAAGCGGTCGCGCTCCTCCTGCGCCACCTCGCGCCGCGCGTAGTCGGCCTTGACGTACTTGCGCGCGCGGCTGACGAGCTGGCGGCACGCCGCCTCGTTGCGATCGAGATGGCGCGCGAGCTCGTCGTAGTCGACGTCGAACACGTCGTGCAGCAGGAAGGCCGCGCGCTCCAGCGGCGAGAGCCGCTCCAGCGCCAGCAGGAAGGCCACCGACACGTCCTGGGCGAATTCGGCCTGCTTCTGGGGGTCGGGGGCCCAGCCGAAGAGCTCGTCGTCCTCGAGCAGCGGCTCGGGCAGCCAGACGCCCACGTAGCGCTCGCGCTGGGCCGCTGCGGAGCGCAGCTTGTCCAGGCACAGGTTGGTGACCAGGCGCGACAGGAAGGCGCCTGCGACCGCGATCGTGGATTCGTCCACGTCGGCCCAGCGCAGCCAGGCCTCCTGGACGATGTCCTCGGCTTCCGCGCGCGAGCCCAGCATGCGATACGCGAGCGCGCGCAGCCGCCGCGCGTGGTCGTGCTGATAGCGGCCGGCGCGGGCCGTGAGCGATCGATCGACGTCATCTGCCGTCACGGCGACACCCTGTGTGCTGGTTCATCCGGATACTAGACGAACGGGAACCCGGGTTTGTGACGTCGCCTGGGGCGGCAGCCAGGTGCCGGAGGGGTTGCTCCGATGCCTCTTGACACTCGGGTCGCTCATTGCAATACTTAATCATCAACTTAAGTATTGAGGATCCCGTGTCGCAGACTCGTCTCACCCTCTACTACCATCCGCTCGCCTCCTTCTGCTGGAAGTCGCTGATCGCGCTCCATGAGGCCGACGTCGCCTTCGAGCCGCGGCAGGTCAACCTCGGCGACGCTGCGGAGCGCGCGGCCTTCGAAGCGATCTGGCCGCTGGCCAAGTTCCCCGTGCTGCGCGACGACGCGCATGGGAAGACCGTGCCCGAATCCAGCGTCATCATCGAGTACCTGGCACGGACGGTGCCTTCCGCGGCCTCCCTGGTACCGAGCGACCCGGACCTGGCGATGCAGACCCGCCTTGTCGACCGGCTCTTCGACAGCTATGTCCACCTCCCCATGCAACAGGTCGTCGCGGAGCGCATGCGGCCCGACGGCCAGCACGATCCCTTCGGCGCCGAACAGGCCCGTGGACAGATCCGCGCGGGCTACAAGCTGCTGGCGCCGATGATCGTCGGGCCGTGGGCGATGGGCGAGACCTTCACGTTGGCCGACTGCTCGGCATTGCCCGCGCTGTTCTACGCCGACTACGCGGTCTCCCTCGCCGATTGGCCCGAGCTCGCCGCCTACCTCGGTCGCCTGAAGACACGGGCCAGCGTGGCCCGGGTGCTGGCGGCGGCCGAGCCGTTCTTTCAGTACTTCCCGTTGAAGGACGGCTGATGCCGTCGGCGGCCGTCAACCTCGACCTGACCTTCCAGGCCCTCGCCGATCGAACGCGGCGAAACATCGTCGAGCGGCTGGTCCGCGGACCGGCGTCGGTCAGCGAGCTGGCGCAGCCGTATGCCATGTCGCTGCCGGCCATCCACCAACACCTGGCGATGCTGGAGAGCAGCGGCCTGGTGCGCTCCGAGAAGGTGGGCAGGGTGCGAACCTGCAGGCTCTCCCCGGACGCGCTGAGCCTCGCGGAGCGATGGTTCGACCAGCGCCGCGCGGAATGGGACCGGCGTCTCGACCGCCTCGGCGAACACCTCAAGCGATTTCCCGACGGAGAGCCGACATGACCGATCAGAACGAACCGGGCCGCAGCGTGGCCCACGGCATCTTCACCATCGAACGCGCCTTTCCGGGCGTGACGCCGCGACGCGTGTTCGACGCCTTCGCGAGCATCGAGGGCAAGAGCGCCTGGTTCACCGCACCCGAACAACGGTGGGACGTCGTCGAACGGAGCCTGGATTTCCGGGTGGGTGGGCGAGAGCGGCTGAAGGGAAGGTGGAAGAGCGGCATGGTGACGGCGTACGAGGCGACGTACTTCGACATCGTCCCGGGCGAGCGAATCGTGTACGCGTACGAGATGCACCTGGACGGCAGAAAGATCTCCGTCTCGCTCGCCACGCTCCAGTTCAGGCCGTCGGGCCCCGGCGCCACGCTGGTCATGACTGAACAGGGTGCGTTCCTCGACGGCTACGACGACAACGGCAGCCGCGAGCGCGGTACGCGAGAGCTGGTCGACAAGCTCGGTACTTTTCTGGAGGCCTGAGGCTGCCGGCCTGAATGCGGCCGGACGGGGCTTGCCAGGCCACGCCGGCTTCCCGGCCAGCGTCGCCAGCCGACGACATGCCTGGAGCGGTCCCCTGCACCGGAGCGCCTTTTTTGCCGCAGACTAGCGCCATGGACAAGCACTACCTGCAGCCGCTGCTCGAACCCGAGGCCATCGTCGTCTTCGCCGCGCGGCTCTCCGACCCGGCGCAGCAGACGGCGCAGGGCCGGGCGCTGACCGAGGCGATCCGCGCGCAGCGCTTCACCGGGACGATCCGCTTCCTCGAAATCGGCACGACGGGCACGCTGGCCGAGCTGTCGCAGACCCGCGCCGACCTGGCCATCATCGCGCTGCCGCCCAAGGACATCGCCGCCGCGCTGGAGGTGGCCGGCCGCATGACCTGCCGCGCGGCGCTGGTCATCTCCAGCGGCGTCACGGCCGACCAGGCCGCGGCGCTGCGCCAGATCGCGCACCGCGAGGGCGTGCTGCTGCTGGGCCCGAACAGCCTGGGCTTCCAGCGCCCGAAGCTCAACCTCAACGCGAGCGCCGCCGGCCCGCTGGCGCGCTCCGGATCGCTGGGCGTCGTCTGCCAGTCCGGTGCGCTCACCGCGGCGATGCTCGATTGGGCGCGCTCCAATGGCGTCGGCTTCTCGCTGGTCGCCTCGATCGGACCGCACACGGACGTCGACATCGCGCAGGTGCTGGACTACCTGGCCAATGACGCGCAGACGCAAAGCATCATCGTCTACCTCGAAGGCATCGGCAGCGCGCGCCGCTTCATGAGCGCGCTGCGCTCCGCGGCCATCGCCAAGCCGGTCGTCGTCCTCAAGGCCGGACGCAGGCTCGCGGGCAACGAGGCGGCGCAGACGCACAGCGCGGCCACGGTGGGCAGCGACGACGTGTTCGACGCGGCGCTGCGCCGCGCGGGCGCCGTGCGCGTGCGCTCGTTCGTGGAGCTGTTCTCGGCCGCCAAGTGCCTGGCGTCGCGCTACCGGCCCGTGGGGCCGCGGCTGGCGCTGGTGACCAACGGCGGCGGCCCCGGCGTGCTGGCCGCCGACTGGGTCAACGAGATCGGGCTGAAGCTGGGCCGGCTGTCGACGCCGTCCATCGCCGCGCTCAAGCCGCTGCTGCCCCCCGGAGCGGCCATCGCCGACCTGGTCGACGTGTCCGAGGACGCGACGCCCGAGCACTACGTGGCGGCGATCCGCGTGGCGGCCGCCGACAAGGAC
>FTJN01000059.1_pt1 | contig 34733 bp, 38 predicted proteins | sample 1658361 | NCBI WGS metagenome assembly FTJN01 (sample SAMEA3914819, study PRJEB12502) | metagenome | biome: forest; material: soil | place: Canada | collected 2010-06-26 | depth 0.3 m
GGCGCGCGGCCGCCGCGGCTTCGCCGCCATGGGCCTGGACGGCCAGGCACGCGCCCCAGAGGAGGGCCGCGGCGCCGAGGCGCCGCGAGCGGGGGACGCTCAAGGCAGCTGCGTCACGCGCGGGATGCCCATCGCCGGCAGGCTCGGGTCGTAGGCCGGCGCCGGCGACTTGTAGCCGGCCAGGTAGGCCACCAGGGCGTCGATGTCCTGCGCGCCGCCCAGCACGTTCGTGCCGCCGATCAGCGTGGTGAAGCCGTCGCCGCCGGTCGCCATGAAGTTGTTCACCGTGACGCGGTAGGTCTTGCCGGGGTTCTGCACGACGCCGTTGGACACGACGACCTGCGGCGCTCCCGTGGCCACCGGCGGCGTCACGGTGACGTCGGTCGGCGTGAACGTGACATCGACGATCTTCGAGCAGGCCGGTGCCGCGGCGCTCCACGTGTACTTCAGTCCGTTGGACACCTGCATCACGCGGTTGGCCGACTGGCCGTTGCAGCCGTTGAACTGCTGCTCGAGCAGCGCCTTCAGCTGCGTGCCGGTGAGCGTCATCGTGACGAGGCTGTTGCCGAACGGCTGCACCGTGAACGCGTCGCCGTAGGTCAGCGCATAGGGGTAGGTCGACGCGGCCGAGACGAAGCCGGGCGAGCGGACGCCGCCGGCGTTCATGAAGGCGATCTGCGCGCCGCCGAGCGAGGCCGGCTGCGTGGCCAACAGTTGCGCGTCCGCGATCAGGTCGCCCGCGGGCATCTCGCCCGCGGCGTTCGCCGTGGACGGCAAGGCCGTGGTGATCCTGCCGACGACCGCGCTTGCCAGCGGCGAGACCAGCGCGTTGTAGCCGTTGACGATGTTGCGCACGGTCGGATCGGCGGCGATCGCCTGGTTGATCGCCGGATCGGTGCGGTCCACGAGGCGGTTGGTCGGCGCGACGGCCGTCACGTTGTGCGTCTTCGGATCGAGCGTGACGTCGATGTCGGTGACGATGCGGCCGAACGCGCTGGCGCTGGTGACGGGGATCAGGCGACCGACCTTGTTGGCCAGGCCAGTCGCGCGCGGCGTCGAGACGGCCTGGCCGCCCACGTTCTTCACGTCCACCGTGTTGGCCGAGCAGTTGTACGCGGCGTGCGTGTGGGCGCTGATCACGAGGTCGACGGCGTCGTCGAGGCGATTGACGATGTTCTCGATGTCGGACTTGCTGCCGTCGGCGTTCTTGAGGTTGCCGTCGCAGCCGTTGATGTCGCCCACGTTGGGGCTGGACTGGAAGCCGCCCTGGTGCACCAGCACGACGATCGCCTCGATGCCTTGCGCGCGCAGGCGCGGCACGAGCGCGTTGACCGTGTCGGCCTCGTCCTGGAACGTCAGGCCCGCGACGCCGGTGGGCGTGACGATGCCGGGCGTGCCCTTGAGCGTCATGCCGATGAAGGCCACCTTGACGCCGTTGAACGCCTTGATGCCGTAGGGCGGCAGCAGCGTGCGGCCGGTGGCGTTCTCGATCACGTTGGCCGACAGCCACTTGAACTGGGCGCCGTCGAAGGTGCCGGGCGCGCGCGAGCCCAGGCCTTTGCAGCTGTTCGGGTCGGGCTGGCCGTTGGTCAGCTTGCAGCCGCCGGCCTGCAGGCGCTTCAACTCGGCCGAGCCCTTGTCGAACTCGTGGTTGCCGACGGAGGTGAAGTCCACGCCGACGTGGTTCATCACCTCGACCGCCGGCTCGTCGAAGAACAGGGCGGAGATCAGCGGCGACGCGCCGATGAAGTCGCCGCCGCCGACGACGGCGTTGAGCGGGTTCTGCGCCTTCAGGCGGGCCACGTAGGCGGCGATGTAGTCGGCGCCGCCCACGGCGGGACGCTGGGCCGTCGGCACGATGGTGTTCTGGCCGAACGTGCCGGGCGACTGCAGGTTGCCGTGGAAGTCGTTGAATCCGATGATCTTGATGGTGATCGGCGCGGGAGTGGTCTGGGCGAGCGCGGCGCCGGCGAAGGCGGACGCGAGGGTCGCGGCGAGCAGCGTGCGGCCGACGGAGAGCAGGGTGGTCTTCATGATGCGAGCCTCAGATCGTTTGGGCGGACTTGCCGGCACGGCGACGACGGGCCAGCAGCGCGACGGCGGCGAGGCCGCCGAACATCAGCGCGGTGCTGGACGGCTCGGGAATGGCGGAGATGCTCAGTCGCACGGCACCGGTGGTGGCGTCCAGGTCGGCGCCGAGGAACTGCACCGACTGCAGCAGCGAGCCGCTGATGCTGTAGCTGCCCGCGTGCAGTTGGAACACGCCGCGGCTGAACGACGAATCGGCCAGCGCCGCGTCGAAGTCGTGCACGGGATCGACCGAGCCGTCGTACACGCCGACCGGGACGCTGGAGGTCACGCCGAGGGCGTTGCCGAAGTTGGTGACGGAGAACGTGTCGCCCGCGTACTCGGCGTCGACGACCGTCAGCGTGCCGACCTGGCCGGCGCCGATCGTGAACGTGAAGTTCAGCGCCGAGCCGTTGGTGTCGTCCACCCAGCCGTTGCCGAAGTCCGACGCGATGAAGCTGTCGACATTGAAGGCGTTCCAGCTGCCGTCACCGGGCAGCGCGACGGTGGTGGCATGGGCGGGGGCGGCGATCACGGTGGCGGCAGCAAGCGCCACGGCCAACAGTTGCTTGTTCATCGGTCTCTCTCCGGGTGTCGTTCGAAGCGCGGCGGCCTCGTGGGCCGGCGCGGCGGGAACGGCGACTGTCGGAGAAACCGATGACGCCCGCGTGACGGCGCGAGGGGCTATCGGTCAACGAATGTTTCGAGGCTTGCGCCTGGCTCCGCGCGTGACGCGCGCCCGCGAGGGGCGGAGCGACCATCGCCGTCCACGGCCGAGTCCCGCATCTCCCCCTAACTTGTCGGCGGTGACGGCCGCCGAGCGCCTGAATGTGACCGTTTGATGAATCGGTATAAACTATATAAACCGTTTACATCGATCAGGACATCCATGGCCAAGCTCCCCAGCCCGATTCACACCAAGCGCGTTCCGAAGAGCGTGAGCAAGCCCACCACCACGGCCGAGGCCGCCGCCACCGTCGCGGAAGCCGCGGTGGCCCCGCCCGTCAAGCGCGCCGCCAGGAAGGCGACCAAGTCCGCGACCAAGGCGGCTGCCCCGGCTACCCCGGCGTCGGCGCCGGCTGCTGTTGCCAAGCCGGCCAAGCCCCACAAGCCCAAGCTCGTGCGCGACAGCTTCACGATGCCCAAGGACGAGTACCAGGCGTTGGACGCGTTGAAGGGCCGGGCGCTGGGCCTGGAGAAGCACGTGCGCAAGAGCGAGCTGCTGCGCGCCGGCATCCAGGCCTTGAGCGCGATGAACGACCGTGCGTTCCTCAAGGCGATCGGTGCCGTGCCGACCTTGAAGACCGGACGCCCGAAGTCAGACTGACGCGACGGCGTCGAAGAACGCGACTATCCTGGTCGCCGAGCCGCCCAACTCCGCAGAGGACGCATCGTGGCGCAGACGTCCGTCGACCACCGCACGCACCGCCGTGTCGAGTTCTTCCTGGTGCCCGATCGACGCGAGCAGGTACCGGTATGGGTATTCAAGCCGGCCGACGCCGTCGAGGCCAGCGCGGGCCTCGTGATGAATCTCGGCGAAGGCGGCCTGCAGGTGCTCACCGCCTCCGACGACGCGCCGGCGCACGCTGCCTACGAGATCCAGTTGCTGCTCGGCGAGGACGACGCCGTCCCGCGCTTTCGCGGGCGCGTCACGCGCGTGTGGACGCGCGAGGCGGCCAGCGCCGGCTGGCTCAGCGGGTTGTGTTTCGACGACGACCACTCGCCCGCGGAGGACTTCATCCGCACCTGGCAAGCCGCCGCGCCCGAGCGGCGCTGGGTGCGTTGCCTTCTCGTGCCGCGCGACTGACTCAGCCCCAGGACACGAACACGATGTGGCGCCGGGCCAGGCCGTCGAGGAAGTCGACGACGGCCAGGTCGGCCACGTGTTTCCGGCCTTGCGGGTCGTCGAACACCTGCACGACCGCGGCGTGCTGCTCCACGAACCACTCGCCGGGCGGCAAGGTGGTGGTGGCGCCATCGCCGACGGTCGCCTCGAGGGCGATGGCGGTGCGCGCCTTGCGGATGTGGGGCTCGGACATGGCAATGGCAACTGGCCGGCGTGCAGCGAGCTGGGGCAAGGAAAGACGCAGCCTGAGCCCCACGCGTGACGGTTTCGTGACAATCCGGCCTGGCTATCCGTTCTGGCCGATTTCCTGGCAGGAATGGCCTCGTTCGCCGGGCCGCTCTCGCGGGCTGGCGCCGAGTCCTTGCGGCGGCGACGCGGTTCACACTATGGATCGCGCATCGTCGCGGGCAGGGCCGCCGACCCTCCCGTGGCGCTTGCGCCGTGGTCGAATCGAGCGACCTCGTCCCGGATGCATCGTCGAAGCGCGCGCCGCGGCGCACATCGAGTGACCGCCCGCCGCCCATGACCGCCATCGTCGACAGCTTCTTCCCGCTTCTCGCACTCATCCTCCTGGGCTGGTTTCTTCGGCGCCGCGGCCTCATCGGGGTCGGCGCGGCGCGCGAGCTCACCGCGTTCGTCGTATGGCTGGCGCTGCCCTCGCTGCTGTTCGAGGGCATCTCGCAGGCGTCCTGGCAGCAACTGTGGCAGCCGCGGTTCGTCGTCTCCTATGCCGGTGCGGTGATGCTCACGTTCGTGCTCACGTTCCGGTGCCTGCCGAAGGCGGCGCCCTTCGCGGAACGCTGCCTCGACTGCTTCGGCGCCACCTACGCCAACTCCGGCTTCATCGGCATCCCCTTGAGCGTGCTGTTGCTGGGCAAGGAGGCGCTGATCCCGGCGACGATCGCGACCCTGCTGACGGCCGTGCTCCTGTTCGCGGTGGGCATCGTGTTGCTGGAGATCGGCGGCGGCACGGCGACGTCGCCGCTCGCGTCGGTGGGCAAGGCGGCGCGCGCGGTCGCGCGCAATCCATTGGTCGTGGCCACCGTGTTGGGTGGCGCGTGGTCGGCCACGGGCTGGACGATGCCGCAGGCGCCGCATCGACTGCTGGAGCTGCTGTCGGGCGCCGCCGGGCCGTGCGCCCTGGTGTCGATCGGCGCGCTGCTCGCGCAGCCGGCGCCCGCGGGCGGGGCGACGACTCCGCTGGCCCCCATCGTCGTCGCCAAGCTGATCGTGCTGCCCGCGATCTGTGCCGTGCTCGCGATCAAGGTGTTCGCGTTGCCGCCCGTCTGGGCCACCACCGCGGTGCTGCTCAACGCGCTGCCCACCGGCACCGGCCCGTTCATGCTCGCCGAGTTCTATGGTCGCGACGTGGCGCGGGCGTCGCGCGTCATGTTCGTCACGACGATCCTGTCGCTGGCGAGCGTGCCCGTGTGCATCGTGCTGCTGCGCTGAGCGGGTCTCGCGCCGGACTCGTCGCCCGGGCGACCGCTTCGTCCGCGGCATGCCCCCGCATTGCTTCCACACGGTCCGGCTACATGGCCGAAGCTGTCCAGTAATACGCGGGTCAGACGATGCGCGGCAACATCCGCCATCCCTCCACGCAGGACATTTCATGACCTTTTCCTCGGCGCTTCGCCTTTACTCGATCACCTTCATCGGCGCCCTGGCGTCCGCGGTCCACGGCAATGCGCAGGCGTCGGACGACACGACGCACTGGGGCCTCGGCGTGGCGGGCAGCGTGTCCCAGAGCCCCTACGCCGGCGACGAGAACCGCAAGCGCGCGTTGCCGTTGCTGTTCGTCGACAACGACTGGCTGCGCATTGCCGGCGCCGGCATCGACGTCAAGCTGCCGAGCGCGGGCCCCGTGACCTTCGACCTGCGCCTGGCGTACTCGTTCGACGGCTACAAGAACGGCGACGCGCCCATCCTCGACGGCATGGCGCAGCGCAAGCACAGCGTCATGGGCGGCGGCGTGGTGACCTGGCACGATCCGATCGCCGACGTCTCGTTCGAGACCTTGGCGGACGTCGCGGGCCACAGCAAGGGGCTGACGGCCAAGCTGAGCGTCGAGCACCCGTTCCGCTTCGGCGCGCTGGAGTTGCGCCCGCGCGTCGCGGCGCGGTGGATGGATTCGAACTACGTCGACTACTACTACGGCGTGCGCGCGGACGAGGCCACCGCCGCGCGGCCCGTGTACGACGCCAAGGCGGCGTTGAACCTGGAGACCGGCCTGCGCGCGAGCTACGCCTTCGCGCCGCACCAGTCGGGTTTCCTCGACGTCGGCACGCAGCGCCTGGGCAACGAGATCGCCGACAGTCCGCTGGTGGGGCGCCGCACGCTGACCAGCGTCGGCATCGGCTACCTGTACCGGTTCTGATCGACCGATCGTCGCGGGCCGCTCCTTCATCGCGCTGCCGCGCCGTGCGCGGGTCAGGTGGGGCTGTCGTCCGGACCCGGGATCACCGCGGTGGCCCAGGGCGCGTGCACCCGCCAGCCCAGCGACTCGTAGAGTGCGCGCCCCATGGGCGTGGCCACGAGCACGCCCGCGTGACGCCCATGCGCCCGCGCGAGCGCCTGCAGCGAATGCATCACGGCGGCGCCCAGGCCGCGGCGGCGGTGCGCCGGATCGGTGCCGATGCGGTCGTAGATCGCCAGGCGCTCGTCGAGCGCGAGGTGGCCCTCGGCCGCGAGCGTGCCGTCGGCCGCCAGCACCTGCACGTGCGCGCGCCGCGTGCTCGCGGCCGCGTCATCGATCCGCAGTGTGTAGCCCGGGGCCAGCGTCATGCCGCCGCGCAACGGCGCGTCGCCGCAGGTCATCATGAAGCCGTCGGGCTGCATCTGCCAGGGCGCGGGCAGCAGGGCGCGCAGTTCGTCGGCCGTGGCGCAGGCCTTCAGGAAGACCCAGGGCTGCGCGATGCGCCGGCCCAGGTCGCCCAGCGTCGGCGACGGACATTGGAAGACGTAGCGGGCGGCCTGGCGCGGCAGTCCGACGTCGATGCGATAGCCGTCGGCATGCGCGAGCGGCGGCGCGACCTCGCGCGTGAGGGCCCAGCCACGGATCCAGGCGGTGAAGACGGGGTCGGTTTCGGTGTCGGTGTCGGGCATGGCGCGCGATTATCGCCACGCGCCGTCTTCAGAGGATCATCGGCGTGCAGCGATGCAGGTCGGCCGGCGGATCGCACATCACCGCGTGAAAACGTTGCAGCACGCCCGGGGCCATGCTGGCCGCCTCCGGCGACAGGTAGAACGCGTAGTCGCCGACCCTGCCATGCGCCATGAACACTTCGGCCGCGGGCGGCTCGCCCGCGCTGCCGTAGGCATCCTCCAGCGCCAGAACGAGGTCCGCGGCCTCCGATTCCTGGTGGCCGTTACGCGTTAGATTGATGCAATGCCAAGCCATCGGTCGCTCCTTGAGGGCCATCGTCCCGGCCGCTTGAGCAAACGGTGGACCTGCGCCGGCCGCGGCTGCTGCGACAATGGCCAGGCGCCCCGATGGTGAAATTGGTAGACACCGCAGACTTAAAATCTGCTGCTTGCTTGACCGCGGCGTGCGGGTTCGAGTCCCGCTCGGGGCACCAGGATGGCGCATGGCCCGGTTCGGCGTGAATCTGGCGGCGCACGGCGGCGCCGTCCGTCTCAGGAGCGATCGGTGCCGAGGCGGTACGAGCGCATGCCCGCGGCGCACATCGCCATCTCGGCGGCGATCCGGTCGTCGAAGTCGGCGTCCCTGTCACAGCCGGCCAGCGCGTCCACGATGGCGAAATTGCCGCGGTTCGAGCGGATCCAGCGGTATTTCTCCGCGTCGGACGGGCCGGTCATCGGATGGCGCTGCTGGCCCTCCCGGGTCTTGTCGACGATGCCGAGAAGAAGAGGCGGTGACGCTGTCGGGTCGTCGAATCCGGGGTCGTTGGTCATGAAGTCCCTTGGAATGCACGGCTGATGGCGGAAGGTTGTCCGATCAAGCCGGTCGTTAACTTCCCAGGCACATGGAAAGCCTGCCCCGATCGCATGGCCATCGACGCCGCGACGCAAGCGCGTGCCCGCAGGCCTATCGGTGCGCCACGCACTGCGAGCCGGACGCGGCGAGCTCGCCGTCGCATTCGCAGCCCTTCGTCGACGTCGGTCGCGCCGTGCCGCCGATGAGGGTGAATCTGGACCGGGCGGGACAGATCAACTGCTGCTGAACCTCGTTCTCGTACTGGTCGAATGCCTTGCCGCCGTCGGCGCGTTGCCCGACGCAGTGAACGTTGCCCGATTCGTCGGGATTGTCCGACGCCTTGTACGCCTGCGGCGGATCGAGGTCCTTCAGCAGCTGGACGCACGCCGCGCGCGGGTCCGGATACTCCGTGCGCTTGTAGACGATGCCGAACCGACCGTCGACGAGCTGCGCCGACTGGGCGATCCGGTGCGCCGTGATCGGCACGGCGGCGGCGCCTTCGAAATGGTGCACGAGATGGAGCTCGGCGCCCGCGAGGTCGCCGACGAGGGTCTCGCGGTGACCGCTGCTGCCGTCGAACGACAGCGTCAAGGTCTTGCCGGCGCGCTTGCCGTCGATGATCTGGAAGCCGCGGGGCTCGGACTGCGCGCTGCCGCCGAACTGGATGGTGCCGACCACCTGGTCGCCCGTCGGCTGCTGCAGGTACAGGCGCACGGCTTCCTGGCCGAAAAACCGATAGAACGAGGCCTCGTCCGATTTCCATTCGCCGGCGACGCTCTGGCTGCCCAACGACGGCAGCGCGTCGCCGAGCTTGCGGGCGGAGTCCGTCAGGCTGGCGACGCCGCCGATGCCCAGGCAGGCCAGGATGACCGCCGCGGCGATGCGATTGTTCTTGATGCGGTCGAGCAACCGGTCGACGAGCGTCTTGCTGTCGGGCGACTTGCGAACGGGAACCTTCGGCATGGCGTTTCCTCGGCGCCGTCGTGGGACGATTCCCGTTGTCGTGGCGAGCGATGGCTCGCTTTGTATCGCGACCGTTCGTCGCAGGCAATGGCGGGCGCGGCGTCAGAAGCCGTGGCGCCGTCCGATCACGACTTCGTAAGGCGTCATGCCCGCCGACGCGAACAGTGCCAGGCGCACCGTGAGCCAGGGGCCGTCCTCGTGCACCGAGGCGTCGTGCAGCCATTCGCGCGATGCCGCCACGCGGGGCGCGGGCGTGCCGACGAAGGCGAAGGGGTCGTCGCGCCGTCCGAGCACCAGGTCGCGCAACGCCTGCGTGTCGCAGCAGTCCAGTCCCCGATCTGCCACGGCGAGCGAGAACGCCCACTTGGCGATCGCGGTCGCGTAGGCGTGCGGGTCGGCCAGGCGCTGTGTCGCGGCGACGCTGCGATGCGTCGGCGTGCCGAGGTTCAGCGTGCAATCGACGAAGTCGATGCGCGGCGGGACGGCCGTGCGGTCGGCGCCGGCGAGCAGGCCCGCGGGGTCGAACGCCGGCAGCGCGAAACCGCGGGGGAACGTGTCGGGTGTCAACGGCGCGCCGTCGCCGCCGGCGAGCCGGACCGCCGGCAGCCGGCTCGGCCCTTTGCCGCGCGCGCGTCGGCGCTTCAGCGCCAGCAACGTCTTCGGCACGACGAATTCGCGATCCAGCGTCTGCTGCTCGAACCGGCCGGTGAGTCGGCGGCAGGGTTCGCACACGGCGTCGCGCAGGGCGAGGCGGCCGCCCAACGCCTGCGGGATCAGGTGTTCCTCGGTGCGCGGCACTCCGCCGGCGAGGCAGTACATGCAGCACGCCAAGGGCGCGGCGCGGAGCGGGCGCATCGCGATCGAAGGGCGCGCGCGGGAGGCGTGCGCGGGCGTGCCGGCCACGTTCAGCAGCTCATGTCCTGCACGGCCACGCGCAGGGCGAGCCAGCGCTGCGCGAAGTTCGCGAGCACGTGCGGCGAGCCGCTGCTCCAGGCGCGCAAGGGTGGCTCGATCGACTCGCTCGCGTCGGCCTCGCCGCGCTCGACCAGTTCGCCGGCGAAGCGGGCGGTCTGGCGGGCGATGGCCTCGGCGGTGTCCACCAGCTGGACGCCGGGCAGCGCGCGCTCGAACAGCTCGCGCGCGAACACGTAGTGCGTGCAGCCCAGCACGGCCACGTCGACGCCGGCGTCGCGCAGCGGGGCGCAGTAGCGTTCGACGAGCACGTCCAGGCCGCTGCCCCGCGCGTCGGCGGCCTCGATGGCGTCGGCCAGGCCCGGGCAGGGCTGCAGCACCAGCGTGGCGCCGTCGGCGTGGGCCTCGGCCAGGCGGCGGAACTTCTCGCTCGCCAGCGTGCGCGTGGTCGCGAGCACGCCGACGCGGCGCGCGGCGCTCAGCGCCACGGCCGGCTTCACGCCGGGCTCGACCCCCACCAGCGGCAGCGTGGGCGAGCCGGCGCGCAGGCGGGCGACCGCGGCGGCGGTGGCCGTGTTGCAGGCGACGACGATCATCTGCGCGCCCTGTTCGCACAGGAAGCCCGCGATGCGCTCCGAGCGGTCGCACAGAAATTCCTCGCTGCGGTCGCCGTAAGGCGCGTAGGCTGTGTCCGCGGCGTACAGCAGCTCGGCGTGCGGCAGGCGGGCGCGGATCGCCTGCATCACCGAGAGGCCGCCGACGCCGGAGTCGAAGATGCCGATGCGCACGGGCCGTGCGGCGGCGGTGGGAGACAGGGAAACGGGGTGGGCTTGGCGCGACATTGCGTGCAAGTCTATTGGAATCCTGGAGACCTTGATCTAAAATAGCACGATCGTTCGTTTTATTCTTGGATAATCCGATCCGGACTCGGACCCCGGGGTCGACTCACCCTAGAATCAGCCCGTCTTCCGTTTACGTCAACGTCAATTGCCTGAGGAGTTCTGCGTCATGAAGGTTCTGGTGCCCGTGAAACGAGTCGTCGACTACAACGTGAAGGTGCGCGTGAAGTCGGACGGCACCGGCGTCGACATCGCCAACGTCAAGATGAGCATGAACCCGTTCGACGAGATCGCCGTCGAAGAGGCCGTGCGCTTGAAGGAGAAGGGCGTCGTCACCGAGATCATCGCCGTCTCCTGCGGCGTCACCCAGTGCCAGGAGACGCTGCGCACCGCGATGGCCATCGGCGCCGATCGCGCCATCCTGGTCGAGACCGACGTCGAGCTGCAGCCGCTGGCCGTGGCCAAGCTGCTCAAGGCGCTGGTCGACAAGGAACAGCCGGGCCTGGTGATCCTGGGCAAGCAGGCCATCGACGACGACTGCAACCAGACCGGCCAGATGCTGGCCGCGCTCGCCGACCTGCCGCAAGCCACGTTCGCCTCCAAGGTCGAGCTGACCGCCGACTCGGTGACCGTGTCGCGCGAAGTCGACGGCGGCTCCGAGACGCTGAAGCTGACGCTGCCGGCCATCGTCACCACCGACCTGCGCCTGAACGAGCCGCGCTACGTCACGCTGCCCAACATCATGAAGGCGAAGAAGAAGCCGCTGGAAGTGATCAAGCCGGACGCGCTCGGCGTGGACGTCACGCCGCGCATCAAGACGCTCAAGGTCAGCGAGCCGCCCAAGCGCGGTGCCGGCGTGAAGGTGCCCGATGTGGCCGCCCTCGTCGCAAAGCTCAAGAACGAAGCCAAGGTCATCTGACCCGCCGGAGACAAAGAACATGACCACTCTCGTCATCGCAGAACACGACAACGCCGTCCTCAAGGGCTCGACGCTGAACACCATCACCGCCGCGATCCAGGTCGGTGGCGACGTCCACGTGCTGGTGGCCGGCGCCAACGCCGCTGGCGTGGCCGCTGCCGCCGCCGCGGTCGCGGGCGTCGGCAAGGTGCTGCACGCCGACTCGCCGGCGCTCGCGGAACAGCTCGCGGAGAACGTCGCCGCGCAGGTGCTCGCCCTCGCGGCCGGCTACAGCCACATCTTCTTTCCCGCCACCGCGCACGGCAAGAACGTCGCGCCGCGCGTCGCCGCCAAGCTCGACGTCGGCCAGTTGAGCGACATCAGCAAGGTCATCAGCGCCGACACCTTCGAGCGCCCGATCTACGCCGGCAACGCCGTCGCCACCGTGCAGTGCTCGCAGGCCGTCAAGGTCGCCACCGTGCGCACCACCGGCTTCGATCCGGCCGCCGCCACCGGTGGCTCGGCCGCGGTGGAAACAGTCGCTGCCGTCGCCGATTCCGGCAAGAGCGCGTTCGTCGGCAAGGAGATCGCCAAGCTCGATCGCCCGGAGCTGACCGCCGCCAAGATCATCGTCTCGGGCGGCCGCGCGATGGGCTCCAGCGAGAAGTTCAACGAAGTGCTGACGCCGCTGGCCGACAAGCTGGGCGCTGCGCTCGGCGCCTCGCGCGCCGCGGTCGATGCAGGCTACGCCCCGAACGACTGGCAAGTGGGCCAGACCGGCAAGATCGTCGCGCCGCAGCTGTACGTCGCGTGCGGCATCTCGGGCGCGATCCAGCACTTGGCCGGCATGAAGGACTCGAAGGTCATCGTCGCGATCAACAAGGACGAAGAGGCGCCGATCTTCTCGGTGGCCGACTACGGCCTGGTGGCGGACCTCTTCGTCGCCGTGCCGGATCTGCTTAGAGCTGTGTGAGGTGAATAGCAGCGTATTCGCGTGCTCCGCAGCATCGGTCGATTTCTGTGACCGCTGAGGGGCCGCAACCCGTCGTTTGAAAGTTTGCTGCGGGCGGCAGCAATCGCTGCCGACCTGCCGTCCATAGCCAACCGGCGAACGTGCTCGGATCCAGATGGGCACGCTCTGTATCGCATGCTCCGCCTAGCGGACGGTCGCGACCGGCAGGTACTGGCCGCACGTTGGCTTTCCTAGGCGCCATGATCGGCGTCCTCGTCAGACGACGCCATGTCCGCCGTGTAAATCGACCTGTGTCGGGCGGCCGGCCAAGCCGCCAATCGGGCGACTACCAGCTCGTGCATGTGGTCGACTACGGCCGAGACGGCCTGCCGCCCGAGCGGGGCCGCGCATGCCGCCCGAGCCGGCGCAGACTTCGTACAGCCGCGCCACGGCTGTCGATGGTCGAACGCGCGAAGTCAGTTCGGGATCACTGCCTCGACCAAGGTCGCCAACTGCGCGAGCGACTCTTGCCAGCCGAGATAGCACATCTCGACAGGAATGGCGTCGGGGATGCCTGTCTGCGTGATGTTCAACTCGGTGCCGCATGAGACCTGGTGCAGCACGACGGTGGTTTCCATCTCGCCGGGCAGGTTCAGGTCGTCGAACTTGTCAGAGTAACGAACCCGCTCGTTCGGCACGAGCTCACGATACTCGCCGCCAAAGGAGTGGCCGTGGCCGGATGTGAAGTTGGTGAAGGACATCTTGAACGTCCCGCCAACTGTCGCCTCCATATGGTGAACTTTGCAAGTGAAGCCATACGGCGGGAGCCATTTGGCCATCGCGTCAGCATCCAGAAATGCACGGTAGATGCGCTCTGGAGTGGCCCGGAGAACTCGGTGAAGTTGCACGGTGTTGGTCAGCATGATCGGTACTCGAAAATTGCAGAGGACGACCCTCTGACTGTACGACGAGCGAGGCGACTCGGAATCGACACGCGGCGGCGTTTGTGATATCGCCGCCAGAATTCGTCTTCGAAGTCCGCTCATGGCCGAGGCTGTGTGAAAACTTCGAGCGCGCGCAATTTGGGGGTCGCTTTACCCTTGCCGAGGCCGCGATCGTTCAACCATGCGCGTTCTGACGCGTCGACCTTTCGAGTTCGTGATTCAGCGACGAGTTTTCACACAGCCTCGGCCGCTAGCCGCCCCAAAGCGGCAAGGTCAATCGTAACGCTGCCGACCGTTGCGGAAATTGTCGCGCGCAAACTCGTTGCCGCGAAGCAGACGTTCACAGACCGTCAGGCCGGGCCGATCGCCAGCTAGTGAAGCGGGCGCGAAGCTCTTCCGGCGCGATCGAGAATGTGAAAACATCCATGCCCCCATCGTAGGGGCAGAAGACGTTTCTCGTGGCCGGCGAGACGAACGAGACCCCCACCTCTTGCCAATCCGCAAGCAGTCGAATCGCGGCCTCGAAGAAGTCAGGCTTCCATTCGGAAACGAGTGCTCGAACGTACATTCGATCCTCGTCATCGTCCTGCCCGCGACTTTCGAACGGCAGAACAGCAACGGCCTCTCTGAATTGCCGCCCGGCGAGCTGATGCCTACCTTTCCCGCGCAGTCTGAGTTCGCCACCGTGCGCGCGAAAAACGTACAAGGGCTCGCCGGCGCTGAACAGCGCTGACGCGACGGCAAGGTGTCGCCTCTGAAGCTCGGCGTATTCGTCCGCAGATTCGGCGTAGCGTTTTGAATCTGGGAGTGAATGGAAGCGTACCCAATGCTCACTCAAGGCCCGGCGCAGAAGATGACCACGGGGGGCAATCTCACCGAATTGAGACTGCCACCAAGCAAGGGGATCAGGACGCATGTCCGCTACTCTATCTGAGCGCAGTTCGCAGCTGGGTCGCCTGAAAGCAGGCAGTCACGACTGGCAACTTGTGGCCGAACACAGGCCTATTGCGCGCTCTCCGAGCCGCCCTCAGCGATCGCGTGTACGGCCGCGGCAAGGTCACATGCTTGATCGTATGGCATCCCAATCAAGCGGGGCAACTCGCCTTTGGCAGGCGTTGATGCACCGAGCAGTAGCTCTCGCAGCGAGCCGATAGCTGCTCGGGATGTCGTCGTCGCAATGGAACGCGGCCATGTCTCGATTGCATTGACGATGGCGTCACGCCGGATCCGGCGAAGCAACTGACCTTGCAACGGAAGGACATCGAAGCGATGGTGGCTGACAGCTGGCCCACGGACAACTGTGCGGTTCTCGCCACTCCAGTCTTTCAGTTGCGAATCGAAAGAGTGCGTTCGTGCAAATGACGTTCTTCGGGCGCTACGTCCAGAAATGCAAGCCGCCATTCAAGATGCTCGAGATCGAAAGTCAGGCGTTCTCAAACGAAAGCTCGAGCGAGATCTGGACGGCGCAAATGTGCGGCACCTCGAAGTGGAACGTCGCGATGACAGACGGTCGGCTCACCGTCAGTTTTCTCAAGTCGGCCGGCCTCTACCAGACGCTCGCGACCGACAGCTAGGCGGCGAGGCGCAAGGGTCCGCCGGTCTCGACGCTGTCGAACGACGACAGCTGCAGCAGCTTCAACTGCCGGCTGGAGACGCCTGGCACGGTCTTCAGCCGCGCGATGATGGCCGGGGCCAGCGGCCGGCCCTCGGCGATGAACAGCCGAAGCGGCTTGACGCCGGGGTGCATCGCCTCGAACGTGAGGCGCAGGCCGCGCAACGGCTGGCCGCGACGGTTCCGGATCTCCTCTGGCACCACCGTGCATCCGGCGATGTGATCGTAGGCCAGGGTGCGCGTGCGCCAGGCGCCGCGAGCGCCCACGCCGTCGGCGGCGAAAACGAACCCGGTCCGCAGGCTCAACGCCATCCGGAGGCCGGCCGCGATCAACGCGAGCCAGAGGCACGCCCCGAGCATCAACTGCGGCGTCGTGAGCGACGCACCGAGCAACTCCGGCCACAGGAGCAGGAGCGCGGCCAGCATGACCGCGCCGATCGCGGCCGCCACCAGGCGGCTTCCGAGCGGTTGCTGGTAGACGAGCTCGGGCGAGGAGCGAGTGAAGAACGTCATCGGGACAGTATCGCGACTTCCCGCGACCTGCCGAGCATCAAGGCGCGCCAATCCGGAAAGAATACCCAGTCTGCGTGATCCCGCCAGCCCCCTCTGTCAGTCGCCCATCCGGCTTCGGAACAGGCCCGGCCCGTCTCAGCCCCGCTCGACCCGGTTGCGCCCCAGCGTCTTCGCCTGGTAGCAAAGCTTGTCCGCCCGCTCCAGCGTCTGCGCCACCGTCTCTCCGCGCAGGTGCTCGGTGAGCCCCGCCGAGAACGACACGGGCAGCGCCATGCCCTGCACCATCAGCGGATTCGCGTGGAAGTGCTCGCGCAGGCGTTCCAGCGAGATCGTGGCCATGCCGATCGGCGTGTTGGGCAGCAGCAGCACGAACTCCTCGCCGCCCCAGCGTGCCAGCACGTCGGTGCGGCGGATCAGCGTGTGGGCGTGGCGGCTCAGCGCGCGCAGCACCTCGTCCCCGATGGCGTGGCCATGGGCGTCGTTGACGCTCTTGAAGTGGTCGAGGTCGATCAGTGCGACGCACCAGTCCTGCTCGCTGCGTTCGAGGCGCATGCGTTCGTTCTCGAGCAGCTCCTGCATGTGGCGGCGGTTCACCAGCCCGGTGAGGTCATCGTGCGTGGCCAGGCGGTGGATGTGGGCCAGCGCCGCTTCGAGCTCCACCTTCTGGCGCCGCAGGCGGTCGCGCATCGCGTGCAGGCGCACCGTCAGCACGCCCACCCCGGCCACCATGATGCACAGCATGATGAAGTAGGTCACCTCGCCGCCCAGCGGGTAGCGGTCGGGGTTGCGCTGCGAGGCCAGCGCCATCACGAACCCGAACGTCGCCAGCACGTAGACGCCGACCCAGATGATCTGGCGGCTCGTCAGGCCGAACATGCCGAACATCAGGATGACGGCCAGGATCAGGCCCACCACCATGTGCGCCGAGCCCGCGAAGGAATAGGCCCAGGCGGCGCACAGCACCGAGTAGAGCATCTGCGGGATGGTCAGCGCCGGATCGGCGAAGCGCTTGTTGATCCCGCTGCGGATCACGATCACCACGGCGAGCATGCCGGCCAGCGATGCCGCAGACCACCACCACAACAGCGGGCCGTCGTCGGTCAGTCCGAACGCCGCCGCGGTGTGCAGCACGAGCACGCACAGGAACAGCAGCGTGCACGCGAGCCAGGCTTGCGCGAGGCGCAGGCGCTGGTGGCGTTCGGTGGTGAAGAGGGCGTTGGACAACGCCCGCAGGGAAGTCATGTCCTGTCGATGATCCGCATGGTTTCGATGGCCAAAGACTAACGGAGTTTCGCCGACGTTGGCACCGAAAAGGTGCTCGAAATCACCGGCAGTTGCAGGTTTCTCCCGGCGCGAAGACTCGCCGCCATCATCGAAAACGCCCGCGACAGCGGGCGTTCAGGATGGGGCTGGCGGGCTCTACATGCCGGCGTAGTTCGGGCCGCCGCCGCCCTCGGGCGTCACCCAGACGATGTTCTGGGTCGGATCCTTGATGTCGCAGGTCTTGCAGTGCACGCAGTTCTGCGCGTTGATCTGCAGGCGGTCGGTGTTGTCCTCGTTCTTGACGAATTCGTAGACGCCGGCCGGGCAATAGCGGCTCTCCGGGCCGGCGTACTTGGCCAGGTTGACGTTGACGGGGATCGAGTTGTCCTTGAGCGTCAGGTGGATCGGCTGGTCTTCCGCGTGGTTGGTGTTGCTGACGAACACCGAGCTGAGGCGGTCGAACGTGAGCTTGTTGTCCGGCTTCGGATAGACGATCTTCGGGGCCTGGTCGGCGGGGATCAGCGACTCGTTGTCCTTCTTCGAGTTGTGCAGCGTCCACGGCGGGATGGGCATGCCCAGCTTGGGCAGCAGCCACTGCTCGATGCCGGTCATCAGGTTGCCGACGAGCTTGCCCTTCTTGAACCACAGCTTGAAGTTCTTCGTGCGCTGCAACTCGGTGTGCAGCCAGCTCTTCTCGAAGGCCTCGGGGTAGGCGGCCAGTTCGTCCTGTTGGCGGCCCGCCTGCAGCGCCGCGAACGCGGCCTCGGCGGCCAGCATGCCGGTCTTGATCGCGGCATGGCTGCCCTTGATGCGCGACGCGTTGAGCGTGCCGGCGTCGCAGCCCACCAGCGCGCCGCCCGGGAACACCAGCTTGGGCAGGCACTGCAGTCCGCCGTTGTTGATGGCGCGCGCGCCGTACGAGATGCGCTTGCCGCCTTCGATGTGCGCGCGGATGGACGGGTGCGTCTTCCAGCGCTGCATCTCCTCGAACGGGCTCATCCACGGGTTCTTGTAGTCGAGGCCGATGACGAAGCCCAGCGTCACCTTGTTGCCTTCGAGGTGGTACAGGAAGCCGCCGCCGAAGGTGTCGTCCACCATCGGCCAGCCGGCGGTGTGCACCACGTGGCCCGGCCTGGCCTTGTCCGCGGGGATCTCCCACAGCTCCTTGATGCCGATGGCCCAGCTCTGGGCGTCGCGGCCGTCGAGCAGCTTGAACTTCTCGATCACCTGCTTGCCGAGATGCCCGCGCGCGCCTTCCGCGAAGATCGTGTACTTGCCGTGCAGCTCCATGCCCAGCTGGAAGCCGTCGTGCGGCTCGCCGTTGCGGCCGACGCCCACGTTGCCGGTGGCCACGCCCTTGACGGCGCCCTTGTCGTCGTAGAGCACTTCAGCCGCGGCGAAACCCGGGAAGATCTCGACGCCCAGCGCCTCGGCCTGGCCGGCCAGCCACTTGGTGACGTTGCCCAGGCTGATGACGTAGTTGCCCTCGTTGTGCATGCAGTCGGGGATCAGCCAGGTCGGGGTCGACGTCGCGCCGGTCTCCGACAGGAACAGCACCTCGTCGCCGGTCACCGCCTGCGACAGCGGCGCGCCGTCGGCCTTCCAGTTGGGCAGCAGCTCGTTGATCGCACGCGGATCCATCACGGCGCCCGACAGGATGTGCGCGCCCGGCTCCGAACCCTTCTCCAGCACGACGACCGACACTTCCTTGCCGGCCTCCGCGGCCAGTTGCTTCAGGCGGATGGCGGTGGACAGGCCGGCCGGTCCGGCGCCGACGATCGCGACGTCGTATTCCATCGCCTCGCGCGGGCCGTATTGAGCAATGAGTTCTTGCGGGGTCATGTGCAGCTTTCCTGGGAAACAAGGGATGCCTGGGGCGCCGGCTGGGGGCCGAATGGCGTGCATTCTACGGGGGCTTCGGATCAAAATAGCACGATCGTTCGATTTTCGTCGTGCATGCTATGGTGGCGCTCACCTGATCCGGATCGGATCGCGCCGCCGAAAGCACGTTGCGCAGCCCGGCCGGACGAGAACGAACACACGACAGAGAGAACCATCATGGGCATGAAGATCGACCTGGCAGGCCGCGTGGCCTTCGTCACCGGCGCCTCCAGCGGGCTGGGCGCGCAGTTCGCCAAGACGCTCGCCGACTCCGGCGCCGGCGTCGTGCTGGCCGCGCGCCGCGTGGAACGCCTGAAGACCTTGCGTGCCGAGATCGAGGCCTCGGGCGGCGACGCGCACGTCGTCGAGCTCGACGTCACCGACCCCGACAGCATCAAGGCCGCCGTCGCGCACGCCGAGACCGAGATGGGCGTGATCGACATCCTCGTCAACAACTCCGGCGTCAGCACCACGCAGAAGCTCACCGACGTCACGCCCGAAGACTTCGACTACGTGTTCGACGTCAACGCCCGCGGCGCCTTCTTCGTCGCCCAGGAAGTGGCCAAGCGCATGATCGCGCGCGCGCGCGGCGCCGCGCCCGGCACATATACGGGTGGCCGTATCGTCAACGTCGCGTCCATGGCCGGCCTGCGCCCGCTGTCGCAGATCGGCGTCTACGCCATGAGCAAGGCCTCGGTGATCCACATGACGCGCGCGATGGCGCTCGAATGGGGCCGCTACGACATCAACGTCAACGCGCTGTGCCCCGGCTACATCGACACCGAGATCAACCACCACCACTGGTCCACCGAATCGGGCCAGAAGCTGATCCAGATGACGCCGCGCAAGCGCATCGGCAAGCCGTCCGACCTCGACAGCGCGCTGCTGATGCTGTGCGCCAACGAGAGCCACTTCATCAACGGCGCCGTGCTCCAGGCGGACGACGGCTTCGGGCTCTGAGGCTCTAAGAGTGCGCTTCGACCTGCCCGACGGGCTCAAGCTCGTCCACGAGATGCGCATCCCGGTGCGCTGGGGCGACCTCGACGCGATGGGCCACGTCAACAACACCATCTACTTCCGCTACTTCGAGTCGCTGCGCATCGAGTGGCTGAACGGGTTCGACTCGTCGCCCAACCCCGAGGGCGTCGGGCCGGTGATGGCCAACGGGTTCTGCAACTTCATCCGGCAGATCGAGTACCCGGGCGAGATCATCGCGCGGCACTACGTGGCGGCGCCGCGGCCCGGTTCGAAGAGCCTGGATACCTTCTTCACGCTGTCGATGGCCGATTCGCCCGACGTGATTTCCGCCAACGGCGGTGCCACGCTGGTGTGGGTGGACTTCCCGACCAAGAAGACGGTGGCGCTGCCGGACGACCTGCGCGCGGCCTGCGCCTGAATCGCTGCGGGGCCGACCCACCGCCCTGCGAAGCCGCCTGTCGCTGCGCCGATGGCGGATCCGATTGTTGACGCAGCGGATATTTTCTATTGCTGGATAGCTTCTTTTTGCGCGGGCGTCCGCGCAATAGAGTCAAGCCATCGATGAAGCGCCGGTACACCCCGCATCACCGAGCCCCGGCAAGCGTGCAAGACACATGAAGCCGGACATCCCTCCAGCTCCGTGAAGAAAGAAGTTCGTCATGCAAGTTCGCCAAATCCTCGTCGCGTCCCTCCTCGCCGTCGCCGCCGCCGGCGCGATGTCCCAGGAAATCGATGCCAGCGAAACGCTGCAAGGCAAGAGCCTCGCCGCTCAGCAAGACAAGGCCGCGCAGGCGCACGACCGCGCCACCGAGTCCGCGGGCGCCGAAGCGCCCGCCACCCGTGTCGTTGCCGACTCGCGGCACGCCCAGGGCAAGACCCGGGCGCACGGGCGGTTCGACCTGACGCGGTGGCACCCGGCCCACAAGGCGGCCGTCGGCGCGGTGGGCTGACCCTGGTGGCGGCAGCAGTCGCTGCACGTTCACGGCCCGGCCGTCCTGCCGCGGTCCGCCAGGAGATCGCGTGCCGCGTCCGCGAAGGACGTCGTCACGCCATCCACGAATCGACCCACCGGCATCTGTTCCGGGGACTCGATCCGTCCCGGCAGCAGCAGGCCCAGCGTGCGAACGTGCGGCAACTGCGCCCGGACGATCTTCGCGAGCTCGACGCCGTGCTCCGGCGCCTCGGGCGCGGTCATCGTGACCAGGCAGACGGCGTCGACGCTCGTGGTCGCGATGCATCTGTCCGACGCCATCGCGGCGCTCTCCGAAGACGCCGCGGCGCGCCTGAGCCTGGAGGACCTGCTGGTTCGCTTCGGCGAGCGGATGATGGTGGTGCTGACCAACGATCCGGCGCCCATGGCTTTGAAGGACATCCGGCGCACGGTGCGCCGCGCCGTGGAAGCCTTTCTGCTCGGCGCAGCGCCTCGGGCCGCCACGGGCGCCGACTGAAACGCGCCGTGGGCGCCGGCCACTCAAGAGGACGCCGTCGTCACCCCGCCAGCAACTTGTGAACGAGTTCCGCGGTGGTGGAGGCCCCCACCTTGCGCATCAGCCGCGCGCGGTAGACGTCCACGGTGCGCGGGCTGATCCCCAGCCGCTTGCCCACCATCTTGCTGGTGAGCCCCTCGATCAGCAGCGCCGCGATCTCGCGCTCGCGCGCCGTGAAGTCCAGCTTCAGCGAGCGCCTGGACGACAGGTCCTCGAAGCTCCAGATGCCCGCGGCGTGCGGGTCGGCGGCGTCGAGCGCGTGGCCCCACACGTGGCACCAGAACAGCTCGCCGTCGGTGCGGCGCATCACGCGCTCGTCGGCGTAGCGGCCGTCGACGTCCAGGCTCGCGACGATGCGTTCGCCGGTGCGCTCGTACTCGCCCTGCGTCGGGTACAGCACGCGGAACGACTGGCCGATCAACTGCTCGCGCTCGGCGCGGAACATCGAGAGCGCGGCGCGGTTGCAATCGATCATCAGGCGATGGCGCGACAGCACGAGGCCGATCGGCGCGAATTCGAACGCGGTGCGGTAGTCGAAGCCGGCGCGCAGGTCGGCGGCGTGGGCGAGCGCTTCGGCCGAGGCGACGGTGGGCGGCAGCGTGTCGCGGCTCATCTCGCGGCTCACAGCAAGGCGGACGTGCTGGTGGCGTGCGCGGCGACCTGGCCGTCGGGCAGGCGCAGCGTCACTTCGCCGAACACGAGGTTGCGGCCGCTCTTGAGGATGCGGGCCTCGACGCTCACTTCGGCCACGTCCTTGCCGACCGGGCGCAGGAAGCTGGTCTGCAACTGCACCGTGGTCTGCGGGCGGAAGCCGCCCAGCTTGTGGCTGATCGCCAGCACCAGCGCGGTGTCGGCGGCGGCCATCAGCGTCTGGCCGCACATCACCCCGCCCGCGTGCACGTGACGCGCGTGCACGGGCAGCGCGAGGGTGACGCTGTCCGCGGTGGTGGCGCGAACCTCGAGGTCGAGTTCGCGCACCCAGCTGGCGAACACTTCGGCGTAGAGGGCTTGCAGCGCTTCGAGGGTCATGTAGTCAATTCTACGTAATGGCTACGTAACGCCTTAAGTAGTACGCTCTGGCCCACTGGCACCGGAGCAGACTCCGGGCTCACGCATCTCACTTTCCACCGGAGACAAGCGCGCATGAACAAGGTCTATCCGAGCGCCGCCGCGGCGCTGCAAGGCATCGTCAAGGACGGCCAGTTGCTCGCCGTCGGGGGCTTCGGCCTCTGCGGCATTCCCGAGGCGCTGATCGACGCGCTGCGCGACAGTGGCGCCAAGGACCTGACGGTCATCTCCAACAACGCGGGCGTCGACGGCTTCGGCCTGGGCAAGCTGCTCGCCACGCGCCAGATCAGCAAGATGATCTCGAGCTACGTCGGTGAGAACAAGGAGTTCGAGCGCCAGTACCTGGCCGGCGAACTCAAGCTCGACTTCACGCCGCAGGGCACGCTGGCCGAGAAGCTGCGCGCCGGCGGCGCCGGCATCCCGGCGTTCTTCACGAAGACGGGCGTGGGCACCATCGTCGCCGACGGCAAGGAGATCCGCGAGTTCAACGGCCAGAAGTACGTGATGGAGCTGGCGCTGAACCCCGAGGTCTCGCTGGTCAAGGCGTGGAAGGCCGACAAGTCGGGCAACCTGATGTTCCGCCGCACCGCGCGCAACTTCAACCCGAACGTGGCACAGGCCGGCAAGATCACCGTGGTCGAGGTCGAGGAGATCGTCGAGACCGGCACCTTCGACCCGGACACCGTCCACCTGGCGGGCATCTTCGTGCACCGCATCGTGCTGAACGCCCATCCCGAGAAGCGCATCGAACAACGCACGGTCACGAAGACCGCGGCCTGAACACGGAGACAAGACATGGCTTGGACGCGAGACGAGATGGCGGCACGTGCCGCCAAGGAACTGCAGGACGGCTTCTACGTGAACCTGGGCATCGGCCTGCCGACGCTGGTCGCCAACCACGTGCCTGCGGGCATGGAGGTGTGGCTGCAGAGCGAGAACGGCCTGCTGGGCATCGGCCCGTTCCCCACGGAAGACCAGGTCGACGCCGACATGATCAACGCCGGCAAGCAGACGGTGACGACCTTGCCCGGCTCCAGCATCTTCTCCAGCGCCGACAGCTTCGGCATGATCCGCGGCGGCAAGATCAACCTCGCCATCCTCGGCGCGATGCAGGTCAGCGAGCACGGCGACCTGGCCAACTGGATGATCCCGGGCAAGATGGTCAAGGGCATGGGCGGCGCGATGGACCTCGTCGCCGGCGTCGGCCGCGTCGTGGTGCTGATGGAGCACGTCGCGACGAAGAAGGACGGCTCGACCGACCTCAAGATCATCCCGAAGTGCACGCTGCCGCTGACGGGCGTGGCGGTGGTCAACCGCATCATCACCGACCTGTGCGTGCTGGACGTGACGCCCGAAGGGCTGAAGCTCGTCGAGCTGGCGTCGGGCGTGACGCGCGAACAGGTGCAGGAGCGCACCGGCGCGACGATTCACTGACGCCTTGGGCGACGGCGCGACGGGCCGGTGCCGGAGACACCGTCCTGGTCAAGAATCGGAGGGGTCTGGCACCTTCTCGGGTCGCGCGGTGACGTCACCGGGAGCGGTCACGCGCATCGCGATTCGAAAAGGTGCCTGACCTCGATCCCCTGGGCAGGCGCTTCACCGGGAACCAACTTCCGCGTGACGTCGAACGGCGCGGGGTCTCTGGGGATCGAGGTCAGGCTCCGCCGCCGTCCGCGACGAACATCGTCGCCGTGGTCGGCACCGCGACGCGGACGGCGGCGGTGCCAGACCCCTCCGGCTCCTGTTCGACGACGCGGGGCGGGCGCTGTCAGCGCTTGATCGCCAACGCCGCGTCCCGCACCAGCGGCGCGCCCTGGTAGATCAAGCCCGTATAGATCTGCACGAGATCCGCCCCGGCCGCGATCTTCGACTTCGCGTCGGCGCCGGACATCACGCCGCCCACGCCGATGATGGGGAAGCGCGGGCCCAGCTCGCCACGCAGCTGGCGAATGACGTTGTTGCTGGCCTCCAGCACCGGCTTGCCGGACAACCCGCCGGCTTCTTCCGCGTGCTTCAGGCCCTTGACCGCGTCGCGCGAGATCGTCGTGTTGGTGGCGATGACGCCGTCCATGCCGTGGCGGCCCAGCGTCGCGGCGATGACGTGGACCTGGCCTTCGTCGAGGTCGGGCGCGATCTTCAGGAACATCGGCACGCTGCGGCCGTGTTCCTTCGAGAGCGCCGCGCGACGTTCGGCGAGCGCGCCCAGCAGCGCGTCCAGGGCCTCGTCGCTCTGCAGCGCCCGCAGGTTCTTGGTGTTGGGGCTGGAGATGTTGACGGTCACGTAGTCGGCGTGCGGATAGACGCCGGCCAGGCCGATCAGGTAGTCGTCGGTCGCGTTCTCGATGGGCGTCGCGGCGTTCTTGCCGATGTTCAGGCCCAGGATGCCGCCGGCCTGGCGGAAGCTGCGCGCGCGCTTCACGTTGTCGAGGAACGCGGGCAGGCCCAGGTTGTTGAAGCCCAGCCGGTTGATCAGCGCGTTGGCCGCGGGCAGGCGGAACATGCGCGGCTTCGGATTGCCCGGTTGCGCCTTGGGCGTGACGGTGCCCACCTCGATGAAGCCGAAGCCCATCGCGCCCAGGCCGTCGATGCAGCGGCCGTTCTTGTCCAGGCCGGCGGCCAGGCCGACGCGATTGGGGAACTTCAGGCCGGCGATCGTCACCGGATCGTCCACCCGGGGCTCGCTCCACAGGCACTGCAGCGGCGTGTTCTGCAGTCGCGCGATCGCGTCCAGGGTCAGCTCGTGGGCGTGCTCGGGATCGAGCCCGAACAGGAACGGGCGGGTGAGGGCGTAGGGAACGAGCGACATGGGAGCGGACGGCGGAAAGAGGTGCCGTATTGTCCGCGATGGCGGGGCATGGGCCGGTGGAAAGCTGTCGAGCGAGCGCTCGAAAATTCGCGCCAACGCCGTCGGCGAACGCCTGCGCGGAGATAATTGCAGGATGACCCAAGACGAACTCAAGGCCCTTGTCGGCCAGGCGGTGATCGCGTACGTGCAACCCGGCAGCATCGTCGGCGTGGGCACCGGCTCCACGGTGATCCACTTCATCGAGGCGCTGGCGCGCATGCCGGTGCGCGTGGCGGGCGCCGTGTCGAGCTCGGTGCAGAGCACAGAGCGCCTCAGGAAGCACGGCATCCCGGTGCTGGAGGCCAACGAGGTCACCGGCCTGGGCGTCTACGTGGACGGCGCCGACGAGATCGATCCGCGCGGCTGCATGATCAAGGGCGGCGGCGCGGCGCTGACGCGCGAGAAGATCGTCGCCGACCTGGCCGAGAAGTTCATCTGCATCGCCGACGAGTCCAAGCGGGTGCCGGTGCTGGGACGCTTCCCGTTGCCGGTGGAAGTCATCGCCATCGCCGTCCCGCAGATCCTGCGCCGCTTCGAGGCGATGGGCGGCCAGCCTGCGGTGCGCGCCAACGTGATCACCGACAACGGCCACCCGCTGGTGGACGTGCGCGGGCTCTCGATCACCGATCCCGACGCGCTGGAGCGCGAGATCAACCAGTGGCCCGGCGTCGTCAGCGTGGGCATCTTCGCGCGTCATCGGGCGAGCGTGTGCCTGCTGGGCACGTCGACGGGCGTGCAGACGCTGACCTACGAGCGCTAGTCGCCGATGTCGGCGAGAGCGGCCTCGATGCGCTGCAAAGCCGGCTGGCTTCGATTTCGCGCTGCCATCGCGCATTGGACTCTCGCGCAGTGGCTCGTCTTGCTGGCTTTCTGGGCCATGTTGTCGATCCCCCTCGTGCTGTGGGGATGGGGCGCGTGGTCGGTGCTGAGCCTGCCGCTGTTCATGGGCGCCATCGGCGCGGCCACATGGGCCGTACTCGCCGTGTTGCGCCCCGTCTCCAGGTTCCAGCCGGGACGGCCTCACTTCATTCGTTGCTTCACGTCCATCGACAACGAATCGACCCAGGGCACGTTGTCGCTGATCGATGGGGTCGCTCGATCGACCTGGACAGGCGCGCCGGAGGACGGCGAGAAGCGGACCGTCGACGGCTTGCTCGATGCGACCCGCTTCCGGGCGATCTGGGCACGGGCTCGTTCGACGCCGGCGCTGAAGCGCCTTGTTCCGAAGCACCAGCTCGACGACCTCGATTTTCGGCGCAACGTCGTGCTGTCCTTCGAATTCGTGGTCGACGGCCAGCATGTGTTCACGACGTTCCTGATTCCGCATCAGGGTGCTGCGGCAGCGGTCGATGAACTGCTGCAGGACATTCGATCGACCCGACCGCGGGACGTCTTCGCGACCGCATGAGTCGGTGGTTCGGCGCGATCAGCGCGCCCGCGCCCAGCAAGCCGCCGCCGAATGCGAGCGAGGCGGCGACGAGCCCGGTCGACGCCACCAGCGCCCCCAGCGTGGTCGGCAGCGTCGCCGCGCCGAAGCCCAGCACGGCCTGGCGCAGCCCCAAGGCCTCGGCGCGGCGGCCGGACGGCGTCCGCGCCTCGAACAGCGCCAGCACCGACGGCAGCGAACTGCCCAGGCCGCAGCCCAGCACGGCCTCGAGGACGAACGGGCCGGGCATTCCCGTCAGCAGCGGCAGCAGCGCCAGGACCGCCCCGCTGGCCAGCACCGCGCGCCGGATCGCCTGCCAGTCGCCTCCGCGCGTGCGCCATGCGGCCGGAAGCGCACGCACGAGCATCACCGCGATCCCGAAGGTCCCCAGCAGGTTGCCCACCGTGTCGTCCGGCCATCCCTCGCGTTGGGCGACCAGCGGCACGACGAAGCCGTTGGCGTTCCAGGCGAACGCCATCAGGAGATCGGCCAGCATCAGCCGCCGCAGCGCGCCCAGGCCCGACAACGCGGCGCGCGAGAACAGCGCGGGCCGCGCCAGGGGCCGCTCGGCGCGGGCGGCGGCCGACGACTGCAGCCGCCCGGCGCTCCAGGCCGCGCCGCACGCCGCGGCGAAGGAGACGCCGGCGAGCACCCCGAACGCCGGCGTGGCGCCGCCGTGTGCCATGCATTGCCCGGCGAGGAACGGCCCGAAACCGCCCGACGCGGCGGTGCCGACGGCGAAGCGCGCGAAGCCGGTCGCGCGCGTGCGCTCGTCGCGATCGCGCGCGAGCTCGCTCTGCAGCGCGATCAGCGACGCGGTGTAGCCCAGGCCGATGGCGGTCGCCGCGAACACGAGCACCGGCAGCGTGGGATGCCACGCCGACGCCGCGAGTCCGGCCGACATAATCGCCATCCCTGCGAGCGCCGGCACGCGCGCGCCGATGCGATCGACCCAGCGGCCCAGCGGCAGCGCCCCGAGCGTGGACGTCAGCGCGAACGGCGCCAGCATCAGCCCCAGTCCCAGCGACGGCACCCCCAGCCGCAGTGCGTGCAGCGCCACCGCGACGCGGCCGCCGGACAGCGCGACGTGGTTGAGCACGCACAGCGCGACGAGGGCGTCGACGGGAAGCGGCTTGGCGCGGGGGGTCATGGCAGGCTATGCTGCCTTCGGCCGAGATATCGGGGAAGTCGAGAATCCTGGTCGCTTCAATCAGAAAAGCTGATGCGATGAATTCGCGGAGAAACGGATGCGTGAACTCAACCTCGATCAACTCCGGACGCTCGTCGCGATCGCCGACCTCGGCACCTTCTCGGCCGCCGGGCGCGCGCTGCACCTCGCGCAGCCCACGGTGAGCCTGCACGTGAGCGAGCTCGAGGCGCGCCTGGACACGCCGCTGCTCGCGCGCGGGCACCGGCGCGTGACGCCGACGGCCGCCGGCGCCGACCTGGTGGCGCGCGCCCGCCGCCTGCTGCGCGAGGCCGACGACGCCGTCGCGGCCGTCAAGCGCCATCGCGACGGGCAGGAGGGCCGCGTGCGCCTGGCCTGCACCGCCGGCGCCACCACGTACCTGCTGCCCAAGCTCATCGCCGCGCTGGAGGCCGCCCATCCGAACATCGACGTGCAGCTGACACTCGGCAACTCGGCGGCGCTCATGGGCCAGCTGTTCGTCGATGCGGTCGACCTGGCGCTGGTGGCGTTGCCGCAGGCCGACTATCCGACGCTCGCGCTGACGCCGCTGCGTCGCACGCCGATCATGGCCATCCTGCCGGCCGGCATGAAGGCGCCCGCGGCGCTGACGCCCGCCTGGCTCGCGCGCCAGCCGCTGATCCTCCCCGAGCCGACGACCCAGCTCGCGCGCGAGGTCACCGCGTGGTTCGCCAACGCCGGATTGCGTCCGACGCCGCGGGTGGAGGTCACGATCAACGAAATAACGCGCCACCTGGTGGCCGCGGGTTACGGCGTGTCGGTCCTGCCGATCGAGCATCCCGACGAGACGCTGGGCGGCCTGTTGCAGGTGCGTCCGCTGCGGCCCGCGCTCACGCGCCGGATGGGCGTCGCGCATCCGCCGCTCGAGCGCCTGGCCGCGCCGGCGCGGCGCGTGCTCGAGACGCTGATGTCGTTTCGCGATCCGAAGTAGTCAAGGGCGGCGCGACGCGCGCACCTTGCGCGTGGCGAAGCGCGCCGGATCGAGCGCGTCGACGACGTCGGCCGGCACCGGATACGGCGCGTCGGCGATCCAGGCGGCCATCAACCGGCCCGCCAGCGGCGCCCAGGTGAGCCCGCGCGAGCCGAAGCCGGACGCGACGAACAGGCCCGGCACGCGCGGCCAGTGGCGCGGCTGGTCGGGCAGGGCGGGGTCGCCCGCCTTCGGCTGCAGCGGCACGGCGCCGATCAGCGGCAGCCGATCGGCGGACGTCGCACGCCAGCCGACGCGGCCGTGCAGCTGGCCGCGCGCGACCAGCACCGCGGCGAGGTGCTCGTCGTCGTCCGCCGTCGCCAGCCATTCGGGCGCGGGCACGTCGAACCGCGAGCCGGTGACCGCGGCCAGCTGGCGCAGGTTGTGCGCGTGGTCGGCGAGCCGCACGTCGGCGTCGGGGTCGTCGGCGGCCGTGGTCGCGCCGCACATCACGGCGCCGTCCGGCAGCGCCAGCGCGTAGCCGGCACCGGCGATCGGCCACTTCGGCGCGCGCATGCCGGGCGTGCCGGCCGCGACGACGCTCACCTGGCCCCGCGTGGCCGCGAGCGGTGCGATCCAGTGCGCGTCCGCGGCCGGGGCGGTGCCCGTCGCGTCGGTCGCGCGCGACCACAGCGCGGTCGCGTCGGCGGCGTTGGCGAAGACGACGGCGTCCGCCGCGCCGATCTCGCGATCGGATGCGTCGAACAGGTGCCACGTGTCGGCTCGCCGTTCGAGCCGGGCGACGGCGCTGCCGCCGCGCCACTCGATGCCCTCGCCGGCCAGCCACCAGCGCACCAGGGCCGCCGGCGCGATCCATCCGCCGCCGGGATAGAACCACGCCGCGCAGGCCGGCCCGCCCGCGGCCTGCACCTGCGCGGGCGCCCAGGCCTGCAGGTAGCCGGGCGGCAGTCCGCTGCGTTCCAGCTGGGCGGCCAGCACGGCCGGGTCGCCGTGCTCGGGCACCAGGCGCACGAGCCCGTCGCTGCGGCCCGCGACGCCGTGGGCGATCGCTTCCGAGTACGCGCGCGCCGCGGCGAGCGCGGCCGCGCGATGAGCCCGCGCATGCATGCCGTCGTCCGGGTGGAACACGCCGTGGAACAGGCCCGCGGCGTTGCCCGACGCCGCGCCGGCGGGCTGCGCGTGGCGATCGAAGACCTCGCATCGCAGGCCCTCGCGCGCGAGCGCCCGCGCACACGCCGCGCCCGCGAGCCCGCCGCCGACGATGGCCACGCGCCGGACGCGGCCGTCGCCGGTGCGGGCCACGGGCTTGCGCAGCGGCGCGCGCGGCTCGAAGGCGGCGACCGTGATGTCGCGCTTGCCGCCGATGCCGGCGACGGTGCGGGCGGCGAAGCCGGCCTGCTGCAGGCCGTCGCGCACCACGCGGGCCGAGCTCCAGGTGGCGGCCGTCGCGCCGGGCGCGGCCAGGCGCGACAAGGCCTTGAACAGCGCCGGCTCCCACATCTGCGGATTGCGGGCCGGCGCGAAGCCGTCGAGGAAGAACGCATCGACGCTCGCGACCAGGCCGCGCAGGCGCTCGACGGCGTCGCCCAGCACCAGCAGGAGCTCGACGCGACCGCCGTCGAACGGCAGCACGTGCAGGTCCGGCGTCGGTGGCGGCCAGGCGTCGCACAAGGCCGCGGCGAGTTCGGTCTCGCTGGAGCCGGCGAGCGCGCGCCGCAGGTCGTCGAGTCGCAGCGGATGCTTCTCGATCGAGATGAAGCGCAGGCGCATGCTGCGCTTCGGGTCGGCGCGCCAGGCCGCCCAGGTGGCGAGGAAGTTGTTGCCCAGCCCGAAGCCGGTCTCTAGCACCGTGAACGCGTCGCGCCCCTGCCAGCGCGCCGGCAGTTCGTTGCCGGCCAGGAACACGTGCGCGGCCTGCGCGAACGCACCGTAGGGCGCGTGGTACCGGTCGTCGAAGCGCGGCGATCGCGGCGACTCGGGGTCGCTGAAATCGACTTCTGCGGGGACGATGGCGTCGGGCTTCATGCGGCGATTGTGCTTGGCCCGCGGCGATGCGCTGGCAAGGAAACGGTGCTTTGCCGATTTGCGGGCATGGCCGGGCCCTGCGCGCAGTGACGCGCTCGTCATCCTGCGCGAAGTCGCAGGATCCACGCTGGCAAATGAGGTCGCCGCAGGGGTGGATTCCGCGACTGCGCGCGGAATGACATGGCTAGATGTGCGGCTTCATGACGACGCGCCGGCCTCCTCGACCTTCGGCGAAGGGCCAAGAAAAAGCGCCTGCGGCCGGTCTGTCTGACCGAGCCGGAGGCGCCTCGCCGAAGGGCCTGAAAAGGATCAGACGCGCTTGCGGTATTCGTGGGTGCGCGTGTCGATTTCGATCTTGTCGCCGGAGACGACGAACATCGGAACCGAGATCTCGAAGCCCGTGGACAGGTGGCCCGGCTTCATGACCTTGCCCGAGGTGTCGCCCTTGACGGCCGGCTCGGTGGTGATCTCGCGCACGACGCTGGTGGGCATTTCGACCGAGATGGCCTTGCCTTCGTAGAACACGACTTCGACGGTCATGTTGTCTTCGAGGTAGTTGATGGCGTCGCCCATGTTCTCGGCTTCCACCTCGAACTGGTTGTATTCGGCGTCCATGAACACGTACATCGGATCGGCGTAGTACGTGTACGTGCAGTCCTTCTTGTCGAGGATGATCTGGTCCATCTTGTCGTCGGACTTGAAGACGACTTCGGCGCCCGAACCGCTGATCAGGTTCTTCATCTTCATGCGCACGGTGGCGGCGTTGCGGCCACCGCGGCTGTATTCGGTCTTCAGCACGACCATCGGGTTCTTGTCGTGCATGACGACGTTTCCGGCGCGGATTTCCTGAGCGATTTTCATGGGTCGGTTTCCAGAGCTAGTCGTGACTAGAGAGCTGCGTTACTGTTGGTCGAGGATGAGGCGCCGGGCCGGAAAACCTGCAGGTTTCGGTCACCGACTGTCACTCGCGCAGCCGGACATCCCGCCGCTGACGTAACGCAAAGCCCTGCATTTTAGCGCTTTTCGCGGATGAAGGCGAGCAGACTGCTGACGAGCTCGGGGGAACCCCGCAATTGGTCACGCCACGCCCGGGCGGCCGCACCGGTTGCGGCGAGCAATCGAGGCGTCCAGCCCGGCAGTGGCGACGCCGGATCGTCCAGCCCGTTCCAGGCGGCCGTCCAGTCGCGGATCACCTCGGCAGTGCCGGCCTCGGCGCCCGCCAGCGCCCGGTCGAGGAAAGCTTCGATCTTGGCCGCGTGGGCGCCGTCGTCCTGCGGGTAGGCCTGCCAGACGAAGGGCTTGCCGGCCCAGTGCGCGCGCACCCACGAGTCCTCGCCGCGCACGAAATTCAGGTCGGCGGCCCACAGGAGGCGATCGAAATCGGGCTGGGTCAGCCAGGGCAGCGCGTGCTGGCGCAACACGCCCGCTGCGCCGGCCGTCGCCAGCGCCGCGCGCAGCGCGCCGGTCGCCGCGCCGGGGGCGGTCGCGACCCGGGTCGGCAGGCCGGTGGCCGCGAGCGAGGCCACCAGGCGGTCGACGGGCGCGCCGGGGTAGCAGAACAGGGTGACCAGGCGCTCGCCTTCGGCCAGCGCGAGGCCGTGCGCGGCGAGCCAGGCGGCGCGATCGAAGACGGCCTGTTCGGCCTCGAGGCCGGGCTCGCGCAGCAGGCCGCCGGTCGCGGCCGTGAAGCCCGGGTAGAAGAACCACTTCGTCAGCCCGCGCGCCGGCCCGCTCATCTGCGGCGAGGCGAGCGCGTGGCTGCGCTCGACGTAGGGCTCGGCGCTGAGGTACTCCAGGTTGATCCATACAGGCGTGCGGCCGTCCTCCTGCGCCGCGGCCATCGCCGCGAGGAAGGCCGGCGCCGGATCGCAGCCGAAGGCCTCGACGACGACGTCGCCCGGTGGCGGGAACGCGGTCGCCGCGAGCCAGGTCGACACCTCGACGCCGTCGTGGCCCTGCGGCGCCATCCAGCGCAGCGCCGTCGCGTCGTCCACCCACAGCCGCACCCGCTGGCCGCGCTCGGCCAGGTTGCAGGCGAGCCGCCAGCACACGCCGATGTCGCCGAAGTTGTCGACGACGCGGCAGAAGACGTCCCACAACAGGGACGGCGCGGGAGCGGCATGGAGAGTCGAAGACATCGCGGCGATTATGCGCAGGCGTGTTTTGCGGTTTCTTTCGTCGCCGGTGTCAGGTCTTGAATCTTGCAAGCATCTGCAAGATCCGCGGCCCGACGCCGGAAACCACGGCGCGGCACAATGTCGGGCTCATGCCCCGTTCCAAATCCCCGAAGTCCACGCCGGACGCCGCCGTCGCGGCGATCCCGGCCAAGGTCGCCAAGAAGGGCGGTCCCACGGCGTTCCCCGTCTCGTCGGCCCAGCTCGGCAGCGCCGCCGACGTCGAGGCCTGGATCGTGAACGCCGCGGACGAGGACACGCGGGCGAACCAGGCCGAGGCGGCCGATCGCGCGGCCGTCGACGCGGCGCAGGCCGCGCGCGAGAAGCTGCTGGCCGAGGTCGCCGCGCTGCCCGCGATGCCCGGCGTCTATCGCTACTTCGACGTCGCCGGCACCGTGCTGTATGTGGGCAAGGCGCGCAACCTCAAGCGCCGCGTCGCGAGCTACTTCCAGAAGGATCACGGCGGCACGCGCATCGGCCACATGATCGGCCGCATCGCGCGGCTGGAGACCACGGTGGTGCGCACCGAGGCCGAGGCGCTGCTGCTCGAGAACAACCTGATCAAGACGTTGAACCCGAAGTTCAACATCCTGTTCCGCGACGACAAGAGCTACCCGTACCTGCGGCTGGTCACGCACGCGTTCCCGCGCGTGGCGTACTACCGCGGCGCGGTCGACCGCAAGCACAAGTACTTCGGGCCGTATCCGGGCGCGTGGGCCGTCAAGGAGACGATCCAGCTGATCCAGAAGGTGTTCCGCCTGCGCACGTGCGAGGACACCGTCTTCGCCAACCGCTCGCGCCCGTGCCTGCTGTACCAGATCCAGCGTTGCTCGGGGCCGTGCGTGGGGCTCGTTTCCGCGCCCGACTACGCGCGCGACGTCAGCGACGCCGAGCGCTTCCTGCTGGGCGACCACGAGACCGTGATGACCGAGCTGCAGGAGGCGATGATGCGGCATGCGGAGGTGCTCGAGTTCGAGCGCGCGGCCGAGTTCCGCAACCGCATCTCGGCGCTGTCGCGCGTGCTGCACCAGCAGGCGATGGACGAGAGCAGCCTGTCGGCGCGCGACAAGGACGTCGACATCCTCGCCGTGAAGCTGCAGGGCGGCCGCGCCTGCGTGAACCTGGCGATGGTGCGCGGCGGCCGCCATCTGGGCGACCGCGCGTACTTCCCGACGCACGTGGAGGACGCCACCGCGATCGGCGGCGGCCTGGGCGTGGACGACGACGTGGCCGCGGAGCCCGCCGAGCCCGCGGTGCAGGTGCTCGAGGCCTTCATCGCGCAGCACTATCTCGGCAGCGCGCCCCCGCCGCAATGGGTCACGAGCCATGCGGTGTCGAAGTCGCTGGTGGAGGCCTTGTCGCAGCAGACCGGCCTGAAGATCGCGGTGCAGCACAACCCGCGCGAGCAGCGCCGCATCTGGCTCGAGATGTGCGAGAAGGGCGCCGACCTGGCGCTCGGCCGCCTGCTCGCCGAGGAGGGCTCGCAGCGCGAACGCACGCGGGCGCTGGCCGACGCGATCGACCTGGTGCCCGACGACCTCGACACCTTGCGCATCGAGTGCTTCGACATCAGCCACACCGCCGGCGAGGCGACGCAGGCCTCGTGCGTGGTCTACGAAGGCCACAGGATGCAGAGCGCGCAATACCGCCGCTTCAACATCACCGGCATCGTCGGCGGCGACGACTACGCCGCGATGCGCCAGGTGCTGACGCGGCGCTACTCGCGGTTCGGCGTGGCGCCGGCGGCCGGCGCCGCCGCGGACGCCGCCGGACCGGCGGTCGAACTGCTGCCCGATTCCGCCGACGACGCCGCGGCCGACGCCACCCAGGACGTGCCGCAGGACGCCGCCGCCGCTGCGCAATCCGACCCGCTGACGGGCGCTCCGCTGGCGGCCGACGGCGCCGGCAGCGAGGAGGCGCTGGTCGACCCGGCCCTCGCCGACCCGGCGGCCACGGCCGCGGCCG
>FTJN01003211.1_pt2 | contig 34524 bp, 35 predicted proteins | sample 1658361 | NCBI WGS metagenome assembly FTJN01 (sample SAMEA3914819, study PRJEB12502) | metagenome | biome: forest; material: soil | place: Canada | collected 2010-06-26 | depth 0.3 m
CGACGACGACCGGCCGCCGGAGGTGGACGGGATACGGGAGGGTGTTGCAGATGCCACGTTCATCATTTCATTGTGGCGCAAAACGGGGCGCCTGATGGTGAGCCAACGTGTCCGGAGGCTTGCCGGAGGACAGGGTCGTGGCAAGCCGCGCGTAAAGCCGGAAAAAGCGGTCAAAAAAAAGCGGCCCGTCGCCGGGCCGCCCTTCGTTTGCGCCCCTCGTGGAGCGAAGCGCCTCGATCAGAGGCTGTAGTACATGTCGAACTCGACCGGGTGGGTCGTCATGCGCAGGCGCTGGACGTCCTGCATCTTCAGCTCGATGTAGGCGTCGATGTAGGCTTCGGTGAACACGCCGCCCTTGGTCAGGAACGCGCGGTCCTTGTCCAGGTTTTCCAGCGCCTGTTCGAGGCTGGAGCAGACGGTCGGGATCTTCGCGTCTTCTTCCGGCGGCAGGTGGTACAGGTCCTTCGTGGCGGCTTCGCCCGGATGGATCTTGTTCTCCACGCCGTCGAGGCCGGCCATCAGCAGCGCCGAGAAGCCCAGGTACGGGTTCATCATCGGATCCGGGAAACGCGCCTCGACGCGGCGGCCCTTCGGGTTCGCGACGAACGGGATGCGGATCGAGGCCGAGCGGTTGCGCGAGCTGTAGGCCAGCTTGACCGGGGCTTCGTAGCCCGGCACCAGGCGCTTGTAGCTGTTCGTCGTCGGGTTCGTGATCGCGTTCAGGGCACGGGCGTGCTTGATGATGCCGCCGATGTAGTACAGCGCGAATTCCGACAGGCCGGCGTAGCCGTCGCCGGCGAACAGGTTCTTGCCGTCCTTCCACACCGACTGGTGGACGTGCATGCCCGAGCCGTTGTCGCCGACGATGGGCTTCGGCATGAACGTGGCCGTCTTGCCGTAGGCGAAGGCGACGTTGTGGACGATGTACTTCTGCAGTTGGACCCAGTCCGCGCGCTGGAGCAGCGTCGAGAACTTCGTGCCGATTTCCATCTGGCCGGCGTTCGCCACTTCATGGTGGTGGACCTCGACCGGGATGCCCATCTGCTCGAGGATCAGCGACATTTCCGAGCGCATGTCCTGGCCGGCGTCGACCGGCGGAACCGGGAAGTAGCCGCCCTTGACGGCCGGGCGGTAGCCCTTGTTGCCGTGCTCGTAGTTCTTGCCCGTGTTCCAGGCGGCTTCCTCGGCTTCGATCTCGACCGAGCAGCCCTTCATGCCGACGTCCCAGCGGATCGAGTCGAAGATGAAGAACTCGGGTTCCGGACCGAAGTAGGCCGTGTCGCCGTGGCCGGACGCGTTCATGTAGGCCTCGGCGCGCTTGGCCAGCGAGCGCGGATCGCGCTCGTAGGGCTTGCCGTCGCTCGGCTCGACGACGTCGCAGGTCAGGATCAGCGTGGGTTCTTCGAAGAACGGGTCGATGTTGGCCGTGTTCGGGTCCGGCATCAACTGCATGTCCGACGCTTCGATGCCCTTCCAGCCCGCGATCGACGAACCGTCGAACGCATGGCCGGAGACGAACTTGTCTTCGTCGAAGTGAGAGACAGGCACGGACACGTGTTGTTCCTTGCCACGGGTATCGGTGAAACGGAAGTCAACGAACTTGACTTCGTTTTCCTGCACCAACTTCATCACGTCGGCGACGGTCTTGGACATCAACGGGCTCCTAAATTTGTTTGGCAATATACCGGGTCGGCATCTCGGGGCCGACCAGTCAGACGGTATGCGTGGGGGTGGAAAGCAGGTTCTGTGCCGCAGAGTGCGACGCCCAAACCGGGGAAATGGGTCTGCTCGGCCGTGCGGATCGCGCACCTCCATTGTGCATGCCATTAAACGCACTGTTTTGGAGCATTTTGCGCACCAACTCAGGACGGATCGATTTCGATCGCCCCGGTGGCCGCCGCGCCTTCGCGCAACGCGGCCATCGCCAGGTCGACCTGATGCGGATCGGCGCCCTTGACGCCGATCTCGATGTGGGGGCCCAGCGCCGGATGATCGACGCTGGGCAGGCTGAAGGAGCGCACGCCCGGGAACGCGGCCTCGACGCGCTCGAAGACGGGAATCAGCGCCGACTCGTTGCTGCCGCGCACCCGGACGGCGCGCAGCGCGCGCGCGGCGGCCTGGTCGGCGTAGAGCGTGTCCAGCACCCAGTCGAGCATCGGGTGCGCCATCACCGGGAAGCCCGGCATGAAATGCAGGTGGCCCACGCTGAAGCCGGGGATCCGGTTGTACGGATTCGGGATGATGGCCGCGCCGGCCGGGAACACGCCCATGTTCAGGCGCCGCTGGTGGTCGGGGCCCGTCGTGTCGTAGGCGATGCCCTTCTCGGCCGCCATCTCGGTGCCGCGCCGGGTGATCAGCGCCGCCGCCTCGGGGTGCAGCGCGAGCTCGACGCCCAGCGCCTTCGCGGCGCATTGGCGCGTGTGGTCGTCGGGCGTCGCGCCGATGCCGCCGAACGAGAACACGGTGTCGCCGGAGGCGGCCGCGGCGCGGATCTCGGCCACGATGCGGTCGGGCTCGTCGCCGATGTAGCGCGCCCAGGCGAGCGCGAGCCCGCGCGACTCGAGCGCGGCGATCGTGCGCGCGAGGTGCTTGTCCTCGCGGCGGCCGGACAGGATCTCGTCGCCGATGATGAGCGCGCCGAAGTTCATGATTCGAGCGGCCGCGAGTCTTCGTAGCCGAAGCGCTCGTGCGGCGGCACTTCCTCGACGAGCTGGAGGTCGGACGACGGCGCCACCACCGGCTGCACGGCGCGCATCGCGGCCTCGGCATCGCGCAGGCTGGCCAGCACCGACAGGGCGTAATGGGTGAACCACAGCGCCGAGAAGGTGAAGATCATCGTGTAGAGCCACAGCGCGGCCGGCATGACGACCGGCGCCAGCACGAGCAGCTTGATGCTGACCGTCCAGATCAGCGACGGGATGCCGCACAGGAACCCGCACACGATGCCCATGGTCAGCATCGGCCCGCGATGGGCGCGACGGATGGCGTCGCGCTCCGCCGCCGAGGCATGCTCGGCGAGCGAATCGAAGCCCATGATGCGTTCCGTCAGCCAGCCCCAGATCAGCGGCGGGACGATCAACGCGATGCCCGGGATCAGCCAGAACGGCAGCGACACCATCACCATGAACAGCGCCGCCGCGGAGTAGGCGAGCGACAGCACCAGGCCGCCCAGCCACGAGCCGCCGTGCCGGCGTTCCATCGCGGGGAATCGCCGGCGCGAGACCATGCCGACCACGGCCGGCGTGATCCAGACGCCGACCAGCGCCAGCGTCAACGCGACCTCGATCGGGATCACCGCCGCGACGACGATCAGCAGCGAGATGCCGGTACGGAAATCGGCGCCCAGGAACGACGACACCCATTCGAGCGCCGAGTTGACCAGCGACCAGTGTTCCAGCGTCGACCGCACCGCGTCGACCGCGGCCTCCCAGAACAGGTAACCCGCGCCCAGCGTGACGACGCCCGCCACCACCAGGGGCAGCAACGACAGCGCCAGCACCTTGGGGTGCAGGCAATAGGCGACCGCGCGCCAGAACGAACCGAACAGCAATTTCATCGAGCGTGAGGATAAGCGAGCGGGGTGCGCGGCGTGTGACGTTCAGGCAGGGTTCAGTCGTTCAGGCGATCAATCGTCGTCGCCGCCCAGGAGGCTGCCCAGGCCGCCCAGGATGCCGCCCGCCGCCAGCCCGCCGAGCACGCCGGCGCCGCTGCCGGAGCCGGCGCGGTCGCTGCCGCCGCCGTTCTGGGGCGCGGCGGCGAAGATGCGGCTGGCCAGCCGCGAGAACGGCAGGCTCTGGATCCAGACGGTGCCCGGCCCGCTGACCTTGGCGAAGAACAGGCCCTCGCCGCCGAACAGCGCGGTCTTGATGCCGCCCACGTACTGGATCTCGAAGTTGACCGTCTGCGTGAACGCGACGAGGCAGCCGTGGTCGATCAGCAGCGTCTCGCCGGGCTGGAGCTCGCGTTTTTCCACGGTGCCGCCGGCGTGGACGAAGGCCATGCCGTCGCCGTCCAGGCGCTGCATGATGAAGCCGTCGCCGCCGAAGAAGCCGACGCCCAGACGCTGCTGGAACGCGATGCCCAGCGACACGCCCTTGGCGGCGCACAGGAAGGACTGCTTCTGGCAGATCAGCGTGCCGCCCACCGTGCGCAGGTCGATGGCCAGGATCTTGCCGGGCACCGGCGTGGCGAACGCGACGCGGCGCTTCTGGCTGGACTGGTTCATGAACACGGTCGTGAACACGTTGGCGCCGCTGATCAGGCGCTTGCCGGCGCCCACCAGCGCGCCCCACAGCCCGGAATTGGCCTGCGAACCGTCGCCGAAGACGGTGTCGAGGACGATGCCCATCTCCATGAACATCATCGAGCCGGCCTCGCCGACCGCGGCCTCGCCGGGATCGAGCTCGACCTCGACGAACTGCATCTCCGCGCCCTTGATCTCGTAGTCGACCACGTCCATCGCCATCTTCGTTTCCTTCATTGACCGGCTCGTGCCGGATTCGCATTCTCCTTCAAGCCGGCCGATACACCGCCGCCAGCACGCCGGCATCGGATAAAGCCATGACAAGAACGCATTTGGCGCCGCGCTATCCTGCGACCACCGTCAACCACGAGCGGCTCCGGCCACAAGCCACGCGCCGCCACCTCGAGACATGACCACACCTGTCCAGACCCCGGCCGTGAAGCCGCCCCGCCCCGCGGTGCTCGACCTCATCGGCAACACGCCCATGGTCGAGATCACGCAGTTCGACACCGGCTGCTGCCAGCTGTTCCTGAAGCTGGAATCGCAGAACCCCGGCGGCTCGATCAAGGACCGCATCGGCCTCGCCATGATCGAGACCGCCGAGCGCGACGGCCGCCTGAAGCCGGGCGGCACCGTGATCGAGGCGACGGCGGGCAACACCGGCCTCGGGCTCGCGCTGGTGGCGCGCGCCAAGGGCTACCGCGTGGTGCTGGTGGTGCCCGACAAGATGTCGTCGGAGAAGGTGCTGCACCTGAAGGCGCTGGGCGCCGAGGTGCACACCACGCGCTCCGACGTGGCCAAGGGCCATCCCGAGTACTACCAGGACATGGCGGCGCGCCTCGCGCGCGAGGCCGGCGACGGCGCGTACTACATCGACCAGTTCAACAACCCCGCCAACCCGCTCGCGCACGAGATGACCACCGCGCCGGAGATCTGGCAGCAGATGGGCCACCGCGTGGACGCGATCGTCTGCGGCGTGGGCTCCGGCGGCACCATCACCGGCCTGAAGCGCTACTTCGAGCGCGTGTCGCCCGAGACCGAATTCGTGCTGGCCGATCCGAAGGGCTCCGTGCTGGTCGACTACATCACGACCGGCAAGTTCGGCGCGGCCGGCTCGTGGGCCGTCGAGGGCATCGGCGAGGACTTCATCCCGTCCATCGCCGACCTGAACAACGTGCGCACCGGCTACACCATCGACGACCAGGAAAGCTTCGCCACCGCGCGCGAACTGCTCAAGCGCGAGGGCCTGCTGGCCGGTTCGTCCACCGGCACCCTGCTGGCCGCGGCGCTGCGCCATTGCCGCGCGCAGACCAGCCCCAAGCGCGTCGTCACCTTCGTGTGCGACACCGGCACGCGCTACCTCTCGAAGGTCTACAACGACAGCTGGATGTTCGACCAGGGCCTGCTGCACCGCTCCGCCGTCGGCGACCTGCGCGACCTGATCTCGCGCCGCGTGGTCGACGAGGCGGTCATCAGCGTCAGCCCGGACGACACGCTGCTCACCGCGTTCCAGCGCATGCGCGCGGCCGACATCTCGCAGGTGCCGGTGCTGCAGGACGGCAAGCTCGCCGGCCTGCTCGACGAGTCTGACCTGCTGCTGCACGTGAGCGGCGACTCCGAGCGCTTCCGCCAGCCGGTGCGCCAGGCGATGAACCGCCAGTTGCGCACGCTGCGGCCCGACGCCGGCCTGCCGGCGCTGATCACCACGCTGGGCGAAGGCTGGGTGGCGGTCGTCGCCGACGCGAACGGCTTTTATGGTCTGATCACGCGATTCGACCTCTTGAACTACCTGCGGAAAACTCTTTCCTGAAAAGCACGCCATGAGCCAAGACGACACGAAGCACGGCTTCGAGACCCGCGTCATCCACGCGGGCCAGCACCCCGACCCGTCGACCGGCGCGATCATGCCGCCGATCTTCCAGACCTCCACCTACGTGCAGTCCAGCCCCGGCGTGCACAAGGGCTACGAATATTCGCGCAGCCAGAACCCGACGCGCGAGGCGCTGCAGCGCTGCGTCGCCGACCTCGAGGGCGGGCTGCAGGGCTACGCGTTCGCGTCGGGCCTGGCGGCCATGTCCACGGTGCTCGAGCTGCTCGACGCCGGCGCGCACATCATCGCCAGCGACGACCTGTACGGCGGCTCGTTCCGCCTGTTCGAGCGGGTGCGCAAGCGCAGCATGGGGCTGCAGGTGAGCTTCATCGACATGTCCGACGCGCAGGCCGTGCGCGCCGCGCTGCGGCCCGACACGAAGATGGTGTGGGTCGAGACGCCGTCCAACCCGCTGCTCAAGCTGATCGACCTGGCGGCCGTCGCGAAGATCGCGCGCGAGGCCAACCTGATCGCGGTGGCCGACAACACCTTCGCGAGCCCGTGGGGCCAGAACCCGCTGGCGCTCGGCTTCGACATCGTGGTGCACTCCACCACCAAGTACCTGAACGGCCACTCGGACGTGGTCGGCGGCATCGCCGTCGTCGGCAACGAGCCGCGCCAGGCGGCGTGGGCCGAACAGCTCGCGTTCCTGCACAACGCCGTGGGCGCGATCGCCGGCCCGTTCGACTCGTTCCTCGCGCTGCGCGGCGTCAAGACGCTGGCGCTGCGCATGGAACGCCACAACCAGAGCGCGCTGGCGCTGGCGCAGTGGCTGGAGGCGCATCCCAAGGTGGCGCGCGTGCACTACCCCGGCCTCGAAAGCCATCCGCAGCACGCGCTCGCGAAGCGCCAGATGCGCGGCGGCGGCGGCATGATCTCCATCGACCTGAAGTCCGACCTCGCCGGCTCGCGCCGCTTCCTGGAGCAGGTGCACCTGTTCGCGCTGGCCGAGAGCCTGGGCGGCGTCGAGAGCCTGATCGAGCACCCGGCCATCATGACGCACGCGTCGATTCCCGCGGCGCAGCGCGCGGCGCTGGGCATCGGCGACACGCTGATCCGGCTGTCGGTGGGCATCGAGGCGCTGGACGACCTGAAAGCCGATCTCGAGGCGGGATTCGCGCAGGTCTGAACATCGCGCGACCCGACGCCGCGGCGCGCGGCTGACGGAGGGGTCTGGCACCGCCATCGTCCGCGCGGTGGCGTTGGCTACCGGCAGGACGGCATCGCGGATGATGGGGGTGCCTGACCTCGATCCTCGGCGGGGGATCGAGGTCAGGCCCCGCCCCGAATCGCGACAGGCGTTTCTCCCGTCGGCGACGACCCTGCGCGATCCGGGACGGAGCCAGACCCCTCCGGTAGCGGTACGCCTCTCATTCACCAAAGGCATGGCCGCGCCGCGAATATCTCGCGCCGCCACGCCTTCTTGCGCGTGTTTTTCGCGTCAGCGCATCGCGGATACTCGCGGCATGAACAAGCCCGCCCTGCTCCGTCGCTCGTTGCCCGTCGCCATCGCCGCCGCCCTGGCGCTCGCGGGCACGTCCTCCCACGCCGCGCCCGACGCCGCCGTCACGCACCGCTTCGAGCAGGTCGTGCACGACTTCTACGAGCACTACCTCGCCACCCATCCGGAAGAGGCCACGCAGCTCGGCGACCACCGCTTCGACAAGCGCAGCGGCGACCTGTCCGCGGCCGGCATCGCGGCCGACCGCAAGCTGTACCGCAAGACGCTGGACGTCGTGCAGGCGATTCCCGCCAGCAGCCTGCCGCCCGACCACGCGGTCGATCGCCGGATCCTCGAGAACGACCTGCGCGCCCGCCTCTACGACATCGAGGTGCTGAAGACAACCACCTGGGAGGCGACCGACTACTCGGCGACCCAGGGCGTCTACGTGCTGCTCGCGCGCGACTTCGCGCCGATGAAGCAACGCCTGGCCGCCGCCAACCTGCGCCTGCAGGCGATCCCGCGGCAGCTCGACGCCGCGCGCCGCAACCTGCAGCGGCCGCCGCGCGTGTTCACCGAGACGGCCATCGCGCAGAACAAGGGCGCGATCTCGTTCGTGCAGGACGACCTGGACGACTTCATCAAGCAGGCGCCCGAGATGAAATCCGTCCTCGCGCCGGCACGCGCCCGCGCGATCGCGGCGCTCAGGAGCTACGGCGAGTGGCTGGAAAAAGACCTGCTCCCGCGCTCCGACGGCGAGTTCCGTTTCGGCAAGGAGCGCTTCGACCAGCGCCTGAGGTTCTCGCTCGATTCGAGCCTGAGCGCCGACGAGATCCTGGCGCGCGCCGAAGCCGACCTCCAGGCCACGCAGAAGACGATGGAGGCCACTGCGCTGCCGCTGTACCAGCGCTGGTTCCCCGGCCGGCCCACCGAGGGCGTCGACGGCCACGTGATCGTGCGCGCGGTGCTCGACAGGATCGCCGACACGCACCCGAACAACGACACCATCGTGGCCGAGGCCCGCGACGACCTCGAGAAGGCCACCGCCTTCGTGCGCGAGCACAGGCTGGTGTCGCTGCCCACCCAGCCGATCAAGGTGATCGTGATGCCGGAGTTCCAGCGCGGCGCGTCCACCGCGTTCTGCGACTGGGCCGGCCCGCTGGAGAAGAACGGCGAGACCTTCTACGCGATCTCGCCGACGCCGGCCGACTGGTCGCCCGCGCGCGTGGAGTCGCAGTACCGCGAGGACAACAGCGCCGAGCTGCGCGACATCACCGCCCACGAGGCGATGCCCGGCCACTACCTGCAGGGCGCGCACGCCAGCACGGTGAAGATGCCCACGCTGGTGCGCGCGATGACGGGCTCGGGCACCTTCATCGAAGGCTGGGCCGTGTACGCCGAACAGTTCATGGCCGAGGCCGGCTACGGCGGCGACGAGACGCGCATGGAGCAGCTCAAGATCCGCCTGCGCGTGGCGATCAACGCGATCCTCGACCAGAAGATCCATGCCGGCCACATGACCGAGGACGAGGCCAGGCACCTGATGATGGACACCGGCTACCAGGAGGAAGGCGAGGCCGCCGGCAAGTGGCGCCGCGCCGAGATGTCGGCCGGCCAGCTGTCGACGTACTTCGTGGGCGTGCAGGAACAGCTCGCGCTGGCGCACGACCTGAAGGCGAAGCTGGGCGCGGACGACCTCGTGGTGCACGACCGCATGCTGTCGCACGGCTCCATCGCGACGAAGTACGTGCGCCAGCTGGAAGGCCTGCCCGAGGCGGGCGCGGCCCGGTGACGCTCAGAACGGGTTGCTCGACGAACCCGTCGCGTGACCCGACGTCGCGGCCGGCGCCGATGCCGGCTTGCCCGCCTGAGCCATGTCCTCCAGCGCGCATCGGGTCGCGCCCGCGGCGCGACCGACGCCGATCGCCACGCGGCCGCTCGCGATCGCCTTGGGGGCCAGCGTGACGCTGCAGTTGCCGCCGGGAAACAGCACCTTGATGACCGAATCCTTCGCCGCGGGCAGGCTCAGCTTGGCGCCGTCGGGCCCGACGCCGATGTCGGGCGAGTCGTCGGACTCGATGCGCACGCTGGACTTGGCCAGCACCTTGCCCGCGTCGTCGCGCATCGTCACGAAGATCTTGACCGTTCGGTTGGCCGCGGCGGCCTCGGAGGCCTTCGCGTGCGCCGGAGCCGGCACGGGCGCGGCGTCGTCGGCGCCGGCGGTCTCGGCGGCGCGCGCCGCGACGGCCAGCAACACGCCGGCGCAGGCGAAGGACAGGATGGATTGGCTCATGGTTGACCCAGTCGGCTCATGACGTCGTCGATGTAGGGCTTGTCCTTGATGCCGCTGCGCGAACTCGGGTAGTACACCAGCGTCACCGTCGCCGACTTCGATTCGGGGTCGAGCCGCGTCAGCACGGCCGCCACGCGCTCCTCGTCGGCGATGCGCGTGAAGTTCATCAGCGGGAAGTCGTACAGGCTGGCCCAGACCAGCACCTGCTTGGTGTCGCCGTGCGTGGAGTACGACAGCTGCAGCTGCAGGCGCCGCCCGTCGAGGTCGCCCTTGATCAGGCCGAGGTCGAAATGGCGTCCCTTCGGCGGCTCGCCCGGTCCGCCGGGCACGCGCGGCAGCCGCCAGTCGCACGAGAAGTTCTTCTGCTGGTCGGGCGGCAGCTCCAGGTCGAAGCTGATCTCCGTCTTGCGCCCGGCGATCTCCAGCCCCTCGATCTGGCGCGCCTTGACGGTGCCGGCGATGCGCTCGAGCTCCTTCAGGTCCGTCCGGCGCGCGGCCGCGTCGCCCTGCTTCATCACTTGGCGATCGAGCTGCCAGAACAGCGGGCTGATGTCGACCGACTCGTGGAAGTTCGCGGCCATCAGCTCCAGGCCCACGAGCCGCGTGTCGATGTCGTTGGTGTCGGGCGGCAGGTACTTGTCGAACACCTTGTCGAAGATGCCGCGCCGCACGTTCATGTCGGCTTCCTCGCGCTTGCTCAGGAGCTCGGTGTAGAGCCGGAACTGGTTCTCGCGCTCGTCGTGCGCGTGCGAGAACAGCTCGAACATGAGCGGCACGATGCAGATGGCCGCCGGCATCGCGAGGGTCTTGATCAGCCAGCGGCGGTTGCTCTCGGGCACGGCCCCGCCTTCTTCGGCGGACTGGCCGCCGGCGGCTGCGCCCTCGCCTTCGGCCACGGTGCTAGCGCCTCTCGATGTGCGCGACGCCGTCGACCGCGGTCACTTCGTAGTCGTAGCGCGTGGGCTCCTCGTAGACGAAGACGAGCTCGCCCGGCGGCGGCATGTTGTTGACCTGCAGGTGGCAGCGCCCGCGGCCGTTGACGGTGAGCCGGTACGAACCGGCCTTGTCGGCGATGGCGCGCGCGGCGGCCTTCTCGCAGGTGATCACGAGCCGGCCGTTCGCCCCGGCGGGGCCGCTGAGCGTGCCGTAGATGGTCTCGGCCGCCACGCACGCCGGCCACGCGAGGGCGGCGGCGAGGCTCGTCGCGACGAGATGACGTGGTTCCATGGCCTGCCCCCGTTCGATCGGGCGACCCGGCGCCCGACCTTGGCAACATACGCGCCGCAGCGCGGCAGGACAGCCCCTAGTTGGGGACCTGCCGGCCTCGGCCTAGGGGGTGCCTCACTCGATCGCGTAGAGATTGGCGTCGGCGCTGCCGATGTAGACGCGGCCGTCCGCGACCAGCGGCGTCGAGAAGAACGAGCCGACGCCCTGCTGCCGGCGCGCGCCGTCGGCCGACGCGTCGCCCCACGACGAGGCGAACAGCAGCCCCGCGTTGAACCGGCCGTCGGCGGCCAGCACCCAGTCGCGGTTGGCGTGTGCCGCCGCCGTCCGGAACTGCCACAACAGCCGGCCGTCGTCGCGGTCGCGCGCCTCCAGCGTGCCGTTGAGGACGCCCAGAAGCACCGTGTCGCCGGCGACCGTCGGCGAGCCGAACACGTAGGCCTGCGTCGAGCCCATGGGGTACGCCGGCCTGCCGGTGGCGGCGTCGTCGACGCGGTATTGCGCCGAGTCCGAGGTCGCGTAGAAGACCTTGCCGTGCGACACCGCGGGCGAGCCGACGACCCAGCTGCCGGCGGTGTCCGAGTTCCACTTCGCGGCGCCGGTGTGCAGGTCGATCGCGTAGAGGTGGCCGTCGCGGCAGCCGACGTAGACCGTGCCGTCCGCGATCGCCGCCGACGACTGGAAGCCCTGCTGGTTGAACATCAGCGGGTCGACGCCGGCCTGGAACACCCAGCGCTGCGCGCCGGTGGCGGCGTCGAGCGCGTAGAGGCGTCCGTCCCAGCTCCCGACCACCACCAGCCCGTCGGCGTACGCGGGCGAGGCGTGCACCACATCGCCGGTCCGGAACTTCCACGCGAGCCGGCCGGTGGCGGCGTCGACCGCGTAGACGTGTCCGTCGCCGCTGCCGAAGTAGACCTTGCCGTCGACGACGAGCGGGCTGGACAGGAACACGTCGTACATGTCGGCGAAGGTCTGCGTGCGCGGCTGCATGCCATGCAGGCCGCGCGCCTCGAAACGCCGTTCGCCCTCGGTCGCGAATTTCCAGAGGATCTCGCCGGTGCGCACGTCCAGCGCATAGAGACGGCCGTCGTAGCTCAACGCGAACACGCGCTCGCCCGCCAGCGCCGGCGTCGACGCCACCGGGCCGTCGGTGCGCGCCATCCAGCGCTGGCGTCCGGTGGCGGCGTCGACGGCGTAGACGTTGCCGTCGTCGCTGCCGAAGAACAGCGTGCCGTCGCGCCAGACCGGCGAGGACACGATGCGTCCGCCGGTGGGAAACGTCCACTTCACGCGGTGGAACTCGCGCGGCGCCGCGCCCGCGGCCTCGCCGCGGTGGGCCGCGTCGCCGCGAAACATCTGCTGCGCCTGCGGCGCAGCGGCCGCGAAGACGCCCGCCAGCGCCAGGGCGATCGTGCGATGGAGTCCGACGCTCATGAGACGACCCTCCGCCTTGCGGCTGCGGTGTGACCGACTTCGGAGGGAACGCCTGCTGGTGGCCGGGCGGCGCTCATGACGTCTTCTCCGCGCGCCGCAGCACGATGGCCGCCTCGAACGGCCCCTGGATCACCGCGCCCTCGATCGCGCCGTCCGCCGTGAAGCGGCCCTCGATCCGGTAGTTCGCGGCGCTCGCGCGCAGCGTGACGAACTCGCGCCCCTGGACGACCTGGTCCACGTCCAGCGTCGTCGTGCGCTTGCCGACGATCACCAACTGGCCCCCGCCGCCCGCGTCCGCGCGGTTGGCCAGCGTCAGCGTGACCTCGCGCGCAAAGCCGCCCAGCTCGTAGCGGCCCGTCCAACGTCCGGCCAGCGCCGCGCTGATGACGCTGTTGGCCGGCGCCCGGTCGACCTGGGCCGCGCCGCTGCGGCGCAGGCTCACGCGGGTGCTGAGACCCGCGAGCTCGAAGGTGCCGGCGAGCGTTCCGTCCGGCTGGCAGGCCAGCGCGACGCGGGGCTGCGCGCCGCCGCCGCCCGCGAACGCGGCGGTCAGCTCGAACCGCACGTCGCAACCGGAGACGGCCAGGCCGTCGAGCGGCGCGCCCTTGACGCCGCGATCGGGCAGGATCACCGAGCCGTCCCAGCGTCCACCGGGCGCCTGGTCGAGGTCCAGCACGAGGCGCAGCGGATTGCCCGGGACGTCGGCGACGCCCTCCCAGCGGCCGGCGGCGGTGGGCGCCGCGGGCGCCTGCGCGGCCGCCAGCGCGCACGCGGCGGCGAGCGCGGCCGCGCGAACGCGCCGGCGAAGTGAGACGGTGTCTTTCACGCGGCCTCCACGGTGGCTGGGATGCCGCCAGTATGGGCAGCCGCCGTGCGGGCGGGCCGTCGATGCGACGAACGACAGGAAACGCGGCGCGAGCGGCGGTCGCGCCGGGTCTCAGTAATTCGCGACGGCGCGCACGGCGCTGGCCGGCTTGTCGAGGTCGGCCAGCAGCTCCGGCCCGACGATCGCGAACGGCGTCGAGCCGTACGACAGCAGGCGGTCGTGGAAGTCGTGCAGCGAACCCTTGTCGCCCATGCGGTGCTGGTATTCGGCGAGCAGTTCCTCCAGCTGCAGCCGGCCCACCGTGTAGGCGATCACATAGCCGGGCTGGAGCGCGTAGCCGGCGACCGCGGCCTCCGAAGCCGATTTGGTGAAGCCCGACTGCTCCTCGAAGAACTTCGCCGCCTGCGCCAGCGTCCACTCGCCGCTGGCGAGCTTGCCGTCGACGATCGCGCGCGCGCCGCGCACGCGTTCCCAGCGCGCGGTGAACAGGCGCGCGTCGAGGTCGTCGCCGTACAGGCCCAGCCGCACGAACATCTCCTCGCCGTAGAACGCCCAGCCCTCCGCGAACACGCCGGAGCCCTGGATCTTGCGCACGTAGTCGGAATGCCGGCGCGCGATCGACAGCTGCAGGAAGTGGCCCGGCATCGCCTCGTGCGCGGCGGTCGCCAGGATGCGGTCGCGGTCGAAGTCCTCGTTCATGTCGAGGCGGTCGGCGGCCTCCTTGAGCGATTCCGGCGGCGTGATGAAGTAGTAGCCGTGGGCCGACTTCGCGAACAGGCGCGGCGACTCCATCGCGGCGCCCGGCGACACCGGCTGCTGGAACTTGGGCGTCTCGACGACGTCCATCGAGCCCAGCCAATCGGGAATGGTGATGAGGTCGTGCTCGTCGACGAACGCGCGCAGTTGCGCGATGCGCTCGCGGTAGTAGTCGATCAGGGCCGGGCCGCTGGGGGCCATGCCGCCGCCGGACTCCGCGCCGAACGCCACCTTGCGCTTCGCGGCGAGCGACTTCAGCCACGCCTCCTCGGCCCAGCCGTGCGCCAGCTCGTCGCGCGCCATGCCTTCGACGTCGCGGGCCGTGAACGGCAGGAGCTGCTCGCGCTGCAGCATCTGTTCGTAGGCCGCCTTGCCGATCGCGAAGTTCTCCGGCCAGGCGTCGACGTGGGCCTGGATGAACGCGCTCGTCTTCGCGAGCGTCGCCAGCAGCGCGTCGCGCGCCGCGATGAAGCGCTTGAGCGTGGCGGGATCGGCGGCGAGCTGCTCCCTGGCGGCGTCGGTGAGCGCGCCGTTGAAGAAGTCCGGGGCGCCGGCGATCTGCTGCCGCCCGGCCACGCCGTACAACTTGCCCGGACGCGTGACGAGCTTCTGGCCCGCCTCGACGTAGGCCGGCCCCTTCTCCAGGCGCGCGACGATGTCGCCCCAGGCCTTGGGCACGTCGGCCGCGGTGGCGTCGTCGCGGCCCGGGATCGGCAGGTGCAGGAACTGGGTGTAGATCGCGTCCACCAGCGCCAGGGCCGGGGCCGCGTAGTCCTTGCGGTCGGCCTGGCGCACCAGCAGCGTGTCGAGGCGTTCGTCGAGCTCGGCGCGCAGCAGCTTCGCGTCGTCCGCGTCGACCAGCGAGATCGACGCGCCGGCCGCGCGCCTGATCGCCTCGAGTTGCGCGGCCCACGCCTTCAGGCGCGCCACCTGCGCGGCACGGGCGGCCTCGGACGGCATGGCGAGGTCGCCGTCCCGCCCGGCGATGCCGAGCCGGGTCGCGCGCATCGGGTTCTCGCGGGCGCCGGTCTCCACCATGTCCTGCGCGAGGGCGGTGAGCCTGTCGTGCGTGGCCGGTGCTGCGAAGGCGTTGGCGGACACAAGGGCGGCGAGCAGCAGCGCGAGCGGCGTCTTTTGCATGGAAGGGGATCCGTTGGGAAAACGCGGCCGGGCCGCGGGGCGTGGCATGTTACTGCCGCCTCGTGAAGCGGCCGCCGCGCGGCGCTACGCAGCGGCCTTTTGGAGGGCCTTCGTCACGAACGCGAGCGACTCGAGCGCGGCGTCCGGCGATTCGTGGAACTGCGCCTGCACGATCGCGCCGTCGACCGCGAGCGCCAGCGCGCGCGCGATCCGCGCGCGGCCGGGCGCGGGCCTCATCAGGCGGGTCAGCGCGGCGGTCATGTCCTGCTTGTGGCGGCGCGTCGCCTCCAGCACCGCGGGCAGCGCGGCGGCCAGTTCGCCGACGCTGTTGAGGAACGCACAGCCCCGGTAGTCGTCGCCGCGGAACCATTCGGCCAGGGCCGGCGCGATGGCCGCGGGCGTGCCGCCATGGCGCGCCAGCGCGTCGACGAACCAGGCCATCCACCGGTCGTGGCGATGCTCCAGGAACGCCAGGACCAGGTCGTCCTTGCTGGCGAACTGCCGATAGAACGTGACCTTGGCCACGCCCGACTCCGCGATGACGCGATCGATGCCCGTGGCGCGGATGCCGTCGCGGTAGAACAGGTCGTGCGCGGTGCGCAGGATGCGTTCGCGCGGCGGCGCGGCGGTCGATGGGGCGGGCATGGACTCATTGTAGACAGACCTGTCCACCCGGCATAGACTCCGGCGCCAGGTAGACAAACCTGTCTACATCCACGACCCTCCGGAGATTGCAATGGACACCAAGCCGCCCCTGCCGCCCTTCACCCACGAATCCGCCTTGCAGAAGGTGCGAATGGCCGAGGACGCCTGGAATTCGCGCGACCCGGCCCGCGTCTCGCTGGTCTACACGGCCGACACGCGCTGGCGCAATCGCGTGGAGTTCCCGGTGGGCCGCGCGCAGGTGGTGGAACTGCTGCAGCGCAAGTGGGCGCGCGAGCTCGACTACCGCCTGATCAAGGAGCTGTGGGCGCACGACGGCAACCGCATCGCCGTGCGCTTCGCCTACGAATGGCACGACGACTCGGGCCACTGGTTCCGCTCCTACGGCAACGAGAACTGGGAGTTCGACGAGAACGGCTTCATGATGCGCCGCTTCGCGAGCATCAACGACCTGCCCATCGCGGACGGCGACCGCAAGTACCACTGGCCGCTGGGACGGCGTCCGGACGATCACCCGGGCCTGAGCGACCTCGGCCTCTGACCTGCCGGCGTTGTGCGGCGCCGCATTTGACCCTGCCCGCGTATCGCCCTCCCCGGGGGCCCACCATTCGCATCCCTGACAACCGCAAGGATCCGCGCCATGCTCGAACTCCGCCTGAAGCCGCTCGCAGTCGCCGCCCTGCTGGCCGCCGCCATGGGCACCGCCCTGGCCGCCGATCTCAAGCTCACCGGCGACCAGGAAGTGCCGCCGAACACCAGCACCTCGGTCGGCACCGGAACCATCACGGTGGCCGCCGACGGCAGCGTCAGCGGCAGCGTGGCGGCACCGGGGATGGCCGGCATGGCCGCGCACATCCACGTGGGCGCGGCGGGCGTCAACGGGCCGGTGATCATCCCGCTGACCGGCAGCGCCGGCGACACCTGGACCGTTCCCCCGGGCGCCAAGCTGACCCCCGAGCAGATGGAGGCTTACAAGGCCGGCAACCTGTACGTCAACATCCACACCGCCGAGCACAAGGGCGGCGAGCTGCGGGCGCAGCTCAAGCCCTGAGCCGCGCGATCAGGTCCACGGCGGCGGCGGGCGCCCGCTCCTTCGCGCCGTTGATCATGAACATGAACACGTCGCGCGCCGCGCTCGCGGGCGCGCCCGTGTCTCCGGCGACCAGCGGCAGGCCGCTGGGTTCGCCGCCGTCGGCCCACGCCTTCGCGCACGCCGCGAACGCGGCCAGCACCTCGGGCTTGTAGCCGGTGGGCACCTCCGCCTGCGCGTTCATCAGGCGAAGGTAGACGAAGTCGGTCGTCAGGTTCGCGAACGACGGGAACTTGGGCGAGTCGGTGAAGACGACCGCCGCGCGGTACTTGCGCGCCAGCGCCAGGAACTCCGGCACCATGAAGGTGTCGTTGCGCACGTCGAGCACGTGGCGCAACGGACGGCCCTCGACGTCGGCGGGCAGCAGCTTCAGGAACGCCTCGAAGTCGTCCGGCTCGAACTTCTTGTGTTCCGCGAACTGCCACAACACCGGCCCCAGCTTGTGTTCCAGCCGCGCGAGGCCGCTGCCGATGAAGCGGTCGATCGACTCCCCGGCCTCGGCCAGCACCCGGCGGTTCGTCGCGAAGCGGTTGGCCTTCAGCGAGAACACGAAGTCGTCGGGCGTCTCGGCGAACCAGCGCTCGAACGACTTCGCCGTCATCGTGCTGTAGTAGGTGCCGTTGACCTCGATCGCCGTGACCTGCCGGCTCGCGTGCTCCAGCTCGCGCTTGGCAGGCAGCTTCTCGGGGTAGAAGGTCTCGCGCCAGGGTTCGTAGGTCCAACCGCCGATGCCGACTCGGATGCGGGTCATGTGTTGCGCTCCTCGAATGGGACTGCGTTTTTACCCCATCCTGGCGCGCGACGCGCTCACCGTTTGTAGTCGAGCTGCCAGAGCAGCTTCCACGTCTTGCCGCCGTCGGTGGTGCCTTCCCAGTCCCAGGTGAACGCGTCCTTCGTGATGTGGTGGAACACCATGCGCTGGCCCTTGACCTGGTCGCCTGCCGAGATCAACGCCGTGGAGAACAGGCGCTTGTCGCCGTCGGCGCTGCCCGTCAGGTTGAAGAACCCGCCCTGGTTGTCGGTCCAGGCCTGGTGCCATTGGCCGGCGTTGTCGCGCACGCTCAGGGAGCGGCCGCGCAGCAGGGGCGCCGGATCGGCCGGGTCCTGCTCGAACTGCTCCTCGATCACGCGGCCGTCGAGGATGCGCGCGACGTGGTTGCGCGCCTTGCCGGGCGTGCCGTCGGCGTTCTTCCAGGTGACGTTCCAGTCGCCGACCCAGAAGTCGAACAGGTCGGCGGGTTGGGGTGCCGGGGCGGCCGGGGTGGATTGCATGGTGAGCGCCAGCAGCAACGAAAGGACGAAGAACCGCATGGGTGGACCTCGCGGGTGGGTCGGAGCCTTGTTGTAGCCGCGGCGCCGCCCGGCCGCAGCGCCGCTGCGACCGGCGGCGGTTGCCGGGGGTCCGGCGACGGTCAGGCCGGGCCGGACGTCGTCGCCAGGAGCTCGAACAGGCTGCGCGCCATCACCTTGGTCGCCTTGCGCAGGTCGTCCAGCACCAGGTGCTCGTCGGCCCGCTTCGCGTTCGATTCGAGCACCGTGCGCGGCCCCGCGCCGTAGATCACCGCGGGGATGCCGCGCTCGCTGAACAGGCGCGCGTCGGTGTACAGCGGCGTGCCGCAGACCGGGATCTCCTCGCCGAACACCTGCGTCGCGTTGCGCCGGATCGCGTCCACCAGCGGCGCGTTGCCGGCCAGCGGCTTGAGCGGATGCGCGAGCAGCAGGCGCTTGATGTCGACGCGGATCCCCGCGCGCGTGGCGGCGGCCTGGGCGATCGTGTCGCGGATCTCGCGTTCCACCGCGGCCGGATCTTCCTCGGGGATCATGCGGCGATCGAGCTTGAACACCACGGTGCCGGGCACGACGTTGGTGTTGGTGCCGCCCTCGATGCGCCCCACGTTGATGTACGGATGCACGATGCCCGCGACGCTCGAGGTGACCTGCTTGTAGGCCACGTTGCGGGCGTACAGCGCGTTCAGGATCGCGACGGCGCCCTGCAATGCGTCGATGGCCGTGTCGGGCACCGCGGCATGGCCCATGCGGCCGTGCACCGTCACCTCCATCTGCAGGCAACCGCTGTGCGCGGTGACCACCTGGTAGCTGAAGCCGGCGGCCACCAGCAGGTCGCAGCGGGCCAGGCCCTGCTCCAGCAGCCAACCCGGGCCCAGCGTGCCGCCGAACTCCTCGTCGTAGGTGAAGTACAGCTCCACGCCGCCGCTCAGGTGCTGGCGCAGCGTCTCGATCGCGCGGGTGGCGAACACGAAGGTGGCGAAGTCGCTCTTGCTGACCGCCGACGCGCGGCCGTACAGCCGGCCGTCGACGATCGCGCCGCCGTACGGGTCGTGCGTCCAGCCCTCGCCGGGAGGCACGACGTCGCCGTGGGCGTTGAGGCCGATCACGCGGCCGCCTTCGGAATACGGACGGCGCACGACGAGGTTGGTGAGCGAGCGCAGGCCGTAGTCGCGCACGCGCTCGTCGGGCACGGAATGCGACTCCGCGTCGAAGCCGAAGCCGGCCAGCAGCGCCGCCGTGCGCTGCGCGTGCGGCGCGTTGTCGCCGGGCGGGGTGTCGGTGGGCACGCGCACCAGCGCCTGGAGGAAGCGCACCTCCTCGTCGAAGTGGGCGTCGATCCAGGCGTCGAGCGCGCTGGCGGCAGCAAGCGAAGTCATCGGAGTTCCGTCACGTGTCAGGGTCCTCGGCCAGTTGCTCGAGGAAATGGAGGAAGGCCTCGACGGCCAGCTGGGTGTCCGCGGCGTTGATCGCCTCGAGCGGGTTGTGGCTGATGCCGTCGTTGTCGCCGCGCATGAACAACATCGCCTGCGGCATCGCCTCGTGCAGCTTCATCGCGTCGTGGCCGGCGCCGCTGGGCAGCTGCGACACCGGCACGCCAGTGGCGGCCACCGCGCGTTCCCAGCGCCGTTGCAGCGCGGGGTCGCTGGGCGCGGCGCTGGCGCGCATCGTCTCCGTGAGCGTGTAGGCCAGGCCGCGCCGGGCGGCGATCGCCGCGAGTTCGGCCAGCACGTCGCGCACGAGCGCGTCGCGTCCGGCGTCGTCGGGCGCCCGCAGGTCCAGGCTGAATCGGCAGCGGCCCGGCACGACGTTGATCGATCCGTCGGGCACGTGCATCTGGCCCACGGTGCCCACCAGCGACGGCAGCTGCGCGGCCCGGCGTTCGACGTACAGCGCCAGTTCGGCGACGCCGGTGGCCGCGTCGCGGCGCCGGCCCATCGGCGTGGTGCCGGCGTGGCAGGCGACGCCGGTCATCTCGCCGACGAAGCGCACGCTGCCGTTGATGGCCGTGACCACGCCCAGCGGCAGGCCCGCACCGGAGAGCACCGGTCCCTGCTCGATGTGCACCTCGATGAAGCCGCGGTAGCGCGACGCGTCGCGCTTCAACGCGCCCGCTGCGGCAGGGTCGTGGCCGGCCGCCTGCAAGGCCTCGCGCATCGAGACGCCGTCGGCGTCGCGCAGGTCCAGCCACGCGGGATCGAAGCGGCCGACCAGCGCACCCGAGCCGATGAACGTGGCCGCGAAGCGCTGGCCCTCCTCCTCGGCGAAGCCGACGACCTCGAGGTCGAACGGCAGCCGGCGGCCCTGGCGCCTGAGCTCGCGCACGCAGGCCATCGGCACGAAGATGCCCAGGCGGCCGTCGTAGCGGCCCGCGTTGCGCACGGTGTCGTAGTGCGAGCCCGTGAGCAGGCGCGGCGCGGACGGGTCGGTGCCCTTGTAGACGCCGACGACGTTGCCCACGGCGTCGATGCCGGCCTCGTCGAAGCCGTCGTCGCGCATCCAGCGCACGAGGTCGGCGGCGCACGCGCGGTGCGCCTCGGTGAGGTAGGTGACGGTCAGCGGGCGCGGCTGTCCGGGCGGCACGTCGGCGAGCGGCACGTCGCTGTGGCGTGCCAGCTCGTCCGCGCGCGCCAGGATCGCGTCGCCGTAGGGGGTCGAGGACATCGCTGGATCCTAGCGCACTGCACCGATGAAACGCGCACGAGGGACGCGCGAGACGGACGGCGATGCCAGGCGCGATCGCGACTCGATGCCGGGTGGCATCGTGAGCGAGCGCAACGACGCAGCGTCGTTCGTATCGCGCGGACAGCGGGCGTGGTTCATCGGTGGAGTGGGCTATCAGTGCAAGGTCGCGAGGAACTGTTGCAACTCGGGGGTTTGCGGCGAACCGAAGATCTGTTCCGGCGGCCCGATCTCGTGGATGCGGCCGGCGTGCATGAACACCACGCGGTCGCTGACCTTGCGCGCGAAGTTCATCTCGTGGGTGACCATCAGCAGCGTCATGCCCTCCTCGGCCAGGCCTTCCACCACTTTCAGCACCTCGCCCACCAGCTCGGGATCGAGCGCCGACGTGATCTCGTCGCACAGCATCACGCTGGGGTTCATCGCGAGCGCGCGCGCGATCGCGACGCGCTGCTGCTGGCCGCCCGACAACTGGTCGGGCCAGGCGTCGAACTTCTCGGCCAGCCCCACGCGCTCGAGCAAGCGCCGCGCGGTCGCGTCGACGTCGGCCGCGTTGGCCTTCTTCACCAGCGTGGGCGCCAGCGTCACGTTGCGGCCGACGCTCAGGTGCGGGAACAGGTTGAAGCCCTGGAAGATCATGCCCACGTGCTGGCGCAGCTCGCGCATGGACTTCGCGTCGTCGTGCTTCAGCGGCTGGCCGTCGACGTGCAGGGTCCCCTCCTGGAACTCCTCGAGCCCGTTGATGCAGCGCAGCAGCGTGCTCTTGCCCGAGCCGCTCTTGCCGATGATGGCGATCACCTCGCCGCGCCGGACGTCGAGGTCGACGCCCTTGAGCACCTCGTTGGCGCCGTAGCGCTTGCGCAGCTGGCGGATGTCGACGATGGAGAACGGGGCATCAGCGGTCACGGCGCATCCTTCTTTCAAGACGCTTGCTGAAGGCCGAGACGGGCCAGCACAGCGCGAAGTACATCAGGGCCACACAGGCATAGACGGTGAACGGGCGGAAGGTGGCGTTGGTGATCATCGAGCCCGTCTTCATCAGCTCGGCGAAGCCGATGATGGAGGCGAGCGCCGTGCCCTTGATCACCTGCACGAGAAAGCCCACGGTGGGGGCCACCGCGATGCGCGCCGCCTGCGGCGCGACGACGTGGCGCAGCTTCTCGCCGAAGCTCAGCGCGAGGCTGTCGGCGGCCTCCCACTGCCCGCGCGGGATCGCGGCGACGCAGCCGCGCCAGATCTCGGTCAGGTAGGCGCTCGCGTACAACGTCAACGCCAGGCTGGCGGCGAACCACGCCGACACGTTGATGCCGAACAGCCCCAGGCCGAAGTAGGCGAGGAACAGCTGGATCAGCAGCGGCGTGCCCTGGAACACCTGCACGTAGCCGCTCACCGCCGGGCCGACGCCCGGCCAGCGTCGCAGCCGGGCGGCCAGCAGCGCGAGGCCGACGAGGCCGCCGCCGGCGAACGCGATCAGCGACAGCACCACCGTCCAGCGGGCGGCGAGCAGGAGGTTCCACAGGATCTGCGAAATCGAGAAGTCGACCATGTCAGCGCCCCTGCGAGGCCACGCGGCCGAAGATCCATTTCGGTCCGGCCCACATCAGGCATTGCCGCAGCCCGATCGTCAGCACGAGATAGATCGCCGCGACCACCAGGTAGGCCTCGAAGTTGCGGAAGTTGCGGCTCATGATCAGGCTCGCGTAGTAGCTCAGCTCCTGCGTGGCGATCTGGCCGCACACGGCCGAACCCAGCATCACGATGACGATCTGGCTGACCAGCGCGGGCCAGACGCGGCCGAGTGCGGGCGGCAGCACCACCTTGAGGAAGACCTGGCGCTCGGTCATCGCGAGGCTGCGGGCGGCCTCGAGCTGTCCGCGCGGCGTGTTCTCGATGCCCGAGCGCACGATCTCGGCCGCGTAGGCGCCGAGGTTGAGCGTCATCGCGATGATGGCACCCGCTTCGGCGTTCAGCCGCAGGCCCAGGCTCGGCAGGCCGAAGAAGATGAAGAACAGCTGCGCGATGAACGGCGTGTTGCGGATCAGCTCCACGTACGCGGCCGCGACCGCGCGCAGGGGTGCGGATCCGTGCGTGCGGGCCCGCGCGCACGCGATGCCCAGCGCGACGCCCAGCAGCGTGGCGATCGCGGTCAGCCCCAGGGTGAACGCGGCGCCGCGCAGCAGCAGGGGCCAGTCCACGAGGACGGCCGCGAAGTCGAGCTGGATCATCGCGCTCTCCGGTTGTCCGCTGCAGAACTCAGTTCGGGAGATCGCCGGCCGGACGGCCCAGCCACTTCACGCACAGCTTGTCGATCTCGCCGCCGGCCTTCGCGGCCGCGATGATCTCGTTGACCTTCAGGCGCAGCTTGTCGTCGCCCTTGGCCACGCCGATGAAGTTGGGCGAGTCCTTGAGCAGCAGCTTGAACTCGACGCCCAGCTGCGGATTGCGCGCCATCATGTTGCCGGCCACGGACGCACCGGTGGCGATCACCTGCACCTGGCCGGAGACGAAGGCCGAGACGGTGGCGTTGTTGTCCTCGAAACGCTTCACGTCGGCGCCGGCCGGCGCGATCTTGGTGAGCTCCATGTCCTCGATGGCGCCGCGCGTGACGCCCACCGTCTTGCCGCCGAGGTCGGCCGGCGTCTTCAGCACCATCGCCTTCGGCGCGAACACGGCCTGGAAGAACGGCGAGTACGCGGCGGTGAAGTCGATCACCTTCTCGCGCTCGGGATTCTTGCCCAGCGTGGAGATGACCAGGTCGGCCTTGTGCGTCTGGAGGTACGGGATCCGGTTGGCGCTGGTCACGGGCACCAGTTCGATGGCCACGCCCAGCTTGGTGGCGATCAGCCGGGCCATGTCGACGTCCAGGCCCTGCGGCGCCATGTCGGTGCCGACGAAGCCGTAGGGCGGGAAGTCGGTCGGGATCGCGATGGTGATGGACTTCTTCGCCATCACGCCGTCGAGCGCGCTCTGCGCGTGCGCGGCGGCCGAGGCGAGCAGGCCGGCCGCCAGGGCCAGCGCGAGGAAGGGGCGTCGTTGCAGGCTCACTCAATTCTCCTTGTGGCGCCGTTGCGGCGCACGCGTTGCGGTCGGGGACGGGGACGGGGCGATCAGGTCGGTGAACAGTCGGCGCGGGCGGCGCTTCGCGGGCGCATCGGCGCGCTCGCCGGCGGCGGGCGGCGCCTGCAGCGCGTGACGCAGCGGCGCCAGGGGGTCGGCCTGCGGCGCCGGCGCCCCGAGCGCGGCCGCCACGGCGCCGATGTGCAGCCGCATGAGTTCGGCGGCGGTGGCGGCGTCGCCGCGTTCGAGCGCCGCGACGATCGCCACGTGCTCGCTGCACGACAACGCGGCGTCGTGCGTCGACTGGAACAGCGTGGCCACCAACGTGGTGCGCGCCGTCAGGTCGCGCAGGATGTCGGCCAGCAGCGGGCCGCTGACGCACTCGGCCAGGCACACGTGGAAGTCGCCCAGCAGGTAGCTGCGATGGCCGGCGTCCGGCGCCGCGATGGCCGCCTGCTCCGCCTGGTAGTGCGCCTTCAGCCGGCTCAGCTTGGCCTTGGGCAGCGGCTTGGCGAGCGCATGCAGCATCCCGGTCTCGATCGCGATGCGCGCCGAGAACGCCTCGGTCGCGTCGGCGCGCGAAGGCTGCACCACGAACCAGCCCCGCCGGCTGCTCACCTCCACCATGCCACGCGCCGACAGCCGCGCCATCGCCTCGCGCACCAGCGTGCGGCTGACGCCGAAGACGTCGGCCAGCTCCTGCTCGCCCAGGCGCTGCCCGGGCGCGATGCGGCCGGCCAGGATGGCGTCGACGACGTGCTTGTCGATGAGCGGCGGCGACGTGCGGGGAACGGAAGTGGTGCTCACGATGCGCTGACTTGGAGCCCCAGGCCCCGTTGCCGTGCAAAACGCTCCGGCAACGCGGCTTGGATGCGTTGTTTGTATACAAGCAACGCAAGGCCCATGCCCGAACTCATCCGCCGCCCCGCTTCGCTCGACAGTGGCGCGCGCGACCGCGCGGAGCGGCCGATTTCGTGACGAATGCCAGGATTGGGCCCGAAACCTGCCGCTTCTCGGTGGATCGGATTCCACGATTCCCGCGAGACTGGGCGGCTCCTCCCGTCGACCGCCTTGGACATGAACCGCAGATACGCCTACCGCGACTACGAGATCCTTGTTTCAGCCCAACCGGCGGGCAGCCAGCCCGGCTGGCGTCCGGAGATCTGCGTGATCGCGCCCGACGACCACTGGCAGTTCGTCCCCACCCACGCCTCGCTGTTGGCCAACGACCCGCACTACTGTCTCGAGATCGGCCGCCGCTGCGCCGAGAGCGCGATCCAGAGCATGGATCCCGCGCGCGAGAGGGCGGGCTACGAGGGCCTCTGGCACTGACGATCGCGACACCCTGCCCTTCGAAGGCGCCCGCACCCTGTGCGAGGCGCTTTTTTCATGCCGCGGGCGCCGACCTCCGGATACCGGCCCCCCCTCGACGAGGCGCCCGGGAACATGAACTTCCAATCGGCGCGGCCACGCACGGGTCCGCGTAATCGCGCAGCCCGGAGGGGTATCGGTCGATGCCGTCAACACGTGTTTTGGAGCATGGTTTCTAGGGAGGCCGGGGCGCGTGACCCACCCGATCGGAGCGCTAGACTGTCTTCATACCGTCACGGTGCGAGACCTCCAACCGCCTCCCGCTGCTGTCGCGTGATCCGATACCCAGGGGGAGTAGCATGAAACACAAGCTCTTTGCGGCCGCGCTCGGCGCCGCGTTGCTGACGATCTGCGGCGCTGCCGCGGCACAAGCCTCGGGCTCCGTCACGTTCTCGGGCATCCGGTTCACCCTGATCGACCTGGACCCCAACGACGGGATCGACCCCAGCGTCTCGTTCACCGGGGCGAGCTCGGCCGATGCGAACACCTTTGCCGGCGGCCTCGGCGCCGCGTCCCACCTGGACGCGACCACCTTCGCCGCGCCGGTCTTCGCCACGGTGCCGGCCAGCCCCACCAACAGCGCCACGGCGTGGATGCTGGGCAGCTTCTACGGACCGGGCGCCACCGCCCACGCCGACGGCTCCAACGCCGCTTCGCCGATGGGCCAGTCCCTGGCCTTCATCTCGTTCAAGGGCCCTGCCGTGAATCCCGGCAGCACGGTCGACTTCCTGCTCTCGCCCCACACGGAGATCGTCTTGATCGGCACGGTGGACGGTTCCGTGTCCAGCAATCAGCTCCACAACGAGGCCACCGCGAGCATGTTCGTCGAGTTCGACGCCGACACGGCCCAGGGCCCGAAGCAGAGCCTGGTCGGCTGGGACGTGCACACGGCCGGCCTTGCGCGCGGGACGGAATACGACATGCACCACGACATCTCGCTGAGCTTCGTCAACGACGATTCGGTCGAACTGGCGGGAAACCTGAACGGTGGCGTCAGCGTCCTCGTGGCGAGCAGCGTCCCCGAGCCGTGGACCGCGGCGATGCTCCTGGCCGGCCTCGGCCTGCTGGCGGCGCGCGGGCGGCGCTTCCACCTGCCGCGTCGCAGCGCCTGAGTCTTCAGAACTCGTACTTCACGCGCACAGAGAGCATGTCGCCGTTGCGGCCGTAGGTCTTGCCGAACAGCCAGGCGGCCTGCCACCCGAGGTCGCCGGGCCCCAGCCTGAGATGGCCGAAGATCGCCGGCCCCGCGCGGTTCGACGAACCATCGCGCGACGATCCGCGATCCCACGCGTCGAGTTCGCCGAAGCCTTGCGCGCCCACGTTGAGCAGCGGCAGCCAGTGCTGGCGCAGTTGCCATTGGTAGCGCAGCTCCGTCGGCTCCGCGGCCTGCGCGCCGAGCCCGTGGTCGACGAAGACATTGAGGTTGAGCTGCGTGCGGCCGAATTCGGTCTGGAACACGGGGCCGATCTCGAACGTCGCCCCGTCCGAGCCGTCGTGCGCCCGCGAATAGAGCGTGTGGATCGCCAGGTCGAACGGATACTGACCCTGCGTCAGCAGCACGTCGTTCTGCCAGTTCCACGTGCTGAGCGTCGTCGGCGACCGGTCGGAACCGATGTAGCTCGCCAGGACTTCGCTGTACCACCGGCTCGTCACGTTCCAGCCGACGCCGGCCTCGGGCCAATTGGTCGTCTGGCCGTGCGCGGGCGTGAATGTCCAGTAGCGCAAGTCCAGCGTCCGGACGCCCGCGTTGCCGTACACGCTGACCAGGTAGTAGCCCGGATCGGCCTGCGCCGACCCGCAGGCGGCCAGCAACAGGCATGCGAAGACGGGGGAACGGTTCATACCTCGGGGTTCGACGGGGAGCGACGGAACAGGGAGGGTAGCGTGCGTGCTGACGGTGCGATGCGGGGATCAGCGTGGGCAATTCGTGCCAATAAGCTGGCGCTGCGAAGTTGCGTCGCGCCGCATCCGGAAATGACAAAGGCGCCAAACCGAAATTGGCTTGGCGCCTTTGCGTCTTGCGAGATGGGCCGGGGTCTATTGAACTTTGGCCGGAAACCTGCATGAATGCTGGCACGAGCCGATTTCAACAGGCCGAGTTATCTGCAAAGTTATCCGGTTGAGTTGCAGAGTGCCGATAGCTGATCGCACTCCTGCCCAACGCAGTGAGGCAGATCCTTGACTGCACCGATCGGGCGTAGCAAAGAGGGAACTTGCAGACGCGCCCAAGGGATCGCTTAGGACAGGCGCAAGATTCTAAGCAGGGCTGAGTCCCAAACAAGCGTACCCCGAGGCACCGAGACTCCGACGCGCATTTCGGGCACAGCCGCGCTTTAGTTGATACGCTAGGCACCGTCACGATGCATCGATGCGTGTGCGAGCAGGTGCGAAGGCCGGGGGTGCTGACGGGACTGACCTCTCGCCCTCGTGCGTCGAAAATCGTTGCCGAACGACAAACTCTAAGTGTTTTGAGGAGACGCATGACAACCGCAAAGAAGCCGCCCGCCCAAGTCATCTCGGTTCTAAATATGAAGGGCGGAGTTGGAAAGACGACAGTCTCGGCACACCTCATGCGGCATCTGTTCGAGCGCCTTAAGAAGTCGACCCTACTTATCGATTTCGATCCGCAGTTCAATTTGTCTCAAACGGTACTGGCGCGCGCTCGATATGATTCGTTGCTTTCTGAAGGACGTAATATCGGGGCGGTTATGGAGCCAGCGCCTAGCACATCGCTATTCCAAGTAAAAACGGGTCTGGGGCCGCCACCTTCAGAAGACGATGTGCGGGTCCAAATGTTTTATTTTCCGAACACTTCAATAAATCTTTCATTAGTACCCGGCTCTTTCGGCTTGACTAAATATTCCCTTATTGAAGACAGCAAAGCATTGCTACCGATCAGGCAACGTTTTTTGGATTTCATTACTGCAACGCGTGAGACACGCGATTTAATTTGCATCGACTGCAATCCAAGCAGCTCGTTCATGACACTCTGCGCTTTAATGGCCTCAACGCATGTTTTAGTTCCGGTTCGCCCCGACAGATATTCAGTTTTAGGGCTGCAGCTTCTTGACGAATTTATTAATGGATTGCCCATTCTGACAGCGAAGCCCAAGATCATTGTTCTCCTCAACGGGATCAGAGGCACCGATTCCGATCTAGTGGTTGAAAACGCACTTCGTAGCGATCCAAAGTTTGGCCCAATGGTCTTGGCCAATAGCCTAAAATTCTCCAATTTACTTGCAGCGAACGACAGCCATGTGGGCTTTGCGACGGATAAAAAGGTTGCCCACAGCAGCGCACTCAAGACACGCTTGTCACGGATTGTTGATGAGCTGAAGGAGCCACTAGGATGGTAGATTATCTTAATCCCTTTCATAGGGCATGCGCCCTATTAGCAGCCGCTGGATTTTCGGAAAACGAGCTCGAATCCATACGGCTTGAAATCGCGCAGTCCGGGCCTTTCGGGTTTCTCGATACGGTCCATGCCATGCGTGTTTCTTTAGAGAAGGCCGGTCAGCAATCTGAACATGTGGAGAGTGTGCAGCCCAGCCGTCCCGAGAAGGACGACAGTTCCGAGCTGACGCATCGAATCCAGCGGCTCTTGATTGATGAGGCAGGCCTCTCCAAACGTGACGCCGCGGCCGCGCTATCCAATGCACTTCGCAGCCGACGCCCCTCACTTGAAGTGCCTTTGTTCGTAAGCAAGGATGGTTTTTCGAGTTGGATTGGGAAGCTTCTTGATGTTGTCCCACCGAGCGAGCTTTTTCACGTCGCGACAATGCTGAGAAATGGATTTGCGCACGGAGTGTTAGATGACTGGCTCCGAAAGAAGTAGATGAGCCTTCAATCGCAAACCGCGGTGCAGGTCGGTGAACTGCGAGATGCCGTGACAATTTTTGCAACGACAAGTGGCGAGCGCGTAGTCAATGAAATCTCTGCTGCGTGCCAACCAATGCTCCAATGGTTGCACTACCTGAATGCATATGAACGTACCGAAACGGCTGACGGGCTGCTAGATGGAGTTTCTTCTTCCATCCGTGAAGGCGCCGCATGCGCTGCACTTGGACTCGTTCGCCCCGCGCTATTCGCATTGAGGACACAAGTTGATCTTCTGCTGGGCTGGCTTTATTTCAAAGATCATCCCGTTGAGTGGAAAAGCGTAAACGAGCGTGGCGAGGGATTTAAAATGAAGCGAGAGCTCATTGATTACCTTGCTGACTTTAACCCAGGCTACAAAGCGAGATTCGTTCTATTGCAGGAGGTGGCAAAGCGGACTGAGTTGGATCCTTATAGGCTGTTATCCGCACATATTCATGCCCAGAGTAGCGTTGTTCTACCAGATGCCTTAAACTTAAAGGACGTGGTTAAAAATGAGACCGTTACTCAGCAATTCTCGTTGATTGTGGTGCAAGTTAATGAGTACATCAGCGATGCACTCGTCGCGTTATTTGCTCCCAAATGGGCAAGCCTTCCGGACGCAGTGATACAGGAAGTTGCCGCACGATTGGCAACCAAGAAGAATTACAAGGAGAGATTCTTCTCCGGAATTTAGTGCGGCTGCGCCGTTTCTGTCGACTTCAGGTGACGAGATGCGAAGCCAGCTCGTTTCGCCTTGCGGTCACTTGCGTAGCAATCGCACTGGCATCCCATCCAATAGTTTGCCTATGCCTGAAGTGTTCGGAAACTGCGCGGAAATCGACCTGATATTGGTTTAACGGATGGTCGCAACGCGGCACCGGGGTCAGGTCTTGCCTTTTGATAGCGCGAAGGATTTCAAGAGACATGATTTGATCCTGGCGGCCCCCACCCGACAGACGCAATGCAGATTCTCAACCCCAGGAGCTGGGGTCAAGTCTTCTCTTTTGATACGGCAACAGGAATCAAGAGCCACGATTTGATTCTCGGCGGACCCGAGCGAAGCCCGCAGCATGACTCAATGGCCAACGCGCTCACGAGCGAAGCGAACGGTCACCAGCACTAGGCTGCTTCAGTCCGAAGCCCCTTGAACAACAGCCAAAAACCCATGGTCAGCTCGAAGACGAAGATGGGCCCACCGTAGACGGCGACCGTCACGGTCTTCGCGAGGTCGGGGAAGACGATGAACGCTCCGGTGCTCACCGCCAGCAGGACCGACGCGCCGATGCCCAGGCCGGCCAACCAGCTTGGGACCAACCTGGACTTGAGCCACAACCAGCCGAAGACGGCGCTGCCCACTCCGGCGAAGATGAGCCCCGCGCTGTAGGCCGTGCCGTGCGCGCCGATCGCGAGTCTGGCCAGCGCGCTCAGTTGGTCCGGCGCGAATGGTTTCAGGTAGTCCGCGTCGCCGAGAAACCGGAGCGTGTCGAGGCTGCTGACCGTGGCCGTCACGAAAAGCGATGTCTCGACGAGCCGGACAAAGGCGGCGAAGAGGGCGAGGTGGCGATCGACCGGCTCGAGCACGGTGTAGAGGGCGGCGATCAGGACGACATCCACCAGGAAGGCGAGCAGATCGCTCCCGACACCGAGGCGAAACAGGCGTTCGTGAGCGACGATGTTCTGCGCCGTCGCCGCGGCGTTGCCGGTCACGAACAAGTGCAACGGGACGTAGATGCCGGAGAACAGCGCCAACGGCATCGCGGTCAGATACGCGGCTCCGACAAATCGTGCTGCCTTGCGTTGAGAGCCCGTCACCTGCGTCATGGCCCTGATCTCCTCCAACTGGCTATTACCTGAGGCTACGCTGCAACGACAGAGAATTCAACTTCGAAAGGCTGGCCAGTTTCAAGCGGTGAATGTCGAAGGCAGGCGAATGGGCGCAAGGCGGCGGCCTCGCCGATCCAGCGGCCCCTCCCCCTCCTTGTCGACGCTCAGGCAACGATGAGCCCTCGCCTTCCAAGGCGGAATCGTGCGATTGCAAGGGGCCGGTGAAACGCGGTCAAGCGTCCGCGCACTCCATAAATGCGTCGGATGCGAAAAATCAGGTGGCCGACAACGCGGCGACTGCACCGACAGCGTTACGTCGTCGAGCACGAAGGCGGTGGCCTTGGAGCCGTTCTCGATGCCCACGAACTTGATCGTCACGGTCTTTCCGATGCAGGGCGTCATGCTCAAGGTGCGTTGCACGTAGCCGCTGGCCGCATTCGTGTCGGAGCAGGTCGCAAGCGTCGCCAGGACCGCACCCGCGGTGTTGAGCACCTGCACCTTGAAGGTGTCGTTCGCCGTGGTGCCACTCTCCTTTCGCCGCGACGCGATGCCAGTCGCGCCAGCCGGCATCAGGCCCGCGTCGATCGGGTGGCCACGAGTGCGCCGGCGAGATCTTCGGCTGACATGGCATCGAGCTCTCGCCGGTTTGGCAGCCCGTCGCAGTCGCCCGGGTACTGAACGACGCGCGCGCCGATCGCGTTGCCGCGCGATGCCGCGGACTCCAACGACAGGCCTTCCAGCAAGCCGCTGATCACACCCACTGCGAAGCCATCTCCGGCGCCGACCGTGTCGACCACGCGCTCCGCCTTGATGCCCGGCACGTAGCAGCGCAGCCCATTGCGGTTCGCGCAGAAAGCGCCCTCGCCTCCAAGCTTGACCACCACCGCGCCGGCACCCAGGGCGAGGTACGAATCGGCGATATCCTCCGGGCGCTCTCGCCCGGTCAGCAGGCGGCCCTCGTCGAGCCCCGGCAACACGAGATCAGCCCGCGCCGCAAGTTCGTTGATGGTGCCGACCATCTCGTCTTTCGATTTCCACAGCCGCAACCTCAGGTTCGGGTCGAACGAGATCCGTCGACCCTGGGCGCGCGCCGTTGTCGCCAGGGCGAGCGCGAGCTCGCGACAACCCGTCGACAGGGCCGGCAGGATGCCCGTGAGGTGCACGTGGCGCGCGCTGCGCGGCGCCGCGCGCGCGAGATCGCCCGCGTCCATGGCGCTGGCCGCGGAACCTCGGCGGTAGTAGTCGATCGCCGGGTCCGCCCCGCCGACCACCAGCGACTTGAGCATGAAGCCCGTCGATCGCTCAGGGTCGATCGCGACCAGGTCGCGCGCGAGGCCCTCGCGCTCGATCGCGGCAAGCAGGAAGCGGCCGAACGCGTCGTCGCCGACGCGGCTCATGAATCCCACGCGCAGGCCCAGCCGCGCCAGTCCGATCGCGACATTCAGCTCGGCACCCGCGCTGAAGCGGCGAAAGCGATCGACCTCCTCGAGCGCGCCCGGCAGGTCGGCGGCGAGCAGCACCAGGGCTTCGCCCGCCGTCAGGACATCCAGCTCGGTCACATCACCGCTCCCAGCTGCCAGGGCACGAACTCGTTGCTTCCGAGATCGTGCTGCTCGCTCAGGGTCCGTTGTCCCGACGCCGTCGCGAGCATCAACTCGAACAGCCGCTCGCCGGACTCGGCGACGCTGCTGCGACCGTCGATGATCTCGCCGGCGTTGAAATCCATGTCCATGCGCATTCGGGCGAACATCGGGCTGTTGGTGGCCAGCTTGATCGAGGGGCTCGGCTTGCACCCGTAGGTCGATCCGCGGCCGGTGGTGAAGCAAATGAGGTTGGCGCCGCCCGCGACCTGGCCGGTGGCGGAGACCGGATCGTAGCCCGGCGTGTCCATGAAGACGAGCCCGTGCACGGTCACCGGCTCCGCGTATTCGACCACGCCCATCAGTCCGCTGCTGCCGCCCTTGGCGACGGCGCCCAGCGACTTCTCGAGGATGGTCGTGATGCCGCCAGCCTTGTTGCCCGGCGACGGGTTGTTGTTCATGTCGCCGCCGTTCCTGGCGGTGTAGTCCTCCCACCAGCGCAGGCGCTGCATCAGCCGCTCGGCGATCTCGGGGCGTGCCGCGCGCGACGTGAGCAGGTGTTCGGCGCCATAGATCTCGGGCGTTTCCGACAGGATTGCGGTGCCCCCGTGGCGCACCAGGAGATCGACGGCAGCGCCGAGAGCCGGGTTGGCGCTGATGCCGGAGTAGCCGTCCGACCCCCCGCACTGCAGCCCGACCGTCAGCCGGCTCGCGGGCACCGTCTCGCGTCGCGAGGTGTTCGCCATCGCGAGCAGCTCGCGAACGATGGCGCTGCCCTCCGCGATCGCCTCGCGCGTGCCGCCGGCGTCCTGGACCGTCATCGTGCGGATGCGGCCGCCCGCCGCCACGAGCGGCTCGACCAGCGTGCCCACCTGGTTCACTTCGCAGCCCAGGCCGATGACCAGCACGCCGGCGAAATTCGAATGCGTCGCGTAGCCGCGCAGCGTTCGCCGCAGCAACTCGATGCCCTCTCCGCTGCCACTCATCCCGCAGCCACTGCCATGCGTGATCGCGACGACGCCGTCGACGCCGGGCCACTCGGCCATCGCAGTACCGGCAAATACCCTCTCGATCGCCTTGCATACGCTCGCGGAGCAGTTGACGCTGGAGACGATGCCGACGAAGTTGCGCGTGCCGACGCGGCCGTCGGCGCGCACGTAGCCCTCGAAGGTCGCCGGTTCGGGCGCCGGCGTGGTCGGCACGTAGGCGCGGCCGACGCCGTGCGCTGCGTGCGAATCGCCCATGTCGAGGTTGTGCACGTGCACGTGTTCGCCGGCAGCGATCGCCGTCGTCGCCACGCCAATGACCTGCCCGTACTTGCGAACGGGTGCGCCGGCAGCCACGGCGCGCGCGGCGATCTTGTGGCCGGCGGGGATATCGTTCGCGGCGACGAACCGGCCGCCGTCTGCGGCGGCGAGCACGGTGCGAGCCTCGATCGCCTCGCGGGCGACGGCGACGTCGTCGGACGGATGCAGCCAAAGCAGCGGCGGCGGAAGCGCGTCAGTCGACATGGAACACCTCCTCCATCGCGGCCCAGTGTTCGCCCGGCGCGCGACTCGCCAGCGGTCGCTGACAGGGGTCGGTGAACGTCCACCAACGCTGTGTCTCGGGATCGGCGGCGATCGCGGCCATGTCCGCCGCCAGGTCGGTGCCGTGGTACTCCCAGGTCGCGAACAACAGGTTCTCGGGTTCCCGCAGGTAGATGGTGTAGTTGCGGATTCCCGAAGCCGCGATCCGCCGGAGGACGCCGGGCCAGACCGCCGCATGCAGGCGCTTGTATTCGGCGACGCGCTCGGGCGCGATCCCGATGACCATGCCCATTCGCTTCATCGTGTCGACTCCTTGGCATCGAGGCCGGCCGCCGCCCCGAGGGCCTCGCGCAGCC
>FTJN01000387.1_pt5 | contig 34095 bp, 34 predicted proteins | sample 1658361 | NCBI WGS metagenome assembly FTJN01 (sample SAMEA3914819, study PRJEB12502) | metagenome | biome: forest; material: soil | place: Canada | collected 2010-06-26 | depth 0.3 m
CCGGCGGCGGCGGCTCGTTCGGCGGCGGCGGATCTTCGGGGAGCTGGTGATGAAAAGCCTTACACAAGCCGACCAGGACCGCATCGCCAAGGCGGTGGCCGACGCCGAGAAAACCACGGCCGGCGAGATCTATTGCGTGCTGGCCCCCGAGATCGGCGACGATCGCTCGGTCCCGCTGATCTGGGCGACCGGCGCGGCCCTGCTGCTGCCGGCCCTGGCCCTGCTGGCCGGCTTTCGACCCGAGATGCTGAGCCGGCTGTTCGGCGGCTGGACCATCGGCCACGCCGCCGCTCAGGACGTCGCCATCCTCTCGGCCCTGCTGACCTATATCGGCCTGCAGGCGGCGATCTTCGCCGTCGTCGCGGCCCTGGTCTCGATCCCCGCCGTGCGCCGCGCCCTGATCCCGCCCGCCGTGAAGAGGGCCCGGGTGCGCCAGGCGGCGCTGGACTATTTCCTGGCCAAGGACCTGCACCTGACCCAAGGCCGCACCGGCGTGCTGATCTTCGCCGCCCTGGCCGAACACCGCGTCGAGGTGATCGCCGACGAGGGCATCCATGCCGCCGCGCCCGCCACCGTCTGGGACGAGGTCGTCGCCGATCTGGTCGAGGGCCTCAAGCGCGGGGCCATCGCCGACGGCTTCGTGGCCGCCATCGCCCGCGCCGGCGCGATCCTGGCCGCCCATATCCCGCCGCGCCCCGGCGACGTCAACGAACTGCCCGACGGTTTGACCGTGCTGCCGCGCTAGAGCCCCGACCAAAGGCTCGACGAACAGAAGAAGAAGTCTGGGGGAGGCCAATCATGAGGGCGACGCCCGAGCGGCGCGACCCGCGCCTGTGGCCCTTCGTGGTCCTGACCTTCGCGATCAGCTGGGGCGTCGGTGGCCTCTATTTGCTGTTTCCAAAGCCGCTGACGGCGGCCTTCGGTCCTTTCGCCTACGCCACGCCGGCCTTTTACCTCGCGGCCTGCTCGCCAACCCTGGCGGCGGTGATCCTGACCTTGTCCCGTGAAGGTCCGCCTGGCCTCGCGCGCCTGCTCCGTGGCCTGGCGATTCCTGGCGCGCCCTGGGCCTGGCTCGTGGCTTGGCTGACCCTGCCGATGATCGCCCTGGCCCTGGCCTCGTGCGGACTGCCGGGCTGGCCCGTAACGCCGCATCAGGTTCTGGTCGCCACCCCATTGGTGATGTTCACCACCGCCCAGATCATCAGCAATTCCGGCCCGTTGGGTGAAGAACTGGGCTGGCGCGGCTACGCCCTGCCCCGGTTGCTGGAACGCGCCTCGCCCCTGACGGCGGGCCTGATCCTCGGGGTGATCTGGACGCTCTGGCACGTGCCGGCCGTGCTGTTCTCGGGTATTATCTACGTGTCCGCCGCCGACCTGGGCTGGTTCGCGCTCAACACCATCGGCCTGTCGCTGCTGATGACGGCGCTCTTCATTCGCACCCGTGGCAGCGTGTTGGTGGCCGGCGTCATCCCGCACTTCGTGATCAACGCCCTGGGCGCGACCGGCGCATGGTCCTCCCGCCCAGCCGAAGCCGTGGCGCTTGCCGCGGTGGGCTTGGCGTTGATGGCCTGGCCGCATCGTGCCGCCAAGATCTGACACCGCGGCGGCTACATCCGCCCCCGTCACGCGTTTTGGCGTGAACAACAGGAGGACCTGATGAGCGACCCCAACGACTTTGCCGCCTTCCTCGACCAGCGCCGCCAGGTCGCCCAGGCCTATGTCAATGGCGACGCCGGGCCGCTGGGCGAGATCGCCACCCAGACCAATCCCGCCACCTTCTTCCCGCCGCACGGCGGCCACGAGGACGGCGCGGGCCATGTCACCGCCGTCAATGCGCGCGGCGCCAGGAGCTTCACGACGGGGAGCGAGACGACCCTGGAGATCCTGCACAGCGACGCCGGTGGGGTTCTGGCCTATTGGACCGGCCTGCAGCACGCGACCGTGCGCTTCGTCGGTAAGGATGAGCCCGTCGAGATGCACCTGCGGATCACCGAGGTCTTCCGCCGCGAGGACGGCGACTGGAAGATGATCCACCGCCACGCCGACCCGCTGGCCGAAGCCAAGCCGCCAGGAAAATAGAAAAGGGCGGTCAGGTCGCCCCGGCCGCCCCCTTCCGCTCTTATCCGAAACCTAGAACGCCTTGCGGACCGTCACCCCGATCGTCCGGGGCTGGCCGACGGTGTAGCCCAGCCGGGCCCGGCCGCCGCGTTCGCGGTCGAACGACAGCAGCGGGTTCTCGTCGAACAGGTTGTTGGCGTAGACGATGACGTCCAGCCCATCCTGCAAGTTCAGCCCGGCGCTGAGATTGACCAGCTCGTAGCTCGGCAGCTGCAGGTCCAGAATGGTCGCCTGGTTTCCCGTCGCCCCGCCGAACGGCAGGCCCGAGACGAAGGAGCGCGGATTGTTCTCCTGGTCGCTGGCCTGGGTGTAGCGGTTGCCCACGTGCTGGACCGAGGCGGTGATGTAGCCGTCGATGGTCGCCGTCAGGCTGTGGGTGTAGGTGGCGTTGAACGAGATCTGGAACTTCGGCACCGACGGCAGGCGGTTGCCGTCGCGAATGCCGCCGATCACCGCGCCCGTACCGTCCTTCACCGTGGAGTCGAACTGGGCCTCCAGCACGCTGCCGGACACGCCGATCTCGAAGCTCGGCGCCAGACGGGCCTTGAGTTCGCCCTCGACGCCCATGGTGTGGGCCTTGGGCACGTTGAACACCACGCGCGACGAGCAAGAGCCGGCGTCCAGCGTGGTCTGCAGGTTCTTGATGTCGGTGTAGAACACCGCCCCGTTGAAGGTGACGTTGCTGAACCGCGACTTCACCCCGCCCTCGTAGTTCCACAGGGTCTCGTCGTCATACGACTGGAAACCGCCGAAGATCGCCGCGTCCTGCGGGGTGCAGAGCGGGATGTTCAGCGGGTCATTGACCCCGCCCAGCCGGAAGCCCTTGGACGCCTGGGCGTTGAAGGTCAGTCCCGGATTGGCCTTGTAGCTGAGCAGCACCCGGGGGGTGAAACCGTCCGACGAGGTCTTGTCGGTCTGGTCGTCGCCATTGGCGAACAGGCCGCCGGACTTGAAGCGGCGCGTTTCGCTGAAGTCGTAATAGCGGCCGCCGGCCGTGATGGTCAGCTTGTCGATCGCGTAGCTGGCCTCGCCGAACACCGCCTTCTGCTTGATGTCGTAGGGCAGGTAGGCGTTGTAGGGCGAGTTGGCCGGGAAGCCGTTGGCCACCGCCGCCGAGGTGCCCGCTCCCAGGGTGGCGTCGGTATAGGCGTCGTAGCCGGGCGTCGGCAGGCGCTGGTTATAGACGCGGTCGACCTTGGAATAGAACCCGCCGACCACCCATTGCAGCGGGCCGTCGGTATCGGAGCTGAGGCGCAGTTCCTGGGTGAACTGTTCGAGATCGGTGGTGTCGACCAGCTTGGACGGCAGGGTCACGGCGGCGGCCGGGAAGCCCAGGTCCACCGAGACGCTGCCGGTCAGCGAACTGGCGTCGCGGTTCACGTCGATCTTGCGGTCGATATAGCTGGTCACCGAGGTCAGATCGACGCCGTCGAAGCCGAACGAGGCGGTCAGGTCGCCCAGGAAGGTCTTGTCGTTGAAGCTCTCGTCCAGCAGCAGGTATTGCTCGCGCTCGCCCATCGTGATCGCCGGCCGCGTCGTGGTGAAGGGGTTGGCGAACAGGTTGAAGGATTCCTGGCGGTTGAAACCGCCGGCCTTGATCTCCTGATAGACCACGCGCGGGGTGATCTTGATGTTCTCGGTCGGCTGCAGCAGCAGCGCCACGCGGCCGCCGCGGCGAGACCCGTCGTTGACGTTGTCCTTGCGCTTTCCGCCCTCGCCCAGGGCGTCGATGAAGCCGGCATATTCGGTGTCGTAGCCGACCACCCGCAGGGCGGCCTTGTCGCCGAGCGGCAGGTTGACCACGCCCTTCACGTAGCCGCCGGTGTCGTCCTCGTCGACGGTGTTGAGGTTGGCCTCGACCATGCCCTCATACACGCCCAGCTTGGGCTGCTTGGTGATGTAGCGGATCGTGCCGCCCACCGAGCCCGAGCCGAACAGCGTGCCCTGCGGACCGCGCAGGGTCTCGACCCGGTTCAGATCGAACAGGTCGATGTCTGGGGTGAACAGCGACAGCGAGATCACCGACTCGTCGAGATAGACCCCGACCTGCTCCTTGACGCCGGGCTGGTCGCGCACGACCTGGCCGGCCGAGACGCCGCGCACCGAGACCTGGCTCTGGCCTGGGCCGAGGTTCTGGATCGTCAGGCCGGCGACGTTGCGCGACAGGTCCTCCAGCGTCACCGCGCCGGACTTCTGGATGTCGGCCTCGGTCTGGGCGTTGATCGAGAACGGCACGTTCAGGATGGTGGCGTCACGCTTGGTGGCGGTGACGATGATCTCCTCGACGACGTCGGCCTTGTCCTGGGCCGAGGCGACGACGGGCAGGGCCACGAGGGCCGCCAGCGAGGTCGCGGCCAGCAGCGCGTGGCGCACGCGGGGGCGTTGGGTCTCTAGGCGCATGAGTTCCTCCCTTATATTTTTCTAGTGGCTCTTTGATTTTAGTGTTCGGCCACAACTGGAGCGTTCTTGCCGCGCCCCTTGAAAGTCAACGCCAATCCAGCGCGCCACGGCGAAGCCTGTCGCCTTTCCACGAAGGCGTGGGTTAAGGGCAACAATGCCACTCTTGTCTTGCGAGGCCCTGAGTACTCAAGGCCAAGCTTTATGATCTCTTTCACGGAAGTTTACGCTAGGGGAAGCGGCAATCCGCGCGAGAGGTCGCGGCCTGCCCGCCGCTTTACGTTCGCGTGACCTTTCGCATCGGGAAATCCGAGTCTAGGGTGGCCGCAAATTCAAACTAACGTTTAACGGGGAGTGCGCCCAATGCGCGAAGCGGTCATCGTCTCTTACGCCCGAACCGGCCTGGCCAAGTCCAATCGCGGCGGGTTCAACAACACCCACGGCGCGGCCATGGCCGGCCACGCCATCCAGCACGCCGTCTCGCGCGCCAAGCTGGCCGGCGACGAGGTCGAGGATGTCGTCCTGGGCTGCGGCGGCCCCGAAGGCGCCACCGGCATGAACGTGGCCCGCAACGCCGCCATCTGGGCCGGCCTGCCGGTCACCACCTCGGGCCAGACCGTCAACCGCTTCTGCTCCTCGGGCCTGCAGGCCATCGCCACGGCCGCCAACTATGTGCGCAACGACGGCGCCAATGTCGCCATCGGCGGCGGGGTGGAGTCGATCTCGCTGGTCCAGGGCGGCGGCCACATGAACCGCTTCCACCTGACCGAGGAGAAGCTGCTGAAGGAAAAGCCGGCCCTGTGGATGGCGATGATCGACACCGCCGACATCGTCGCCAAGCGCTACAACATCAGCCGCGAATATCAGGACGAATACTCCCTGCGCAGCCAGCAGCGGATCGCCGCGGCCCAAGCCGCCGGCCTGTTCGACAATGAGATCGTGCCGATGGCCACCAAGATGAAGGTGGTCAACAAGGAGACCAAGGAAGAGAGCTTCGTCGACTACGTGGTCACCAAGGACGAGTGCAATCGTCCCGAGACCACGCTGGAAGGCCTGGCCAAGCTGGAACCCGTCAAGGGTCCGGGCAACTTCGTCACCGCCGGCAACGCCAGCCAGCTGTCGGACGGCGCCGCCGCCCTGGTGATCATGGACGCCAAGGAAGCCGCCCACCGCAACCTCGAGCCCCTGGGCCTGTTCAAGGGCTTCGCCGTCGCCGGTTGCGAGCCCGACGAGATGGGCATCGGCCCGGTCTTCGCCGTGCCGCGCCTGCTGGAACGCCACGGCCTCAAGGTCGACGATATCGACCTGTGGGAGCTGAACGAAGCCTTCGCGTCGCAATGCCTCTACAGCCGCGACCGGCTGGGCATCGATCCGGAGAAGTACAACGTCAATGGCGGCTCGATCGCCATCGGCCACCCGTTCGGCATGACCGGCGCCCGCTGCGCCGGCCACCTGCTGCTGGAAGGCAAGCGCCGCGGCGCCAAGCTGGGCGTGGTCACCATGTGCATCGGCGGCGGCATGGGCGCGGCGGGTCTGTTCGAGATCTTCTAGGATAACCAACCGGGGACACGCGCATGCGCGTGTCCCCGACCGATCCACCAGACGCCGCCGGGTTCGCGCCCGGCGGCGTCTTGCGTTCGAGGGTCCAAATCCGGGCCTGATCCGACAAGCCCGAAGACCGGCGATCGGCGAATTTCTCGGTACACGGCGAACACCTCTTGAACGCCGCCAAACCGCAACCATCTTTGTTGCCGATCAACCACGCTCGGCGACGCTCGCCGAACCAGGACCACCACCATGGCCTCCGCCACCAAGGCGCTCTTCGCCCTCGCCGCCGTCGCCGCCGTCTCGATCGGCCTGCTGCTGCCCGTTCCCGGCGGCGGGCGCCAGAACCTCGACGCCCGCGGCCACTACGAGACCATGGATGTCGGCCACTAGGGCCGCGGCGCGTCCAGCGCGACCGGCGCCGACGCGCAGCCTTTCAGCACCTCGCCGTTGATCGTCACCTCGGCGCGATAGTCGTAGCGGCGATCCGACATCCCATCCGTGCAGGGCTCGGACCGCAGTCGGATCACCAGCGGACCGGCGCTCCAGACGCCCACGCCGCCTTCGACACGGACGCCCGTATTGGGCGTGCCGACGTCCGACTGGCCGGCCCGCGTCAGGGTCAGGCCATCGTCCTGGATGCGGCCGCCCCAGAACGGCTCGGTCCCGACCAGATTGAAGTCGCCGGAGAAGTCCGGTCCCGGCGGGGCCGAAGCCGGCGCGTCGGCCGGGGCGCTGGACGCCCCCTCGGACGCGCCCATCGGCGCTTCCCCGCACGCGGTCAGCAGCAGGAGCGAACAAACGACGACGGCGGAACGATGCATGGCGGGCGCTATCCTTGGCGTGGCGGCTCACGCTAGACTCGCCCGCGATGAATCGGAACGCTTCTCCTTCCTTCTATGAATTCTTCGCCGGCGGCGGGATGGCGCGCCTGGGCCTGGGCGCGGCCTGGACCTGCGCCTTCGCCAACGACTTCGACCCCGTGAAGGCCGCGACCTATCGCGACAACTTCGCCGACGCTGCGGATCACTTCCACGAAGGCGACGTCTGGAAGATCGCCCCCGCCGACCTGCCCGGCCAGGCGGACCTGGCCTGGGCGTCCAGCCCCTGCCAGGACTTCAGCCTGGCCGGGGCCCGCGCGGGCCTGCAAGGCGGCCGCTCCTCGGCCTTCTTCGGCTTCTGGAAGCTGATGGAAGCCCTGAGCGCAGAGGGGCGCGGCCCCGACACCGTCGTGGTCGAGAACGTCGTGGGCCTTCTGACCTCCCACGGCGGGGCCGACTTCACCGCCCTGTGCCGCGCCTTGGCGACTCAGGGCTACCGCTTCGGCGCGCTGGAGATCGACGCGGCCCGCTTCGTCCCGCAGTCGCGACCCCGCGTCTTCGTGATCGCCACCCGCCTGCCGGTCGAGGGTCTCTCCGGTCCCAGCCCGTTCCAAACCCGCGCCGTGCGCGAGGCCCACGCCCGCCTGCCGGCCGACCTGCAAGGCCTGTGGACCTGGTGGGGCCTGGACGCCCCCCCGGCCCGCAACACCGATCTGGCCAGTGTGCTCGAACCCGACGACGCCGTGAACTGGCGGACGGACGAGGCCACCCAAACCCTGCTCGACCTGATGGCCCCCGCTCACCGCGCCGCCGTCGAGGCGCGCGTGGCGTCGGGCGAACGGGCGGTCGGCGCGGTGTTCAAGCGGATGCGCGGCGGCGAGCAGCGGGCCGAGATCCGCTTCGACGGCCTGGCCGGCTGCCTGCGCACCCCGCGCGGCGGCTCCTCGCGCCAGACCCTGCTGGTCATCGACCAGGGCCAGACCCGCTCGCGCCTGCTCAGCCCCCGCGAGGGGGCGCGGCTGATGGGCCTGCCCGAGACCTACCGCCTGCCCGGCAGCGCCACCGCCGGCCTGCACGTGATCGGTGACGGCGTGGCCGCTCCCGTGGTGCGCTGGCTTTCCGAGCGACTGCTGACTCCGCTGACTCTCAGGAAATCCGCGGCGCTCGCCGCCGAATGACCCGCTGACACGCCAAATCCCACGGCCTAAGGTGGAATAAAGCCCCAGGGCCGCGACCCACACTTCCGATAGCGAGACTTCCCATGGACGACGCCTCCTCGATCTACGACGCCGCGCGGTTCAAGCGCAGTGGGCGCGGCAAGATCTACGACTCGATCCTCGACACGGTCGGCGACACCCCGCTGGTCCGCCTGCCCAACCTGACCGCCGAGCTGAAGCCCAAGGGCACGGTCGTGGCGAAGCTCGAGTTCTTCAATCCGCTGGCCTCGGTCAAGGACCGCATCGGCGTGGCCATGGTCGAATATCTGGAAGCCAAGGGCCTGCTGAAGCCAGGCGGCACGATCGTCGAGCCGACCAGCGGCAACACCGGCATCGCGCTCGCTTTCGTCGCCGCCGCCAAGGGCTACAAGCTGACCCTGGTCATGCCCGAAAGCATGTCGATCGAGCGCCGCAAGATGCTGCTGCTGCTGGGCGCCAAGCTGGAGCTGACCCCGGCCGAGAAGGGCATGCGCGGCGCCGTCGCCCGGGCCCAGGAGATCATCGACGCCACCCCCGGCGCGGTGATGCCCCAGCAGTTCGAGAACACCGCCAACCCGCTGATCCACCGCGTTTCGACGGCCGAGGAGATCTGGAACGACACGGCCGGCGCCGTGGACGCCGTGGTCTCGGGCGTCGGCACCGGCGGCACCATCTCGGGCGTCGGCCAGGTGCTGAAAGCCCGCAAGCCGTCGGTGCGGATGGTGGCGGTCGAGCCGGAAGCCTCGGCCGTGCTGTCGGGCGGCGCGCCCGGCCCGCACAAGATCCAGGGCATCGGCGCCGGCTTCGTGCCGGGCATTCTCGATCGCGGCGTGATCGACGAGATCATCCAGGTGTCGAACGACGACAGCTTCGCCATGGCCCGCAAGGCCGCCTCGACCGAGGGCCTGACCGTCGGCATCAGCTCGGGCGCGGCCCTGACCGCCGCCTTCGACCTGGCCCTGCGCGACGAATATGCCGGCAAGCTGATCGTGGCGATCATCCCCAGCTTCGCCGAGCGCTACCTGTCGACGGCCCTGTTCGAAGGGCTGTGAGCCTGGCCTTCGCGTGAAGGTCGGGATCGTCGGCTGCGGGGTCGGCGGCATGGCCGCCGCCCTCGCCTTGGCGCGGGCCGGCCATGCGGTCACCCTGCTGGAAGCGTTCGAGGCCCCGCGTCCGCTGGGCTCGGGCCTGCTGCTTCAGCCCACGGGGCTGGCGGCCCTGCGCGCCCTGGAACTGGACGAGCAGGTTCGCGCCGCCGGCGCCGTGGTCGGCCGGTTGGAGGGCAAGGACAGCCGTGGCCGCAAGGTCATGGATCTGGACTACAACGACTGGAAACCTGGCGGCCACGGGATCGGCATCCATCGCGGCGTGCTGTTCCAGACCCTGCACGACGCCCTGCCCGGCGCGGGCGTCGAACTGGTCACGGGCGCGAAGATCATCCGGGTCGAGAACCCCGCGCGCCCGATCCTGCACGACGACAAGGGCCGCGTGTTCGGGCCCTTCGACCTGGCGGTGATCGCCGACGGCGCGGGCTCGCCACTGCGGTCGATCCTGCGCCCCAAGGCCCGGGCCCCGGTCTATCCGTGGGGCGCGGTCTGGACCCACGTGGCCGATCCGGAGAACCGGTTCGGCGGCGCCCTGCGGCAGGTCTATCATCGCGCCGAGGTGATGGTCGGGGCCCTGCCCGTCGGCCGCGATCCGGACGGCCTGTCGCCCACGGGCCTGGCGATGTTCTGGTCGGTGCCGGTCGCCGGGCTCGACGGCTTCCTGGCCGGCGACTTCGCCGCCTGGCGCGACGAGAGGCTCAAACCCCTGTGGCCCGACCTGGCCGCCCTGCTGGCGCAACGCGACGACTGGAGCGGCTTTTCACGAGCCCTCTATCGCGACGTCTCGGTCGGCCGCTGGAACCACGGCGCCTGCACCCTGCTGGGCGACGCGGCCCACGGCACCAGCCCGCAGCTGGGCCAGGGCGCCAACCTCGCCCTGGTCGACGCCGTCGAACTGGCCGAGCGGCTGGGACGCGACAGCCGGCCCGTGCCGGTGTCGATCTCCGCTTCGATTGGGGCCTGGCAGGCCGACCGCCGCCGCCACACCGCCCTCTATCAGGTGGCCTCCAAGGCCCTGACGCCGCTGTTCCAGTCGCACGGCGGCTTCTGGCCGACGGTGCGCGACTGGATCTTCACGCCGATGTCGGGCCTGCCCGGCGCCAAGCAGGTCGCGGCCCGGCTGCTGACCGGGACCCTGCGCCTGGGACGGTTCCCGCGCGTTACACGGCCATGACTGACGTCTACGACACCGCCAAGCGCTCGGCGGTCATGGCCCGGGTCAAGAGCACCGGCACCAAGCCCGAGCTGCTGATCCGCCGGATCCTCACCGACCTGGGCGCGCGCTACCGCCTGCACCGCAAGGACCTGCCGGGCTCGCCCGACGTGGTCATGCCCGGACGGAAGCTGGCGATCTTCGTCCATGGCTGCTTCTGGCACGGCCACGACTGCGCGCGAGGCTCTCGGGTGCCCAAGGCCAACCGCGACTACTGGTTGGCCAAGGTCGCGCGGAACACGGCGCGGGATGGTCGCAACCTAGCGGATCTGGCGGCGGCGGGATGGCGGGTCGAGACGGTATGGGAGTGCGAGATGAAGGATCGGGAGGGGTTGAGGGAGAGGCTGGCGGCTTTGCTCGAAGCCACCGTCGCGAAACCCCCTCAGCCGCTCCGCGACAGCTCCCCCAAAGGAGAAGCATCTAGCGGGCGCCGCAAGGCGTAGATCCTCCCCCTTTGGGGGAGGTAGCCCGGAGGGCCGGAGGGGTTACCCCCGGACCTAGGCCGCCGCCCGCTTCACCCCGACCGGCAACACCTCGCTCAGCGCCGCGTGCAGTTGGCTGGGGTCGATCGGCTTGGCGACGTGGGCGTTCATGCCGGCCGCGCGGCAGGCTTCCCAGTCCTTGGGGGTGGCCGAGGCGGTCACGGCGATCACCGGGATGTCGCGGTTGGGACCCTCGGCGGCCCGCAGCTGACGGGTGGCGTCGCGGCCGTCCATGCCGGGCATGTAGACGTCCATCAGCAGGACGTCGAAGACCTCGGACTGCAGCAGTTCCAGGGCCCGCTCGCCGGACTCCGCCAGGGTGGGCTGGATGCCGAACGACTGCAGGACCAGCTCGATGGCCCGGCGGTTGACCACGTGGTCGTCGACCACCAGCACCCGCGCGCCCTCGATCGCCGCGCCGCCCACGAAACCTTCCTCGGGCTCGGCGGCCTCGACCTGGATCTCGAGCCGGAAGCGCGAGCCCTTGCCGGGCTTGCTGGTCACGGTCAGGTCGCCGCCCATCAGCCGGGCCAGTTCGCGGCTGATCACCAGGCCCAGGCCCGAACCGCCATGCTCGCGCACCACGCTGGAGGCCAGTTGATCGAACGGGGTGAACAGCCGCGACAGCTGCTCTTCGGTCAGGCCCGGCCCGGTGTCGGCGACCACCGCCTCCAGGACCAGGTGGTCACCCTCCTCGCGGGCGCTCAGCCGCACCGTGACCGCGCCGTGCGCCGTGAACTTGATGGCGTTGGACAGCAGATTGTTGAGCACCTGCCGCAGACGCATGGAGTCGCCCGCCACCCATCTTGGCAGGTGCGCCGCGCCCTCGACCCGCAGACGCAGGCCCTTCTTCTGGGCGTCGGGGCGCCACAGCCGCAGGGTGTCGGCCATCGCCTGGCGCAGGTCGAACGGCGCCTGCTCGACCGCCATCCGCCCGGCGTCCAGCCGCGAGAGGTCCAGCAGGTCGTTGAGCAGGGTGCGCATCATGGCCCCGGCGTCGCCGATCAGCTGGGCGTGAGTCTTGGAGACCGCGTCGGGCAGGTCGCTGTGCAACCGGGCGGCGCCGGCCAGGATGGCGCTGATCGGGGTGCGCAGTTCATGGCTGATCATCGCCACGAAGGCCGACTTGGCGGCGACGGCCTCCTCGGCCTCGTGGCGCCGGCGCTCGGCCTCCTCCTTGGCCGCGGCCTCGGCGCGCAGGGCGCGCTCCAAGGTGCGGGCGGCGACAAATACCGAGACGATCAGCAGCAGCACGCCCAGCCACAGGGCGTCGGCCAGGCGGGCCCCCGGATTGTTGGCCCGGGCGATGAACGGCGCGATCATCAGATAGATCACGTGCGGCGCGGCGGCCGAGATCGTCGCCGACCTCAGGCTGGAATTGACGACAATGACATTGAGCAGGGCGCCGGCCAGCAGCAGGCCGCCCAGGGTGGGGGCGAAGCGCTCGTGCGAGGCGAACAGCGGCAGAGCCAGGAATCCGAAGATCGCCGAGGTGACCACGGGCATCACCGCCACGGCGCCGCGTAGGATCAGGCCGCGACGCGAGCCAGGCCTGAGCAGCGCCCGGATCAGCAGCAGTTCCACCACCAGCGCCGCCGCATAGGCTCCGGCCCAGATCCAGGTCCCGCGCATGGCGATGAAGACATGCAGCATCAGGGCGATCGCCACGGCGGCGAGCACGCGCAGATAGAGGTTGCCGCGACGCGAGATCGCGGCCCTCACCTCTCCCGACTGATGTGCGCTGTCGTTCACGCCGCCCCCGGTGACGCATGGCCCTCGCCACGCGCTGCAACAGCCCATAGCATGAAACGCTTTGGCTAAGGGGGCGTGAAAGAACCCGATTCGTTCGCGTCTTATCCCCAGCTGAACGGCCAGGACTTGCCCCGAATACAGCCGCCGGCGGGTATTTCGAGCCGTTCGCCATGGCGAGGATGAGATTTGTGATCACGGTTTGCCCGGCCGTATCAGCGATCAGCCTTTCGGAGGCTGTCCCAGCACGCGCTCCAGCGACAACGGGTCGCATCCCGCGATGTCGATCAGCTTGAGCCTGGCCCCCGCGCCCGAGGCGATGGTTAGGGATGACCTGGACACGCCCAGGGCCTTGGCCAGAAAGGCGATCAGAGCGGCGTTGGCCGCGCCCTCGACCGGCGGGGCGGCGACCCGCACCTTCAGATAGGGCCGCCCCGCGCCGTCGATCGCCCAGCCGTCGATCGCCTCGCGCCCGCCGCGCGGGGTGAGACGCACCGCCAGACGAACGCTCGATGACATCAGAAGGCTAGTAGTAGCCGCCACCGGCGACGAGACCGATCAGGGCGTTGCGCAGGGCCGGCAACAGGATAGCCCGGACGCCGGTAATGATCAGCAGCACGACAATCGGACTGATGTCGACGCCGCCGAGCGGCGGAATGATCCGCTGGAAAGGTCGCAGGATGGGCCCCGTCACCCGGTCGAGAACGGTGCTGATCTGGTAAACCACCTGATTGCGCAGATTGATGATGTCGAACGCCACCAGCCAGCTCAGCACGGCCGAGATGATGATCGCCCACCACAGCAGGCTGAGCAGCCCGCCCAGGATGAAGAAGATGAAGGTGATGATGGCGATCATGGGCTTCCCGTCCGCGTGCACCGCTTCTTGCCGCGCCTCGCCGCCCCTGGCAAGCAAAGGCCGCCCAAACCAACAACCGGGCGCTTGACGAGGCCGCCGCCCCAACGTATCTCCGCGCTTCCTTGGGGCCGTAGCTCAGATGGTAGAGCGCCTCGTTCGCAATGAGGAGGTCAGGGGTTCGATTCCCCTCGGCTCCACCAAGGCTCCACCAACCGCTTGAGCGGTTTGGGTTTTCATCCTGGAAAACGGCTTTCCTCAACGAGCGTCAAGTCGGGCCAGCGGGCTTGCAGAAACCGAGCCCGCTCACGCGTGAGCGGCAGGTCGGCCATCGCCTGGGGCCAAGTATCGAGCGCTTGGACGACGAGGTCCCGAACTTCTCGGGCGATCCAATCTGGATCGAGACCCAGATGCTCGGCCACGCGGCGAAAGTGATGCAAGCGAACCGAACCAAATCGGCGGATCTTGGCGAACGGTAGGCCCAACGTGTCGTCCAGTGGCGTGAACAACACGGTGGGGACAATGTCGTAGGCCGGCGAGAGGCGGACCTCTCCGGGCGCGGGGAAAATGAACGACCAGTTCTTCAGGTGGTTGTCGCCATTGCCCAGCAGGATGTCGGCCACCAGTCGCCGAAAACCCTCGAGCAAGTCATCGCGCCAATCGGTGCTGAAGCGAGCGATCATGTTGAGGACCGTTTCGGTGTTGGCCGTGTATTTGCGCTCGCCCACGGCGCCGAGGATCTGGCCGGCGTCCTCGATGTGGACGCGGCCATCCCCGTTGATCCGATCGAAACGCTCGACGGCTAGGGCGTGCTCGCCCATCAGCATTTCGGGCGGGACGGCGGAAATGGCGTCATTCGAGACGAGGCGGCAGTTGGCGGTACGCACGCCCAGGCTTCTGGCTAGGCTCATGGCCGTGAATTCGGCCTCGGGCAGGCCTGGATGGGCGGCCGAGGCCAGCTTGAGGATGTAGCGGCCTTCGCCAGAGCGGGCTGGGGCGGTGAAGCGTTGCCCAACCTCGATGGCCACGAACTTCAGTTGTACGCCGGCCAAGGAAAATTTTACCTGACCATCGGGCACTGGCGCGCGAAAGCCCGCGACCTGGTCCCAGCGCAGCGGGCCAGCCGAGGCTGGGGCCTCTGCGTTGTCGGGCGTCACCAGGATCGCGCCCGGCAAGTCAGCGCCCAGCCGAGTGATCAGGTCGAAGGGGTCGTGATCGCCCGGTCCCATTTCGTTGATCACTAGGTCGCGAAGCGCGCCCTCCGGCAACAGGCCGGCAAACCACGGTGGCAGGCCGCCATGGAGGCCGATCTTGTCGCCGCGATAGTCCAGTCGTCGGCGCGTCTCGGCGGGGTAATTGGGCGTGAGCCAGGTCAGGCTGAGGATCGGCCGCGCCTCGTCTCGCAGCCAGGCCTCCTCAGGCAAAAAGGCCGTCGCGCCGATTGCGTCACGGGTCAGCGCCCCCACGCGCAACGGGGCGCCGTGCTGATTGAGCAGATAGACGCCCAGGACCGCGGCCTGCTTAGCCACCGGAGCTCTCCTCGTCCTCATCACCCAGATCGACGAACACCTCGTCAAAGGTCGAGCGAGGCGCGATGTGGCCTTGATCCGCCCAGGACCCGTGAACATGGGGGCCCTTGCCCGCCTGCGCGCTCGCTTGGGCCCGCGGGACCAGGACGGGAACCAGGTCGAGAGCGTCGCAGATCTCGGCCAGCAAGGTCAGGCGATCCTTGCCCAGGCGCCCGCGCACCAGGTCGGTCTCGAGTTCCGAGACACGGCCCTGTTCGCGTCCCAGCCGCTTGGCCAGTTGGTCCTGGGTCATGCCCCTGGAGCGGCGAGCCGCCTTTAGAGCGCCGCCCAATTGCTGGAAGATGTCATTTCTCATTCGCTATTCCGGATATATGAGTAAGAAAATCCGGAATAACGGATATACCGTTAATGAGAGTAATGTCTATAAAATCCGCAATATCGGATATTTTCTCAAATTATACGGCATTACGGATAAATGCATAATCCCCCTCGCCAGGGCCACCGTGCGCTAACCTCAACCGCTTGGTCGAAGTCCACGTCCATTTCGAACAACGAAACCACGAGTCGTCCCGCGCTGACCGTGACCCCCATCGGAAGCGATCGAGGAGTCGCGGCGCTCCTTCGCGAGACGCACGCCTGCGTTTTGCGCGAAGCTGCATCGATCCCACTGTGGGTACGCACGAAGCTGGACAAGGCGAGGGCGGCGCCCGACGGTCTCGGTTCTGCTTTGGGGATGCCACGCCTTGCGTATCGTAACACTGCTGCTGGTCTCGACGGTTTGTCTGGCCCTGGATGCTCCGGCCAAGGCCGCTACTCCGGCTCCCGATCTCGGCCGCCAGCGCACGACGGCCGCGCGCGTCCAGATCATCCGCGATGACTGGGGCATCGCCCATGTGCACGGCAAGAGCGACGCCGATGCGGTGTTCGGGATGGTCTATGCTCAGGCCGAGGACGACTTCAATCGAGTGGAGTCCAACTACCTGACGGCGCTGGGCCGCACGGCCGAGGCCCCCGAAGCGATGGGGGGCGGCGAGAAAGCGGTCTGGCAGGACCTGCGGATGAAGCTGTTCGTCGATCCGGCCGACCTGCAAGCCCGCTACGCCAAGAGCCCGCCCTGGCTGAAGGCCCTGATGGACGCCTGGGCCGACGGGTTGAACTTCTATCTGGCCACCCATCCGGCGACCCAGCCGAAGGTCATCACCCATTTCGAGCCGTGGATGGCGCTGAGCTTCACCGAGGGCAGCATCGGCGGCGACGTCGAGCGGATCTCGCTGGGCGAGTTGGAAGCCTTCTACGGCAAGCCGCGGCTCCAGGCCTCGAGCGAGGTCAAGGCGCGGGAATTCGCCCAGGCCGTGGCGTTCCGCGAACCGACCGGCTCCAACGGCTTCGCCATCGCCCCGTCCAACACGAAGGACGGCCACGCCCTGCTGCTGATCAACCCGCACACCTCGTTCTTCTTCCGCTCCGAGCTGCAGATGACCAGCGACGCGGGGCTGAACGCCTATGGGGCGGCGACCTGGGGGCAGTTCTTCGTATATCAGGGCTTCAATGCCCATGCCGGCTGGATGCACACCTCCAGCACGGTCGACGTGGTCGACGAGTTCTCCGAGACGATTCAGAGCAAGGACGGCAAGCTGTTCTACCGGTACGGCGCCGAGGAGCGGCCGGTGACGACCAGGACGGTCGAGGTCGCCTATCGGACGGCCGATGGTTCACTGACCCACAAGACCTTCACCACCTACGCCACCCATCACGGCCCGATCGTCCGGGCGGCGGACGGCAAGTGGGTCGCCTTCACCATGATGTACCGGCCAGTCGAGGCGCTGGAGCAGTCGTTCCTGCGCACCAAGGCGACCGACTATGCCAGCTTCCTGAAGGTGGCCGAGCTGAAGGCCAATTCTTCCAACAACACCCTGTTCGCCGACGACAAGGGCGAGGTGGCCTATCTGCACCCGCAGTTCATTCCCAAGCGCGACGACCGCTTCGACTATACCAAGCCCGTCGACGGTTCGGATCCGGCCACCGACTGGAAGGGACTGCACGCGCTCTCCGAGGCGCCGCACTTGAAGAACCCGCCCAACGGCTGGCTGATGAACACCAACAACTGGCCCTATTCGGCGGCCGGCCCCTACAGCCCCAAGCAAGCCGACTATCCGCGCTACATGGACACCGTCGGCGAGACGCCGCGCGGGATCCACGCCACGCGGGTGCTGAGCGGGCGCAAGGACTTCACCCCGCCGACCCTGATCGCGGCGGCCTATGACCCCTACCTGACCGCCTTCGCCGATCTGATCCCGACGCTGTCGAAAGCCTATGACGAGACGCCCGACGGCGACCCAGTTAAGACGCGGCTGGCCGAGCAGATGGCGGCGCTGAAGGGCTGGGACCTGAGGTGGTCGGAGAGCTCGACACAGACCTCGCTGGCGGTATTCTGGGGCGAGGCCCTGTGGGCCAAGTCCTCCGCCGAAGCCAGGAAACAGGGCGTGTCGGTCTACAAGTACATGGCGGAGATCACGACCCCGGCCCAGAAGCTGGCGGCCCTGGCCGAGGCTTCGGATCGCCTGACCGCCGATTTCGGTGACTGGCGCGCACCCTGGGGCCAGATCAACCGCTTCCAGCGCAATGACGGCGCCATCGTCCAGACCTTCGATGACGGCAAGCCCAGCATCCCCGTGCCCTTCGCCTCGGGCCAATGGGGCTCGCTGGCCTCGTTCGGGGCCAAGCGCTATCCGGGCACGAAGAAGTATTACGGGACCAGCGGCAACAGCTTCGTCGCCGTGGTCGAGTTCGGGCCGCGCGTGAAAGCCCTGGCCGTCTCGGCCGGGGGCGAGAGCGGCGATCCGACCTCCCCGCACTTCGCCGACCAGGCGGAGCGCTACGCCAAGGGCGACCTGCGGACGGTGTACTTCTATCCGGACGAGCTGAAGGGACACGTGGGGCGGTCCTATCGGCCGGGCGAGGCGCGGTAGGGCGGATGTCAGTGTAGGTCACCGCAGCATGTGCGGTGAATACCTGGTTGGCTTCCCAGCGATAACCTATAGATTATTATATCAAGCACTTTTAATAACTTATAAGTTATAACATCTTTTACCTTTGATAACCTTGGAGGTTTGGTAAGCGTCGAGACCGGCGCATTCCAACCGTCAGTCGCGCTTTGGCGGTATCATCTCCTAGAAGCGCATAGTTCGATAAATTGCTAGTGGACGCACTTTAGGTTATCTTTCTCAGGGATTATCAAACTTGATAGTTTGAACTTCTCCGGAATGGATAACCATGAGTGATCAATCTGGTGGGAAACTGAACCAGCTTGGCCGCCTCGTACCCGAAGGTCTGGTGGTCGACAGCGGCTGGCTGTCCAGCAACGGCTACTACAATTCGCTGCGCTCGAAGTACGTGAACTCCGGATGGCTGGCCCACCTGGCCCACGGCGTCTATGGCCGCCATCGCAATACGCTCGACTGGATTCAGGTCGTCGTCTCCCTCCAGACGATCCTCGAATACCCCCTGGTCGTCGGCGGACGCAGCGCCCTCGAACTCCAGGGCTTCGGCCACTACGCCGCCGACCTGAAGGTCGTCCATCTCTACACCCAGCGACCGCCGCCGCCCTGGCTCGACGACCTGCCGCTGAAGGTCAAGTTCCAGGTCCACAACGGCGCGCGGCTGTTTCTCGCCCCGATCGAGCGCCGCCATGAGGCTCTGGATTGGGAGACGGTCGCCCAGGAGGGGGCCCTGGTCGAGCCCGCTCTCGACAGCATCGGTAATCTGAAGGTCGGCCACCAGCCCTGGCCGGTCGGCGTCTCGATTCCCGAACGCGCGATCCTGGAAGCGCTCGACGAGCTGCCCCGCAACGACAGCTTCCACCAGCTCGACATGTTGATGGAGGGCCTGACCTCGTTGAGGCCCAAGAAGCTGCAAGCGCTCCTCGAGGCGTGTCGCAGCATCAAGGTCAAGCGCCTGTTCTTCCTGCTGGCCGAGCGCCACGACCATGCCTGGCTGGCGCGCCTCGACCGCGACGCCATAAGCCTTGGCAAGGGCAAGCGCAGCCTGGTCCCTGGCGGCAAGCTCCATCCCAAGTATCAGATCACCATCCCGGAAGACTTCTAATGGCCTTCGCGCAAGCCTACGAACGCCAGGTCGCGCTGCTCATGCGCGTTATGCCGGTGGTGATGGAGGAGCCGGACTTCGCCTTGAAAGGCGGCACGGCCATCAACCTCTTCATTCGGGATCTGCCGCGCTTGTCGGTCGATATCGACCTGACCTACCTACCCGTCCGCGACCGGGTCGCCTCCTTGATCGGGATAGATGCGGCCATGCTGGCCATCGCCGCGCGGATAGAAGCCCGCGTCCCCAATGTCCGGGTCCATGCCAGTCGTCTGCAGCCGGACAACGTCGTCACCAAGCTGGTCGTCCGCGTCGACGGGGTCCAGATCAAGATCGAGGTGACGCCGGTGCTGCGCGGTTGCGTCTTCGATCCCGAACCGCGCGACGTATCGCCCGCCGTCGAGGAGCGGTTCGGTTTCGCCACGGCGCGCTTGGTGTCGTTCGCCGACCTCTATGCCGGCAAGATCGTCGCCGCCCTCGACCGTCAACACCCGCGCGACCTGTTCGACGTCCGCGATCTTCTCGCCGCGGAGGGGGTCGACGAGCGGCTGCGCGCGGCCTTCGTCGTCTACATGATCAGCCACCCTCGCCCCTTCGGCGAAGTGCTGGCCCCAACGCGCAAGGATATCGCCGAGGAGTATCGCCTCGGCTTCGAGGGCATGACTGACGTGCCCGTGCCGATCGAGGCCTTGCTCGACACGCGGGAGGCCATCATCACCACCATGGTCGGGGGCATGCCCGAGAACCATCGGCGCTTTCTGCTGGGCTTCAAGCGCGGCGAGCCCGACTGGGACCTGCTCGGACTGCCGCACGTCGCCGAGCTGCCTGCCGTCCGCTGGAAGCTACAGAACCTTCGCTCGATTTCCGATGACCGTCGGGTCGGCCTCCTGACCAATCTCGAACGGGCGATCGAGAGCGGCGGCCAGGCCGCGTCGCCCCGCTAGTCCGTCACCAGGCTTGGTATCGCCTGCTGCCTTGCGCGTAGCCGGCGCCGCAGCCACAGGCGCCATGCTCGCAGTTCTAGGCACCGGCGGCGCGGCGAGGGATCACCCTCTTGGACATTCATACCGCGCGCAGCGCTCGTGCCCGCCTAGCGGGAAAAAGACATCGCCCTCAAGCGATAGCATGTCGAGACCAACGCGCAGCGGCTCCTCGTCGAACCTGGAGCTCGTGTCGAAGGCGGCGATCCGTTCGCCCTCATAGGCGAGCAGCACTCTCGGGCGGCGTCCTTTAGGCGCCGTCTCTGCTTCGCCTCGCATTCGATCCAGTGCCGCATCCGCCCCGCCCCGCTCGGTCACTTCGAAGCGCAGCATTCGGGTCCAGGTGAACCCACCGTCTTTCGCGGCGTCGCGGAGTTTCGTTATGGTAGAGCGCGGGGCTCCTACGGCCTCCATCAGCGCCAAGCCAAACTCACCGCCTGCGGGTGGATTCGCGGCGAGATCGTCGAGATTTGAGTAAATTTCCCCTGGGGTCAGCATGGCGTCGGATCTTGTACCAAGGCAGAATCTTCCCGCGCATTGATAGCCGTTTGCTCAACAATCTTCGTCTGCTTCTTGCACGTCTCATCACGCAAAGCTGCTCGTCGGCTGCCTGGCTTAGTCATGAGCCGCAATTCAGGCTGGACCGAGAGGTAGTGCCCGAATCTGGCGCACAGCCGGCCCCTTTGGGCGGCCCAGCCGATTTCGCGCGGAAACCGCACCCCAGGTCAGATTTCAAAGTGGGGCCCAAAATGAGGCCTGCGGGATGTGCCGCAATATTTACCAACCAAATCAACATGATGGTTGGAGTGGTGGCGGTGAGAGAGACCGCCGGTTCCGGGAAGCACCACCTCTGGACGAACCTCAACAAAAAAGCCCCGCCGTCGCCGGCGGGGCTTTCTCGTATCGTGAGGCTGTAAGCCCTAACCCTGGGTGCGCTTGTCGCGCTTGGCCAGCACGCGCAGGCGCAGGGCGTTGAGCTTGATGAAGCCGCCGGCGTCGCGGTGATCATAGGCGACCTTGCCCTCCTCGAAGGTGACCAGATCCTGGTCGTAGAGGCTGTAGGGGCTGGTGCGGCCGATGACCGAGACATTGCCCTTGTAGAGCTTCACGCGGACCTGGCCGGTGACGTTCTTCTGGCTGTAGTCGATGGCCGCCTGCAGCATCTCGCGCTCGGGGGCGAACCAGAAGCCGTTGTAGACGAGCGATGCGTATTTCGGCATCAGCTCGTCCTTCAGGTGCATGGCGCCGCGATCAAGCGTGATCGACTCGATTCCGCGGTGGGCGGCCAGCAGGATGGTGCCGCCCGGGGTCTCGTAGACGCCGCGCGACTTCATGCCGACGAAGCGGTTCTCGACCAGGTCCAGGCGACCCACGCCGTTGTCATGGCCCAGTTCGTTGAGCTTGGTCAGCAGGGCGGCCGGCGACAGCTTGACGCCGTCGATGGCGACAGGGTCGCCCTGCTCGAAATCGATCGTGAAGACGTGCGGCTTATCCGGCGCGTCCTCGGGGGCGATCGTCCGCATGTGCACGAATTCGGGGGCTTCGACGGCGGGGTCCTCCAGGACCTTCCCTTCCGAGCTCGAGTGCAGCAGGTTGGCGTCGACGCTGAACGGAGCCTCGCCGCGCTTGTCCTTGGTGATCTGGATCTGGTGCTGCTCGGCGAACTCCAGCAGGGCCTCGCGGGACTTGAAGTCCCATTCGCGCCAGGGGGCGATCACGGTGATGTCGGGCTCGAGGCCGTAATAGCCGAGCTCGAAACGGACCTGGTCGTTACCCTTGCCGGTCGCGCCGTGGCTGACGGCGTCGGCGCCCATCTTGCGAGCGATCTCGATCTGCTTCTTGGCGATCAGTGGGCGGGCGATCGAGGTGCCCAGCAGGTACTGGCCTTCATAGACGGTGTTGGCCCGGAACATCGGGAACACGAAGTCGCGGACGAACTCCTCGCGCACGTCCTCGATGAAGATGTTCTCGGGCTTGACGCCGGCCGCCAGGGCCTTGGCGCGGGCCGGTTCGATTTCCTCGCCCTGGCCCAGATCGGCGGTGAAGGTGATGACCTCCGCGCCGTATTCGGTCTGCAGCCATTTCAGGATGATCGAGGTGTCGAGACCGCCCGAATAGGCGAGCACGACCTTCTTCACGGACTTGTCGGCCATGAGGGGTCCTTCCGAGGAAACACAAAGTCGCGGCGTGTTTCTCCGTCGAAGAAACACAAGGTCGCGGGGCGTTTAGCGCGGTTTCGCGGCTATTGAAACGCTAGTGCGCGAAGAACTGATGTCAGAGCTTGATCTGGCCTTCCTCGGCAAGTTGGTTGAGGGCCCGCCGCACCTGGGTCAGGTGCACGACGGCGAAGATCGCCGCCAGGATGGCGCGCACGCACAGCAGGATGATCGCCCATTCGGTCTCTTGCGGCCGCTGGCCTTCCAGCAGTAGCCACAGGCTGAGGATGAAGGCGAAGGTCGGGACCGAGGCCAGAGCCACGGCGCGCGGGGCCCGCCACAGGGTCTGGCCCGACGGCGACCAGATCATCGGCACCAGCACGTCCTTGACCTTGCCCCAGGCCATGCGCGAGGCGCCCGCCATGATCGACAGGGCCAGCAGCCACAGCACGTCGCCGATGAGGCCGAAAATGTTCATCCAGACGCTCGCCCTAGACCGTGACCTGCGCGCCCAGCTCGACAACACGGCCGGGCGGGATCTTGAAGAAGTCGGTGGGGTTGGTGGCGTTCTTCATCAGGAAGATGAAGATCCGGTCCTGCCACAGCGGCATGCCGCTGTTGGCCGACGGCACGATCGAGCGGCGGCCCAGGAAGAAGCTGGTGGCCATGATGTCGAACTTCAGCCCCTGCTGCTTGCGCAGGATGGCCAGGGCCTTGGGCACGTTCGGGCTTTCCATGAAGCCGTAGAAGATCTCGACCTTCTTGAAGTCGGCGTTGATCGCCTGGGTTCGGACACGGTCCTCGTCGGCGACGCGCGGCGTCTCGGCGGTGCGGACGGTCAGCACCACGTTGCGCTCGTGCAGCACCTTGTTGTGCTTGAGGTTGTGCATCAGCGCGACCGGGGTCATGTCCGGGTCGGAGGTTAGGAAGATCGCCGTGCCGGGGCAGCGGTGCGGGGCCCGGGCCCGCAGGATCTCCATCAGGTCGATCAGCGGGACGGAGTCCCGACGGGTCTTGTCGGTCAGGATCTGGGCGCCGCGCGTCCAGGTCCACATCACCAGCACCAGCACCGCGCCGAACACCAGGGGCAGCCAGGCGCCGTCCGGAATCTTCAGCGCGTTGGAGGCGATGAACACCAGGTCGATCATCGCCAGCGGAACCAGCAGGGCGGCGGTCTGCCAGAGGCTCCACTTCCACACCAGGCGCAGCACCACATAGGCCAGCAGGGTGTCGACGAACATCGCGCCGGTCACGGCGATGCCGTAGGCGCTGGCCAGCTTGTGCGAGCTCTGGAACATGACCAGCAGCACCAGCACGCCGATCAGCAGGAAGGTGTTGACGGCCGGGACGTAGATCTGGCCGGCCTGGGTCTCGGACGTGCGCTTGATGTCCAGGCGCGGCAGCAGGCCCAGCTGCACGGCCTGCTGGGTCATCGAGAAGGCGCCGGTGATCACCGCCTGGCTGGCGATGACGGTGGCGAAGGTGGCCATGATCAGCACCGGCCAATAGGCGAAGGTCGGCACCATGTCCCAGAACGGGTTGTGCCGCGCGGCCGGGTGGTCCAGCACCAGCGAACCCTGGCCCAGATAGTTCAGGGCCAGACAAGGGAAGGCCAGGTACAGCCAAGCCGCTTGGATGGGCTTCTTCCCGAAGTGGCCCATGTCGGCGTAGAGCGCCTCGGCGCCCGTCACCGCCAGGAACACGCTGCCCAGGATCACGAAGCCCAGGAAGCCGTTCTCCAGCAGAAAGCGCAGTCCATACCAGGGATTGAAGGCCCGCATGATCGACAGGTCGCCGGCCAGGTGATAGGCGCCCAGCGCCCCCAGGATCAGGAACCACGCCGCCATGACCGGCCCGAACAGGGCGGCCATCCGGTGGGTGCCCTTGGCCTGGACCAGGAACAGGGCGACCAGGATCGCGGCCGAGATCGGCAGGATATAGGGTGTCAGGGCGTGGCCGACATGCGGCGCGTCCTTCATGCCCTCGACCGCCGACAGCACCGAAATCGCTGGGGTGATGATGCCGTCGCCATAGAACAGCGCCGCGCCGATCACACCCAAGAAGAATACCGCCATCGACCGCTTGCCGCCGGCCTTGCCCAGCGCCTTCTGGGCCAGGGCCATTAGGGCCAGGGTGCCGCCCTCGCCCTTATTGTCGGCTCGCATGAAGAAGGTCACGTACTTGATCGTCACGAACAGGGTCAGCGTCCACAGGACCAACGACACCACGCCCAGGACGGCGTGTTCGGTGGCCGTGGTGCTGCGCGAATGGGCCAGGGCCTCGCGCATCGCATAGAGCGGACTCGTCCCGATATCGCCGAACACGACGCCGACGGCGCCGAGCGCGAGCGCGAGGAAGCCATGCCCTTTCGGGTCGTGGCCGGCTTGCGGAGGGACATCACACGGGGCGGCGCCGGTAGGGGCGGTGGCGCCAGAGGCTTCGGAAGCCATTCAATCCCTCCGGGGTCGCCCTCGCAAAACGCGGTGCGGAGCCCCATATCGATCAAGCGGGGCGCGATACACCCAATCCCGCTCCGGTTCAATCGCGACCTGAACCGGCATAACGACGATAGTTTTTGGCTCCGGCGGTTTTGGGCCGCCGATAGTTTTTGATTGAACGCACCAGCGACGCCCTTAGGGTCCTGCCACAGAAAAATGTCAGACAGTCAGAAATTCCCCGTCGCGGCTCACGCCCTCGCTTATCTGGCGCACAAAAACGCCTTTTCGGCCGATCGCGCCGTGGCTAGCGCAGAGCTCGCGGCCTCGGTGCCGACCAATCCGGTCGTGGTGCGTCGCGTGACCGCCATGTTGGGCAAGGCGGGTCTGATCGGCGCGCGGGCCGGCGCCAACGGCGGCGCCTGGCTGCTGAAACCTCCAGAAGAGATCACCCTGGACCTCGTGCTGCGGGCCGTGAACGGCTGCGCCCACCTCGGCGTGGCCCCCAAGGGCGTCAAGGGCTGCCCGGTCGGCGAGCGGATTCCCGACGCCGTGCGCGGAGCGATGATCGCCGCCGACACCGCCGTGGCCGACCGGCTCTCGTTGATTTCGGTGGCCGACCTCCTGAACGGGGCGGCGTCCTCGGTCGCGGCCTGACCGGTCGCGCGATCAAGGAGCGGGGGCGATGGTTCAGAGCATGATCGAGCAGCTGCGAGCCGCCGCGCGCGACGAACAGCTGATCCGTCTCTACCGCCCGTTCGAGGAGACCTATGTCCGCGGCTACATCCTCGACGTCGGCGACGAGTTCTTCCTGCTGGGCCTGGTCAGCGACCGGCTGTGGCTCGACGGTTTCGAATGTTTCCGCGTCGACGACGTGGATGAACTGGTCGCCGATCCCTATGCCGACTTCACGCAAGCCGCCCTGGCGGCGCGCGGCGAGGCCCGGCCGACGCTGACCCTGGGACTGGCCGATATCGCCGCCCTGCTGAACTCCGCCGCCGAGGTCTTTCCCCTGGTGACGATCCACAAGGAGCGCGACCTGCCCGACGCCTGCTATATCGGCAAGCTGATCAGCATCGAGGGCGGGATCGCCTGGATGCTGGAGATCGGTCCCGACGCCCAGTGGGACGACGACCCCTCGGCCCACAAGCTGGCCGAGATCACCCGGGTCAATTTCGGCGGCGACTACGAGGACGCCCTGGCCCTGATCGGCGGCGCCCCGCCCGTCGAGACGCCCCGCTCGCGCGTTCCGCTGCGTCTGGTCTCCAGCCAGGATTGAGCCGCCCCAAGGCGTTGACGACCCAGCCCAACCCGGCTTGATGGTCTGGGCGAGCGCGCGGGGACACTCTCCATGAAACGATCGGGACTTTTGGCGGCCCTGGCGCTGCTGGCCTGCATGGCCGCGCCGGTTGACGCGTTCGCCGCGCCTTGCGCCGCCAAACCTTCGGACACCGGGCGGATCACGCGGGCCATTCAGTCGCTCTATGCCGCGATGGCCAGGGACGAACCTCTGGACGGGATTGTCAGCCCCGCCTTCTACGCCTTCGAGGGCGACAAGCGCCTCACGGGTCCGGAGCTGTCGGGCCTGATCCGCCAGGTCCACGCCGACGGAAAGGTGCTGGTCTGGAACCTGGGGCCGCTGGATATCCACGCCGGCTGCGACGTCGCCTGGGTCGCCTGGGAGAACCACGGCGCGGCCGGCGACGCCTCGGGGACCCTGCCCGTGACCTGGTACGAGTCCGCGGGCCTGCATCGCGACGGATCGCGCTGGGTGATCGACTTCCTGCACGCCCATCGGGCCAAGGCGGCGAAATAGATGTTCGCCGGCGCGCCAAGCCGGCGAGACGCACCGATATCCTTATGTCCCGGGCCGAGCAAAATGTAGGTATGTAGGTCCATAAAGTTTAGTGACAACGCTATCTGATAGGCGTTGCCAACCGGCTTTTTACGCGCTTAGCGTCGCATTCAGGGAAGAAACGCGACCGCCCGAGGCGGCGCTTGAACGGGGGAAGCCATGACGCCGGCGCAGTTGAGCGTAGCCTTTTTCTTGCAGATGTTCGTCATCGTCGCCGCCTGCCGGGCGAGCGGCTGGGTGCTGAAGCGGTTCTTCGACCAGCCGCAGGTGGTGGGCGAGATGATCGCCGGCATCATCCTGGGCCCGTCCTTGTTCGGCCTGCTGGCGCCCGAGATCCAGCAGTACATCTTCCCCAAGGAGACCAAGTCGGTGCTGTTCGTCGGCGCCCAGCTGGGCGTGGGCCTCTACATGTTCCTGGTCGGCATCGGCTTCCGCGCCGACCACTTCAAGAGCAACGCCAAGAGCGCCCTGGCCGTGTCGCTGTCGGGCATGGCCGCGCCGTTCCTGGTGGCCATCAGCCTGACGCCCTGGCTGATGAGCCTGAACCTGTTCGGCAAGGGCGTTCAGTCCTTCCAGGCCATGCTGTTCATGGGCGCGGCGATCTCGATCACCGCCTTCCCGGTCCTGGCCCGGATCATCCAGGAGCGTGGCCTGACCAAGACCCCGCTGGGCTCGCTGGCCCTGTCGTCGGGCGCGATCGACGACGCCGGCGCCTGGACGGTGCTGGCCGTGGTGCTGGCCAGCTTCGGCGGCGGCCCGATCGTGGCGGTCAAGGCCGCGGTCGGCGGCGGACTGTTCGCCGTGTTCATGCTGACCATGGGTCCCAAGCTTCTCGCCCCGCTGGGTCGCTGGGCCGAGCGCGAGGGCAAGATCACCCCCACCCTGCTGGGCGTGGTGATCATGCTGTTCATGCTCTGCGCCTGGGCCATGGACGCGGCCGGCCTGCACTCGGTGTTCGGCGGTTTCCTGCTGGGCGTGGCCATGCCGCGCGGCGTCCTGACCCGCGAGCTGAAGAAGCAGCTGGAACCGTTCACTCTGGCCCTGCTGGTGCCGATGTTCTTCACCTTCTCGGGCCTCAACACCCAGATGAACCTGGTCAACAGCTGGGGACTGGCCGCCGTCGCCCTGGTCATCCTGGCCGGCTCGATCCTGGCCAAGGGCGGGGCTTGCTGGGCCGCCGCCCGCCTAACCGGTCAGGACAACGCCACCGCCATGGGCATCGGCGCGCTGATGAACGCCCGGGGGCTGATGGAGCTGATCATCATCAATATCGGCCTGCAGAAGGGCATCATCGGCCCGGCCCTGTTCTCGATGCTGGTGGTCATGGCCCTGGTCACCACCCTGATGACCTCGCCGCTGTTCGAGCTGGTCTATGGCAAGAAGGCGCGGGCCCGGGGCGAGCTGGGCGCGCTCAACGACGACGAGGACGACGAGGTCGTCGCGGCGCCGATTCCGGCGGGCTAGCTAAGCCCCATCCGGTCAAGGAAACCCGCCTGGCTCACGCTCGGCGGGTTTTCTTGCCGCCTACTCCGCCGCCGCCAGGACCATTCGCCGTTCGCGGCGGACGTCTAGCGCGGCCACGATCCAGATCGCGAAGCCGCCCAGGGCCAGGGCCGCGCCCACATAGCCGGTCGAGGCCCAGCCGTAACCGGCGGCGATGGCCAGGCCGCCCAGCCACGGGCCCAGGGCGTTGGCGAAGTTGAAGGCCGAGTGGTTCATGGCCGCCGCCAGGGTCTGGGCGTCGCCGGCCACGTCCATCAGCCGGGTCTGCAGCACCGCGCCCAGCCCGCCGCCGCAGCCGATCAGGAACACCACCGGCATCAGGGTCCACAGGCTGCCCGTGGCGACCGGATAGAGGGCCAGGGCGGCGGCGCTCCACAGCAGCACCCCGCCGATGGCCGGGATCTGGGCGCGGTCGGCGGCCCAGGCGCAGACCAGGGTGCCGACCGTCATCCCCGCCCCGAACACCGCCAGCACCACCGGCAGGGCGGCGGGCGAGGCGTGGGTGACCTCGGCCATGGTCGAGGCCAGGTAGGTGTAGACGCAGAACATGCCGCCAAAGCCGATGGCCCCGATACCTAGGGTCAGCCAGACGCGGCCGCGCTTCAGGGCGCCCAGCTCGCGCAGCGGGCTGGCGCCGACATCGGCCGGGGCGCGCGGGGCGAAGACATAGACCGCCACGGCCGTCATCGCCGCCAGCACGGCGACGATCACGAAGCCCCAGCGCCAGCCCATCCATTGGCCCACCACATTGGCCATCGGCACGCCGACGATGGTCGCCACGGTCAGGCCGATCATCACCATGGCCACCGACTGGGCCCGGCGCTCGGGCGGGGCGACACTGGCCGCCACCAGGGCCGCGACGCCGAAATAGGCGCCGTGCGGCAGGCCGGCGAGAAACCGGAACACCAGCAGCCAGCCAAAGCTCGGCGACAGGGCGCTGAGCAGGTTGCCGATCGCGAACACCGCCATCAGCGCCACCAGGATGATCCGGCGCGGCAGGCGCGCGGCGCCCACGGCGATCACCGGCGCACCGACCACCACGCCCAGGGCATAGGCGCTGATCGCATGACCGGCGGTCGGGGCGTCGACGCCCAGGCTGGCGGCGAAATAGGGCAACAGGCTCATCGAGGCGAACTCGGCGGTGCCGATCGCGAAACCGCCCAGGGCCAGGGCCGCCAGCACCAGACCGGCCGCGTGGGTCTTGGTCGGGCCGGGGATTTCGCCAGAAGTCATGGTCACGGCCTTACGCGTACGCGGAGCAACGGCGGCCCCACGTCTCGGCGACGCGCCCGGCTTATGCTGCATTGCAGGATAGACGGGCTAGATAGGAAAAAGACAACGTTGTCACAAGAGGCCCCCCCATTGGACGGCGGATTTTCGCGTTCGCCCAAAAGCCGATCCACCCGCGCTGAATCGGCTTGCAGAATAACTGCACTCACTTCTGTTGCGGATACCCCTGGAAAGTCGCCGAGCCGACCATAAGTAATCGACACGGTTTCAGTTGCGAAACCACAACCAATTTCAGGGCTCACGACAATGACCAAGGTCGCCATCGTTTATCACTCGGGCTACGGCCACACCGCCGTCCTGGCCGAAAAGGTCGCGCAAGGCGTCCGCGACGCCGGCCAGACTCCGGTGCTGCTGCATATCGAAAACGCCGCCCAGGACTTCGCGCCGATCATCGACCAGATCTCCGACGCCGATGCCGTCGTGTTCGGCGCCCCCACCTACATGGGCGACGTCTCGGGCGTGTTCAAAGTGTTCGCCGACGCCTCGTCCAGCGCCTTCTTCACCGGCGCCTGGAAAGACAAGCTGGCCGCCGGCTTCACCAATTCGCACAGCTTTTCGGGCGACAAGGCCCACGCCCTGGCCAGCCTGACCATCCTGGCCGCTCAGCACGGCATGAACTGGGTGAATCTGGGCCTGGCCCCGCCGAACGTCACCGCCGCCGAACGCGGTCCCGACACGATCAACCGCGTCGGCTCGTTCATCGGCCTGGCCGCCCAGTCGGACAACGCCTCGCCCGAGATCACCCCGCCGGCCGGCGACCGCGAGACCGCCCGCCTGCTCGGCGTCCGCGTCGCCGAGGCCGCCGTCCGCTGGACGCGCGGCGCTCAGCCGGCGCTCAGCGAAGCGGCCTAACCACCGCCCGTTCCTCGCTATCCCCCAGCTCGAGGAACGGGCCCGCGGCGCTCCGGCGCCGCCGAGGGGGCGCTTGAGCCCGAGCGCCCCCTCTTTATGCCGACCAGCTATCGGGCTCCGAAAATCAGCGTTAGCCTCCCTGGTCCAACAGCGGTCGGGGAGGCCGATGTACATCGCCATCGTCGTGCTCACGATGCTCGTGCTGCCGGTCGGGTCGATCGCCATCGAGCACGGGCTTCATCCCCAGCTGGCCCTCCAGGACTTGGCAGGACGATGGTTCGTCTTCTGGGGCGTCGGGGTCCGGCTGGGCCTGGCCGGGTTTAGGCAATTCTTCCAGCCGATGTTCACGGCGCGGGAAATCTTTCACATGGAGGGCGATGAGGCCCTGCCGCTGGTGCGCGAGCTGGGCGTCGCCAACCTAGCCACCGGCGTGGTCGGCCTGGCCTCGATCTCGGCCCCGAGCTTTGTCCTGCCCGTGGCGATATCGTCGGGAATCTTCTACGCGGTCGCCGGGATCCGACACGTCCGGGAGCGATCGCGATCGCTGAACGAAACCGTCGCGATGATCAGCGACCTGTTCATCGCCGTGGTGCTGGCGGCCTTCGTCGTCCTGACCCTGTTGAGCTGACCGCGCGCCTTGAACCAAATCCCCGCCCGTGCTCGAATCCGGCCAAGTTTCACCGCTTCGCCTGGACTTGAGCCCACATGGCCCGCCGTCTCGCCCTGATCACCGGCGCCTCCGCCGGCATCGGGGCCGCCTTCGCCCGCATCTATGCCAGCCACGGCTATGACGTGGCCCTGACCGCGCGACGGCTGGACCGGCTGGAGTCGTTGGCCGCCGAGATCCGTCTGCGGTTCGGCGTCGAGGCCTATCCGATCGCCGCCGACCTGGCCGAAGCCGACGCGGTCGACAAGGTGCTGGCCGCTGTCGAGGCCGAGGGCCGGGTGGTCGACGCCCTGGTCAACAACGCCGGCTATGGCCTGCCCGGCGCCTATGCCGCCACCGCCTGGGCCGACCAGGCCACCTTCCTACAGGTGCTGCTGGTCTCGGTCTGCGGCCTGACCCACAAGGTGCTGCCGGGCATGGTCGAGCGGGGCTTCGGCCGCATCGTCAACGTCGCCTCCCTGGCGGGCCTGGCCCCCGGCGCGGCCGGCCACACCCTCTACGCGGCGACCAAGAGCTTTCTCGTGAAGTTCTCCCAGAGCCTGCACCTGGAGAACCAGGCGACCGGCGTCCACGTCTCGGCCCTGTGCCCCGGCTTCACCTATTCGGAATTCCACGACGTCAACGGCACCCGCGCCCAGGTCAGCCAGTCGCTGCCGCCGTGGCTGTGGCTGGGCGCCGATGAGGTGGCCGCCAACGGCTACGAGGCCGCCGAAGCCAATCGCGCGGTCTGCGTGCCGGGCGCGCCGAACAAGGCCATCGCGGTGTTCGCCAAGCTGATCCCAGACGACTGGGCGTTGGCCCTGATGGCCAGCCAGGGCGGACGGTTTCGGAAGGTTTAGAGGCGGCGCCTGAAGGCGGGGCACACACTCGTCCCCCAACCGTCTCAAGACTACACGCCAACGTCTTGCGGCGAGTGTGTGTCCCCAGTTTCGTTCGCTATCGATGCTCCGCGTACGGCGCCTTGGCGTCCGCTCGGATCAACCCCTTGGTCGCGTCGCCAACCCCGATCAGCACGAACTGCACCGCCAGGGCGCAGAGGATCAGGCCCAGCACGCGCACCACGATGCTCATGCCGATCCGGCCCAGCACGCGGCTGATGATCGGCGAGGCCCAGAAGGTGGCGACCAGCACCACCGCCACGGCCGCGATCACCCCGCAGCCGATGGCCATGCCCGCCAAGCCGAAGCTCTTGGCCTCGCTGGCATAGATGATCACCGTCGAGATCGCGCCCGGTCCGATCAGCAGCGGCATGGCGAACGGCACGATCAGCCGCTCGAACCGCTGCTTGGCGTAGACCCGCGCCGACTGGCCCTCGATGCCCTCGGCCGCGTCGGCGAACATGGTGGTGAAGTCGTCGCGCACCATGTCCAGGCCCAGGATGAACAGGATGATGCCGCCGGCGATGCGGAAGGCCGGCATCGAGATGCCGAAGAACTCCAGCAGCGACACGCCGGTGAAATAGAAGAAGATCAGGAAGGCGGCGACGAACAAGCCGATATAGACCGCCACCATCCGGCGGCCGGCGGCGGCCGCGCCCAGGGTGGCGGCGGCGAACAGCGGCACGTTGCCGATCGGGTCGATCAGGGCGAACAGCGCGACGAAAAAGTTGACGGCGAGCTCAGCCTGGCTCATTCGGGGTTCTTAGCCTTCAATTCGCGCGGATCCGCACCCTTCTTAGGGTGATGCGACCCCGCGCGCCACACTCGGAGCCTAACCATGTCCGCCGATCCGCGCCTGATCCTGCCGCTCGACCTGCCCAGCGTCATCGAAGCCCGCCAGATGGTCGAGACCCTGGACGACGCGGTGTCGTTCTACAAGATCGGCCTGGAGCTGCTGGCCACCGACGGCATGGGCCTGGCGCGCGAGCTCAAGGGCCAGGGCAAGCAAGTGTTCCTGGACTGGAAGCTGCACGACATCGGCGCGACCGTGGAGCGCTCGGCGCGGGTGCTGGCCGGGGCCGGCTGCGACCTGCTGACCGTCCATGCCGAGCCGCAGGTGATGCAGGCGGCCGTCAAGGCCAGCGCGGGCTCGGACCTGAAGATCCTGGCCGTCACCGTGCTGACCAGCCTGAACGACGCCGACCTGATCGAAATGGGTTACGCTTTCGGCGCCCGCGACCTGGTCGCCCGACGCATCCGCCAGGCCGTGGAGTGCGGCGTCGACGGCATCGTCTCATCCCCGCAGGAAGCCGCCTTGGCTCGCGAGATCGCCGGGCCTGACTTCCTGGTGGTGACGCCGGGCGTGCGCCCCTTCTGGTCGGCCAAGAACGACCAGGCCCGCGCCGCCACCCCGGCCGACGCCCTGAAGGCCGGCGCCAGCCACCTGGTCTGCGGCCGCCCGATCACGGCCGCGAACGACCCGCGCGAGGCGGCGCTGAAGGTGGTGGCGGAGATGGCGAGGGTTTAGGGCGCGCTCCCGTCCGCCCCAACAGCCGTCATCCTCGGACTTGTTCCGAGGACCCGTGCTTCAGCCGAGAAGAAGGTTGATCCGTGGATCGGTGAGATCGCAGCCGAGCATCAACCGACAGCGCGGCCGACAGAGGGGTCCTCGGAACAAGTCCGAGGATGACGGTTCTTGGAAACGCCAAACCCCGGTGGACTAGAAATCCACCGCCACGCCCTTGCGTTCCCAGTCGCCGAACCGCGTCGGTTCGGGGCCGTCACGGCCGCCTTCCTCGGTGGGCAGGGCGGCGGCGTGGGCCTCGGCGTGGCGCGCGGCCGCCTCTTCCAGGGCGCGGCGCGCGGCCGGGGTCAGGGGCTTGTCGGTGGCCGCGCCAGGCGGCAGATCGCTCTCGGACATGGCCGCCTCATACCACCGTTCACGCCAAAAAGCTTGCGCTCGACCTCGCCTCGGGGCACGGCGAGCGGGTGACTCAAGAACTCAATGACGGCCTCCCGGCACGGGAAGGCGCTCTCGCCCTGATCGACGCGGCCCTGTCGCGGCGCGGAGGCCTCGACGAGGCCGCCTCGGCCAACGCCTTCCGCTTTCTCGAACCGCGCGAGCGGGCCTTCGCGCGGGCCCTTGCCATGGCCACCCTGCGCCATCTGGGGCCCATCGATCGCGCCCTGGCCGGCAAGCTGGCCAAGGAGCCGCCGCCGCGCGTGCGCAATCTGCTGCGCCTGGGCGCCACCCAGGCCTTCTTCCTGGAGGTCCCGGCCTTCGCCGCCGTCGCCACCAGCGTCGAACTGGCCAACGCCAGCAAGACTAGCCGGCCGTTCAAGGGCCTGGTCAACGCCGTGCTGCGCGG
>FTJN01929907.1_pt1 | contig 34068 bp, 33 predicted proteins | sample 1658361 | NCBI WGS metagenome assembly FTJN01 (sample SAMEA3914819, study PRJEB12502) | metagenome | biome: forest; material: soil | place: Canada | collected 2010-06-26 | depth 0.3 m
GTGGTGATCTTCAGGGTGATGAAGTTGCGCCCCGGGCAGGTGACGATGACCTTGGCGTCGATGATCTTGAGCATGGAGAGTCTTCCGTAAATCCTGACTGGCGCGCTCGCCGGTTTCCGGCTGACCAGCGCTCCCGCGTTCCCCCTGGGATTCGCGAAAGGGTTCAAAAGTGGCCTGGCCAATTGCGTCGGTTATGGCGTTGCTGTCAAGCGATCGCGCCCAGCTGTGTGGCGTGGCCTGGCGCTTCTCAACCAGTTGGAATGCCGGAAACGTCAAATTTAACGGTCACATAGCTGGAAAATCCCAGAATCTCGGAAACCGGTGTCATCGATTTTTCCGGAGAGGTCAGGGGAATGCCTTGAAAGTGGCCTGGCCACTTGATAGTCTCTCGCCACATCGGCGCGACCATTCCAGGCCGCAAACAAGTCGAAACAACAAATAAGGGGGAAATCCATGAAACGGCTGCTCTGCTGCGCGTCCGCGCCCGTACTCCTGCTGGCCATGTCCGCGCCGGCCTTCGCCCAGTCCACCGACTCCGTCAGCCTAGACGAGGTGGTGGTCACCGCTCAGAAGCGTTCCGAAAACGTCCAGAACGTGCCCTTGGCGGTTTCGGTGGTCACGGCGCGGCAGCTGGAAAGCGCCGGCGTCAAGGAATTCACCGACGTCTCGCGCGTCGCCCCGTCCCTGACCATCCGCCAGGCCGACCAGCCGATCAACGCTTCGGTGGCGCTGCGCGGCATCGGCACCTTCGCCTACGGCATCGGCGTCGAGCCCAGCGTCGCGGTGCAGCTGGACGACGTGCCGGTGTCCTTCCAGGCCCGGGCCTTCTCCGACCTGACCGACGTCGAGCGCATCGAAGTGCTGCGCGGTCCGCAAAGCACGCTGTACGGCAAGAGCGCCTCGGCCGGCCTGATCAACATCTATACCCGCGACCCCAGCGCCAAGTTCAGCGTCCTGGCCAACGCCCTGGCCACCGATGACCACGAATATCGTGGCGCGATCAGCCTGTCGGGTCCGATCGGCGAAACCCTGGGCTATCGCCTCAGCGCCAGCCGCAGCGAGTATGCCGGCAATGTCCGAAACCTCTACGACGGCAAGAAGGTCAATGGCCGCGACGAGACCTCCATCCGCGGCAAACTGCTGTGGGAACCGGTCGACGCTCTGAAGGTCACCGTGGGCGCCAGCTATATCGACGGCGTCGCCACCTCGGACGCCACGATCCGCACCTACGCGCCGGGCGCGACCCTGCGCGGCACGGCCGGGCTGACGGCGGCGGTGACCATGCCTGGCGTCGTGCCGGGCGAGGAGAACTTGACTGTCAGCAACGACACGCCGCCCTATGCCAAAAGCGAAGGCTTTGGCCAGTCGCTGAAGGTCGAATACGAGCTGCCCAAGGACTTCACCCTGGTCTCGATCACCTCTCACGACCAGTTCCGCCTGGACGACCAATTGGACTCCGACCGCACCTCGTACGCCGGGATCAAGAATTCCCAGGGCGGCTACTTCAAGGCCAAGGCCAACACCCAGGAAGTGCGACTTCTGTCGCCAGGCGACGGGGCGTTCCGCTATACCCTGGGCCTGTTCTACGGCGACAACGACCTGCGGCGCAGCTTCAAGCGCGGGCCGGTTTTCTCGCAAGCCCAGTGGTATGCGCAGGCCACTTCGGAAAACAAGGCGGCGTTCGGCCAGGCCGAATGGACCTTCCTGCCCAAGACCACGGCGATCGTCGGGCTGCGCTATCAGAAGGAAGACATCGGCTACTATTTCAACGACATCTACAACGGCAATGCCAAGTTCTCGGGTAGCGCCTCGGACAGCTCGGCGACCTATCGTCTTGGGCTGCGCCAGCAGGTCACCGACGATGTGATGGTCTTCGGTTCGTTCGCCACCGGCCACAAGGGCCAGACCTACGACCTGACGACAGGCTTCAACCAGGCCCGCGCCAATGTCGGCCCTATCAGACCTGAGACGTCGGACTCGTTCGAGGCGGGCATCAAAAGCCAGCTACTCGACCACCGCATCCAGTTGAACGGCACGATCTTCCACGTGAAGTACGACGATTACCAGGCCCAGGGGATCGACACGATTGGTGGGACACAGAACTTCCGCCTGACCAATGTCGGCAAGGTGCTCACCAAGGGCGTGGAGGTCGAGGCCAACGCGATCGTCACCAAGGACCTGAGGCTCAACGCGTCGATCGCCTATGTCGACGCCAAGATCACCTCGTTCCCGAAGGCGGCCTGCTGGCCGGGCCAGACGGCGGCTCAAGGCTGCGTCGCCGGCTCGCCTGCCTTCCAGGACCTGAAGGGCGCGACCCTGCCCAACGCGCCCAAGTGGAAGATGAACATCGGCGGCGACTTCACCCAGCCGATCGGCGACGTCGAGATGCTGTTCTCGGTGGCCTACGCCTACCAGACCAAGGTCAACTTCTCGCTGAACACCGATCCTGGGACGGTGCAGAAGGCTTACGGCGTGTTCAACGTGTCCGGCGGCTTCCGCAAGCCCGGCGGCGGCTATCAGGTCGTGGCCTTCGTCAACAACGTGTTCGACAAGAGCTACGGCGTGAACGGCGCCAACCAGTACGGCAACTTCGGCAGCCAGACGGTCACCGAACTGCAGCCGGCCCGTGACTTCCACCGCTATGCGGGCGTGCGCCTGTCGGTTTCCTACTAGGGCGTCCTCCCAGAGCCCTATACGGCGGGTCCTTCGGGATCCGCCGCTTTTCTTCCTGGGTCTGGCGGCGGGATGGCCGCTAGGCTCTGCTCAAAATTCCAAAAGCAGGCGAGGGCGTACGGATGGCGGACAATTCCCAGGACGGCGGCGAAACCCGGCGTGGCCTGGTCACCCGCAGGGGCGCGGTCGGCGCGGCGGGCGGCATGGCCATGGCCGGCGTGATGGCTGGCGCCAGTCAGGCCCAGGCCCAGGCCCGCGCGGCCAAGCCCGGACCGGCGACGGGCGCGCCCAGCATCCTCTATCCGCATGAGAGCGCGACCCGGTCGACCAAGAGCCTGGCCGCCACCTGGCGCTTCCGCACCGATCCCAAGGACGTCGGCGAGGCCGAGGGCTGGCAGAAGGGCCTCAAGGAGACCCGACTGATCCCGGTGCCGGCCAGTTGGAACGACATCTTCGATGACGTGCGCAACTATGTCGGCTCGGCCTGGTACGAGACCGACTTCCGCGTCGACAAGGGTTGGGCCGGCCAACGCATCCACCTGCGCTTCGGCTCGGTGAACTACACCGCCAAGGTTTGGCTGAACGGCAAGCCGCTGGGCGGCCACGTGGGCGGCCACCTGCCTTTCGCGTTCGACATCACCGACGCGGTGTCGCTGGACGGCGACAACGTCCTCACCGTGCTGGTCGAGAACAAGATCCAGCTGGACCGGGTGCCCTCCAAGCCCGACGGCGCGCGTTGGCACATGCACACCGTCCACTTCCCGCAGACGGCCTACGACTTCTTCCCATATGCCGGCATCCATCGCCCGGTGCTGCTGTGCACGACGCCCGACATCCACCTGAGCGACGTGACGGTGAAGACCAGCCTGGACGGCAAGGTGTCGATCGACCTGCAGGCCAGCGCGCCGTGGTCGGGCAAGGCCAGCGTTACGATCTCCGACGACAAGGGCGAGCAAAAGGGCTCGGCCACCCTGACCGGCGGCAGGGGCTCGACCGTCGTGGCGATCAAGGGCGCGCGCCCCTGGAGCCCGGAGGATCCGCACCTCTACACCCTGACCATCCGCCTGGAGAATGGTGCGGGGTCCGACGAGTACGCCTTCAAGATCGGCGTGCGCACCATCGAGGCCAAGGGCGACAAGCTGCTGCTGAACGGCAAGCCGGTGTTCCTGCGCGGCTTTGGCAAGCATGAGGACTTCCCGATCCACGGCCGGGGCCTGGACGTGCCCTCGATCATCCGCGACTTCGAGCTATTGAAATGGATCGGCGGCAACAGCTTCCGCACCTCGCACTATCCCTACAGCGAGGAAGCGATGATGCTGGCCGACGAGCACGGCCTGCTGGTTATCGACGAGACCCCGGCCGTCAGCCTGGTGTTCGCCGACCCGCCGGAAATCCAGGACGCCCGCTTCAAGCAGCTCAAGCAGGACATTGTCGACCTGGTCCGGCGCGACAAGAACCACCCCTGCGTGATCCTGTGGTCGCTGGCCAACGAACCGCTCGTCAAGCCCTTCCATACCGTCGATCCCGAGCCGCCCGGCGGCAACGAGACCGGCCTGAAGTTCTTCTCGCCGCTGTTCGACCTGACCCGCCAGTTGGACCCCACCCGGCCGGTGACCATCGTCAGCGTGCAAGGCGGCTCGACCGACTGGCAGGCCCTGGGCGACGTGATCTGCACCAACTCCTATCAGGGCTGGTACTCGCTGTCGGGCCAGTTGGACCTGGCCGAGGAGGCGCTGAAGAGCGACGTCGCCAAGCTGCGGGCGCGGCATCCGAACAAGCCGATCATGTTCACGGAGTTCGGCGCCGATGCCGTGGCCGGCATGCACGCCCAGCCGCCCGAGATGTGGACCGAGGAATACCAGGCCGACATGGTCGAGATGTATATCCGGGTGCTGGCCGACTACCCGTTCATCTTCGGCACCCACCCCTGGGCCTTCGCCGACTTCCGCACCTCGCAGAGCATCATGCGGATCGGGGCGCTGAACCACAAAGGCTTCTTCACCCGCGAGCGGAAGCCCAAGCTGGTCGCCCACCGCACCCGCGCGCTGTGGAGCAAGCCCGCCAAGGTCTAAGCTCGAGAGTCCGGATGACCGATACGGCCGACCCGACAAGGCTGCGCCAGCAGATCGCCAACGCCATCGCGGTGTCGATCCGCGACGGCCGCTGGGCGACGGGCCAGCGCCTGCCGTCGGAACGTGACCTGGCCGAGGACTACAAGGTCAGCCGTCCGACCATCCGCGAGGCGATGATCATCCTGGAGGCGCGCGGCCTGGTCGAGGCGCGTCACGGGATGGGAGTCTCCGTCACCGACGCCCCGCGTCCGGAGGTCTCGGCGCCACAGCTCCAGGTCAGCGCGTTCGAGCTGATCGAGGCCCGGCGGCTGATCGAGGGCGACGCTTGCGCCCTGGCCGCGGCGGCGATCACCGACGCGCGGATCGAGGAGCTGACGGTCCTCTTGAGCGACATGGCCGAGGAGCACGACTTCGGGGCGTTGGCCGATCTCGCCGACCGACGCTTCCATGTCGCCATCGCCAAGGCCAGCGGCAACGGCGTCTTGGTGGCCATGGTCGAGAACCTCTGGGACCTGCGCTACCAACCCGGCTGTCGCGACCTGCTGGAACGGGCGGGGCGAGTGAGGGCCCAGCCCCTGGTCAATGACCACCAGGAGATCCTCGACGCCCTGAAGGCCCGCGACCCGAACGCCGCCCGCAACGCCATGCGCGAGCATCTGGGCCGGGTGATCGAGAACTTGATGGCCGTGGCCGAAGTCGATGCGCTGGAAGAAGCCAAGGTCCAGATGCAAGCGCGCCGCGACGAGGTGGCCCGCCGAGCCATGGTCTAGGCCGGCACCGCCTCGCCGTGGCAAGCCTTGGCCGGCGCGGCGTCCTCGTATTCGTCGTGGCGGCGCATCCAGTCGCCCATGTCGCCTGACTCGTTGCGACCAAGAGGAGCGCGGTCAAGGATCATATAGGTCCCGATCAGGTCCTCGCCGCCGCGGCCGTAGCTGGAATAGGTGTGGAACACCCGGCCGGTCTCGTCCTTGAAGAACGAGCTCATGCCCGGTAGTTCGCCTGGTTCACCCTCGGCGGGCTCGAAATTATAGGTGGCGCCGGCCGCGACCATTTCGGGCGTGAACGACACGCCGAAGTCGTGGTTGAAGTCGCTCTCGAACGACGACGCCCACGGAAACTTCCAGCCCATGCGGGCCTTGTAGGCGGCGATCTTGTCCAGCGGCGCGCGCGATACGGCCATCAGGGTCACGTCGTGATGGTTCAGGTGGGGCAGGGTCCCGTCGAGATGGTCGGCCAGGAACGAGCACCCTGGGCAGCCGGCGTCCCATTCGGGCGGCAGCATGAAGTGGTAGACCACCAGTTGGTTGCGATCGCCGAACAACTGCGCCAGCGTCTTGCGGCCGTCGGGCGTGTCAAAATCGTAGGCCCTGTCGACCTTGACCCAGGGCAGGGCCAGTCGCTCGGCGGCGTTGCGATCGCGCAGGCGGGTCTCTTCCTTCTCGTGGACCAGCAGCGCCTTGCGCGCCTCGAGCCATTCCTCACGCGACGCGACCTTGTGGTTCGCCATCGTTCTTCTCCCTGTTCGCGAGCCCGCCCAGCCGTCCGGCCTTGACAGATAACGTTGATATCAACATAAATACGACGTGTCAAAACCACTGCAAGTCCCGTTCGCGGCCACCCTCCACGTCAAGGACGCCTGTCTCTGCCTGCATGCGCAGCGCGCGGCGCGGGCCTTGGCGCGCCGTTTCGACGAGGCTTTCCGGAGGTTCGCCATCACCAGCGGCCAGTTCTCGCTGCTGATGTCGCTGAACCGGCCCGAGCCGCCGACCATCGGTTCGGTCGCCGGCCTGCTGGCCATGGACCGCACGACCCTGACCGCCAATCTCAAGCCGCTGGAGCGGCGCGGGCTGCTGACCGTCAGCGTCGACCCCGGCGACCGCCGCGGTCGCCGCCTGGCCCTGACCCCGACCGGCATGGCGCTTCTGGCCCGGGCCTTGCCGGTCTGGATCGAGACCCACGCGGCCGTCGAGGCAGAGTTGCCGAACGGCGATGGGGACGCCCTGCGCGCGAGCCTGTTGGCCCTCGCCTGAGATAGGGCGGCGCGCCCGGCCTTTTTCCGTTTTGCCCGATGGCGCGCGAACTCTAGTCTGGCAGACTCGAGAATCTGACCGTGTACGGAGCCATCACGCGTGACGACCACGATCTACGGCATCAAGGCCTGCGACACGATGAAGAAGGCGCGGGACTGGCTGGACGGTCACGGCGTGACCTACACCTTCCATGACTACAAGACCGTCGGCATCGACCGCGCGCATTTGCAGGCCTGGAGCAAGGTCGTGGGCTGGGAAACCCTGCTCAACAAGGCCGGCACGACCTTCCGCAAGCTGCCCGACGCCGACAAGCAAGGTCTCGATGAGGCCAAGGCCATCGACCTGATGCTGGCCCAGCCCTCGATGATCAAGCGCCCGGTTCTCGTAATGGACGAACAGATGCTGGTCGGATTCAAGCCTGACGTGTATGGTCGGGCCATGGGTTGGGGGGGCTGAATGGACGCCCAGATCGATCTGGTCATCTTCGACTTCGACGGCACATTGGCCGACAGCACCGCTTGGGCGATCCGGGCCGTGCGTCCGCTCGCCGAGCGCTTCAAGTTCAAGGCGGTCACCGAGGACGAGATCGCCATGCTGCGCGGCCGCACCAGCCGCGAGATCATCGCCTATCTGGGCCTGCCGCTATGGAAGGTCCCGCTGGTCGCCGCCCACGGCAAGAAGATGATGGCCGCCGAGGCCCACGCCATTCCGCTGTTCTCGGGCACCGGCGACCTGCTGCGCGCCTTGTCGGCGGCGGGGTTGAGGCTGGCGATCGTCAGCTCCAACTCCGAAGGCACTATCCGCTCGATCCTGGGACCCGATCTGGCCGGTCTGGTCGACCACTATGGCTGCGGCGCGGCGATCTTCGGCAAGGCCGCCAAGTTCCGGGCCGTGGTCAAGGCTGCCCGGATCGCCAAGGACCGCGTGCTCTGCATCGGCGACGAGACCCGCGACATCGAGGCGGCGCGCGAGGCGGGCCTGGCCTGCGGGGCGGTGGAATGGGGCTACGCCACCCGCCGCGCCCTGGCCGATCACGGCCCGACCATGATGTTTTCGGCCATGGACGAAATTATTTCGCGGGTCGCCGCATCCAATCAGGCGCTCGGCGCCGACTAGTCTTCAGAAACGGCGCGAAGGTTCGCGCCGATCTGGGGATGCAAGGCGATGGACCTGTTTCGCGATTTCTGGTGGCTGATCTTTCCGCTGAGCGGGATCGTGTTCGGCGCCTTCCAGCGCTGGCTGGCCTATCGCGCGCGGCGTGACACCCTGGATCTGATCAAGACCTACGCCGCGGCCGGTCATGAACCGCCAGCGGCCCTGGTGGCGCGGCTTAACGTTCGCGGTTCCTGCTGACATTCGGCGCGCCCGCGCCTTGGAGATATGAGACCCATGGAAGAGCTGTTTCGAGCCTATTGGTGGCTGATCTTTCCCCTGAGCTGGTTCGTGTTCGGGGCCTATCAGAGCTGGTTGTCCTACCGGGCCAATCGCGACACCCTCGACCTGATCAAGACCTACGCCCAGTCCGGTCGCGAGCCGCCGCCCGAACTTCTGGCCAAGCTCAGCAAGCGCTGGAACGACGGCGACGAGCATGAGGACCGCTATGACCGCGATGAGCGTCGGCGCTACCGCCGTCGCGGCCCGCGCGGCTGGTACCACGTCGTGCTGTTCGCCGGGCTTGGCGCCGGCTTCACCTATGCCGCCGTCACCAATCTTTATGGCGCGGGCGAAGCCTTCGTGATCGTCGCCTTCGTGATGGGCGCCTTGAGCCTGGCCTCGGTCGTGTCGCTGCTGGTCGATCGAAGCCCCAAGATCTGATGGACGCGCCGCTTGTCCGGGCCGCGAGGAGCGGGTCGCAATCCGCTTTCGCTCGTCTGGTGGCGGCGCATGAGCGGGCGTTGCGCGGATTCCTCCGCAAGAGCGGCTTCGGCGACGCCGACGACATCGCCCAGGAGGCCTTCCTGGCGGCCTGGTCCAGCCTGGGCCGGCTGCGGGACGACGAGGGGTTTCGCGCCTGGCTGTTCGGCATCGCCTGGCGCAAGGCGCTGGACCACAATCGCGCCGCTCGCCGGTCCGCGCGCCGCGACCAAGCCTGGCGCGAGGATCAGGCCGACGAGGCGACGCGCGAGGCCGATCCGGCCGACCGCATGGCTCTCCAGGCCGCCCTGGCCGACCTGCCGGCCGATCAGCGCGCCTGCGTCACGCTCTGCCTGGGCCAGGGCTGGTCGCATGGCGAGGCGGCCGCGGCATTGAACCTGCCCCTGGGCACGGTGAAGTCGCATGTGAACCGCGGACGTGAGAGACTGCTGGCTGTATTGGGAGACGTGTCATGAGCCCCGAAGATCGTTTGGCCGCTTTCCTGTCGCGGGACGACGCCCCGGTTCGCCACGCCCCGGCCCCAACGGCCGTGGATGCGGTGTTCGTCGCCGAGGTGATGCAGCGGGTGGCGCGACGCGAGCTGAACGTGAAGCTGGTCTCGGCCGCCGTGACGGCCCTGGCCGCCGGCGCCGTGCTTTGGGCCTGCTCGCCCGTGCTGGACCTGGCCGTTCGAACCCTCGCGCCCGCTCTGACGCCCACCGCCGGAATCCTGACCCTGGTGGCGGCGGCGAGCCTTCTGGGCGGCCAGATGCTGACGCGTCGCTAGCCTTACGAAAGTTTCATGTGCCCGGGCGCCTCCAAACGCCATGGCTCAGGTCTCTTCCCTATAGAGGTCGAGAGCGTCAGGTTCTCGCCAACAGATACAGGGGAATGAAATATGGATGCGGGTGTTCTGGTTCCGGTTGGCTTCTTCGCGATGATCGCCGCCATCTCGATCGTGCCCAACTGGCTGCGTATGCGCGAGCGCCAGGAAATGCAGGCGACCGTTCGCGCCGCCATCGAGAAGGGGCAGCCGCTGCCGCCCGAGCTCATCGAGGCGCTGTCCAAGGACGTCAAGGTGACCAAGGCTTCTTCGGCGCACCGCGACATGCGGATTGGCGTCATCCTGCTGGCCGTGGCCGGCGGCGTGGCCCTGACCGGCGTCGCGCTGGGCGGCATCAACGACAACGCCATGTTCGGCACTGTGAGCGGGGCCGCGATCCCCGGCATGATCGGCTTGGCTTTCGTCATCCTCAGCTTCTTCAACCCCAACAAGCGTCCGCCGGAAGTCTGAGCGCGGACACGGGGAAGAGGGGACCAGATTCATGGGGCATGACCGCCCACCCACGGGCCACGATGTCGAACTGGCCGCCTTGGCGGCGGTCGGTGATCGGCGGGCCTTCGGCGAGTTGGTGCGCCGCCACGGCTCTGCCGTGCGGGGACTGCTGCGCCGGCTGGGGGCCGACTCGGCCACCGCCGACGACATCGCCCAGGATGCGTTCCTGGTCGGTTTCGAGCAGATCGCCGACTATCGCGGGGACGGGTCCTTCGCCGGATGGATCAAGAAGACCGCCGCGCGGCTCTATCTGCGCAAGGTCAAGCGAGAGGCGCGTTTCGTGCTGACCGAGGCCCCCGAGGACGAAGCGCCGATTCGGTCCGACGGCCCGGCCGCCAGCGCCGATCGCCTCGATTTGGACGAAGCGTTGAAGCATCTGTCGAAGGCCGAGCGCCTGTGCGTTTCACTTTGCTACGGGGCCGATTGGTCGCACGCCGAGGCGGCCGAGGTCTTGAACATCCCCCTTGGGACGGTCAAATCCCATGTCAAACGTGGTCTGGATAAACTCAGAGCCCGGATGGCCCCGCCGTCCGAACCCGTCTCGAACGACTCCGCGAGGAGAGAAAACCGTGGCTGATCTGGATTTCGAAGCTCAACTCTCGCGCCTCTACGGTCAGCCTCCGGTGTTTCGCGACGCCGAGCTGTTCGCCCAGCAGGTGACCGAGCGCCTCGACCGCGGCTGGGCCCTGCGTCGCGTGGTGATCGGCGCGACGGGCGTCGTCGCCGGTCTGGCGGCGGCGGTTCAACTGGTCGGCGGTCGGTTCGCCGAGGAGTTCTCGGCGGTGTCGCGGGACGGCGCGCAGCAGCTGGACCTGGGTCTGGGTCAACTGACCAGTCGCTACGACCAGTTGTTCACGATGGGCGGATCGGAGACCCTGTGGATCGCCGCGGCCCTGGCCTTGCTGGCCCTAGCGTTCGGGGTCACCCGCCTTATGGACGAGGTCTAGGCGGGCTCGGACCCCGTTCGGGCAAGGTTTCGCGCGCGTTTTCATCGATAATGTTGCGGCGCCGCACGATCTGGCGGAAAACGGCACGCGTTTTGCCTGGAGTGCTCGCCCTGTCCGCCCATCGTGAAGAGAAGGTCCGTCGTCTGGCGGCCCCCGATATCGCCGCGCGCAAGGGCGGCGAGCCCATTGTCTGCCTGACCGCCTACACCGCGCCGATCGCCGCGGCGCTGGACGAGTCGTGCGACGTGCTGCTGGTCGGCGACTCTCTGGGCATGGTGGTTCACGGCCTGCCTAACACCGTGGGCGTGACCGTGGAGATGATGATTCTACACGGCCAGGCGGTGATGCGCGGCTCGCGCAAGGCCATGGTCGTGGTCGACATGCCCTTCGGCTCCTATGAGGGCGCGCCGGAAGAGGCCTATGCCAACGCCGTGCGGATCATGAAGGAAACCGGTTGTCAGGCGGTGAAGGTCGAGAGCGGTTCGACCGTGCCCGCCACCATCGCCTATCTGGTGCAGCGCGGCATCCCGGTCATGGGCCATATCGGCCTGCGACCCCAGGCGGTCCTGGTCGACGGCGGCTTCAAGGCCAAGGGCAAGGACGAGGCCGGTCGGCTGAAGGTGCTGGAAGAGGCGCGGGCCACCGTCGAGGCCGGGGCCTTCGCTGTGGTGGTCGAGGGCGTGGCCGAGGGCCTGGCCCGCGAGGTGACCGCCGCGATCTCGGTCCCGACCATCGGCATCGGCGCCTCGGCCGGTTGCGACGGCCAGGTGCTGGTCGTCGACGACATGTTGGGCCTCTTCGACTGGACGCCGAAGTTCGTGCGGCGCTACGCCGACCTGAAGGGCGAGATCGAGCGGGCCGCCGCCGACTATGCGCGGGACGTCAAGGCGCGCACCTTCCCTGGCGAGGCCGAGACCTACTACGCCAAGAAGACCTAGGCGGAAGAATAGGCGAGGGGACTCGCGCGGCGGTTCCGCACCGTTGCGGCTGGCCCAGACACGCTATAGGTTCGCCGCCTCGGTGGGTCCGCTCACCCTGGTGTTCATCTCTCGCGTCGGCTTCGGAGCAATCCGGAGCCCGCGCTTCAGGGCGAAGTTGTCGCCCGTATCGGAGCCTCGTTCGTGGTCGATGTGTTTGACGAGGTCGAAGAGCAGCTGCGCTCCGACCGCTACAAGTCCCTCGCGCTGAAGTCGCTGCCCTGGGTGGGCGCGCTGGCGGCGGTGGCGATTCTCGGCGCGGGCGGCTGGGCCGGCTGGACCAGCTATCAACAGAGCCAGACGAACAAGGCCGGCGACGCCTATCAGGCCGCGCTGACGAATCTGCAAAAGGTCGGCCCAACCGGCTCGTTCCCCGCGTTCGAAACGGTCTCGAAAACCGGTTCTCCGGCCTACAAGACCCTGGCCCTGATGCAGATGGGCGGTATCCGCCTGGAAGAGAACAAAACGGCCGACGCCGTGCGTTATTTCGACCAAGCGGCCAAGCTCGCGCCCAATCCCGTGCTCGCCGACGTCGCCGGCCTCAATTCCGCCTTGGCGCTCCTCGACACGGCTCCCTACAAGGATGTCGAGGCGAGGCTGACCCCGTTGATGGGCGAGAAGAGTCCCTATCGCGTTCAGGCGAAGGAAGCATTGGCGTTCGCCAAGCTGCGCAACGGCGATCTGGCCGGCGCGCGCGCTGACTTCGTGGTGCTCGCCACCTCGCTGGACAACTCGTCGGACGATGTGCGCCAGCGCGCCCAGGCCGCCAGAGACATGATCGATTCTGGGTCCGCCAAGGATTTGTCGGCCGTGGTCAAGGCCGCGGTCGCCTTGCCGCCGCCTTCCGCCGCCCTGACGCCGCCCACCGGCCCAGTCGTCCCCGCTACCGCCCAATGAGCCACCGCCCCATGACGACTAAGCGCTATCTGCTTCTGACCGCGATGCTGACCGCCGCGGTGTCGGTGGCCGGCTGCTCGACGGTTTCCAAACTCAATCCCTTCGACAAGAAGACCGCCAACAAGACCCTGGCCACCCAGGGCCAGCGGATCTCGGTCATCGCCTTCGATCAGAAGGTCGAGCAGTCCGAAGCGCTGAAGGGCACGGACTTCTACCTGCCCGAGGCGACCGTTCAGGCCGACTGGCCGCTGCCGGGCGGCAATGCCGAGCAGTCGGTCGAGCACGTGGCCGCCGCCGCCAATTTCGACATCGCCTGGCGCAAGGGCTTTGGCCAAAAGGCCAACCGCAAGTTCCACATCACCGCCCCGCCAGTGGCCGCCGACGGCAAGATTTTCGTGATGGACGGCGAGGCGACCGTGGTCGCCTTGGACGCCAAGAGCGGCTCGACGATCTGGCGCAAGGATCTGCGTCCGGCCAAGGCCCCGGGCAAGAAGCACGGCATGTTCGGCTTCGGCGGCTCGGGCGACCGGACCGGCTTCGGCGGCGGCGTGGCCTACGCCAACGGCAAGCTCTACGTCGCTTCGGGCTTCCGCTTCGTGGCCCAGCTCGACGCCGCGACCGGCGCCGAGGCCTGGCGTCAGGAAACCAGCACCCCGATCCACGCGGCGCCGACTGTCTCGGACGGCCGACTGTTCGTGATCACCACCGACAACGAACTGCTGACCTTCAACACCGCCGACGGCGCGCCGGGCTGGAACTACCAGGCCCTGATCGAGCCGGCCCGCATCCTGGCGGCCACCAGCCCCGCGATCAGCGGCGACACGGTGGTGACCGGCTTCGCCTCGGGCGAACTGGTCGCGTTGCGCGCCACCAACGGCAACGACCTGTGGAGCGAGGCGCTCAGCCGCGCCAGCCGCACCAACGCCCTGTCGGAAATCCGCGACATCGCCGGCCGCCCGGTGATCTACAAGGGCGACGTGTTCGCCGTCAGCCACTCGGGCGTGTTCTCGGCGACAGACCTGCGCACCGGCCAGGCGCGCTGGAACCTGCCGGTCACCGCGATCACCACGCCCTGGGCGGCCGGCGACGTGGTCTTCGTGGTCGACAAGGCCGGCCAGGTGATCTGCGTGTCGCGTGAAGCCGGTCAGGTCTACTGGCTCCACGATCTCAACAACACCGACAAATTGTCCAAGAAGCAGAAGAAGAAGCGCGCCAAGCACCCCGTGCTGTGGTCGACGCCGATCCTGGCTTCCGGCCGGCTGATCACCGTGTCGAGCGAAGGCCAGGCCGTCGCGCTGAACCCCAAGACCGGCGAGACGCTGAAGACGCTGAAGATCGGTCAATCGGTTCTGCTGGGCCCGATCGCCATGGGCGACACGGTCTATCTGGCCACCGACGAGGCCGATCTGATCGCCATCCGCTAGGCGTTTCCGGGCTTGCCCGGATACACAATTCAAACCACGCGAACCCGGGTTGGCCCTAGCCAGCCCGGGTTTGTCGCTTTTGTCCTCGAAATCGACTAATCACACCCCATGCCTTTGAAACTCGCCATCGTCGGTCGCCCCAATGTGGGTAAATCGACCCTGTTCAACCGTCTGGCCGGCCGCAAGCTGGCCCTGGTCGACGACCAGCCCGGCGTCACCCGCGACCGTCGTTTCGCCCATGGCCGCCTGGGCGACCTGGACCTGGAGCTGATCGACACCGCCGGCTTCGAGGACGTCACCGACGAGAGCCTGGAGTCGCGCATGCGCGCCCAGACCGAGTTGGCGATCGAGGAGGCCGACGTCTCCCTGCTGGTGTTCGACGCCCGCGAGGGCCTGACGCCGCTGGACAAGACCTTCGCCGAGATCCTGCGCAAACGGAACAAGCCGGTGCTGGTCGCCGCCAACAAATCCGAGGGCAAGGCCGGCGACCATGGCGCGGCCGAAGCCAACAGCCTGGGCCTGGGCGAGCCGATCCAGATCTCCGGAGAGCACGGCGAAGGGATGGCCGAGCTCTATGCCGCCCTCATCGCCATCGCGCCGGAAGAACTGCAAGGCGAGCACGATGAGCTGGGCGACGACAAGCCGATCAAGATCGCCATCGTCGGCCGTCCCAACGCCGGCAAGTCGACCCTGATCAACCGCTTGATCGGCGAGCAACGCCTGCTGACCGGTCCCGAGGCTGGGATCACCCGCGACTCCATCTCGGTGGATTGGGATTGGGACGGCCGCAAGGTGCGCCTGGTCGACACTGCCGGCCTGCGCAAGAAGGCCAAGGTCAACGAGAAGCTGGAAAAGCTGTCGACCGGCGACACCATCCGCTCGATCACCTTCGCCGAGGTGGTGCTGCTGGTGATGGACGCCACCCACCCCTTCGAGACCCAGGACCTGCAGATCGCCGACCTGGCCGAGCGGGAAGGGCGCTGCGTGGTCTTCGTGCTGGCCAAGTGGGACCTCGTCGAGGACCAGGCCGCCACCTTGAAGGGCTTTGTCGAACACGCCGAGCGCATGTTGCCTCAGTTGCGCGGCACGCCCGTGGTCGCCTTGTCGGGCGAGACCGGCAAGGGCGTCGACAAGCTGATGCCGGCCGTGCTCAAGAGCCACCGCGACTGGTCGACCAAGGTCAAGACCCGCGACCTCAACGACTGGCTGCAGATGGCCATGCAGCGCCACCCGCCGCCCAGCGTCGGCGGCAAGCGGATCAAGCCCAAGTACATGGCGCAGATCAAGGCGCGCCCGCCGACCTTCGTGCTGTTCTCCAGCCGCGCCGACCAGATGCCCGAGCAATATCGGCGCTACCTGATCAACTCCCTGCGCGAAAGCTTCGACCTGCCGGGGGTGCCGTTGCGCATCACCATCAAGTCGGGCGCCAATCCCTACGCCGATGGGGAGGCCAAGGGCCACAGCGGCAAGGGCAAGCGCGAGTTCGAACGTAGGGAGCGCGAAGCCGAACGCATCAAGGCGTCGCGCAACACGGTCAAGAAATCGGTTCGCCTGGCCGAGGCCGCCGCGGCGGCGGCCGGCGTCGAGTTCGAGCCTGGCCATCAGGAGGCCACCCCGACCAAGGCCGCCGTCCGGGTCGCCAAGAAGGCGGGTCACACCGTGACCCGGACCGCCAAGCCCATCGTGCCGACGACGGCGGCCCCCGCCGTCGAGCCCGGCAAGGCGGCGGTCAAGTCGGTCAAGAAGCTGGGCGCTCGCGCTCAGAAGAAGTCCGACACGCCCAGCTACAAGGTCGGCTTCAAGGCCGCTGGCGGCAAGGCGGTCACCGGCAAGTCCGGGTTCAAATCGCCGACTCCGAAGCGTCCGGTCGCCGGCGCGCGCACGGTTCGCGGCAACAAGGCCCCGCCGAAGGGGCGCTAGACGCCTCTAAGCCGGTTGTGCATGGCCGTCGCGGCGATCGCCGCTTCGCCCTGGGCCGTGGTGATCTGGTTGAGGCCGCGCACCATGTCGCCGGCGGCGTAGAGGCCGGGGATCGAGGTCTGCTGGTGGTCATCGACCACCAGCCGCCCCTCGTCGTCGTGGCGGGCCTCGGCCGCCAGGGCCAGACCGGTGCGGGGCGTGACGCCCAAGGCGCTGTACAGCGCGTCGAACTCCATGCGCCCCGTCCCCGAGAAGCACAGGGCGCGGGGACGTTCGGGCTGCAGCTCGACGCTGTCGATCGGGGCTTCGATGATGGCTACGCCGGCGCGCGCCAGTTGGTCGCGCTGATCGGCGGGCAGGGCGTCCGGCGGGCCGACATGGATCAGGGTCAGGGCGTCGGTATAGGTCCGCAGGAACAGGGCCTCGCGCGCGCCCAGGACATCGTCGCCGATCACGCCGACCCTTTGACCTGTCACCTCGAAGCCGTCGCAGATCGGACAGATGCGCAGCAGGGTCCGGCGCACGGCTTCATCGACTCCGGGCAGGGCCGGGGCATGATCCTCGACGCCGCAGGCCAACAAGACCGTCGCGGTCTGGAGGGTTTCTCCGCCGATCAACAGGGTGAAGCCGCCATCGATGATCGATAGCGCTTCGACGACTCCCGAACGGATCTTCGCGCCGTAGCGCAGGGCGTGTTCGCGTTGCAGGTCCAGCAGGGCGAGGCCGCTCACGCCGTCGGGAAAGCCTGGGTGATTGTGCGTCGTCGGGATCCAGGCGGCCCGGCTATCGCCGCCGTCGATGACCAGCACCTCGCGGCGGAACCGCGCCATGTACAGGGCGGCGGTCAGGCCGGCCGGGCCGCCGCCGACGATGACCGCGTCCAGGCGCGCAGATGTCATGAGACCCTCCAAGGTCCCATAGACGCGTCAACCGAGGAACGGTTGCAAAGGCAAGCAGGCCGCCCCGTGAAGGAAGGCCCGTTGAAGGCTTTCGGGGGATCGTCCGGGGCTAGAACTCTTCCCATTCCCGGGCGACCGCGGCGCTGGAGCCCGGACGCATCCGAGGAACAGGACGGGCCTGAGGCCGCGGCGCGGGGCGGTCGGGCGCGCGTGAGCGGGCAGGGATGCTGGAGGCCTGGGCGTCGCCGGTCTGGAACCGCGAGATCAGCCCCGCCAGGACGCCGGCTTCCGACTTGAGGTTGGAGGCGGCGGCCGTGGCCTGCTCGACCATGGCGGCGTTCTGCTGGGTGACCTGGTCCATCTGGTTGACGGCCGTATTGACCTGGTTGAGGCCCGTGGCCTGTTCCTGCGAAGACACCGCGATCGTCGAGATCAGGGTGTCGATCTCGGCGACCTTGGAGACGATGCCGCCCAGGGCCGCGCCGGTGTCGCCGACCAGCTGGACGCCGCGCGAAACCTGGGCGGTGCTGTTGGCGATCAGGGTCTTGATTTCCTTGGCCGCGTCGGCCGAGCGCTGGGCGAGAGCCCGCACTTCCTGGGCGACGACGGCGAAACCTCGGCCGGCGTCCCCGGCCCGGGCCGCCTCGACCCCGGCGTTCAGGGCCAGAAGGTTGGTCTGGAAGGCGATCTCATCGATGACGCCGATGATCTGGGTGATCTTGCCGGAGCTCTGCTCGATCTCGCTCATCGCCTCGACGGCGTCGCGCATGATCTCGCCCGAGCGGGTGGCGTCCTGGCGGGCGCTGGAGGCGGCGGTCGAGGCCTGCTTGGCGCCCTCGGCGCTGCGACGGACCGTGGCGGTGAGTTCGTCGAGGGCGGCGGCGGTTTCCTCGAGCGAGGCGGCCTGCTGCTCGGTGCGGCGTGACAGGTCGTCGGAGGCGGCGGAGATCTCGTCGGAGCCCATGCGCAGGCCGTCGGTGGAGCCGGCGATCTGGCTCATGGCGCCGCGCAGGCTGTCGATCGCGGCGTTGTAGTCGTCCTTGATTTGCTGGAAGCGGCCATCGAACGGCTCGGTGATCCGGGCGGTCAGGTCGCCGGCGGCCAGGCGTTGCAGGCGCTCGGCCAGGGAGAAGACGACGGCGGACTGCTCTTCCTCGGCCTTGCGACGGGTCTCGTTGGCGATCCGCTCCAGCTCGACTTGGGTGATGTCGATGGCGAATTTGATGACCTTGTAGGGCTTGCCGGCCGCGTCGAAGATCGGGTTGTAGGAAGCCTGGATCCAGACATCCTTGCCGCCCTTGCCGACCCGCTGAAACTTGTCCGAGAAGAACTCGCCGCGGCCCAGATTGGCCCAGAACGTCCGGTACTCGGCGGTGCGGACATAGGCGCTGTCGACGAACATCTCGTGATGACGGCCGACGATCTCATTCAGCGAATAGCCGACGGTGTCGAGGAAGTTCTTGTTGGCGGTGATGATCGTGCCGTCCAGCTGGAACTCGATCATCGCCTGCGAGCGGTCGATCGCCGCGACCGTGGCCTCTAGATTGGCGAGGCGCTTGGCCGCTTCCTGTTCGTTGCGCTTGGCTGAAAAGAACGACATCACATTTCCCCCGAGAGGAGCCGCCGTGCGACTTCTTCTACCCGGGAAAGTTGGGCTCACGAGGTTGCGGAGGTATTAACTTTGACGCGCCAAAAGTGTCCGTAGGCTGCGTCAGATTATCGCGATCAATTTTAACGATACTGCAGAAATCAGAAATTCTACCCGTCTGTTTTGAAGTTGGTGATTTGAATTTATTTATCTTTGTCAGTCCTGCGCCAGTTTGACACGAAGACGGCTCGGTCGGAAGTAGGCCGGGCGTTGCCGTTAACGGTCGACATGCCGACACTTCCACCAGATCAACCGATGCTGGCGGATTCCTGCCCGCGATCCTTGAAGCGGACGACGCCCTTGGGCGGAACCCGGTCCGGACGAGCCAGATCGACGATCAGCGGAACGATCGTATCGGGCGCGGCCACGCTCAGCGGATCCTCGCCCGGGAAGGCGCCGGCCCGCATGCGGGTGCGCATGGCCCCTGGATCGACACTGACGGCGCGCACCGTGGTGTTCTCCATCTCGTCGTCATAGCAGGCGACGATGGCCTCGAGCCCGGCCTTGGAGGCCGCGTAGCCGCCCCAGAAGGCCCGATGGGTCTGGGCGACGCTGGAGGTCAGGAAGATGGCCCGGCCAGCCTCGGCGCGGCGCAGCAGCGGGTCCATGGCCCGGATCAGCCGCCAGTTGGCTGTCATGTTGACGGCCATGATCATGTCCCAGCCCTTGGGGTCCAGGTGGCCCACCGGGGTCAGGGCGCCCAGAACGCCGGCGGCGCCGACCACGATGTCCAGCTTGCCGAACCGCTCGTAGAGGGCCGCGCCCAGCTGATCCAGGCCATCGGCCTCGCGCAGGTCCAGGGGGACCAGGGTGGCGTGCTCTCCGGTGGCGGCGAAGATCGTGTCGTCCAGGGCTTCCAGCGCGCCCTGGGTGCGGCCCAGGGCGATGACATGGGCCCCGGCCTTGGCCAGGCCCACGGCGATGGCCTCGCCGATGCCGCGGGTGGCGCCGGTGACGAGGGCGATGCGGCCGGCCAGCGGCTTGTCGGAGTCGGACTTCATGGGCGGGTTCTAGTGGCTAAGGCTCGCGATGGAAACCGAGATCAGGCCTCGTCGGCCGGTCGCGCGCCGTAGCGCTGGGCGATGACCGAACAGGCCATCAGCTGGATCTGGTGGAACAGCATCAGCGGCAGGACCAGGATGCCGGCCGTGGCGCCGGGAAACAGGATGCCGGCCATCGGCACGCCGGTGGCCAGGCTCTTCTTGGAGCCGCAGAACACGATGGCCACTTCGTCGGGCTTGGAGAAACCCAGGGCCCGCGCGCCGAACACCGTGGCGGCCATGACCACGGCCAGCAGCACCATGCAGGCGACCAGCAGCAGCAGCAGTTCGGGGATCGAGACGATCTTCCAGATGCCGCCGACCACGGCGGCGCTGAAGGCCGAATAGACCACCAGCAGGATCGAGCCGCGATCGACGCGCCCGACCAGGGTTTTGTGCTTCTCGATCCAGCCGCCGATCCACGGGCGGAGCAGTTGGCCGGCGACGAACGGGACCAGAAGCTGGATGACGATCGACTTGATCGACTCCCAGCCGCCGACATCGCCATGGGCGTGCATCAGCAGGCCCACCAGCACCGGCGTCAGGAAGATGCCCAGCAGGTTGGAGGCCGAGGCCGCGCAGACGGCGGCGGCGACATTGCCTCGGCCGATCGAGGTGAAGGCGATCGAGGACTGCACCGTCGAGGGCAGGCAGCACAGGAACAGCATGCCGGTCGACAGGGTAGGCGACAGCAGGCCCGACTTGCTGATCGCCAGGCCCAGGACCGGGAACAGCACGAAGGTGAAGGCCAGGATCGTCAGGTGCAGGCGCCAGTGGGTCAGGCCCGCGACCACGGCCTCGCGCGACAGCTTGGCGCCGTGCAGGAAGAACAGCAGGGCGATGGCGACCTTGACCACCCAGCCCAGGATCTCGGCCGCCTGGCCGCGCACGGGCAGGATCGAGGCCAATACGACCATGCCGATCAGCAGCAGGATGTAGGAGTCGATCTTCAGCTTGGCGAGGAGGGTCGAAACGGGATTGGGCACGGGCGTCTCTCAATACGTCATCGCCCGGTCTATCCGGGCGATCCAAGCCGAGCCGCCTGGAGATCTGGGGTTAGCGCGGCTTGGGTCCCCCGGACAAGTCGGGGCATGACGCGGGTTGAGTTTGCGGGCTAGGCGCTCAGCAGCGACAGCTGCTTCTCGGCCTGGTCGTTGCGACCCTCGGCGATCTCGCGGTCGGTCAGGCGGGTGGGATAGTCACCGGTGAAGTAGTGGTCGGTGAACTGCGGGTGGGCCGGGTCGCGGGGGCCGGCTTCCAGCGCCTGATAGAGGCCGTCGACCGACAGGAAGCCCAGGCTGTCGACTTCCAGGAATCGCGCCATCTCTTCCAGCGACTTGTTGGCCGCCAGCAGTTGGTCGCGCTCGGGCATGTCGATGCCGTAGAAGTCGGGCCACTTGATCGGCGGGCTGGCCGAGCGGAGGTGGACCTCCTTGGCGCCGGCCTCGCGGACCATGCGGACGATCTTCAGCGAGGTGGTGCCGCGCACGATCGAGTCGTCGATCAGGATCACGCGCTTGCCCTCCAGCACGGCGCGGTTGGGGCTGTGCTTCATGCGCACGCCCAGTTCGCGCACGCCCTGGGTCGGCTGGATGAAGGTGCGGCCCACATAGTGGTTGCGGATGATGCCCAGGTCGAAGGGCAGGCCGCTCTGTTGGGCGAAACCGATGGCCGCGGGGACGCCGCTGTCGGGCACGGGCACCACGACGTCGGCCTCGACGCCGGTCTCGATGGCCAGGCGCTGGCCCATGCGCTTGCGCACGTCATAGACCGAGCGGCCGTTCACGACGCTGTCGGGACGGGCGAAATAGACATATTCGAACACGCAGGGACGGGCGGCGACGGTCTGGAACGGCTTCAGCGACTTCACGCCGGTCTCGGAGATCACCACCATCTCGCCATGCTCGACGTCGCGCACGAAGCGGGCGCCGATCATGTCGAGCGCGCAGGTCTCGGACGCCAGAATCGGCTGGCCGTCCAGGTCGCCCAGCACCAGCGGGCGGATGCCCAGCGGGTCGCGCAGGCCGATCATTTTCTTGTTGGTGATGGCGACGATCGCGTAGCCGCCCTCGATCTGGCCAATGGCGTCGATGAAGCGATCGACGATCCGCGCCTTTCGCGAGCGGGCGATCAGGTGAAGGATCACCTCGCTGTCGCTGGTCGACTGGAAGATCGCGCCTTCCTGCACCAGGCGCTCGCGCAAAGTCAGGAAGTTGGTCAGGTTGCCGTTGTGGGCGATGGCCACGCCGCCGGTCTCGAGATCGGCGAACATCGGCTGGACGTTGCGGATACCGGCGCCGCCGGCCGTGGAGTAACGGGTGTGGCCGATGGCCATGCCACCGGGCAGGCGCTGGACCAGGTCGTTGCCGGTGAAGGCGTCGCCCACATGGCCCATGTGGCGTTCGGTGTGGAAGCGTTGGCCGTCGAAGGCGGCGATGCCGCAAGCCTCCTGGCCGCGATGCTGCAGGGCGTGAAGGCCCAGGGCGGTGACGGCGGCGGCGTCACGCACACCGTAGACGCCGAACACGCCGCATTCCAAGCGCAGGGTGTCGTCTTCCGGATCGCGCCAAGGCTTGGACGAGAAGCGGTCGGTCGACTGGCCGAAGGACGTCATCGCGATTTCTCCACCAGGTCGTCGACGGAGCGACGCTGGTCCTTATCATAACCCGGATCGCCCGGCTTGCGGGCGGACGGTTTGTCGCTGGCGCCGTCATGAACGGCGTCCTCGATGGCGGGGGCCAGTTTTCCAGCCAGTCCCGCGCCCTTGGGGGCGAACACCTTCAGCACGCGGCCTGCGGCGTTGGACAGGGGATACAGCGCCGACTTCGACATCCAGGTCGGCACGCGGTCCGGCGGGGTGGCCATGTGGAACACCAGGCTGAACACGCCCAGCACCACCAGGCCGCGGATCAGGCCGAACGCCAGGCCCATCAGTCGGTCCAGCGTGCCCAGGGCGCCGTCGGCGTGCAGGGTCTTGCTGATTTGCGCGCCGAGCATGCGCAGCAGCACGAAGATGATCACGAAACTGACCAGGATCGCGGCGGCCGTGGCGGCCCAATCGGGGTCCATCAGGCCGCGGAACAGCGGTCCGGTGACCCGCAGGGCCAGCAGAGCCAGGACGGCGGCGACGATGAACGACAGGGCCGAGGTCAGCTCGCGCGAGGCGCCCCGGGCAAAGCCGACCACGGCCGAAACCAGCAGGATCAAGCCGAAGATGATGTCGAAGGGTGTCACGTCAGCTGGCCCCAGATTTCGTCGCCGATCCGGCGCACCGCGTCGGCCAGTCTCGACACCCCGGCCACGGGCAGGGCTCCGCCGCCCTCGGGAAGTCCCGATAGCGGTCCCAGAGCTCGACCAAAGCCGAGTTTCGCGGCCTCTTTCAAACGTGTCTCCATACGGCTCACGGGCCGCACTTCACCGGACAGGCTGACTTCGCCGAACACGACGCAGTCCTGCGGCAGGGCGATGTCGAGGGCCGAGGAGGCCAGGGCCGCCGCCGCCGCCAAGTCCGCCGCCGGCTCGGTGATCCGCAGGCCGCCAGCGACGTTCAGATAGACGTCCTTGTTGCCAAAACCAAGGCCGCACCGTGATTCAAGCACGGCCAGCACCATGGCCAGGCGTCCGGAATCCCATCCGACCACGGCGCGTCTGGGTGTTCCGTACGCGGAGGGCGCGACCAGGGCCTGGAACTCCACCAGGACGGGCCGCGAGCCCTCGATGCCGGCGAACACCGCCGCGCCGGCCGCCCGCTCGCCGCCTTCGTTGAGGAACAGGGCCGAGGGGTTCTTCACCTCGCGCAGCCCTGAGTCGCCCATCTCGAACACGCCGATCTCGTCGGTGGCCCCGAAACGGTTCTTGGCGCCGCGCAGGATGCGGAACGGATAGCCGCGCTCGCCCTCGAAGCTGAGCACCGCGTCGACCAGGTGTTCGACCACGCGCGGCCCGGCGATCTGGCCATCCTTGGTGACGTGGCCGACCAGCAGGATGGCCACGCCCTTCTTCTTGGCCAGGCGCACCAGTTCCTGGGCGCAGGCGCGGACCTGGGTGACCGTGCCGGGACCGGCCTCGTGGGCGTCGCTCCACATGGTCTGGATCGAGTCGATGACCACGAGATCGAAGTTGTCGCGCTTCAGCCCGTCGAGGATGTCACGCAGGCTGCTCTCGGCCGCCAGCTTCACCGGAGCCTGGGCGAACCCCATGCGCTCGGCGCGGCCGCGGATCTGGGCCACGGCCTCCTCGCCCGAGATATAGGCGCAGTTCACACCCTTCAGGCTGGCCTTGGCCACCACCTCCAGCAGCAGGGTCGACTTGCCGACGCCCGGGTCGCCGCCGATCAGGATCGCCGAACCCGGCACCACGCCGCCGCCGCACACCCGGTCGAACTCGTCGACGCCGGTGATGATGCGGGGCGGGGCGGGGGTGTCGCTTTCCAGACCGGTGAACTGCAGGCCGCGCGTCCGGCTGGCCTTGGTGGCCGACAAGGCTCCTGGAGCACGAGCACCGGTTTCCTCGACCAGGCTGTTCCAGCCCTGGCAGGCCGAGCACTGCCCCGACCACTTGGTCGTGACCGCGCCGCAGGACTGGCAGGCGTAGACGGCGCCGTCACGGGCCATGGATGCTCCTGATTCGAAGATGACTGGAGACTACAGCCTGGGCGCCCACTGCGCCAAAGCCGGACGTGGGCGTGCGCTATTCGCTCGTGGAACGATGTTCTCAATGTCGCCAAGTCATGGCAGATAGGGGGAAGCGTCGGGGGACGTTCAGGATTCGCCAAGGAGGGCGCATGTCTGTCATCGAACCCGGGACCGCCTCGTCCGACCTGGTCGGCCGCGCCAAGCGGCTGCTGCTCACGCCATCCACCGAATGGGACCGCATCGACGCCGAGCCGGCGACGATCAAGGGGCTCTATGTCGGCTATATCTGCATCCTGGCGGCGATCCCCCCGATCGCCGGGCTGATCGGCGGACAGGTGTTCGGCCACGGCGGCTTCGGTTTCCACTACAAGCCCCCGCTCGTGCCGTCGATCATCGGCGCGATCGTCGCCTATGGCCTCAGCCTGTTGTCGGTGTTCCTGATCGCCCTGATCATCGACGCCCTGGCGCCCAGCTTCGACGGCCAGAAGGATCGCCTCCAGGCGTTCAAGGTCTCGGCCTACAGCTATACCGCCGCCTGGGTGTTCGGCGTGCTGGGCATTTTCCCGCCGTTGGCGATCATCGCCGGCCTGGCCAGTCTCTACGGCCTCTACCTGCTCTATCTGGGCCTGCCCAAGCTGATGAAGGCGCCCAAGGAAAAGGCCCTCGGCTACACGGTCGTGACGATCGTCTGCGCCATCGTCCTGTCGATCATCATCGGCGCGATCACCGGCGCGGTGGCCGGGGCCGCGATGTTCGGCGCCGTAAACCACGCCGCCAATGTCGGCGCGGCCTCGGGTACGATGGAGATCAACGGAACCAAGGTCGACCTCGGCAAGATCGAGGCGGCCAGCAAGCAGTTGGAGGCGGCCAACAAGGCCGCCGCCGAAGGCAAGACGGTCCCCGCCGTGCCGGCCGACACGCTCAAAGGCCTGCTGCCCGGCGGCGTCGCGGGCTACACGCGCACCTCGCTCCAGACCAATTCCGGGGGCGCGGGCGGCATGTCGATGGCCACGGCCTCGGGCGACTACGAGAAGGACGGCACGCGCTTCAGCTTGTCGGTCACCGACATGGGCGGCATGGCGGGTCTGGCCGCCATGGCCAACGCGGTCGACGCTCAGTCGAGTTCGGAAACCGCCTCCGGCTACAAGAAGGCCGGCAAGGTCAACGGCCGGATGACCATTGAGGAATGGGACCGCGACGCCAAGTCGGGCCAGTACAGCGTGATCGTCGGCAACCGCTTTACCGTCGAGGCGCAGGGCAATGCGGATAGCGTTGATGCCCTGAAGCAGGCCGTGGGATCGGTGAACCTGGCGGTTCTGGAGAGCTTGTCGCACTGATTTTCAACCGCTCATCCCGGCGAATGCCGGGACGAGTGGAGTTAGTGGGTTTTCACCACCCGCCGCGCCCTCGGCGCGATCCGCGTCAGCAGCTCATAGGCCGTCGTGCCCGCCGCCGCCGCCGCGTCGTCCACCGGCAGGTCCGGGCCGATGATCTGCATCATCGCGCCGGGCCGGGCGGCGTCGCAGTCGGTGATGTCGACGGCGATCAGGTCCATCGAGACGCGGCCCAGCATCGGTCGCAGGGCGCCGTCGAACCACACCGAGCCGCGCGGATGGGCGGCGCGGGGCACGCCGTCGGCGTAGCCGGCCGCCAGGATGGCGATTCGGGTGGTCTCTTGAGCGACGAACGCCGCGCCATAGCCGATGCTCTCGCCGCGCGGCACGACCCGGGCCTGGAGGATCGGGGCTTCCAAGGTGGCCACGGCCTTGATCCTCGTGTCGGGCACGTCGCGCGGGCCGCCGCCGTAGAGGCTGATGCCCGGCCGGCATTGGTCGAAGTGATAGTCGTCGCCCAGGAAGATCCCGCCGGAATTGGCGAGACTGCGTCGAGCGTTGGGAAAGAGCGCGGCGGCCTCGGTGAAGCGGGCCAGCTGGCGGGCGTTCAGGGCGTGGTCGGGCTCGCTGGCGCAGGCCAGGTGGCTGATCACCAGGGTGATGTTGACGTGCTTGAGCCGGTCCATCGCCCCGGTCAGCACGACGGCCTCCTCGAGACGCAGGCCCAGGCGGTTCATGCCGGTGTCGATGTGCAGGGCCGCGTCCAGCGCGTGGCCGCGCGCATGGCTGTTCCAGGCCTCGACCTGGGGCAGGCTGTTGAGCACCGGGGTCAGGCGCGCGGCCTCGATGGCCGGGCCCGAACCGGGGGTGACCCCGTCCAGCAGATAGATCGTGGCGGCGCGATCGCCCAGAGCGCGGCGCAGGGCCAGGCCCTCCGACAGCCGGGCGACGTAGAAGCCGCGCGCGCCCTCATCCCACAGCCGGCCGGCGACCAGGGCCGCGCCCAGGCCGTAGCCGTCGGCCTTCACGGCGGGCGCGATGTCGGCCCCGCCAGCGGCGGCCTTGAGGGTGGCGTGGTTGGACGCCAGGGCGTCCAGATCGAGGGTGAGGCGGCTGGTTTCGGTCACGGGGCAGGGCGTAGCCGAGCGAGCGGGCCAATTCCAGTGGAGATCGGATGCAGCCTCAATGGCGGGCCAGGAAGTCGGTCGCCAGGCTTTCCACGCCGCTGGCCAGGATCTGCACGCCGATGCACAGCAGCAGGAAGGCCACCAGGCGCGACATCACCCGCGCGCCGGACACGCCCAGCAGCGCCATGACCCGGTCAGAAGCGCGATAGAGGCCCCAGATCAGCAGGGCCACCGCCAGGGCGGCCAGGCACGCCCCCAGAAAGAACGGAACCACGGTGTGGCCGCCGGCCGGCCGCTGTGACGACAGGGCGATGGCCACGGCGATCGAGCCTGGTCCGGTGGTGAACGGCATGGTCAGCGGGAAGAAGGCGATGTCGTCGGCCTTGCTTTCAGCGGGCGAGGCGGCGTCGCTCTTGCGGTCCTCGTGAGCCTCGGGCTCCATCAGCAGGCCCCAGGCGCGGATCGCCACGACCAAGCCGCCGGCGACCCGCAGCGCGCCCAGGCTGACCCCGAAGAAGTTGAGGATGTAGCCGCCCAGCAGCAGCGACCCCAGCAGGATGGCCAGGGCGTTGACGGCGATCCGGAACGCCAACCGATGGCGCTCGTGCGGCGTGCGGCTGGCCAGCACCTGGTGGAAAATCAGCGAGGCCCCGACCGGATTGACGATCGAGAACAGCGCCGGAAAGGCCAGGAGGAACGCGCCGATCACCGTCGAGGTCGGCAGGGGATTGAAGTCCATTCGCGGCCTCGTTCAGCGAGTCTCGACACCGTGGCCGAGACCGGGCACTCCCGTCAAACAGGTGACGACTATTCGTCGTCGCCGCTGCGCATCTGGTGGAAGTAGTGGTCGCGGGCCAGGTTGCCGAAGCGGGTGGTGTCGCTGTTGAACGACAGGCGCACGGTGCCGATGGGACCGTGACGCTGCTTGGCGATGATCACCTCGGCCAGGCCCTGCAGGCGGTCCATGTCCTCCTGCCATTGCAGGTGCTCGGGCGTGCCCTCGCGCGGCTCGGCGCGACCGACATAGTAGCTTTCGCGATAGACGAACCAGACCATGTCGGCGTCCTGCTCGATCGAGCCGGATTCACGAAGGTCCGACAGCTGCGGACGCTTGTCCTCGCGCTGTTCGACCTGACGCGACAGCTGCGACAGGGCGATGACCGGACAGGACAGTTCCTTGGCCAGGGACTTGAGGCCCATGGTGATCTGCGAGACTTCCTGCACGCGGTTGGCGTTCGAACCCAGGTCCGAACCGGTGACCAGCTGCAGATAGTCGACGACCACCAGGTCCAGGCCGACTTGGCGCTTGAGGCGGCGAGCTCGGGCGGTCAGCTTGGCGATGGAAATACCACCGGTGGCGTCGATATAGAGCGGGGCTTCCTGCAGCTCGATGGCCGCGTCGCGCACCCGGCCGAACTCGGAAGCGTCGATCTCGCCCTTACGGAGCTTGTCGCCCGAGACGCCCGAAGCGTCGGCCAACATCCGCAGGGCCAACTGCTCGGCGCTCATTTCCAGCGAGAAGAAGGCCACGACGCCGCCGGCGACGGTCTTCTTGGTGCCGTCCGGCTGAGGCTCCCAGGCGTATTTCTTGGCCACGTTGAAGGCGATGTTGGTGGCGAGCGCCGTCTTGCCCATCGACGGACGTCCCGCGAGCACGATCAAGTCGGAGGGGTGCAGGCCGCCGATCTTGGTGTCCAGGTCAATCAGGTCGCTGGCCAGGCCCGACATGCCGCCGTCGCGGCTATAGGCCTCGGCGGTCATCTCGACCGCGCCGCGCAGGGCGTCGCCGAAGCTGACGAAACCGGACGACGCCGCGCCGCTTTCGGCCAGGGTGTAGAGCTGCTGCTCGGCCTGCTCGATCTGGTCGCGAGCCGGCAGCTTGACGTCGTCCTTGCCGACCCCGCCGTGGGCGGTGGAGGCGATTTCGCCGCCGATACGGATCAGGTCGCGGCGCAGGGCCAGGTCGAACACGGCGCGGGCGTAGTCGCCGACATTGGCGGCGGGCGGCGCGCGGTCCACCAGGTCGGCCAGATAGCGCAGGCCGCCCAGCTCGTCGAAGGCGGGGTCGTGCTTGAACTCGTCGGCCAGCAGGATCGGTTCGGCCAACTGGCCCTTGCGGATGTGAGTCTCGATCGCGCTGAACAGCCGCGCGTGGAAGGGCTCGTAGAAGTGGCGGCCCTGCAGGCTGTCGGTCAGGCGCTCATAGGCGGCGTTATCGTACAGCAGCACGCCCAGCAGCGCCTGCTCGGCCTCCAGGTTGTGGGGCGCGACAGAGACGACGATATCGCCCATCGGGGAGGGTGGGCGAAGATCTAGAACGGGGACGAGAGACATTGGCACAAGTTAACGCGGCGGCTCCCGGCGCGCGCGGCCCGCGTGGCCGAGCGCGTCAGATGAACGGGGATGTTTTGTGTATGTTCTGCGCCTCGACTTCGACAGAAACGGACGTAGAAAAAGGGCGCGATGGATCTCCACCGCGCCCCTTCCGACTTAGTTCAAGCTGGTCAGCAGCTTACCAGCTGTAGCTCAGCCGCGTGTAGAGGAACCGCCCGTTGAAGCCGAACGGCGAGTAGCTGGGGAAGGCGACCACGCCGGTGGTGTTGGCCAGGGCCGGGGTGCGATCGGGGTACTCGTCGAACAGGTTGTTGACCCCCAGGGCCCAGGTGACGTCCTTGAGGAAGGTGTAGCGGGCCTCGGCGTCCCAGACGGTCTTGGCGCCGGACTTGTAGTCCAGCGTCGGGTCGGAGCTGGGCACCAGCACCGAGCCGTAGGCCGTGCCCTTCAGGGTCGCGCCCCACGGACCGTTGGACCAGTCGCCCGAAGCCACGAACTTGTGGTCCGGCGTGCCTTGCTCATAGGTCAGGATGTTGACGCGGGCGAACAGTGGCGGCGGCACGGGCAGGCCCGACAGCGTGCTGTTGGTCGGCACGCGGTTGACGTCGGTCTTGTTGAAGTTAGCCGCCAGGGTCAGGTCGAAGCGGCCGGCCTCCTCGGCGTCGAGCCGGTAGCGACCCACCACGTCGACACCCTTGGTGGTGGTGTCCACCCCGTTGACGAAGAAGCGCGCCGTGGTCACGCCGAACGGCGCGAGAATGGCGTAGATCGCTTGCTGGGTGGGGGTGCCGGTGGCCGAGCCGGCGATGTTTTCCGACAGCACGATGCGGTTGTCGATGTCGATCTGGTAGGCGTCGACCGTCAGCTCGAACGGGCCCTTGTGATAGACCGCGCCGAGCGAATAGTTCTTCGATTTCTCGGGCTCCAGCGGCTTGGCGCCCAGGGCCCGGGCGGTCGCGCTGGTGGCCGGGAAGGTGCCGACGTCGACCGCCGCCCCGCCGACGATGTTGATCGAGGTGACCGTGAAATATTGCTGCTGCAGGGCCGGGGCCCGGAAGCCGGTCGAGAACGCGCCGCGCAGGGCGAAGTGGTCGGTGAAGTCGTAACGCGCGGCGATCTTGCCGGTCGTGGTCGAGCCGAAGTCCGAATAGTCCTCGTAGCGCGCGGCCAGGTCGATATCGAGCTTGTCGGTGACCTGATTGTCCAGGTCGACATAGAGGCTGGTGGAGTTACGGCCGACATCGACCGCATTGGTCGGGCGGAAGCCGGGGAAACCCTGGGCGCCGGCGCCCTTGCCGTTGCCGCCGTTGATCCAGGAAGCGGTTTCGCCGGCCCTGATCTTGTAGCTTTCGTCCCGGTACTCGATCCCGAACGCCAAGGTGCTGGGCTTGGCGAAGTTGAACAGCTCCAGGGGCCGGTTGACGTCGATCGCCGCCACCGTCTGGCCGTACTGCATCGACCCGTCCTTGAAGCGGGTGGGCGAGGTCGCGCCCAGCGAGGCGTTCAGCGAATTGATGGTGCCGTATTCGACCTTGTTGTTGCCGTAGGTGACGCTGGCGTCGACATTGAAGCCGCCGATCTCACCCTTGGTCCCGAAGGCCAGGTTGTAGTCGTCGATGTCGGTCGTGATCCGCGGCACATAGCCGTTGGGATAGACGCTGACATAGTTGTTGGCGTTGTTGGCCAGGCGCGGGAAGGCCGAGCTTTCGCCCTTGCGGTTCTGGTAGCCGGCCAGACCGTACAGGCTCCAGGCGTCGTTCAGGGGCAGGCCGAAATTGGCGTAGATCGTCTTGGTCTCGACCTGCGGATCGCCATAGACGCCCGTCACCCGAGTGGGCGTGACGCGCGGGTCGTTGTCGGCCCGGTTGGTCGGGTTGCGGAACGAATATTCGCCGGTCACGGTCAGGAAGCCGTCATTGGGCAAGGCGAAGCCCTGCCAGAGCGAGGCGCTGTAGACCGGGCCGTCGTGGGCCTTGCGGCCGTCGGTGTCGCGGGCCGTCTTCACCTCGGTGTCGTAGATCCCGTAGGTGGCGCTGGCCCCGCCGCCGTGGCGGGCCTCGCGCAGGCGCAGGTTGATGACGCCGGCGATGGCGTCCGAGCCGTATTGAGCTGCGGCGCCTTCCCGCAAGATCTCGACCCGATCGAGCGCGGCGGTGGGGATGGTGTTGAGGTCGAACGGAGCCGAGCCGCGGCCGATCGAGCCGTTGATATTGACCAGGGCGGCGGTGTGGGCGCGGTGGCCGTTCAGCAGCACCAGGGTCTGGTCGGGCGACAGGCCTCGCAGGGTGGCCGGGCGCACCGAGTCGGTGCCGTCGGTGACGGCCGGACGCGGGAAGTCGATGGACGGAGCCAGGTTGGCCAGGGCCTGGGCCAGTTCAGGCGTGCCCTGGCGGGTCAGCGCCTTGTTGTCGACGATGTCGACGGGCGAAACGGTGTCGAGCCGCGAACGGGCGACACGGGTGCCGGTGATGACGATCTGGTCGACGGCGGTGGCGTCGTCCGCGGGCGCGGCGGCGTCCTGGGCATGGGCGACGCCGGCCAAGGCCGCGACCGAGACGGCGGTCAGCAGAAAGCTTCTGATACGCATTGCGAAATCCCCTCGCATGGCTCCCGGGGCGCTTGACGCCTTTTGTTCCGGAGGCGGGGGAGCCTGTCTCCCCCTAGATAAAGGATGGGGATCCGTGCGTTCGCTCACAAGCTGAGCAATTCTGGACAAAGGCGCAGAAAAAAACGGCGCGGATTGCTCCGCGCCGTTCTTCTTGTTTTTCAGTGCGCTACGAGGCGATTAGGACTCGTAGTGATCGCCTTCGAACGAACCGGCGCCGCCGGCCGCCATGTCCGAAGCCGCTTCGGCCTCGGCCGCGCGATCTTCTTCGAACTGGGCGGCGACGACGTTTTCGCCGCGCGCTTGGCGCTCGGCTTCGTCGGCGCTGCGCGCGATGTTGAGGGTGACCGTGACGGTCACTTCAGCATGCAGCTTCACCTTCACTTCGTGAACGCCGAGGTTCTTGATCGGCTTGTCCAGGACGATCATCGAGCGATCGACCTTGCCGCCTTCGGCCTTGATGGCGTCGGCGACATCGCGACCCGCGACCGAACCGTACAGCTGGCCGCTTTCGCCGGCTTGACGGATCATCACGTACTGCTTGCCTTCCAGGCCTTCGCCCGACTTGCCAGCGGTTTCGCGGTTCTTGACGTTACGGGCTTCGATTTCAGCGCGCTGAACTTCGAAGCTCTTCAGATTGGCCGAGTTGGCGCGCAGGGCCTTGTGACGCGGCAACAGGAAGTTACGGGCGAAGCCGTCCTTCACCGTGACCACGTCGCCAAGGACGCCGGTGCCTTCGACGCGTTCGAGCAGAATGACTTTCATCGTGGTGTCTCCCTTACTTCACGACGTAGGGGAGCAGAGCCAGGAAGCGGGCGCGCTTGATGGCCTTGGCCAGTTCGCGTTGCTTCTTGGCCGACACCGCGGTGATGCGCGACGGCACGATCTTGCCGCGTTCGGAAACGTAACGCTGCAGCAGCTTCACGTCCTTGTAGTCGATCTTCGGCGCGTTGGCGCCCGAGAACGGGCAAACCTTGCGGCGACGGAAGAACGGGCGACGGGCGCCACCGGCGGCGGGAGCGCCGGCGGGGGCTTCGGGAGCGATGGTATCGGTCATGATCTCTCTTCTCCCTTACGCGGCCGGCGCGAATTCGTCGCGCGGGCGGTCCGGGCGCTCGGAGCGCTCGCCACGTTCGCGGTCGCGACGGGCCAGAACCGGCGACAGTTCCAGGTCCAGCTCTTCGACGCGGATGGTCATGAAGCGCAGAACGTCTTCATTGATCAGCAGCTGACGTTCCATCTCCTTCACGGCCGCGGCCGGGGCGTCGATGGCGAGCAGGGAGTAGTGGCCCTTGCGGTTCTTCTTGATGCGGTAGGTGAGGTTACGCAGGCCCCAGTATTCGATCTTGGCGATGTGACCGCCATTTTCTTCCAGGAGGGCCTTGAGTTGCTCATTCAGAGCTTCGGCCTGTTGCGGCGAGATATCCTGCCGCGCGATGACCACGTGTTCGTAGAACGACATGTTTTCCTTCTTCCGGCTTGGACAGCGGCGCGGGCGACGGCGGAAGTCCGTCGACCACGATGGATCCTGCATGCCGAGCGGGAAATCCCGACCCATAGGGCTGCGTGCAAGACCGCCATCCGTGAGAGGGCGCGCTAATAGCCGAAAGACCAGGGGAAGGCAAGGAAACCCTTGGGTCTTGCGTTTTCTGGCGGCGTTCGCGGCGCCGGCCAAGAAGGCGGCGGGCGTGTAAACCGCTTCGAAACCGACAGACAAATAAATGTCATACAAATTCGGCGGCCAAGCTCTTTGGTCGCGCAAGGGCTTGTGCTATCCGGCGAACATGGGGTTTCGAACGCTTACATCCCTGATCATGGCGACCGCCATGACCACCGTCGTCGCCGGAAGCGCGACGGCCGGCGATGTCGTGCGCAAGCCCGACCTGGCGGTCTGGGGCGCGGACGGCCATTTCCAGGGCTATTCGGCCGCCCTGCCACTCGACCTGTCCAGCGACGCCGAGAAGGCGATGTTCACCGCCAAGGTGGCCGGGGCGCTGGACGATCCGACCTACAATCTGGAACTGAAGCTCGACCAGAAGTCCGACGAGACCAGCCAGGCCAATCGGGCGCTGGGCGTCGGCGCGTCGTGGAACGCCCGCGAGGCGGCGATCCGTTCATCCCTGGCCCGCTCGTTCGGCTTCGGCCTGCTGCCGCGCACCAACTATGTGCGGCTGTCGATGGACATGAACGCCACCCAGCCGGTCTATGTGCGCGGCCGCACGCCGGTCACTCGGGCCAATGTCCGCTCGGAACTGACCCTGGACGGCCGCCCCGTGGCCTCGATCGCGGTGGGCGGCGGCACCCAGGGCGACGAGGG
>FTJN01000857.1_pt8 | contig 33957 bp, 28 predicted proteins | sample 1658361 | NCBI WGS metagenome assembly FTJN01 (sample SAMEA3914819, study PRJEB12502) | metagenome | biome: forest; material: soil | place: Canada | collected 2010-06-26 | depth 0.3 m
CTGCGCGAGCGCCAGCAGGCGCGCCTCGCGCGCTTCGCGCCGCGCGTGCAGTGGCTCGACGCCTGGCCCGGCACGATCGAGGGCGTGGTGGTGGGCAACGAGGTGCTCGACGCGATGCCCGTGAAGCTGCTGCATCGCACGGACGGCCGCTGGCACGAGCGCGGCGTCGTCGACCTGGCCGACCCGGCGTCCGCGGCGCGCGCGTCGGATCCCGCCAACGACGGCAGCCACCGCTTCGCGTTCGCCGACCTGGACCTGCCGTTCTCGCTCGAAGGCGAGACCCAGGCCGCGGCCGCCTTGATGGACGGCTTCTTCATCGACGGCAGCGTCACCGAGATCCACCCGATCGCCGAGAGCTTCGTCGCCAGCCTCGCCGACCGCCTGCAGCGCGGTGTCGCCATCCTCGTCGACTACGGCTTTCCCGAGCACGAGTACTACCACCCGCAACGCCTGGGCGGCACGCTGATGTGCCACCAGGCGCACCAGGCCGACGGCGATCCGCTGGTGGCCATCGGCGCCAAGGACATCACCGCCCACGTCAACTTCAGCGGCATCGCACTGGCGGCGCAGGAGTCGGGGCTCACGGTGCTGGGCTACACCTCGCAGGCGCGCTTCCTGATCAACTGCGGCCTGGTCGACTTGCTCGCCGCGGCGAGCGTCGGCGAGCGCGCCAACGCGCAGAAGCTCGTCAACGAGCACGAGATGGGCGAGCTGTTCAAGGTGATCGCGCTGGCGCGCGGCTGCGAGCTCGATCCGATCGGATTCAGGGCCGGTGACAGATCCCACATGCTGTAGACCCGGCTCCGATGCGCTTCCTGCTCGTCATCCTCATCTGCCTGCTCGTCTTCAACCGCTTCGGCGACTGGATGACGCGGCACGGCTTCGGCAAGCTCCCCGGCGACCTGCGCTTTCGCATCGCCGGCCGGGAGTTCTTCCTGCCGCTGGGCAGCAGCGTGGTGCTGATGCTGGTCGCAAGCGCGATCGCGTGGATCAAATGAGAACTCGCCCCGCTGCCCGTTGGCGGCTGCGGGCGTGGATCCTGCGACTGCGCGCAGGATGACACGTCGCAGATCCATCGCATCAAGGGCTCGTCATCCTGCGCGCAGTCGCAGGATCCACTCCGGCCAACCGCCCCCGATCAGCTGAACGCGATCTCGGCCGCCGGCACGGCGTCGATCGCGACGTGGAAGCTGCTGATGTTGCGCAGCGTCTCGTTCTCGTGCAACCGGATCTGCAGTCCGGTGGCATGCGGCTTGTCGTGCGAGGTGTGGGCGTCGGCGGCCAGCGTCACGGCGTAGCCGCGCGAGGCGGCGCCGCGCACGCTGGAGTCGACGCAGAACTCGCTGGAGTAGCCGCAGACGGTCACGTGGCGCACGTCGCGTTCGGCGAGCAGCTCGTGCAGCGGAGTGCGCAGGAACGCGTCGGACATCGTCTTGCGCACGAACAGGTCACCCGGCTCGGTGACGAGCCCGGGATGCAATCGCCAGCCGGGCGTGTCGGCCACGAGATCACCGGCGGCGGTCTCGTGCTGGACCCACACCACGGGCGCGCCCGCGAGACGCGCGCGCGCCGCGAGGCCGTTGATGCGCGCGACCACTTCCTCGGCTTCCGGCGGCGGGGGCTCGAACAGGATCGCCTGCATGTCGATGACGACGAGGGCGGTGTGATTGGCGGGAATCTTCATGGCTCGGTGGCGTCGTCGATGTCGGTCTTGAGCGCGATGGCCAGCGCCGCGACGCGGGCACGCCGGATCGCGTCCGCGATCGCGGGGCCCTTGAGGCCGCGTTCGATGGCCTGCGCCGATGCCGCGCGCGCGTCGACGTCCTGCGCCGTCTTCAACGCCATGGCCAGGCGCGCGCGCTGCGGGTAGGGCCGGTCCTCGAGGCCCAGGCGGCCCTTGGCGTCGCACTCGCAGGCGGCCAGCATCTGCAGGAAGCGTTCGGGGCGACGGAACGCGTCGCAGCGTTCCAGCAGCCGCATGACCGCTGACGCGTCCAGCTTCTCGCTCGCGTGGACGTTGGTGTGCTCACGCGCGGTCAGCAGCGCGAGTTCGCCGCAGTCCACGGGCACGCGCAGGCGTTCGTTGACGGTGCGGATGAGATCCTCGCCGCGCTGCTCGTGGCCGATGTGGCGCGGCAGCACGTCGGCCGGCGTCGTGCCCTTGCCCAGGTCGTGCACCAGGCACGCGTAGCGCACCGGCAGCGGCTGTGCGGTGAGCGCGCAGCGATCCAGCACCATCAGCGTGTGGACGCCGGTGTCGATCTCCGGATGGTGGGCGGGCGGCTGCGGCACGCCGAACAGCGCGTCGAGCTCGGGCACCAGCCTGGCCAATGCGCCCACGCTGCGCAGCACCTCGAACATGCGGGCCGGCGCGCGCTCCATCAGGCCGCGCGAGAGCTCCTGCCACACGCGCTCGGTCACCAGCGCGTCGACCTCGCCGGCCGCGACCATGCGCTGCATCAGCGCGGTGGTCTCGGGCGCGACCGTGAACCCGGGCCAGCGCGCCGCGAAGCGGGCCAGGCGCAGGATGCGCACCGGATCCTCGGCGAAGGCCTCGGAGACGTGGCGCAGCACCTTGGCCGCCAGGTCGCGCTGGCCGCCGTAGGGATCGATCAGCGTGCCGTCGGCCGCCTGCGCGATCGCGTTGATCGTCAGGTCGCGCCGCACGAGGTCGTCCTCCAGCGTGACGTCGGGCGCGGCGTAGACCTCGAAGCCGCGGTAGCCGGGGCCGGTCTTGCGCTCGGTGCGGGCCAGCGCGTACTCCTCGTGCGTGCGCGGGTGCAGGAACACGGGGAAGTCCTTGCCGACCGGCAGGTAGCCCGCGTCCAGCATGTCCTGCGGGCTCGCGCCGGTGACCACCCAGTCGTGGTCGTTCACCGGCTCGCCGAGCAGGCCGTCGCGCACCGCGCCGCCGACGACGTAGGTCTTCATGGCATGTCCGGCGCCGGCGGTTGCTCGGCGTCGCGCGGGCCGATCTGCGGGCCCAGGCGCGGGCGCAGCTGCGGCCCCTTGTTGCCCAGCAGCGCGGCGTAGATCGCGGCGTTGGTCATCACCTTCTTGACGTAGTCGCGCGTCTCGAAGAAGGGCACGTTCTCGGTCCACACCTCGGGCGCCAGCATCAGGCCGCCGCGCCAGCGCCGCGGGCGTGCCGGGCCGGCGTTGTAGGCCGCGGCGGCCATCGGATCGGAGCCGCCCAGGCTGTCGAGCACCAGCTTCAGGTAGAAGCTGCCGATGCGCAGGTTGGTGGACGCGTCGGTGATCAGCTCGGGCCGGAACGGGATGCCGGCCTTCTTCGCGGCCCACTTGGCGGTGGCGGGCATCAGCTGCATCAGGCCGTTCGCGCCGACGGCCGAGCGCATGTTGCCCATGAAGCGCGTCTCCTGGCGGATCAGGCCGAACACGAAGGCCGGATCGAGCCCGGCGTTGGTCGCGGCCTCGACGATGTCGCGCCGGAACGGCATCGGGTAGCGCTGCGCGATGTCGATCTCGACCTTCGTGCGTTCGCTGGTGTTGATGCACAACTGCCAGTCGCTCTGGTCGCAGGCCCATTGGGCCGCGGCCATCAGGTCGCGGTCGCTCATGCCGCGCAGCGAGTAGTTCCATTCGCGGCGGCCCTCGTCGCGCAGGTCCAGCGCGTTGAGCATCAGCGCACGCTGCAGTCCGGGGTTGGCGTGCGCGAGGCCGCGCTCGAGCGGCGAGATCGGCACCGGCCTGGGCGGCAGCGCGAACTGCGCCCCGAGATCCTCGGCGCTCAGCAGGCCGTAGAACGTGACGCTGGCCGACAGGATCTTCAGCTGGCGCCGCGCCTCGGCGACGGCCGCCTCGCTCTCGGCGCCGGGCGACGCCAGCGCCAGCGCGAGCTCGGCCTGCGCATGCCAGTACGTCCAGTTGCCTTCGGCGCGCTCGGTGGGCGTCATCGCGTCGATGGCGCGCTCCACGTCCTTCCAGCGCTGCGTGCCGCTGCCCGCGCGCAACGCGGCACGCGCGTGCCAGGCCAGCACGTCGTCGCTCCAGTCGGGCGCGGCCGGCTTCTCGCCCTTGCGCGGCTTGCGCGCGGCCCAGGCGCGGTTGGCCCAGTCCACGGCGTCGGGCAGCAGCGACTGCGCGCCGTGCTTGGCGATCACGGCCCAGGCCCACGCGGTGTTGTCGCTGCCGAGGGTGGGCTGCCAGCGCTCCTGCAACTGCAGCGCCGCGGCGGCCGGATCGCTCGCGCCCATGCGCGCCAGGGCGATCGTGATCATGTCGTTGCGGCGCGAGGTGGCGATGTCGGACTTGCGCGTGATGAAGCGCGCCGGGTTGTCCCACAGCGCGTTGACGTCCTTCAGCGCGGCCTTGCCCAGGATCGTGGCGGCGCCGCGCGCGGCCCGCTGGCGCCCGAACTCGGCCGCCTGGCGCAGGCGGCGCCACACGTCGTCGTCGGTGAACACCTGGTCGTCGTAGAGCGCCTGCGCCATCTGCTGGCAGCCGCTCGAGTCGCCGCCGTCCTTCTGCGCCAGCCACTGCGTCATCGCGACGTCGTGCACCTCCTTGCCGGCGAGATGGTCGACCAGCGTCGCGAAGCAGGTGACGTCGCGGTCGTCGTTCATGCGAAAGCGCGGGTAGTCGCGCTTGAACGCCTCCCAGTCGTGGCGCCGGCCCACCTCGAGCAGCCAGTCGTTGCGCAGCCGGTCCTCGACGTAGGTGCCGGGCCAGCGCGCGTAGAACTGCTCCACTTCGGGCGAACTCACCTCGGCCAGGCGGTTGAGGAGTTCCCAGTAGTCGACCCAGGGCGCCAGCGTCAGCCGGTTGGCCAGCGCGGTGGCGCGCAGCACCTCGAGCCGGGCGCGGTCGCGGCGCAGGAACGCGTCGTGCGCGTCGCGCAGGACGTCGTCGCGCGCGGTGCTTGCGACCCCCGTGGGGGCGTTGGCCGTCGGCTCGGGCGGCAGCGCGGCGGCCTCGGGAGCGACGGGGGATGTGGCCGGAGGGACGACCTTGGGTGCGACCTTGGGTGCGGCAGCCGCGGGCGGCGGCGCAGCGACGGGCGCAGCGACGGCTGGGGCCGGCGACGATGACGCGGCCGCTTCGGGCGACGGCGCGGGCGCCGACGCGGCCTCCGATGCCGGGGCGACCGCCGGCGTGGCCATGACGGGTGCGCTCGCAGGTTCGCCCGCCGGTTCGGCGGAGGCGGGGGCCGATGGCGCGGACGCCGCTTCGGCGACGGACTGGGAGAAGGCGGGGCTGCCGGACAGCAGCGCGAGGACGGCCAGCGCGAGCGGCGCCAGCGCCGAAATACGGGAATCGGACATGTGCGTCCAATATACCGAAGGAACCCTCGCGGACGCCCTCGCGCGACGCGGCGAACGCGGCCGCGTCGCGTCGTCGCGTCAGTCGCGCGAGGTCCGGTAGGCCTCTTCGAACGCGAGGAATTCCTTTTCCTCCAGCGCGTCGCGGATCCATGCCGCCGTGCCCTTGGCGGCCACCGCGCGGCCGATGTAGCCGGACACGTCGGCCGGCACCGGCAGCGCATAGGTGCGCATGCGCATGACCACCGGCGCGAAGTAGGCGTCGGCGATGGAGTACTCGCCGAACAGGAACGGGCCCCCGGACATCGCGAGCGCTTCCTGCCACAGCTGGATCATGCGGGCCAGGTCGGCGCGCGCCGCCGCGTTCTCGGCCAGCACGCGCGTGCCGACCTCGGGCAGCGAGGCCTCGATGTTCATGCAGAACGCGCCGCGCAGCGCGGCAAAGCCGCTGTGCATCTCCGCGCAGACGCTGCGGGCGCGCGCGCGCCGCTTGGCGTCGCGCGGCCACAAGGCCTTCTCGGGATGGCGCTCGGCCAGGTATTCGGCGATCGCCAGGGTGTCCCAGACGGAGAAGCCGTCGTCCTCCACCAGGATCGGCACCTTGCCCGCCGGCGACAACGCGGCCACCTTCGCCTTGAACGCCGAATCCGGCGCGAAGCTGTCGAAGCGAGCCATCACCTCCTCGAACGGAATGTCGAATTGCGTGAGCAGCACCCACGGACGCATCGACCAGGAGGAGTAGTTCTTGTTGCCGATCAACAGCTTCATGCGGGGCTCCGGCGCGTGACGGCGCGAGGGTGGCAGGGAAAGCGACTGTAGCGGGAGCCGCGGCGGCGCCGGATGCCGAATGCGCATCGCGCGCATGCGAGACCGGCATCGGATTTCGCGAGAGCGGCCTCGCGGGCGTGCCGCCGGGCCACTGACCGGCGAGGCCAAACTGTGGGCCCCACCACCGGGGGGTGTCCGGCCCCCCCTTTTGGGGAAGCGCTTCCCGCCCAGTTCGGCGAAACTTCTTTCATCGGAAACGCCTGCCGGCTGGCGCGCGTTTCCGGCAGCAGTCCGGCGGCATTCGACACGCCCTTTCTGCCTCGTGGCGCGGCCAACTGGCGCCTTCCGGGGTCGATCTGCACCCAAAGTAAGTAGTTCGCCTGCTGTCGAGACGGGCACGATGAGCCGAAAATCCGCACAAAGGGCGCTCGACCAACGAGTCGTCCCGACCCGGTCTCCAGGACACGCGCCAAGGCGCCGATCCTGAAACCTCCGGGCCGCGCTGAAGTTCGGTGCCGGGAAGACCAGCAACACCCGTCTTCCCACGACGAACCGGCCCCGGAGGAAAGACATGTTCAAGCCACTGACCCGCTCCACCAAGACGCCCCATCGATCTCCTGCCGGATTCGCGGAGACGCAGTTCCTGCACACGGCCGGCGACGACGACTACAGCGGGTTCGCTCCGACCGAGATGTTCGAGGACGCGGCCGACGGCGCCGACGCGGCGATGCCCGACGTCGCCGCGCCGATCCCCGGCGCCGCCCAGGCCGCGGCGTCCACGTCGCGCTCGGCGCTCGAGCGCGCCGCCAGCACGCCGGCCGACGCAACGCTCGCCGCCGCCGCGCCGGCCGACGAACCCAGCATCCCGCAGTCCTGGGTCACCTCGCAGTGGGTCGCCGCCCAGGAGGCCAAGGCCCACGAGGCCGCGAACCAGGCCCGTGCCGTGATCGCCGCGCAGCGGCGCGCCGAGGAGCAGGCCGACGAAGGCGAACCCGCCGCCGCGCCGCGCACCGGGCTGGCCCGCCTGCGCGCGGCCTTCGAGCGCCTGCTGCCGGGGGATTTCCGCAGCCTGCTGCCGCTGTTCATCGGCGTGACCGTGACGATGACGCTGATCTCGTCCGTGCTGCCGCTGTTCGACCGGCCCTGATCCGCGCTCAGTGCGCGAACGTCTGCCACACGCGCATCGCTGCGAACAGGATCCACGCCGCGAACCACAGCAGGCGCCACGGATTGCCCTTGACGCCGGCGCGCGAGAAGCGGACGAGCGTGAACGGCCTGGCCCGGGCAGGCCGGGCGCGCCGGACGATTTCTTCGTCCTGGAATCGCAGCGCCGCACCGATGGATCGCAGCCGCTGGACCCCGCCGAGGCGTGAGCCGAACGGCCTGCCCGGTTCCGGCGCCGCGCGGCTGCCCACGTAGCGATCGAACTCCAGGCGATCCACCGCTTCCCGCCAATGGAACGGCCAGGCGGCCACCAGTTCGACGAGGGCCGCGATGCGCCAGGCGAGCCCCGCGGCGAGCCAGGCCAACGGCGCGAGCAGGACGACGCTCAACGCGATCTCGGCGGCGTTCGGCTCGGGCAGCACGAGCACCATGGCCCCGAAGGCCCCGGCGCCAATGGCGAACAGCGCGCCCAGGAACCGGTGCTCGGAGTTCGTTTCGACCCAGCGGCGCAGCCTTCTGCCGGGGGGCATTTCCTCGATGCGCCGGCGCGCGAATCGCGACCCGGACACCAGCGCGGCGGCGCCGAGGCCCCAGGCGGCGGCCGTCGCGACGGTCGGCTGGGTCGCCGCCACGGCCAGGCCCACCAGCAGGTCGGTGGACGACAGGCCGTGCAGCCGCTCCATCGTCCGCGGGTTCAGGCTGCTCGCCAGCCCCGGGACGTCGGCGGCCTCGCTCGCCGCCTGCCATCGATGAGCCCAGCGCATCGCCTCGAGCGCGGACGGCCAGAACGCCACCGGGATCCGGACCGGCTGTGTCGAATGCAGGCGCCGCAGCCACCGGTTGCCGCTGAAGTGACGCGCATAGACAAGGTCGCGCGACATCGCCAGCCGCATCTCCATCTGCCGCAGCGCCCACGGCGAGAGCCAGCTCGAGAGGCGCACCACGTGCAGGTGCCAGTCGAACACGCGGCCCGCCTCGAACAGCAGGGTCAGCGGCGGCATCTCGGCCTCGATGAACCAGCGCATCAGCGCGAATTCCAGCGCCTGGCCGTCGTCGAGCGAGGCGCGGGCGCGCGCCTGCAGCAGCGCGCGCAACTCCGGCAGCCAGGACTCGTCGCGGGTGCCGGCGGCCGACTCCGCCGCGGCGTGGAAGCGGCGGAAGTGCGCGGCGAGGCTGGACTCTTCGCTCGCGCCCTCGACGCGCAGCTCGCCGGCCTCGATCAGCGTGCCGATCGCCTCGTCGCCGATCGCGAGCTCGGCCTCGAAGCCGGGCGCCTCCTGCCGCGCGGCAGGAAACGGGTCGGCCGGCGGCCGTGGCGGGAGGTCGTCGATGGCGTCCGGCGGGGCGTCGGCCGGCGGCGGACCGTCCACCGCGGCATCGACGAGCGCGGGCGGCTCTTCCGCCGCCGCGAGCTCGCGCTGGCGCGCGAACGGCAATGCCACCTCGTAGGCCGCGCGGATGCGCGCGAAGTCCTGCGGATGGGTCTCGGGCCGGAACTGCTTGATCAGCACGGCGTAGCGCCGGCGCAGGTCGGCCACGCCGATGTCCTGGCCGACGCCCAGGGTCTGCCATGGGGTCATCGGAGAGCCACCGCCCTGCGGGCTGCGGCGCGAGCGCCCTTCGGGGCGGCCGTGCGTGCGCTCATGCAGGCCTCACCAGGTCGGGCCGCGTTCGACCGTGTCGAGCGCGACGGAGAACTGCTTGCGCGCCTCGGCGATCTCCTTGCCGTCCTGGCGCCCCAGCGCGGCCTCGAACTGGCCGAGCCAGCGGCCGACCTGCTCGCGCTCGTCGCCCAGCAATTGCTCGTACAGGCGATTCGCGCGCTCGAGGACGAGCCGGTTCTGGTCCTGGTCGCGCGGATGCACCTTCAACGCGGCGAGCTCGACGCGGCGGCGCTCGATCTCCGCGTCGCTGACGTCGCCGGCCAGCTTGCGGATCACGACGTTGCGTTCGATGCCGTGGTCGGCGACGACGACGTCGACGTCCAGGATGCCGTTGACGTCGTAGGTGTAGCGCACGTCCACGTGCACCTCGGCGGCCTTCAGCGGGGGAACCTCCAGCTCGACGCTGCCCAGCTCGATGTTCTGGCTGCAGTGGCGCGACTCGCCCTGGAAGATGTCCACGGACAGCTTGGTCTGGTGGTCGGACGCGGTCGTCACGGTCTTGACGCGGCTGGCCGGCACGACCGTGTTGCGCTCGATGACGGGCAGGAACACGTCGTTGACGTGCCCGCCGCGGCCGTCCGACTCGCTCACGCGGATGCCCAGCGTGTGCGGGCAGACGTCGGTGAGCACCATCTCCTCGAACGCCTCGTCGCGGCTCGCGAGGCCGGCGCACACGGCCACGCCCAGCGCGATGGTCTGGTCGGGGTCGAGGTGGCGCGCGGGCAGGCGGCCGAACAGCTGCGACACGAGGCGGCGCACCATGGGCATGCGGCTGGCGCCGCCCACCAGCGCGATCTCGTCGAGGTCGGCCACGCGCAGGCGCGCGTCGCGCAGCGCGCGCTCGATGGGCGCGCGCAGGCGCTCGAGCAGCGGCTCGCAGGCCTTCTCGAACTCGGCGTGCGTCAGCGTGACCAGGCCCAGGCCGAGGCCCTGCAGGTCGACCTGGCAGCTCGGGCCCGACGCCAGCGCGCGCTTGGCCGACTCCGCGGCGAAGCGCAGCGCGCCCTGCTTCGCGGGCTCGGCCAGCGTCTTCTCGTCGACCGCCGCCTTGCGCGCCAGCAACTGCACCATGGCCTCGGTGAAGTCGTCGCCGCCGAGGAAGCTGTCGCCGCCGGTCGCGCGGACCTCCATCACGCCGCTGAAGCGCTCGAGGATGGAGACGTCGAACGTGCCGCCGCCCAGGTCGATGATCAGGAAGGTGGCGTCGGCGTCGCGTTCGTGGATGCCATGGAACAGCGCCGCGGCCGTCGGCTCGTTGACCAGGCGCAGCACCTTCAGTCCGGCCAGCTCGCCGGCGAGGCGCGTGGCCTTGCGCTGCTGGTCGTTGAAGTAGGCCGGCACCGAGATGATGACCTCCTCCACCTTCTCGCCGGTGGCGTGCTCCGCGTCGGCCTTCAGGGTCCGCAGCACCAGCGCCGACAGGTCCTCGGGCCGGTAGTGCACGCCCGCCAGCGTCACCTTCTGCCCGGTGCCCATCAGGCGCTTGAACGAGCCGGCGCTGCGCTTCGGGTGGGTGACGAGACGCTCGCGCGCCGTCGCGCCCACCAGCAGGCTGCCGTCGGCGTCCACCGAGACGACGGACGGCGTCAGCACGCTGCCATGCACGTTGGCGATGGGCGTCGGAACGCCGTCCTTCAGCCAGGCGATGAGGCTGTTGGTGGTGCCAAGGTCGATACCGAAGATCACTGTGTCCCTCCCGGACGGAAACGTTCGTCGCGCGGCGCTCTTCTGGAATTGTTGTCGCGCCGCGCCAATCGCGATTTTATTGGCTAGTCTGAGGGGCGCTGTTTGCGGGGCTCTGCGGCAACATGGATCGCATGCGGTCGCCCTGTTCCCTCCCGTCGCGATGCCTGGCGCTGGCACTGCTGGCACTCGTGCGCCCGGCGTTCGCCGCGCCGGCCCCGGCGGTCGCGTCGTCGGCTGCCGCCGTCGCCCTCCACGCGATCCAGGGTCGCGGCGCGCGCAGCCCGTGGACGGGCCGGCGCGTCGTCACCGTGGGCGCGGTGACCCTCGTCACCAGCAACGGATTCTTCCTGCAGGAACTCGACGGCGCGGCCGATCCGGCCGGCTCGCGGGCGCTCTTCGTGTTCACCGGGAGTGCGCCCGCGAGCGTGGCCGCGGGGCAGTGCGTCCGGCTGGAGGGACGGGTCGTGGAGTTCAACGTCGGCGCGGCCGACAACCGCGACACGCTGGCGCATCCGGTCACCGAACTGCACGATGCCGGCACGCCGCTGGTGGAGCGTACCGGCTGCGCTGTCACCCCCGTGGCGCTGGCCTTGCCGCTCGCCGGCGGCGACAGTCTCGAACGCTACGAAGGCATGCTGGTCCGGCTCGACGGGCCGCTCACGGTGCAGCAGAACTTCTTTCTCGGGCGCTTCGGCCAGTTGACCCTGGCCGCCGGTGGCCGCGTGCAGGCGCCGACCAACGTCGTTCCCCCCGGCGCGGCCGCGCAGGCGCTGGCGCGCGCGAACGCACGCCGGTCCATCGTCCTGGACGACGGCTCGGCCGCGCAATTTCCGGCGCCCGTGCCGTACGTCGCCGAGGACGGCACCGTGCGCGCGGGCGACACGGCGGACGCGATCACCGGCGTGATCGACTACGGGCTCGCGTCGGCGCGGGTCGAGGGACAGGGCGCCTGGAAGATCCATCCGGTCCGCCCGGTCACCTTCGTGCGCGCGAACCCGCGCCTGGGCGCGCCGGCCGGCGTCGGCGGCGACCTGCGCGTGGCCGCGGCCAACCTCGACAACTTCTTCAGCACCCTGGCCGACGGGCAGCATGGCTGCGCGCCGCGCCATGTCGCGGCCGACTGCCGCGGCGCGCGCAACGTGCGGGAGTTCGAGCGCCAGCGCGCGAAGCTCGTCGAGATGCTCGTCGCCATCGATGCCGATGTCGTCGCCTTGATGGAGATCGAGAACAACGGCGCGACGGCGTTGCGCTCGCTGGTCGATGCGCTGAACGCGCGAGCCGGCGCGCCGGTGTGGGCGCCGGTCGCCGAGCCCGCGGACGGCAGCGGCACCGATGCGATCCGCGTCGCGCTCCTCTACAAGCCGGCGCGCATCACGCCTGTCGGCCCGGCGCGCGGCGATCGCGATCCGGTGCACAACCGGGTGCCGCTGGCACAGGCTTTCGCGACGCCGGACGGCGCCGCGCCTTTCAACCTGATCGTGAACCACTTCAAGTCGCTTCGCTGCGACGGCGCGATCGGCGGCGATCTCGACCAGGGCGACCTGCAAGGCTGCTTCAACCACCGCCGCGTCGCGCAGGCCCGCGCGCTGGCGCGCTTTGCGGACGCGGTCGCGCGCGCGAGCGGCGTGCGCGACACGCTGCTGGTGGGCGACTTCAACGCCTATGCACGCGAAGACCCGCCGCGGCGCCTCGAGGCCGCGGGCTTCGCCGACCAGGTCGCGCGCTTCGATCCCGACGGCTACTCCTACGTGTTCGACGGCGCCGCCGGACGGCTCGACGGCGTGTTCGCCAACGCGGCGATGGCCACGCGGGTGACGGGCGTCGCCGCATGGCACGTCGATGCGGACGAGCCGGAACTGCTGGACTACGCCTTCGCGTTGCGCACGCCTGCGCGTGCGGGGGCCGACGCGAGCGCATGGACACCGACGCCCTGGCGCGCGTCCGATCACGATCCCGTCGTCATCGGATTGCGGCTCGGCGCGTGCGCGGGCGCTTGTCAGCGCGACGGCGCCGGCGCGCCGGCGCAGGCACCCGGCCCGCCCCGGCGACAATCGCCGCATGCCGATCCGCACTCCGTCGTTCATCCTCGCGCTGGCCGCCGCCGGCTTCGTCGCTCCCACGCTCGCGGCGGGTTCGCCGCCGATCGCCGTGCAACAGCGACTCCTGGTGCTGCCCGAGCTGCCCGCCGGCGCCGACATGCCCATGAACCTGCCCGAGGACGGCGCCGTCAAGCTGCCCTTCGTGACCGGTGGCGCCCCCGGCGTCGCGGGCCGCATCAACGCCACCGTGTGGCGCGAGATGCTCGATGGCGCGACCGCGCCCACCACGCCCGGCAAGACCTGGACGCCGCCGCGCGACAAGCTGCCACAGGGCACGAACTCGCTGCAGTACACGGTCGACCTCTTCCCGGCGGCGAACCCGCGGCTGCTGTCGCTGTCGTTCAGCGGCGAGGGCTGCGGCGCGTACTGCGAGGAGTACACCAGTACCCGCCTCTTCGACCTGCGCGACGGCCGCGAGGTCTCGCTGGGCGACCTGCTGACCGTCGACGGTTTCGCCGCCCTCGGCCATCGGCTCGACGCCGAGCGTCGGCGCGCGTACCAGGCGCAGGTGCGCGAGCTGCGCGCGGCGCTGAAGGCGGCGCCCAAGGGCAGGAAGAAGAACGACGACGACGACACCTCGGACCGCCTCGCGCTCAACGAGACCTGCCTGCAGCAGGCCGAGAGCCAGCCATCGACGCCGCGATACCTCGTGGGCGACACGGTGTCGCTCGATGGCCACGGTGGACTCCGGCTGGCGCGCGACCGCTGCAGCAACCACGCGAACCGGGCGCTGGACGATGTCGACGAGGTCAAGGTCGCCGTGCCCGCAGCAGACCTGAAGGCCTGGCTCACGCCCTACGGGCTGGCCGTCGTGCGCCAGGAGGGCGACGCGCCCCCGCCACCGGCCACGTTCGCGGGACGCGAACTGCACGGCCGCCTGGCCGGCCTGGCCGTCACGATGAAGCTGGAGCCGCCGCGCGATGGCGTCGACACGCACGGTACCTACGAGTACGACAAGTTCCACACGCCCATCCCGCTGACGCTGCGCAAGGAGGGCGACACGCTGCGCGCCTTCGAGCAGGCCGGTGAATTCGAGCTCACGCCGGCCGGCGGCTCGCTGGTGGGCACGTGGCGAGACAAGGATCATCGCAAGGACTTGCCCGTGATCCTGCAGTGACGTGGCGCCGACGGTGGTCGCACATCCCGCGGGCGCCGTGCCGTCCGACGACGGGTCGAGATGCATGGCTCGGGGGATCGAGGTCAGGCACCTTCTCGAATCGCGATGGCGTAGCCGCTCCCGGCCGCGCGAACTGCGCGATCCGAGAAGGTGCCAGACCCCTCGGGTCCGTGCCACCACCCGAGAGGCCCGGCACCTTCCCGGATCGCGCCCCTGCGCGCACCGCAACCCGACGGATCCGGCCCCTGGAGCCGCGACCGTCGATACCGCTTCGCGTGCCATTGCCAGACCCCTCGGGTCCGTGCCACTACCCGAGGGGCCCGGCACCTTCCCGGATCGCGCCCCTGCGCGCACCGCAACCCGACGGATCCGGCCCCTGGAGCCACGACCGTCAATGTCGCTTCGCGTGCCATTGCCAGAGGGGTCTGGCACCTTCTCGGATCGCGCAGGCGGCTTGACCAAGAGCGGCTACGCTGTCGCGATTCGAGAAGGTATCTGACCTCGATCCCCGGCGACGCGGCCTGGCCAGGCCGCGGGCAAGACCCCGAGCGGCGTCGCAGGTGCCGCCGGACGGCTCGAATCTGGCGGATACTCGACCGCTGCGCCCTGCAGGCTCGCGAGCCGGGCAAATCGACAGTCGGCGCCCACCGGGGCGACGCGGCGTGCACGCACGAGACGTCGACGGCAGCGAGCGCGCATCGCCGAGGATCCTCCCGACATGCTTCCCCAACGAATTGGCCGCTACGACGTCTCCGCCGAACTCGGGCGCGGATCCACGAGCATCGTCTACAAGGCCGTCGACCCGGCGAACGGCCGCATCGTCGCCATCAAGACGCTGCAGCGCAGCGGCGCCGACACCGACGGTGACGCCGATTCGATCCTGCTGCGGTTTCGCAACGAGGCACGCGTCATCGGCCGTCTGCGCCACCCCGGCGTCGTCGCCATCGACGAATTCGGGGAAGACGGGCTGCACAGCTGGATCGCGATGGAGTACGTCGAAGGCTGCAACCTCGACGACGTTCTCCTGCGTTGCCCGCTGCTGGGCCAGGAACGGGTGCTGGCCGTCATGGACGAACTCCTGGACGCCCTGGGCTGCGTGCACCGCGAGGGCATCTGCCACCGCGACCTGAAGCCCGCCAACATCATGGTGACTCCCGCGGGACGCGTGAAGCTCACGGACTTCGGCGTGGCCCGGCTGCGCGACCTCGGACTGACGCGGGTCTCGTCGATCATCGGCACGCCCGCGTTCATGGCGCCCGAGCAGTTCACGGGCGGCGCGCTGGATCACCGGGCCGACCTGTTCGCCTGCGGCGTCCTGCTGTTCCTGCTCCTGAGCGGGCGGCGTCCATTCTCCGGGGCCCCTGCCGCCGTGATGCACCAGATCCTGAACGAGGAACCGCCCCTGCTGAGCCAGGCCGGCGGCGGCCAGGTCGGGCGCACCTACGACGCGGTGATATCGCGCGCCCTGGCCAAGCGAGCCGACGAGCGCTTTTCGAGCGCCGACGACATGCGGGAGGCCCTGCGCGCCGCGGCGGTGCAAGCCGCCGAAGCCACGCTCGCCACCCTGGTCGGGACGGTGGTGCAGGACGCGGGTCGCCTGGTCGGGCGCGCGTCGGTCGGGGGGGCGGCGGCGCCGCCCGGTTCGGCCGACGACCGGGCCTCGTTCGAGCGCGTGCTGGCGCATCCCGGGGAGTCGATGGCGTGCGCGGCGCTGATGGAGGGCCGCGGCCAGGCCAGGTTGGTCGATGCTTTCGCCCTTTACGCACCGGACGCCGACGAACGCGAGGCGGTCTTCGACGGCCCGCCGACCGGCGACGGTGCGCCGGCCACGCGCGCGGCCACCAGTGGCCAGACGCTGTCGCCCGAGGCCTGCAATCTCGCGCAGCATCTGCTGGCGCGCCGGCTGGGGCCGGTCGCGGGCGTGCTCGTCAAGCGCGCGGCGGACATGGCCGGCGGCTCGCGCCCCGTGTTCGTCATGAGCCTGCTTGCAGAAGTCCCCGGCCCCCATCGAGACACGTTCCGCGCGGAGCTGGAAGCGGTACTGGATCCGCCTCAGCGGACCGGATTCGGCCGGTAGCGGCACTCCAGGCGGTCGCCCCGGTAGATCTCGAACGGAAGATCGCCGATGCGCAGTTCACCGCGGCGCCGCTCGATCAGGCGCGACAGCGCGGCCAGGCCGGGCAGCACCGTCATCAACTGCTCGCGGGCCCGGAAGATCTGGATGTTGAGGTGCGTCGGCTCCATGCCCAGCATGCGCGACAGCTCGGCGCTTCCCAGCCACCCCTGGGCTCCAGGTTCGATGCCGCGTTCCTGGTCCGCCAGGCGCCGGCGCGCGAGCGTCGCCAGGCAGTAGTGGTGGCTGCGTTCGCCGAGGTCGGTCTTCGCCGCGCCGTCCTTCACCTCCAGGCAGGCGTGCTCCTCGTCCAGGCTGAGCCGCATGACCAGCCAGGGCGCCTCGGCCTCGCGCACGATCTCGGCGACCTGGGTATCGTCCATCGGCGCCGCCGCGACGAAGCGGTGCAGGCCCGCACTGCCGACCTGCAGGCGATCCCCGTCCTTCAGGGCGCGCGTCTCTCCGTTCTGCTCCAGGATCCACAGCCCCGGGCGCGCCTGGTAGATGCACAGTTCCGGCGCTTCGCTGCTCGGGAGGAGATTGTGCGGCGCCAGCGCGATGACGGGTTCGCGCGAGTCGGGCGGGACCAGGGAGTCCACGGGTTCGGCGACGTCCTGCACGCGCCAGGCCACGCCCGGCCCGAGGCCCAGCCTGACCTCGGCGCCGACCTCGAGCGGGAACGGCTCGCCGGCGACCAGCATCCGCCCGTCGACGAAGGTGCCGTTGCGGCTGTGGTCGGACAACATCCAGCGCCCGTTGCGCCAGCGGACCACGGCGTGCATGAGCGAGATTCCGGGGTCATCGACCGCGGTATCGGCGCGCAGCGCATTGCGGCCGAACACGTGCTCGGCGCGAAGCACCACGCGTTCGCCGGTGCGGGGATCGAACAACGTACCCATGGGCCCCATTCTCCGCGCCGGGAAACGCATCGGCGCCGCGGGAAGTGTAGTGCCCCGTCCTGACGTCGGACGAGGGCGCGGGACGCGCAGGCCGCCCGGCCTCGCCGCCCGGCCGCCCGGATGTGCCCCGGCGCTGCGTCGCTCGGCCGTTATGTCCCGTAATGGACGCCCGCCGGGCCCCGCTGGAACATGCGTCCCATGCCAACCCGCCGACGCGAACCGGCCCACTTCCAGCAGGTGCTTCCCATGTTCCACACGCCCATCGAACCCCGCCTCGACCGCTCCTCCTCCGTCGGCGACCTCATGGCCTTCGTCGGCAAGCCCCTTCCGTTTCCGGCCGCCATGGATCTCTGCGACGAGCAGGTGCCGGCCGCCGGGGACTGCGAGGCGCTGCGCTTCGCGGCCGCCGCCCGGGCTTCGCGGTCCCAGCACGCGTTCCGCCCGGCGTTCACGTCCGCCGACTGGCGCGCGTTCTCGAGCTTCTGCGTCGCCAGGCGCCTGCCGGCGGGCTATCGCGTCCTCATTCCGGGCCGCGCCGAGCGCACGCTCAACTTCGTGGTCGAAGGCAGCCTCTGGCAGGAATGCACGGCGGCTGCGCGGGGCGTCGCCAGCCAGGCCATGTGCCTGTTGCCCGGCACGATCGTGGGCGAGGACGCCGTCTTCTCGGAAGCGCCATGCGGCCTGGACGTGCGCGCGCTGGAGGATTCGCTCGTCCTCGAGCTCTCGCTCCCGCGGCAGAAGGAGTTGACGGCGTCCCGCCCCGCGATCGCCTCCGAGCTGCTGCGAGCCGCCGGCGCCGTGATCGCCGCCCGGGGCCGGGTGTCCGGGCAGCGCGCCGAACTCGCGCTGAACTGATCCGCGCCGGCGCCGACATCCACTTCGAAGGAACACCATGACGACGTACGTTCTCTCCCTGACGGGCGACGAAGAGAAGGCCGCCAACGCCACGCACTGGGCGACGTTCAGGAAGGCGAAACTGGTCTCGATTTCCAGGAGCCCACACGACGCGGCGCCCGCCGACACGGCAGGCGGCGACAACATCGTCGTCACGGGGCACGGGGCGATCGACCCGCTCGAGACGCGGCACGCATCCGTCACGCGCCACCCCCACGCGCTCGCGGCGCTCCTGGTGCGGACGCTGGACATCCAGGACGGCGCGGGCGTCGTCCTCGCCGACTTCGACAGCGAGGAATTCGCGGCGGACGTGGTGGCCCAGATCGCGGCGCTCGGCCGCCACGTGAAATACGCGGGCCAGGCCAGGAACTTCGCGTTCAGCGCAGGGGTCGGGCGGCGCTCTTGAGACGCGCTTGCGCGCGGCCGTACTTCGACGGCTTGCCCGACTCCGTCACGAACCGCCGAGGTACCGATTGGGAACGTTGTCGAGCGGCGGGACGCGGCGACCGGCGGCTTGCAGCAACGCCCTGACGTTGGCGTAGCAGTCGCTCTCCGACCGTTGCATCTGCGGCAGCAACCCCAGTTGCGCGTACGAGACCGGGGTGACGTCGAAACAGGTCGTCTCCCATTCGAAGTCCTTGCCCCAGGTGATTCCCGCCAGCTGGAGATCCGGCCGGGCACCTGCCCGCAGCAGGAGCTCCATGACCGGAGCCGATCGGTTGGCGTTCGAGTTCACGGTATGGAACAGGGGCGTGTGCCCGTTCATGCCGAACGCGTCGGCGTCCGCGCGGGCGTCGACCTCGGCGCCGAGGTCGATCAGCCTGGCCGCGACCGCCAGGTGGCCGTATTCCGCGGCCAGGTGCAGCAGCGTCACGCCGACGAGCGGCGTGAACGTGCAGCGCAATGAAAAGCGCTGGCTCAGCAGGCCGGGATCCTGTCGCACCGCGGCCTCCAGGGCGACGGGATCGTTCAGGAGGACAGGGCCGATTCGAGGTTCGTCCAGCGTCGCGCCACGATCCAGCATCAGGCGCAGGCAGTCTGCAAATCGATCCGACCGGTAGTACATCTCGATCAGCGAATCGACCGGCTTTCGGCCGTCGACCGCTGCAGCGACGTCGAGACCGCTGTCCAGAACCGCTCGAATGCGTTCGACCGAATGCCCTTCGAAGGCAGCCAGAAGGTCGACGAAAGGGCTCATGAGGGCCTCCTGTCCGATGCTTGCACGGCGCCGTGCGCGTCGCCAGGCGACGCATCCGGTCCGCTCGGAGGCGATTGTCCCGCCGCGGGCCCAGCCGGCAACCGGTGACAATACGCCCCATGCAAGTCAGCTCCTACCTCAAGGTCTCCGCCCTCGTCGCCGTCGCGACGATCGCGTTGAAGGCCGGCGCCTGGTACGTGAGCGGCTCGGTGAGCCTGTTGTCGGACGCGATCGAGGGGCTGGTGAACCTGGTCGGTGCGGTGTTCGCGCTGCTGATGGTGGCGTGGGCCGCGCAGCCGCCCGACGAAGGCCATCCGTACGGGCATCACAAGGCCGAATACTTCTCGAGCGGGTTCGAGGGCGTGCTGATCGTGGCGGCGGCGATCGCCATCGTCGGGGCGGCCGGCGAGCGGCTGTTCCATCCGGCGCCGGTGCAGGCGATCGGGCTGGGCATCGCGCTGTCGCTGGCGTCCACGGTGCTCAACGGCGGGCTCGCGTGGGCGATGCTGCGCAAGGCGGCACGGGAGCGCTCGATCGCGCTGGAGGCGGACGCCAGGCACCTGATCACCGACGTGTGGACGTCCGTCGGCGTGGTCGTCGGGCTCGTCGGCGTGCACTTCACCGGCTGGCTGTGGCTCGATCCGGTGGTGGCCGTCTGCGTCGCGGGCAACATCGTGCGCGAAGGCGTGTCGCTGGTCTGGCGCTCGGCCGACGGGCTGATGGACATGGCCGTCGAGCCCGAGGTGCGCGCGCAGATCGACCGCACGCTGGAGGCGTTCAAGGCGCAGCCGATCCGCTTCGACCACGTGGTCACGCGGCGCGCCGGCCAGCGCCGCTTCGTCGACCTGCACATGCACGTGCCGTCGGCGTGGACCCTGGGCCGGGCCGCGACGCTGCGCGCCGAGGTCGAGCGCGCGCTGATGCGCGACGTCGTCGGCCTGCGCACCTCGATCCAGCTGTTGCCCACCGACGTCGAGGCCTACGTCGACGAGGCGGGCGCCGACGGCCGTCCGGCGCCGACCTGACACGGGAGTCGCGACGATGCTGGCCGTCATCCAACGCGTGCGCGAGGCGCGCGTCGACGTCGCGGGCGAGACCGTGGGTGCGATCGGCGCCGGGCTGCTGGTGCTCGTCTGCGCCGAGCCGGACGACACCGACGCGCAGGCCGACAAGCTCGTCGCCAAGCTGCTGAAGCTGCGCATCTTTTCCGACGCCGCGGGCAAGATGAACCGCAGCGTGCAGGACGTGCCCGAAGCGGGCCTGCTGATCGTCAGCCAGTTCACGCTGGCCGCCGACACGAGCGGCGGCAATCGGCCCAGCTTCACCGGCGCGGCGCCGCCGGAGCTCGGCCGCCGTCTCTACGAAGCCGTGCTGCGCCTGGCCGCCGAGCGCCACCCGCGCGTGGCCAGCGGCCGCTTCGGCGCCGACATGCAGGTCCATCTCGTCAACGACGGGCCCGTCACCATTCCCATCACCATTCGCTAGAGATCCGCATGGCCTCCATCGTCAAGTTCGACAAGCCGTCCACTCCGCCCGACATCGACTTCCCGCGCGAGGAGCGGCGCGAGATCGGCGCACCCGAGCGCCGCACCTGGGTGCTCTACGAGAGCGCGCCCGCCGGCCTCGTGGCCGGCATCTGGGAATGCGAGGTCGGCCGCTGGCGCATCCAGATGGATCCGACCGAGCACGAGTACATGGTGGTGCTGGCCGGCCGCTGCCGCCTGCACGCGACCGACGGCACCTTCACCGAGGCCGGCCCCGGCGAGGCGCTGGTGATCCCGGCCGGCTTCGCCGGTTCGTTCGAGGTGTTGGAGACGCTGCGCAAGCACTTCGTGATCGTCGTCGGACCGGACGCCCCGGCCGCCTGATCAGTCGGCGTCGCGGCCTTCGGCCCAGCGCGCCACGCGCCGCTTCACGTCGTCGATGAAGCGGCGCAGCTTGGCATGGTCGTCGGCCTCCACGCGGTCCCAGTCGGGCGAGCGCGACGGCTTCCTCGCAACCTCCAGCTTCAGCGCCGCGCCGGCCGTGGCCACGCGAACGACCGGCTGGCCGTTCATCTCGAACGCGCCGTTGCGTTCGGTGAGCTTGAGGTCGCGCAGCGCGCGTGCGAGCGTCGCGCGCGCAGTAGCGGGATCGAACGGCGGCGGGGCGAAGAAATCATCGGACATGGCGGCTCCCGTGAGGCGACAGGACGGCATGTTGGCAGATTCGCGGCGCCGAATCGGCAACAAGTCGCGAGTCCGCGCCCCGCGGCGTCCGCCGGCTCATCCGCGTCGACGCCCGGCGCTATCATCCGCGCAGACTCGCAGGGTGTGACCACATGAGCGACGCCACGGGCGCCAACGGGCCCATCGATTCTTCGATCCCGCCGTACGTGCCGCCCGACGCGGATGGCGACGTGCGCTCGGTGCTTCGCACGCCCTGGGCCCGGCGCTGGGCGCTGGTGGTGCTGCTGCTGATGCTGGCCTGGACGGCGGTGGCGTGGGAACTGAACTCCAGGCGCTTCGAGACGCGCGTTGACGGCGTCGTCGCCGTGGCCTCGACGCAGGCGCGCGCCCGCGAGCGGCTGGTCGAGGACGGCCTGCGCCAAGGCCTGGCCCAGCTGGACGGCGTGGCGCACATGCTCACGCGCTTGCCCGCCGTCCGCCATGCCGTGACGGTGGCGGGGCCGGGAGCCCGACTGGTCGCCGAGCCCGTCCCCGAGCTGCGCGGCGCGCTCCAGGCCCAGCCCGAGCTCGCCGCGGTGAACGACTTCCTCGCCTCCTCGTCGGAGGAACTGGGGGCCGACCTGATCTACCTGCTGGACGACGCGGGCAACTGCATCGCGTCCAGCGACGCCGGAACGGCGAACAGCGTCATCGGGCAGCACCTGACCGATCCGGCGTTCTTCGAACAGACCCGCGTGCAGCACGGCGCGCGGCTGTTCGCGGTCGGCAAGGCGACCGGCATCCCCGGCATGTACTTCTCGGCGTCGATCTACGAGGACGGCCGCTTCACCGGCGCCGTCGTCGTCAAGCGCAACACGCACGCGCTGGCCGCGATGGTGGGTCATGAAGGCGCCTTCATCGTCGACTCGCTGGGCGTCGTGATCATGTCGCAGGATCCGGGGCTGCTGCTGCAGGCTCTCGACGGCAGTCCGGTGTTCAGGCTCAAGCCCATCGAGCGCGCCTCGCGCTACCGGTCGGATCATTTGCCGGCCCTGCGCATCGAGCCCTGGGACAGCGCCGGCGTCGGCGGCCTGAAGCGCTTCGGCGCCGATCCGGCGCCCCAGGTCCTCGTGCAACACCACATGGAGCAGGAAGGGCTCGACGTCTACGTGTCGCAGCGCGTGCCCGAAGTGGAGACCCTGGCGCGCGAACGCAGCGCCAACTTCGTGCTGCTGGCGCTGGCCGGGGCCGGGGCGATCGCGCTGGTGGCAGCCGGGCTGGGCGGCTGGCGTTCGCGCCGCAGCGTCATCGACGCGATCGAACGCATCGGCCAGGCCAACCGCAAGCTGTCCGTGGAGGTCGCGGAGCGCCTGCGCGCCGAGGTGCTGCTGCGCGAATCGCGCGAGTACCTGGTCGTGCACGAGGCCCGCCTGCGCGCGCTGCTGCGCAGCCTGCCCGAGCAGGTCTGGATGAAGGATCGTGCCGGGGCGTACCTGGCCGTCAACGTCGAGTTCGAGCGCTTCCAGGGCGTCGTCGAGGCCGACGTGCTGGGCAAGACGGACGAGGAGATGGGCGTCACGCACCGCGCCGAGCACTACGCGGCCCAGGACCGGGCGACGCTGGCGGCGGCCGAGCCGCTGGTGTTCCAGGAGACCGAGCACTCGGCCGAGGGCGGCGGCGAGCGCCAGCTGGAGGTCACGAAGACGGCCGTGCGCGACGAGCGCGGCGAGGTCATCGGCGTCGTCGGCATCGCGCGCGACATGACGGAGATCCACGCCGCCAACCTGGCGCTGAAGACGAGCGAGGCGCGCTTTCGCGCCACCTTCGAGACGGCCGGCGACGCGATCCTCATCATCCGCCACGCGGTGATCATCGACTGCAACCGGCGCGCCGCCGAACTGCTGGGCGCCGGCACGCGCGGCGGCCTGCTGGGGCAGGCCATGGAGCTGTTCGCGCCGGACCTGCAGCCGGACGGCGAACCGTCCTCGCGCCTGGCCGAGGTGCACCTGGCCGACATCAAGCTGGGCGGCATGAAGACGTTCGAGTGGCGCTGCAACCGCCTGGACGGCACGCAGTTCGACGCCGAGATCACGATCAGCCTGTTCCGCCACAACGGCCACAACCTCCTGCAGGCGGTGCTGCGCGACGTCAGCGAGCGCCGCCGCATGATCGTCGCGCTCGAGGCGGCCAAGGAAGAGGCCGAGCGCGCCAACCGCAGCAAGAGCGTGTTCCTCGCCAACATGAGCCATGAGATCCGCACGCCGCTGAACGCGGTCCTGGGGTTCACGCAGCTGCTGATGGCCGACCGCCGCCTGCCGGACGACACGCAGTCGCGCCTGCGCGTGATCCACAGCGCCGGCAACCGCCTGCTGAGCCTCATCAACGACGTGCTGGACCTGGCCAAGATCGAGTCCGGCAGCCTGCAGGTGGTCACCGCGCCGTTCGACCTGCTGCAGGAGCTGCGCGACATCGACTCGCTGTACGGCGCCCACGCCCGCGCCAAGGGCCTGACGTTGCAGAGCGAACTGGCGCTGGCCGCGCCGACGGTGGTCGAGGGCGATCGCAACAAGGTGGGCCAGATCATCGCCAACCTGCTGGGCAATGCGGTCAAGTTCACGGAGCGCGGGCATGTGGGCCTGCACGTCTGGCGCGATGCCCAACGCCACGACCGCGTCTGGTTCGAGGTGCACGACTCCGGCCCGGGGATCGCGGCGGCCGAACTGGCCGACCTGTTCGTGCCGTTCCGCCAGGGCGCGGCGGGCCAGGAGAAGGGCGGCACGGGCCTCGGCCTGGCGTTGTCGCGCGACATGGCGCGCGCGATGGGCGGGGAGCTCACCATCGCCAGCACGCCCGGCGTCGGCACGCAGGTGCGGTTCTGGCTGACGTTGCCGCACAGCCGGCTGTCGTCCACGAGCGCGCCGGTGGGCGCGGGCGCGCAGGTGCTCGACGAATCGACGCCCTGCACGGTGCTGGTCATCGAGGACGACCCCGACAGCCGCGACGTGCTGGTGAACCTGCTGCGCGACGTCGGCTGCACGGTGATGCAGGCGTTCGACGGCCTCGAGGGCCTGGCGCGCTGCCGTTCGGAGCGCTTCGACATCGTGTTCAGCGACATCCGCATGCCGCACATGAACGGCGTCGAGATGATCGAGCGGCTGCGCGCCGATCCGTTCACGGCGGCGCTGCCGGTGGTGGCGGTCTCGGCGTCCAGCCTGGAGCACGAGCGCCGCTTCTACATCGAGAACGGGTTCCAGGACTTCATCGGCAAGCCCTATCCGTTCCAGGCCGTCTACCGCGCGCTGGTGGATTTCGCGGGCGTCACGCTGCGCCCCGCCGAGCCGCCGGCGCAGGAGACGGCCGACGCCGAGATGCCGCTGGCCGCCGGACTCGGGTCGGGCGTGCGCGGCCGGCTGGTCGAGCTGGCGGCCGCGGCGTCCAGCGGCCAGCTCGGGGCGGTCGGCAGGCTGATGGAGGCGATCACGCCCGAGGCGATCGGCGGCGAACGCTGGCGCGCGTTCGACGACGCGGCCCAGGCCTACGATTTCCAGCTGCTGGAGGAGCGCGTCAATGCGCTGATCGCGCAGCTGGACATGGCGGACGCGGCGGCGGGCTGAGGCACCGTCGATACGCGACGGCTCGGGGTCGCGGCCGGCGTGCCGCATTCCACGAATCTGCGTACAAATCGCGTCGAGGCGCGGCCTTGCATGTGATTACACTCGGGTCAGGGCAAGGTGCACTCCGGGTCGTCCCCGGACAAAGCGGGGGTGTGGTGGTGACCGCAAGAGTCTCGAAAATCCTGATCGTCGACGATACCCCGCACAACATCGACGTGCTGAGCGCGACGCTGAGCGACGAACGCTGCGAGCTGATGGCCGCCACCTCCGGCACCCGCGCCCTCGAACTGGCCGCGCGGGGCCGTCCCGACCTGGTGCTGCTCGACGTGATGATGCCCGGCATGGACGGCTTCGAGGTGTGCCGCCGCCTGAAGGCCGATCCCGCCACCGCCGACCTGCCGGTGATCTTCGTCACCGCCCGCACCGACGACGTCAGCCAGGGCTTCGCCGTCGGCGGCAGCGACTACATCTCCAAGCCCATCAACGCCGACGAGGTGCGCGCGCGCGTGCGCTACCAGCTCGAACGGCGCATGTTGATGGAGCAGTTGCGCGAGCTCAACCAGAGCCTCGAGGAGAAGGTGCGCGATCGCACCGCCGAACTCACGATCGCCAACCGCCACCTGCGCCAGGAGATCAACGAGCGGCGCTACATGCAGGATCGCCTGAACTACCTGGCGACGCATGATTTCGTCACCCGCCTGTACAACCGCGGCGCGCTCGACGCGCACGTGTCCGAGCTGCTGGCGCGCGTGCAGCGCGCCGAATGCGACGCCGTCTTCCTGCTGATCGACATCGACCAGTTCCGCCTCGTCAACGAGACCTGCGGCTGCATCGCCGGCGACGAGCTGCTGCGCCAGTTCGCCGAGGTCGTGGGCGGGCTGCTGCAGCGCACCGACTTCTTCGCGCGCCTGGGCGGCGACAAGTTCGGCGTCGTCTGCGAGGATCTCGGCCTCGACGGCGGTCCCGCGCTGGCGCGCCGCATCCTCGAGCAGCTCGCCGAATTCGAGTTCCACTGGGAAGAGCGCAGCTTCAAGATGGCCGCCTCGGTGGCCGTCGTTCGCATCGCGCGCGACGTCGTCTCGTTCGACCAGCTGATGCTGATCGCCGACGAGGCCGCCTACCTCGCCAAGCGCGAGGGCCGCGGTTCGATCCGCGTGCACGACTCGTCGGTGCTCGAAGGCGAGGGCCATCGCGAGTCCGTCAACTGGGCGCTGGTGCTGGTCGACGCGCTCAAGCGCAACGAGTTCCGCGCGTACTTCCAGCGCCTGACGCCGCTCGTCCCGACCACCGGCGTACCGCTGCACGGCCTGCACATCGAGACGCTGATCCGCCTGTGGGATCCGCGCCGCCAGAAGCTGGTGCTGCCGGGCCTGTTCATCGCCCCGGCCGAGCGCTACCACCTGATCGGCGAGCTGGACCGCTGGATGATCCGCGAGGTCGTCCGGCTGCTGGGCAGCCTGCCCGACACGCACGACCGCATCGAGCAGGTGGCGATCAACCTGTCGGCCGTGTCGATCCGCGAGCCCGGCCTGGCGCAGTACGTGGCCGACACCCTGCACGAGTTCGACGTGCCCGGCCGCCTCATGTGCTTCGAGATCACCGAGACCGAGGCCATCGTCAACCTGCAGAGCGCCGGCGAGTTCATGCACGCGCTGCACCGCCTGGGCTGTCGCTTCTCGCTCGACGACTTCGGCTCGGGCTTCGCGTCGTTCACGTACCTGCGCCAGTTGCCGTTCGACACGATCAAGATCGACGGCATGTTCGTCCGCGACATGGACGTCGACCTGGTGCACGGCGGCATGGTGCGCTCGATGACCGAGATGGCGCGCCTGTTGAAGAAGCCGGTCGTGGCCGAGTTCGTCGAGACCGAGGCCGTCGCCGCCCTGCTGCGCGACCTGGGCGTCGACTGGGCCCAGGGCTTCCACTACCACGTGCCGGAGCCGCTGACGGCCGACGCGCTGCGCGCGAGCCTGCCGGCGCCGGCGCCGGCCGTGAGCCCCGCGCCCGCGCCGGCCACGCCGCCGGCCGCGCTCGCGTAGCGGGGGCGTTCGGCCGATCGCCTGTCATTGCGCGCGCAGTCGCGGAATCCACGTCTGAGAGGACGTCATTCGCCGGCGTGCATCCTGCGACTTCGCGCAGGATGACGCATGGGGTGTGTCGTCGTCATTGCGCGCGCAGTCGCGCAATCCACGTCTGAGAGGACGTCATTCGCCAGCGTGCATCCTGCGACTTCGCGCAGGATGACGCCTGGGCGGTGCCTCAGGCGTTGGAGATCCCTGCCGCCACGTGTCCCGACGGGACATGGCTGGCGGCGTTCTCGACGTGCCGCGTCTGGTCGTCGAAGAAGAAATCGGGCTCGAACTCGCGCAGGAACTCGCCCTTGGGCAGGCCGCCCAGGAACATCGCCTCGTCGACCTCGATCTGCCACTCCATCAGCGTGCGGATCGCGCGCTCGTGCGCGGGCGCGCTGCGCGCGGTCACGAGCGCGGTGCGCACCTTCATCGCGTCGGTGGACGAGCGCTGCAGCAGTTGCAACGCCTGCAGCAGGGGCTTGAACGGGCCCGGCGCGAGCGGCGTGGCGGCCTGCGACGACTCGTGCGCCTGGAACGCGTCCAGCCCCTGCGCCTGGAACACGCGCTCGGCCTCGTCGGAAAACAGCACGGCGTCGCCGTCGAAGGCGATGCGCACCTCGTGCGGATGCGCATCGGACGCGCGCGCGGAGTGCGGGAACACGCGCGCGGCGGGCACGCCGGCCTCCAGCGCCGACCGGACGTCCTCTTCGTTGGTGGACAGGAACAGGTGCGCGCCCAGCGGCTTGAGGTAGCGCCACGGGCTGCGCCCGCGCGTGAACGTGCCGCGCTCGATGGGCAGCCCGTAGTGCTTGGCGGAGCGGAAGGCGCGCATGCCGGAGACCGGGTCGTTGCGCGACAGGATCACCACTTCCACGCGCGGCGCCGGATCGCGGAACTGCAGCAGCTTCTTCACCAGCGAGAACGCGACGCCGGGCCGCGCCGGCACGTCCAGGCGTTCGAGCTGCATCTGCATGTAGGCCCGATCGTCGGTGCCTTCGAAGACGCGGTTTTCCTCTTCGAAGTCGAACAGGGCGCGCGAGGAAATGGCGACGACGAGTCGCCCATCGAGAGTGGTGGCCATGCGGCGATCATAGGCGCGCCACTGGCTCGCCCGATGAGCCGGCGCCGCCGTTTCGCGGTGCCGGGCATCCCCTTTTTGAAGGTCGCGCACACGTGGGGGCCGGGCGTATGCTGCCTCGGTTCGGGCCCTTCGGGAGAGCACCATGGCGACTGCACAGGCATCGGCGGCCCCGGCCGCCGGCACGACGACCCTTCCGAACGGCCCGAACGCCGCCGCCCCCGAACCCAGCGGCGCCGCCTGGGTGGCGCGTTTTCCCACCAGTGCGTCCGTGGACGACTGCGTGGAGCCGTTCCGCCAGCACGTGACCGACTTCATCGCCGCGTTGCGCGCCGCGGGCGCGACGGTCAAGGTCTCCGCCACGCTGCGCCCGCCGCAGCGCGCCCACCTGATGCACTGGTGCTGGTGCATCGTCAAGGGCCTGGCCGACCCGCGCACGGTGCCCGTGCGCAACGACGTGGGCATCGCCTGGGCGCACGTCGATGCCCAGGGCGCCTTCGACCGCGCCGCCTCCGTCGCGGGCGCCCAGGCGATGGTCAACGCCTACGGCATGCAGAATCTCAGGGTGGCGCCGGCCCTCGAATCGAGACACATCGACGGCCTGGCGGTGGACATGAACATCGATTGGACGGGTACCTTGCAGATCAGGATCAGGAACGGCACCGTGGTGCAGGTCGCGGGCGAACCGCGCACCGGCATGAATCCCGACCTGCGGGTGGTGGGCGCGACCTACGGCGTGATCAAGTTCGTCGGCGGCGACACCGACCCGCCGCACTGGTCCGACAATGGCCATTGAATCGGCGCGCACGGGCCGGCGGCGTTGCGTAGCGGCGTCGCTGGCGCTGGTCGCAGCCTGCGCCGCGCCTCCAGGCGTCGACCTCGCGGGCTTTCTCGAACGCCGCGCCACCTGCGACCATTTTCGTGGCGAGGTTCCCGATCCGCCCGACGCGGAGCGCATGCGCGAGATCGAGCAGCAGATCGCCGCGACCTGCACCGGCACCGACGCGCAGCTGGCGCAGCTGAAGCAGCGCTACCGGGACGACCCCGCGGTCACGAAACAGCTGGCGGCGTTCGAGCCGAAGATCGAGCCTTGAGGTCAGCGCAGGACGACAACGCCAGTCATCCTGCGCGGAGCGAAGCGGAGTCGCAGGATCCACCCCGGGAATGGCGCGGCCGGGTGCGTGGATCCTGCGACTGCGCGCAGGATGACAATCCTTGCTGCGTGCATCCGCCTCAGTGCGTGAAGCCGATCTTCGCGCGGCGCGGGTTGCCTGAAGGCAGGTCGTCCACCCGGATCGCATCGCCGCCCGCCAGGCGCGCGTTGCCGAAGCCGGTCATCAGCGCGCGCCGCATCTCGCGCGGCGCCAGGTCCGCGAGGCGATCGAGCACGTCGTCGCGCGGGGCCGGGTCGAAGCGCTGGCCCCAGTCGTGATCGGCGCGGATCTCGGCATACAGGCGGCGCGCGATGGCGCGCGCGGCCGCGTGGTCGGGCGCCTGCACCTCGTAGACGTTCATGCGGTTCAGGATCGGCTCGGGGATCGCGCGTTCGTCGTTGGCGGTGGCCACCCAGATCACCTGGCTGGCGTCGATCGGCACCTCGGCGAACTCGTCGGTGAAGGCCTCGGCGGTGTCGTGTTCCATGAGGCCGTACAGCGCGCCCAGCGGATCGTAGGCATGCTCGCCGCGCGCCTTGTCGATCTCGTCGACGACCATCACGGGGTTCGCGTATTCACCGTCCACCAGCGTCTCGAATACCTTGCCCGGCCGCGCGCCCTTCCATTGGCTGGAGGCGCCGCTCAGCACCCAGCCGGCGGTGAGCGAGCTCATGGAGATGAAGCCCATGCCGGTGCCCAGCAGCTCGGCGATCTCGCGCGCGAAGTGGGTCTTGCCGACGCCCGGCGGGCCGAGCAGCAGGATGGGCATGATCTCGAGGGCGTCGCGGCTGTCCTGGCACAGCGCGATCTGGCGCTTGACGTCGTCGAGCGCATCGTGGAAGTTGGGCAGCTCGTCGTAGAGGTAGTCCATCGCCGGCAGCCCGGCGGGCTTGACCTGGAAGCGGTCGGCGCCTTTTTCCAGCATGCGCTCGTACGTGTTGCGCAGGGTCTCGTGCTCCTGTTGCTGCTGCAGCTTGGCCAGGCGCTGGCTGACGGCGTCGAGCCGATACAGCGATCGCATGCGCGCGATCGGGATCCGCGGGGCGCGGGCCTCGGGAGACGGTTCGTTGACTGCAGCCAAGATGACCTCCGACGTGTTTCGAGAGCGGTCCGACCCATTGAATCAAACGCGGCGCGCGGCGACGCGTCGAACAGACCCCATTGGCGCCCCTTGTTCGCGTCGAGCAATCGATGTGCCGTCCTGTGGAGCTGGAGGGTCGTGAATTGCGTCACGGCCGGCCTGTCCAGGACAAGGCGAGGCGCCCGGCGCGAATCCAGATGGGCCTTCTCCGCGTAATCCCCAAGTCGGCGCCCCCTTTCTGGCGCGGCCGGCACATGATCTCGTGGAACTCCATCGCATCTCTCCTTCTCGCCGGCCCTTCGTGCCGCTTGCGCAGACGCGCGTGGCCACGGCACACTCACCCGCGCCGACCTTGCGCGCAGGACCAACCAGGAATTCAATTCGTGAAAGTGATCCCCTCATGACCGCGACCGCCCTGAAAAGCGCGGACGAGCTCGAGAGCCGCCTCACCGATTGGCTCTCGCGCTGCGCCCTGGGCGACCGCCAGGCCTTCCGCCAGTTGTATGAAGCCACGTCGCCGCGCCTGCTGGGCGTCGTCGCGCAACTGGTGGGCCGCGGCGCGCTGGCCGAAGACCTGCTGCAGGACGTCTACGTGCGCATCTGGAAGGCGGCCGGCCAGTACCGCGCCGGCGCCGGCTCGCCGATGGCCTGGATGGCCGCCACCGCACGCTACCGCGCCATCGACCACCTGCGCTCGCGCGGCGCCCGCCCCGAGGTGGCCATCAGCGACCTGCCGGCGCACGGCGGCTCGGAGGACGGCGACGACGACCCGACCCACCGCATGCCCGACCCGGGCCCCGGCCCCGCGAAGACCTTCGAGGCGCGATCCGAGGCCGAGGCGGTGCAGGGCTGCCTGGGCACGCTGCAGGGCTCGCAACAGCAGTCGATCTCGCTCGCGTACTACCAGGGCCTGAGCCACGGCGAGATCGCCGCGCACCTGGGTGCGCCGCTGGGCTCCGTCAAGACCTGGGTGCGGCGCGGGCTGATCGCCTTGAAGGCCTGCCTCGAACGCTGCGGTTGGTCGGAGGCCAGGTCATGAATCTCTTCCTCGGAGAACTCCCCGACCGCCTGGCGGCCGAGTACGTGCTGGGCACCTTGACCGGGGGCGCACGCCGCCGTTTCGACGCGCTGCTGCCGGCCCACCCGACGCTGCGCGACGCCGTCGCCGGCTGGGAGAAGCGCCTGCTCCCGATGGCTTTGAAGGCCGAGCCCGTGCAGCCCGCCGCGGCCGTGTGGACCTCGATCGAAAGCAAGCTCGGTTGGACGGCCGCCAAGCCGGCGTCATCGTTGCGCGTGCGCTTCTGGCAGACCTTCGCCGCCCTCGCCACGGTGGCGGCGGTGGTGCTGGGCACCCGCACACCCACCTTGCCGCCCACCGAGGCGCCGATGATCGTCGTGCTGCACGCCACCAAGGGCAGCGAGACCCTCGTCGCCGGCCTCAGCCCGGACCGCCAGCAGCTGACGATCCAGCCGCTGCAGAAGGTGTCGTTGACGTCCGACCAGTCGCTCGAGCTGTGGGCCTTGAAGAAGGACGGCCCGCCCGCGTCGCTGGGCGTGATCGCGGCCGACAAGCTCACGGCGTTGAGCAAGAAGGCGCTGCCCAAGGACACCAAGGGCCTGGCCGTCTCGCTCGAACCGCTGGGCGGCTCGCCGACCGGCGCGCCGACGGGGCCGGTGTTGTTCGTGGGTGACCTGACGCTTTGATCCTGCGATCGTGAAGAGAGAGAGGGCTCCGTGTGCGGAGCCCTTTTGTTTGGCTCATCGCCGATTTGCGGGATGGTCGGGCCTTGCGCGCAGTACGCGCCTAGTCATCCTGCGCGAAGTCGCAGGATCCACGCTGGCCGATGACGTTGCCGCAGAGGTGGATTCCGCGACTGCGCGCGCAATGACAGGGCCGCAAGGTCAGCTTCACGGCAATGCGGTCGCTTACCCGAAGATTGGCGATGAACAAAAAGAAAGGGCGCACCAGGGCGCCCTTCCAGTTCCCGACGACTTTCAGTCGTTTCGCTTCAACTCAAGGCAACGCGTTCAGGGCCGCTCGCGTCGGCACCGAGAAGTTGTAGCCGTCGTGCTTGTCCCAGTTGATCGACCAGGTCATCGCGCCGCGGAAGGTCGGGTAGGCCTTGGCGGGCTTGATGGTGCCGCAGTTGGTCAGCTTGGTCAGGCAGTTGAGCGTGCTCGAGATCACCGTCGGCGTGACGAAGCCGGTGTTGGCCGAGCTCGTGCCCGACGGCACGCCGAACGCCACCTGGTCGGGCCGCAGGCCGTTGAAGTGCCAGCCGGTGCCGTAGGCCGTCGTGAAGCCCTCGATCAGCATCAGGCTGCCGGCCACGAGCCCGTCCACGGTGCCTTCCGACACCTGCTGGTTGGACGCGTTGTCGTACGTGAAGCCGCCGTTGTTGTAGTACTGGACGTGGATCTCGGTGAGGTCCGCGCGCAAGGCGTCGATGATGGGCAGGTAGGCGCCCCAGATCGAGCCGTAGGCGACGTAGCCGCCCTGCACGTACGGGTGCTCCGGCGCCATCGACAGGTAGAACGACGAGCCGACCTTGGCCTTGAGCTGGCGCATCGCGGTGACCAGGTTGGTCTGCAGCGCGGTGTTCTGCGAGACGCCGGTCTCGAGATCGAGGTCGATGCCGTCGAAGCCGTACTTCTGGATCAGCGCGTAGGCGCTGTTGACGAAGTTCGTCACCATCGTCGCGTTGTCCAGCGAGACCGAGCCGTTCTGGCCGCCGACCGACAGCACCACCTTCTTGCCGGCCTTGCGCTTGGCGGCGATGTCGGCGATGAACTGCGCCTCGGTGCCGGCGTTCGGATCGACGGTCAGGCTGATCGCGCCGTTGCCCGCGTTGTCGGCGAACGAGACGATGATGACGTCCCAGTCGTTGCTGACCTGCGAGATCGGGTACGTGGGGCCGGACGGGTTCGTGAAGTCGTGCCAGTAGCCGACGAGCCAGTGGCCCGAGGCCGGCGGCGTGGGCGCGGGCGGCGGCGAGGGCGGGGTGGGTGCCGGCGGCGGGGACGGCGGCGTGGGGGCCGGCGGCGGCGACGGGGGCGTCGGCGTGGGCGGCGGCGGAGTGGGCGTGGGCGGCGGCGGCGGGGTGGGCGTGCCGCTGCAACTCGTGATCTTGGTCCACGGCTGGCCGGTGCCCGGGCCGCCGTTGTTGGTCGCCGGGTCGTTGTTCTGCGTCCACCAGTTGGCCTTGTAGCTGACGCCGTTGCGGATGGCGGTGTCGCCGGCGACGTAGGCGATGGTGGACACCCAGTTCTGGCATTCGACGGTGGCCGCGGCCGCGGTCATCGGTGCCAGCGCGGCGGTGCCGGCGACGGCGGCGCTGAGCGCGATCAGCAGCTCGATCTTGCGTTGGCGCTGGGTGGTGTGGGTCGGGGACGAGGACATGGTCCTGCTCCTTGTGAAGCGGTTGGGGAGGGCGGCTGAAGTGCCGACGGCCGGAACGCTGGAGGCGGGCCGGCCGTCGGTCGGGGAAGCGCGCCGGGGACGGCGCGCTCCCTCACGCGGGCGTGTCGATCAGAGTCCGAGGGCGCTGATGAACGCGTTGGTGAAGCCCCAGTTGCCGGCGGTGCCGTAGCTGTTGCAGGTGGCCGAGGCGAAGCCGGGCGCGCAATCGTGGTCGCGATCGAGCGACCAGAAGTGGATGCCCGAGGCGCCGTTGGCCTTGACCCAGTTGCTCAGCGTGGTGACGTCGGCGATCGAGAAGGTCTCGTCCGTCGCGTCGTTGCCGCCGATCATCGGGGTGATCTCGATCTGCGAGTACGGCACGCTCCAGTAGTTGTGCAGGCTCTGGGCCGACGCGATCGCCGACTTGCCCATGTCGCACTTGCCGCTGGAGTTGAGCGTGCAGTTCGACGCGATCGCGCTGCCGTAGTCCATCGCCATCAGGTTGATGATGTAGTTGGTCAGGCCGT
>FTJN01001520.1_pt4 | contig 33882 bp, 22 predicted proteins | sample 1658361 | NCBI WGS metagenome assembly FTJN01 (sample SAMEA3914819, study PRJEB12502) | metagenome | biome: forest; material: soil | place: Canada | collected 2010-06-26 | depth 0.3 m
ACGCCGACCAGCCGCTGGACCGCGACGTGGTCGTGGCCAGGTTCGAGGCCCTGGCGACCGAGATCCTGGAAGCGACCGGAAGGGCCATAACGCCCGAGGCGATCGCGGAAGGCTTCGTGACCATCGCCGTGGAGAACATGGCCAAGGCCGTGCGGCAGATCTCGATCCAGCGCGGTTACGACGTCACCCGCTATGTGCTGGCCTGTTTCGGTGGGGCGGGCGGCCAGCATGCTTGCCTGGTGGCCGACGCCCTGGGCATGACCGAGGTGATGATCCACCCGTTCGCCGGGGTGCTCAGCGCCTACGGCATGGGCCTGGCCGATCTGCGGACGATGCGCGAGGCGACGGTCGAGCGGTTGCTGACCGAGGCGGCCGCCGACCTGACCGCTCGCGCCGACGCCTTGGCCGGCGAGGCCGAGGCCGCCTTGCGTGCGCAGAACGTACCGCTGGTCCGAGTCGAGACGATCGCCAGCCTGCTCGTGAAATACGCCGGGACCGACACACCGCTACGCGTACCGCTGGGCGACGCCGAGGTCGTGCGTGAGACGTTCGAGATCCTGCACCAGCGCCGGTTCGGCTTCGTCTCGCCCAGCACGGCCCTGGTGGTCGAGGCCCTGGCCGTGGAGGCCATCGGCCACGCAGACGCCGGTGATCCGCCCGACCTGGGCTTCGGCGCGGACTCCAAGCCCGAGCCGCTGGCCATCCTGACCACCCGCATGGCCGGCGCCGAGCACGCCACGCCGGTGTTCGAGCGCGCCGCCCTGCCGATCGGCGGCGAGGTGGCGGGGCCGGCCATCGTCCGCGAGGCCACCGGCACCACGGTGATCGAACCCGGCTGGCGGGCCACGGTCGATCGCCACCTGAACCTGATCATCGACCGTGTCGCCGCCCTGGCCCCGCGCTCGGCGGCCGGGACCAAGGCCGATCCGGTGATGCTGGAGGTGTTCAACAACCTCTTCATGGCCGTGGCCGAGGAGATGGGGTTCGCCCTGCAGAACACCGCCTATTCGGTCAATATCAAGGAGCGGCTGGACTTCTCCTGCGCCCTGTTCGACCGCGACGGCAACCTGATCGCCAACGCCCCGCACATGCCCGTCCACCTGGGCTCGATGGGCGACAGCGTGCGGGCGATCCGCGACGGACGGCTGCACGACGGCCGAGGCCTGAAGCCCGGCGACGTCTACATGCTCAACGCGCCCTATAACGGCGGCACCCACCTGCCGGACGTCACCGTGGTCATGCCGGTGTTCGACGCGGCGGGCGTGCTGACCTTCTACGTCGCGGCGCGCGGGCACCAGGGCGATATCGGCGGGATTACGCCCGGCTCGATGCCGCCCAACAGTCGCACGGTCGAGGAAGAGGGGGTGCTGATCGAGAACTTCCTGCTGGTCGAGAGCGGGCGGTTCCTGGAGGCCGAGGTTCGGGCGCTGCTGGCGTCAGGCCGCTGGCCGGCCCGCAATCCCGACCAGAACATCGGCGACCTCAAGGCCCAGGTCGCGGCTTGCGCGCGCGGGGCCGAGTCGCTCACCGGCCTCGTCGCCGAGTTCGGCCAGGGCGTGGTCGAGGCCTATATGGCCCATGTGCAGGACAACGCCGAGGAGGCCGTGCGGCGGGTGCTGGCGACCCTGTCGGACGGCGCGTTCGCCTACGAGTTGGACGACGGCAGCGTGGTGAAGGTGGCGATCACCGTCGACCGCGAAGCCCGCACGGCGCGGGTCGATTTCACCGGGACCAGCGACCAGGTCCCGACCAATTTCAACGCCCCGGCCTCGATCTGCCGGGCGGCGGCGCTCTATGTGTTCCGCACCCTGGTCGACGACGAGATCCCGATGAACGACGGCTGCCTGCGGCCGGTCGAGTTGGTCATCCCCGAGGGCTCGATGCTGCGGCCGCGCTATCCGGCGGCGGTGGTGGCCGGCAATGTCGAGACCAGCCAGGTGGTGGTCGACGCGTTGTATGGCGCGCTGGGGGTGATGGCCGCCGCGCAAGGAACGATGAACAACTTCACGTTCGGGGATGAGCGGCGGCAGTACTACGAGACCATCTGCGGCGGCGCGGGGGCGGGGCCGGACTTCGACGGGGCCGACGCGGTCCAGACGCACATGACCAACAGCCGCCTGACCGATCCGGAGGTGCTGGAGAGCCGCTATCCGGTGATCGTGGAGGCGTTCTCGATCCGGCGCGGGTCGGGTGGGGCGGGCGCGCGTCACGGTGGGGATGGGGTGGTGCGGAAGATCGGGTTCCGCGAGCCGATGACGGCGACGCTGCTGTCCAACCGGCGGCGGGTGGCGCCGTTTGGCTTGGCGGGCGGTGGTTCGGGGATGCTGGGCAAGGCGTGGGTCGAGCAGGCGGGTGGCTCGGTGCTGGCGCTGGGGGCGACCGATGCGGTGGAGGTCGTGGCGGGCGATGCGATCGTGATCGAGACGCCGGGGGGCGGCGGTTACGGGGCCGCTTGAACCCCCTCCGGCCCTCCGGGCCACCTCAGGGGGAGGATCCAGTTGGCCGGCGCGTTGCTAGATGCTCCCCCTCTGGGGGAGCTGTCGCGGAGCGACTGAGGGGGATAGCGCGGCTTGGGGACAGGCACACGGGCCTGCCCCCAGCAGCAGATGCGACGCTTAGGCCAGCACCACCTTCCCATCCACCCGACGCGCGATGCCCAGCGGGTTGCCGTCCTGCAACTCCGCCGGAAGCAGCGCCGCCGGCAGGTTTTGGTAGCTCACCGGCCGCAGGAAACGGAAGATCGCCAGCGAGCCCACCGAGGTGGTGCGGGCGTCCGAGGTCGAGGGGAACGGGCCGCCGTGGACCATGGCGTGGCCGACCTCGACGCCGGTGCCGAAGCCGTTGATCAGCACGCGGCCGGCCTTCAGTTCCAGGGCCGGCAGCAGGGCGCGGGCCAAGTCGGTGTCGGCCTCGTCCATGTGCACGGCGATGGTCAGCTGGCCTTCCAGAGCCGTGATCACAGCGGTGAGCTCAGCCAGGTCCTTGGCGCGGACCACCAGCGAGGCGGCGCCGAACACTTCGTCCTGCAGGTGCGGCGTGGCCAGGAAGGTCTTGGCGTCCACCGAGAACAACGACGCGCGGCCCTGGCCGTGGCCGCCTTCCAGGCCGTGAGCGACTTCAGCGACGCCCGAGGTTTCCGACAGCGCCTTCACGCCGCCGGTATAGGCCTTGCAGATGCCGGGGGTCAGCATCTGGCCGGCCGGGGCCTTGGCGATCACCTCGGCGGTGGCGGCCAGGAAGGCGTCCAGCTCGGGGCCGTCGATGGCCAGGATCAGGCCGGGATTGGTGCAGAACTGGCCGGCGCCCTGGGTCAGGGCGGCGACGAAGTCGGGGGCGATGGCCGGGCCGCGCGCCTTCAGGGCGTTGGGCAGCAGCAGCACCGGATTGATGCTGCTCATCTCGGCGTAGAAGGGGATGGGCTCGGGGCGACCCTGGGCCACGGCCAGCAGGGCGAGACCCGCGCGGCGCGACCCGGTGAAGCCGGCGGCCTTGATGCGGTGGTCAGCGACCAGGCCTTGCGAGATCTCGATGCCGGCGTCGTGCAGCAGGGCGAAGACGCCCGACGGCAGGCCGCATTCCTTTACGGCCGCCTGGACTGCGCGCCCGACCAACTCGGACGTGCCGGGGTGCGCCGGATGAGCCTTGATCACGACCGGGCATCCGGCCGCCAGGGCCGAGGCCGTGTCGCCGCCGGCCACCGAGAAGGCCAGCGGGAAGTTGCTGGCGCCGAACACGGCCACCGGGCCCAGCGGCACGTTGCGCAGGCGCAAGTCGGGGCGGGCCAGCGGCTTGCGGTCCGGCTGGGCCGGGTCGATGCGGGCGTCCAGCCAGCCGCCGTCGCGCAGCACGCCGGCGAACATCTTCAGCTGGCCCATGGTGCGGCCGCGTTCGCCTTCCAGGCGCGCGCGGGGCAGGCCGGTCTCGGCCATGGCGCGGACGATCAGGTCGTCGCCGATCGCCTCGATCTTGGCGGCGATGGTTTCCAGGAACACGGCGCGGGCCTCGGGCGAGGTCGAGCGATAGGGGCCAAAGGCCGCCGCCGCCAGCGCGGTCGCCTCGTCGAGGTCGGCCTTGGTCGAGCCGCCGAAGGTCACGTCCAGCGCGCCGCCGGTGCTGGGATCGACCGCCAGGATCGGGCCGCCGGCTCCGGCGCGCGCGCCGCCGTCGATCAGAAGTTCACCGGTGATGGTCATGGCGCGATCCCTCGTGTCGTATTTGTTGGAGTGGTCTTAGATGATAGCGGTCCCATTGTCGTCAAGCGGCGTGGAGGAAGACAGGACCTTTCACGGTGTTTACGGTCATCGCAAACCGGATGAAACGGATTCTCATGGCGAAGCGACCGGCCACGATCATTCATGTCGCCGAGAAGGCGCGCGTGTCGGTCAAGACGGTGTCGCGGGTGCTCAACAACGAGCCCAATGTCACGCCGGACCTGAAGGAACGCGTGCTCGCGGCCGTCGACAAGCTGGGCTACAGCCCCAGCAAGGCCGCGCGGACCATGGCCGGCTCACGCTCCTATCTGCTGGTGGCCTTCAACGACCGCCGCCTGACGCTGGACAACTGGCGCAGCGAGCGCGGCAATGAGTGGATCGACCAGATGCTTTACGGCGCCATGCTGCGCTGTGAGCAGTCGGGCTATCACCTGATGTTCGAGCTGGTCGACCGCGAGTCCGATCAGCTGGAAAAACAGATCACCGCCGTGCTGTCGTCGCTGCAGCCCGACGGCGTGATCCTGACCCCGCCCAACTGCGAGGACCCGGTGGTGCTGGGGGCGCTGAAGAAGCGCAATATCCCATTCGTGCGGCTGAACACCCCGATGCGAGGGCAGGGCGCGCGGGTCTATATGGACGACCGCGCCGCTGCTCGGCAGGCGACCAAGCACCTGTTGGGCCTGGGCCATACGCGCATCGGGATGATCGCCGGCGACTACCGGTTCTCGTCCTCGGTCCAGCGGGTCGAGGCTTTTCTAGCGACGATGGAAGCGGCGGGGCATCCCGTGCCGGACGCGCGGGTCTTCAAGGGCGACTTCACCTTCGAGGCAGGGGTGGCGGGAGCTCAGGCCTTGCTGGACCTCGCTGAACCGCCGAGCGCGATCATGGCGTCCAACGACCAGATGGCGCTGGGCGTGGTCAGCGTCGCCCAGGCGCGCGGGCTAGCGGTGCCGGGCGACCTGTCGATCCTCAGCTATGACGACACGATCGGCGTGCGGCTCAGCGTGCCGCCGCTGACGGCCGTGCGCCAGCCAGTGGCCAAGATGGCCGAGAAGGGCGCCGACATGCTGATCAACGCCAGCGCCGCGGGGGAGAAGGTGATCTCCGGCAGCACGCTCGTGCCGTTCGAGTTGATGGTGCGGGCCTCGACCGGGCCCGCGCCGAGGTAGGCGCGGATGGGCTGGGGACATGCCCATGGGCATGTCCCCAATCGTGGGCCCTACTTCCCGTCGTACGACACGGGCAGCGTCTTGGCCGCCAGGGTCACATCGGCCTTGGCCGTCAGCGCCCGCGACGAAGCCCCCAGTGAGACCTCATAGGCTCCGGCGGCGACGTTCCAGGTCTTGGCCTTGGAGTCGAAGGTGGCCAGCAGGCGTGGGTCGACCGTGACGCTGACGCTTGTGCTCGCGCCGGGCGCCAGGTCGACCTTCTTGAAGCCGCCCAGGCGGCGCGGGGCCTCCCAGCCGGCGCCGTCCTTGGGGCCGACATAGACTTGGGCCACGTCCTTGCCGGCCGACTTGCCGGTGTTGGTGACCTTGAAGCTGACGGTCAGCTTGCCGCCGACGACGCTGGTCTTCAGGTCGCTATAGCCGAAGGTCGAGTAGGACAGGCCGTGGCCGAAGGCGAACAGCGGGGCGTGGCCCTTCTTGTCGAACCACTTGTAGCCGACCGCCGCGCCCTCGCTGTAGGCGACGTCGCAGAAGTCCTCCGGCTTGGCCGGGTCGCAGTCGATCGTCTGGCGCGGCAGTTGCTCGGCGCTCTGTGGGAAGGTGATCGGCAGACGACCGGACGGGTTGACCTCGCCGGTCAGCACGCGGGCGATGGCCTCGCCGCCATTGGTGCCCGGGTACCAGGCCTCGATCACGGCGCCGACCTTCGACAGCCACGGCATCAGCACCGGCCCACCGGTTTCCAGCACCACGGCGGTCTTGGGATTGGCCGAGGCGACGGCGTCGATCAGGGCGTCCTGGTTGTCGGCCAGGGTCAGGGAATAGTCCTGGGACTCGGCGGCCCACTGGTGGGCGAAGACGATCACCACGTCGGCCCCGGCGGCGGCCTTGGCGGCGGCGGCCGGGTCGGCTCCGTCGTCATAGACGAAGGTCGCGCCAGGATTGCGGGCCCGCAGCGCCTTCAGCGGCGAGGAGGGGTGGTAGACGATCGGGCCGGGGAAGCCCTTGGGCCCCAGGCCTTTCACCGCCATGCCGCCGACCGGGAACACCTGCGACGAGCCGCCGCCCGAGAGCACGCCGACGTCGGAATGCGAGCCGATCACCACGATCTTCTTGGCGGTCTTGGCCAGGGGGAGAAGGGCGCCGTCGTTCTTCAGCAGGACGATGGCCTCTTCCGCGTCGGCCTGGGTGACCTTGGCGTGGGCGGCGAAGTCGATCGGCGCGTTCGGCGTCACCGGGTGATCGAACAGACCGTGGGCGAACATCGAGCGGGTGATGCGGCGGACCATGTCGTCCAGACGCGCCTGCGACACCGAGCCGTCGGCCACGGCGGCCTTGAGCGGCGCGCCGAAGAAGGGCTGCTTGTCGAAGGTCCAGGCCGACTCCTGGTCCAGGCCGGCATTGGCGGCCTTGGCGGTGGAGTGCACCCCGCCCCAGTCCGACATCACGAAGCCCTTATAGGCCCAGTCGGTCTTCAGGACTTCGTTGAGCAGGTAATTGTTCTCGCAGGCGTAGGTCGAGTTGATGCGGTTATAGGCGCACATCACCGCGCCCGGGTCCGACTGTTCGATGGCGAACTCGAAGGCCAGGAAGTCCGACGCGCGGGCGGCGTCGTCGGCGACATTGGAGCTGACCGTCATGCGACCCGTCTCCTGGGCGTTCAGGGCCCAGTGCTTGATGGTCGAGATGATCTTGTTGGATTGGATGCCCTTGATCTGGGCCCCGACGATCACGCCGGCCAGCAGCGGATCCTCGCCGCCATATTCGAAGTTGCGGCCGTTGCGCGGCTCACGGGCCAGGTTGACCCCGCCGGCTAGCTGGACATTGAAGCCGGAAGAGCGGGCTTCCGAACCGATCATCGCGCCGCCCTTGTAGGCGACGTCTGGGTTCCAAGTGGCGGCCGTGGCCAGGCCCGAGGGCAGGGAGGTGCGTTCGCGCAGCGGGCCGCTGGTCTCGCGCTGGGTGGCGACGCCGACGCCGGCGTCGGTCTCCCACAGCGGCGGCACGCCCAGGCGGGGAATGCCGGGGATGTAGCCGGCCGAGCCCATCCGGGCTTCCGGCGAGGGCGTGAACTGGGGTTTCTTCTGGTTGGAGCCGAAGAAGCCGAACACCAGCTGTAATTTCTCGTCCTGCGTCATTTGCGCCACGACGAGGTCGGCGCGTTGATCGGCCGTCAGCTTCGGGTTCGTCCAAGGTTTGGCCGCGCTGGAAGCCGCACCCTGGGCGTGAGCGGCCGCCGCCGGCAGCGCCGTCGTCAGCATCAAGGCCATGGCCAGAGCGCGCATCTGCTGTCGCTTCATTATTTTTCCTCCCACTTTTGACTTACCCTATACGGGCGAAGTTCCTTGTCAATTCTTCGAAATCGACAACTAGTTTTGACTATTCATGACACAATTGGATCTAATCGTAACTATGTCGCAAATAGATACGTGATTGACAACGTTGTCGTACTGTAGCTATTCACAACACGCAAGTCGCGACCAAAAAAGATCGCGCGCAGGGAGAGGGATGAAGATGAAACTCCGCAGAACCCTATTGGCCGGTTCCTCGGCCGTGGCGGCCCTGATCGCCGCCACCGCCGTTCAGGCCCAGACGGCTCCGGCCGCCAACGACAGCACCCAACTCGAAGAAATCACGGTCACCGCCACCAAGCGGGAGACCAATCTGCAGGACACTCCGATCGCCATCAGCGCGTTCGGCCAGGGCGCCCTGGACCGTAATCAGGTCAAGGACGTCACCGATCTCGCCAAGTTCGTGCCGAGCATGGCCATCAACCAGCAGGGCGACCAGGGCGCGATCCTGATCACCATGCGCGGCATCGGCAACGACACCGCCTTTACCGAAGTGGCCGACCCGGAAGTCGCCATCTACGTGGACGGCATCTATTCGCCGCGCGCCCAGGGCGCGGCCGTTCTGATGTACGACGTGGACGCCGTCGAAGTGGCGCGCGGTCCGCAGGGCACGCTGTTCGGCCGCAACGCCACGGTCGGCGCCGTCAGCATTCGCACCGCCAAGCCGACGCTGGGTGACTCCTACGGCAGCGCCGAGATCGTCGGTGGCTCGTACAACCGCTTCGGCGCCCGCGCCTCGGTCAACATGCCGATCTCGGACACGTTCGCCCTGCGCCTGGCGGCGATCACCGAGCGTCACGACGGCTATGTCGACTTCCAGCGTCCGCCGGAAGTCGCGGGCGTCAGCCCGTCGGCCTTCGTCACCCAGGGCAAGAAGTACTACGCCCAGGATCAGCGCTCGGCTCGCCTGAGCGCCCTGTGGAAGCCGAACGAGAAGTTCACCTGGAACGTCAATGTCGAGGGTTATCAGGACACCGGTGCGCCCATCATCGCCCTGGCCCAGACCCCGCGCACCGGCCAGAAGAAGTGGTCGGCCCTGATCGACACCGCGCCCGAAAGCGACCGCTTCTCGTACGGCGTGCGCAGCACGATGGACTATTCCATCAACGACAATGTCGGCCTGACCTATGTCACCGGCTGGCAGCGTGTCGGCGGCAGCGCCAACAGCGACGCGGACGGCGGCATCCTGGGCGTGACCCGTGGCGGCGCCCTGACCAAGGGCGGCTTCGGCGAGAACCACACCGTCTGGTCGCGCAACGACGCCTGGAGCCAGGAAGTCCAGCTGAAGTCACAGGGCGAGCAGACCGTCGACTGGATCATCGGCGGCTTCTACAGCCATGAAGACAACTCGATCCGCTTCGACATCGACCAGCGTGACGGCTATCGCAACGGCCCTATGAGCTGGTCGGGCAGCTTCATCCAGGCCAAGCGTACCGTCGAATCGAAGGCCGCGTTCGGTCAGGCCGTCTGGCACATCAACGACCGCGTTCGCCTGACCGGCGGCGTCCGCTACACCGACGACACCAAGCAGGACCAGGGCGGCCGGAACGTCACGTTCAAGGGCTATACGGACTGTCTGGCCGCGGAAGCCGGCCCTGGCGGCGGCCACCCCGAGCGCTGCGACAACGGTATCTTCGGTCGCGACCGCGGCGCCACCGCCGACCAACTTCTGGCTCTGCTGGGCCCCGGCTACAGCATCAGCCCCAACGACGTGAAGGGCAGCTGGAACAAGTTCACCTGGCTGGGTCGCGCCGACGCCGACGTGACCGACGACATCCTCGTCTACGGCAGCGTGAGCACGGGCTTCAAGTCGGGCAATATCGAGGACGGCGGCCTGCTGGCCAATCCTGAAACCCTGACCAACTACGAAGTCGGCTCGAAGATTCGCTTCCTGGACGGCCGGGCGACCCTGAACCTCGCGGCCTATTACGAGGACTTCAAGGGCTATCAGGTCAACCAGGTCGTCACGACCTTCAAGCCGGACGGCACCGTGGCCACCTCGCAGGTCGTGACCACCAACGCCAAGGGCGCCCAAGCCTACGGTATCGAGGCCGAACTGACGGCGAACCTGACGGCCAACGACCGCCTGCAGATCTCGGCGACGGCCCAGGACACCAAGATGGACGAGCTGATGGCCGCCGACGGCCGCATTGGCCCGAACGACTTGGCTCACGCGGTCCAGTTGAAGGGCAAGGAACTGCCGCACGCCCCGCACTTCTCGGGCACGGTGGCTTACGAGCACACCTTCGACCTCGACAGCGGCGGGCGGATCACGCCGCGGATCGCCACGCACTTCGAGAGCAAGAGCTGGCTGTCCTACTTCAACCAGGGCGCTCCAGATCAGCAGAAGAGCTACACCCGCACCGACGTGACCCTGCGGTACGAGCCGTCGGACGCGCCGTGGTCGGTCGAGGCCTTCGTCCAGAACCTCGAGGACAAGAACATCAAGACCGGAGCCGGCGCCGCGGGCGTGCCGAACTACGATCCGGTCTGGACGGCGGTCTACCAGCCGCCGCGCACCTGGGGCTTCCGTCTGAAGACGAAGTTCTAGGCCAGGCCTGCCTCCCCGTCCGGTTCGCCGGGCGGGGAGATCTGTTTCAACGGCTTGAGACGCGGCTCCTGCAAGACGCGTTTCAAGAGCGGCGCGCCGTCCCCCCGCGGCCGCCGCTCCCCATCTTTGAGCGTATTGCCTCCCAGACTGCGCTCCTCCTGGGTGATGGCCCTCCTGACCATCACCCAGGATTTTTCTTTATCTCCGCGCCGCGCCTACGCCAGAATGGGCGACATCCAAGGAACCCTGCTCATGACGGGAAACCGCATCGTCATCGTCGGCGGCGGCACGGCCGGATGGCTGACGGCGGCCTATCTGGCCAAGCGCCTCGGCGCCGACCGTCCCGACGGCGCCAAGATCACCCTCATCGAGTCGCCCGACATCGCCACCATCGGCGTGGGCGAGGGTACGTTTCCGACCATTCGCTCGACCCTGGCCGAGCTCGGCGTCAGCGAGGCGCGGTTCCTGCGCGAAAGTTCGGCGACCTTCAAACAGGGCGTCCGCTTCGTGGACTGGGAACGGCGTTCGCGAAACGGGAAGTCTTCCGAATACTTTCATCCGTTCAACCTGCCGCTCCGTCCCAATGGTCGCGATATGTCGCCCTACTGGCTGCTGGACCACCAGGCGGGCGCAACCCTGCCGTTCGCCGACGCAGTCACGACACAGGGGGCGATCATTCGCGAGGGGCTGGGCCCCAAGCGCCTCGAGGACCCCGACTTCCAGGGGCCGATGAACTACGCCTATCACTTCGACGCCGCGCGCTTCGCCGACTTCCTGCGCGGCGTGGCGGTCGAGGCGGGGGTGACGCACCTGCAAGGCAAGGTCGACGGCGTGACCCGCGACATGCGCGGCGACATCGCCTCGATCAGCGCCGGCGAGCTGGGGACGATCGAGGGCGACCTGTTCGTCGACTGCTCGGGCTTCCGCGCCCTGCTGATCGGCGAGGCCTTGGGCGCGCCGTTCAAGCGGGTCGACGACGTGCTGTTCAACGACCGCGCCCTGGCCGTGCAGGTCCCCTATGCGACGCCGGACGCGCCGATCAATCCCTATACCCTGGCCACCGCGCACGAGGCCGGCTGGACCTGGGACATCGGCCTCGATAGCCGGCGGGGCGTCGGCTACGTCTTCTCCAGCCGCCACAGCGACGAGGCGAGGGCCGAACAGGTGTTGCGCGGCTATCTGGGCAAGGAAGCCGACCATCTGCCGGCCCGGTTGCTGAAGTTCCAGACCGGTTATCGCGAGCGCCAGTGGATCGGCAACTGCGTGGCCGTGGGCCTGTCGGCGGGCTTCTTCGAGCCGCTGGAATCGACCGGCATCATGCTGATCGAGGCCGCCGCCGTGATGATCGCCGAGGTCTTCCCGCTGCGCGACCGCGCCGCGATGGACGCCGGCGCTCGCACGTTCAATGCCGCCATGGCCGGCCGCTTCGAGCGGATCGTCTCGTTCCTCAAGCTGCATTACTGCCTGACCAAGCGTGACGAACCCTATTGGCGCGACAACGCCGACCCGGCCTCGTGGCCCGAGGCGCTGCGCGATCTGCTGGCCCAATGGAAGCACCGCCCGGTGTCGCGGTTCGACTTTCTGGTCGATCTGGAGACCTTCCTGCCGTCCAGTTACCAGTACATCCTCTACGGCATGAACGCCGCCACCGACTTCTCGCCGGTCGAGGGGCGGTATGACGAGGGCGCGATCGCCCAGCGGAGTTTCGACAAGGTGGCCGATGCGGCGCGCGAAGCCTTGAAGCATCTGCCGCCGCATCGACAACTGGTCGAGGCCTACTACAAGCGCTAGCGCACCTCGGCCTTGATCCAGTCGATCAACGACGGACGGCTGGGCGCCCAACCCAGGTCACGGCCGCGCTGGCCCCGTACGCGGCTGTTGGAGCCCAGGGCGAACACGGCCATCTCTCGGCCCCACAGCGCCTCGGCGGCGGCGCGGTCCAGGGACTCCGTCGGGATGTTCAGCGCCTCGCCGATGGCTTGCGCCATGTCGACGAAGGCGGCCTCGCCGCTCTCGACGAAGGCGAAGAAGCCGTCGGGCGCCTTTTCCAGGGCCAGCAGGTAGAGGTCGGCGACGTCGGCGATGTGGACGTTGGACCAGCGGTTCAGGCCCCGGCCGATATAGGGCGCCTTGCCAGAGGCCTTGGCCTGGGCGACCAGGCGCGGCAGCTGCACGCTCTGGGATTTCGGACCCAGCGCCGTGCCGTAGATCAGGGTGTTGCACAGCACGATCGAGCGCACGCCGGGGGCGGCCAGGATGGCGTTGTCGAGCGCGATGCGGGCTTCCTTGTCGGGTTCGGGCGTGAAGGCCTGGCCTTCGGCGAAGACCCGGTCGGAGGGTTCACCCATCGCCTCGTCGCCGACGATGCTGGAGCCGCTGGTGTGGATCAGGGTCTTGCCGCTGCCAGCCAACGCGGCGATCAGGGCGTCGGCGGCGGCGCGGTCGTCGCTGCTGGCGGCGTTGATCACCGCGTCGGCGGCTTGGGCCTCACGGGTCAGGACCTCGTGGTCGGCCAGCGTGCCGATCACCGGTTCGATGCCGTGGGCGCGCAGGTCGTCGGCCTTGGCGGCGTCGCGGATCAGGCCGCGCACGGCATGGCCGGCCTGGACCAGGCGGGCGGCGACCGAACCGCCGATGAAGCCGCTGGCGCCGGTGACGAAGACTTTCATGGGAAACCTCTCCTTGTTTCGAGAAGCAAAGATAGCTTGCCTGGATTGGCGTATTAGGCTGGGTTTGGGCGAAGCATTTTTGATTGGGGCGCATAGATGGCGCGAGAGTGGGCGGATCGGTCCGGCGACATGGAGGTGCTGGTCCGCGTGGTCGCCACCGGCAGCTTCTCGGCGGCCGGGCGCGCGCTGGACCTGACACCGTCGGCCGTTAGCCGGGTCATCGCTCGGATGGAGACCCGGCTGGGCGTTCGTCTCCTGATCCGCACCACCCGGACCCTGACCCTGACGCCGGAAGGGCAGGCCTATCACCGCGCCGCCCTGCGCATCCTGGAGGACCTGGCCGAGACCGAGCGGGCGGTGATGGACCAGGCCGCGCCGCGTGGTCGCCTGCGGCTCAGCGCCTCGCAGGGTTTTGGCCGACTCTACATCCTGCCGCTGGTCGGTGAATTCCTGGCCCTCTATCCCGACATCCTGCTGGATCTCAGCCTCAGCGACACGATGGTCGATCTGACCGGCGGCCAAGCGGACGTGGCCATCCGCGTGGGCCCGCTGCCCGACAGCGGCCTGACCGCCCGCAAGCTGGGCGACAGCGATCGGGTGGTGGTGGCCTCGCCGGCCTATCTGGCGCGACGTGGAACGCCCCAGACGCCGGAGGACCTGGTTCATCACACCGGCATCGGCTTCAATTTCCGTCGCTCTCGCCAAGACTGGCCGTTCCGGCGCGAGGGCCAGGAATTCGAACTGGCCGCGCCCAACGGCGTCGAGGTCAACAGCGGCGACGCGGCCGTACAACTGGCGTTGGACGGGGTGGGGATCGCGCGCGTCGGCCGCTATGTCGTGGCCCAGGACATCGCCGAGGGGCGGCTGGTCCCGCTGCTGGAACCCTTCAACGCCGGCGAGCGCGAGCCCTTCCACGCGGTGTTCATCGGCGGCGCCCAGACCCCGGCCCGGGTGCGGGTGTTCTTGGACTTCCTGGCGGCGCGGGTCGGCGGCGCGGCCTCTCAGGCTCCACGAAGTTTCGATTGACCAATATATAACAGCACTTATACATCTCCGCATGAGCCGCCCTGAAGCCACGCTTGGCACGCTGTTGCGTCACCTGATCGACTTGCTGGACGGCGAGGTCGAGGCCGCCTATGTCGCCGCCGGCCTGGTTTGGCGGCCGCGCTACACGCCGGTCGTGCGGGCGTTGGCGGCGCTGGGTCCGGCCTCGATCCGCGTCCTGTCGCACCAGATCGGCATCAGTCACTCAGCCGTCAGCCAGACCGTATCGCAAATGGCCAAGGACGGACTGGTCGAGCTGCGCCCCGGCGCCGACGCCCGCGAGCGGATCGTGGCGCCGACGCCGCGCGCCGAGGCCATGCTGCCGGCCTTGCAGGCCCAGTGGGCGGCGGTCAACGCGGCCGCTGACCAGCTGGACGCCGAACTGTCGGCGCCGCTCACCCAGATCGCCGCCGAGGCGATCGCGGCCCTGACCCACCAATCCTTCGGGGAGCGAATAAGGCAGGCCGCACGGGCGACCGCCGCAAAGCCCGCGCCCTAGATCCCCATTCTGTTTTCGGAGTTCCCCCATGCGCTTGAAATCCCTTCCTGTCGCCGCGATGGCGCTTGCCTTGATGTCGTCGGCCGCACCGGTCCTGGCCCAGGTCCGCACCCCGGTGACCGAAGCCCAGGCGGCCAACGCGCTGTCGCCGGCCGAACGCGATGCGGTCGTCGCCGCCGTCATGGCCGCCTACAAGAAGAACTACGTCTTTCCGGATAAGGTCCCGGCCATCCTGGCCCGGTTGGACAAGAGCAAGGCGAGCGGGCGCTACAACGTCGGCAATCCCAACGAACTGGCGGCCCTGATCACCGTCGACCTGCGCGAGTCCAGTCAGGATGGGCACGCTTACATGCAGTACGACCCGCAACGCTATGCGGCCGCGGTCAGCACGCCGGCGGGCGGGCCGGGTAGCGGACCCAGCGCGGGGCTGGGCGACTTCGACGCCGCCAACGCGCGGCGCGACAACTACGGCCTTGTCGAGACGCGCATCCTGCCGGGCAACATCCGCTACCTGAAAATTTCCGGCTTCGAGTGGGTCGGCGACGAGACAGGCCAGGCCTATGACGGCGCGATGCGCTTCCTGAAGGGCGGCGACGCGGTGATCATCGATCTGCGCGGCAACGGCGGCGGCAGCGCGGAGGCCGTGCAATACGCGATCAGCCACTTCCTGAAGGCCGGGACGCTGGAGATCACCTTCCTGCACGCCGGCGACGAGCCGGTGCAGACGCGGGTGCTGGATAACCTTCCGGCCGGCCGGATGATCGGCAAGCCGCTCTATGTGCTGATCGACAAGGGCGTCGGCTCGGCCGCCGAGTCGTTCGCCTACGATGTCCAGCAGTTCAAGCTGGGCACGCTGATCGGCGCCCCCACGGCCGGGGCGGCCAACAACAACGACTTCTTCCCCGTCGCGCCGGGCTACATGCTGAGCGTCTCGACCGGTCGCCCGATGCACGCGGTCAGCAAGTCCAACTGGGAAGGGACGGGCGTCGCGCCCGACGTGGCGATCACGCCGTCCCAGGCGCTGGAGATGGCCCAGTCGCTGGCGCTGAAGGCCCTGACCGCCCAGCATCCCGCGCCGGAAGTCCAGGCCGACTATGACTGGGCGTTGCCCGAGGTCGAGGCCCGGCTGCATCCGATCGTCGTGTCCGAAGCCGCCGCCAAGGCCGCGGTCGGATCATATGGCGGCAAGTATGTCGTCACCGCTGAGAAGGACGGCCTGTGGATCGCCCGTCCGGGTCACCGGCTGTGGCCCGAACCCCGCCGCCTGACGGCGCTGACCGCCGAGGGGCTGTTCGCGGTCGACGGGATCGACATCCTGCGGGTGGCCTTCAAGGGCCAGGCCTTGGAACTGCACTGGAAGGGCGAGGCCGAGCCTCAGGTCCTTCCCCGAAGCTGAGGGGGACCTGAGGTCGGGAGGACCTACTTCTTGTCCGTCGTCAGCCGGAACACCATCGTGTTGCTGTACGTCTGGCCCGGGTCCAGGCGCACCGGGGCGAAGGCCGGTTTGTTGGGGGCGTCGGGGAAGTGCTGCGGCTCAAGCGCGATGCCGTCGCCTTGGCGGTAGATCTTGCCGCTTTTGCCCGTCAGCGTGCCGTCGATGAAGTTGCCGCTGTAGAACTGGATGCCCGGTTGATCGCTCAGGATCTCCAGCACCCGGCCGCTCTTGGGATCGGCCAGGCGGGCGTTCAGGCGAAGACCCGCGCCGGCCTTGCCGGTCAGCACCATGTTGTGGTCGTAGCCGCGGCCGACGACGATCTGCGGGTCGCGGGCGTCGCGGATGCGCTCGCCCACCACCGTCGGCTTGCGGAAGTCGAACGGCGTGCCGGCGACCGGGGTGATCGCGCCCGTCGGGATCAACTCGGCGTCGACCGGTGTGTAGCTGTCCGACGCGAGGGTTAGGACATTGCCCATCGCGCCGTCGGCCGAGCCTTCGCCGGCCAGATTGAACAGGGCGTGGTTGGTGATGTTGACGATGGTCGGCTTGTCAGTGGTGGCGCCGTACGTGATCGTCAGCTGGTTCTGCTCGTCCAGGGCGTAGGTCGCCGTGGCGGTCAGGGCGCCGGGATAGCCTTCCTCGCCGTCCGGGCTGACGCGGGTGAAGGTGACCGAGGCGACCGGTCCGCGCTTGATGTCGCTCACCTTCCAGACCTGCTTGTCGAAGCCCTTGGTCCCGCCGTGCAGGGCCGCGACGCCGTTGTTGTTGAGCGCCAACTGGTAGGCCTTGCCGTCCAGCGTGAACTTGCCCTTGCCGATGCGGTTGGCGAAGCGGCCGACCGAGGCCCCGAAATAGCTGGCGTTCTTGGCATAGGTCTCGGCGTCCTTGAAGCCCAGGGCGATGTCGGCCTTGGTCCCGTCGCGACCGGGCGCGACCAGCGACTGCAGGGTGGCGCCGTAGGTGATCACCGTGGCGCTGACGCCGTGGCCATTGGTCAGGGTTATGGCCTCGACCTCGACGCCGTCGGGCGTCTTGCCGAACGGCGCGCGGGCATAGTCGGCGGCGAAGGCGCTCGCCGGGAGGATGGCGACGGCGGCGACCAGAAGGGCACGGGTCAGGCGGTGGCCTGCAAGCTTCATGGGTTTCCTCATTCCAACGAACGATGCGGCTCTGGGTGGCCGTTATTTGTCCATATAGTCGGACAAATGAAAGGGCGGCAATGCGGGGCTTAGAGTACCCCGTCGATAGCCCGCTTCACGCTTAGCGGGTTGGCCTCTTTCAGCGCCGGCGGCAGCAGCGCGTCGGGGATGTCCTGGTAGCAGACCGGGCGCAGGAAGCGCTCGATGGCGCGCGAGCCCACCGAGGTGCCGCGCGGGTCGGAGGTGGCCGGGAACGGGCCGCCATGGACCATGGCGTGGGAGACCTCGACGCCGGTCGGCCAGCCATTGGCCAGGATGCGGCCGGCCTTGCGCTCCAGGATCGACAGGAGGGGACGGACAGCCTCGACGTCGGCGGGGTCCATCTGCACGGTGGCGGTCAGCTGGCCCTCCAGCCCTTCGAGCACGGCGGCCAGTTGGGTGGCGTCCTTGACGCGGACGATGACCGATGACGAGCCGAACACCTCGTGGCTGAGCACCGCGTCGCGTTGGAAGGTTTCGGCGTCGACCGCGAACAGTGCCCCAACCGCTTGGTTGACGCCGTCGCCGACGCAGCCCCGCGCCAGCAGGGTGACGCCTTCGCGCCCGGCCAGGCGATCGACGCCCTGCTCATAGGCGCCGAAGATGCCGGGGGTCAGCATGACGTGCGGCGCGGCGGCGTTCAGGGCGGCGACGGCGGCGGTCTCGAAGCGCTGGAGGTCGGGACCTTCCAGGGCGAAGACCAGGCCGGGATTGGTGCAGAACTGGCCCGCACCCAAGGTCAGCGAACCGACGAAGGTCGTGCCCAGGGCCTCGGCCCGGGCGGCGAGAGCGGCGGGCATCAGCACCACGGGATTGACGCTGCTCATCTCGGCGAAGACCGGGATCGGCTCAGGGCGCTCGGCGGCGATGCGCACCAGGGCCATGCCGCCGGCCCGCGAGCCGGTGAAGCCCACGGCCTTGACGCGCGGGTCGCGCACCAGGGCCCCGCCCAGTTCGTGCGAGGCGCCGGTCAGCAGGGAGAAAACGCCGTCCGGCAGACCCGCGGCCTTGACCGCCCGCGCGATCGCGCCGCCGACCAGGGCGCCGGTATTGGGATGGGCCGGGTGGCCCTTGACGATCACCGGGCAGCCGGCCGCCAGGGCCGCGGCCGTATCGCCGCCGGCCGTCGAGAAGGCGAGCGGGAAGTTGCTGGCTCCGAACACCACGACCGGTCCAAGCGGGATGAACCGCTGGCGCAGGTCGGCGCGGGGGAGGGGCGCGCGCTCGGGCAGGGCCGGATCGATCCGCGCGCCCAGCCAGTCACCGCGTCGCACGACCTGGGCGAACAGCCGAAGCTGGCTGGTGGTGCGGCCGCGCTCGCCGGTCAAGCGGGCCTGGGGCAGGCCGCTCTCGGCCATGGCGGTCTGGACCAACTCGTCGCCCAGGGCCTCGATCTCGGCGGCGATCGCTTCGAGGAAGGCGGCGCGGGTTTCCAGATCGGTCTCGCGATAGGTGTCCAGCGCGGCCCAGGCGGCGGCGCAGGCGGCTTCGATCGCCGCGGCGTCCGGCTCTGGGAAGCTGGGGCCGAAGGCCTCGTTGGTGGCGGGGTTGAGGGCGCGCAAGCCAGTTTCATGGGGGGCGTTGGACATCGGAGGCTCGCTCTAGTCGAATGAAGGCGTCTTACCGCCCTGGATACGCGGCGCCGGGCGTCCCGGGAACCGGGACGTCGTCAATCCGAAGTCTCGCGCCGTCCTTTGAAAGGCCCGGCCCTTACAGGCTGAGCACCGTCACCGGCTTGTCTTTGTTTTGGGTGGGGGCCTGGGCCAGGGGGTTGCGGGCCGGATAGAGGAAGGGCGCGGCCTCGATCTCGAAGGTGTCGCCCAGCTTGGTCTGGAAGCCGTCCGAGAACGACAGGGTGGCCGTGCCGAAGAAGTGGACGTGAACGTCGCCCGGTCGCCGGAACAGGTCGTACTTGAAGTGGTGGTGCTCGAGGTTGGCGATGGTGTGGGACATGTTCGCCTCGCCCGACAGGAAGGGCTTTTCCCAGACCGTCTCGCCACCCCGCACGATGCGACTGGCGCCGCGCACGTCGGCCGGCAGCTCGCCGGTCAGCAGTTCGGGACCCAGGGCCGCCTGGCGCAGCTTGGAGTGGGCTAGCCACAGATAGTTGCCGCGCTCGATCACGTGGTCCGAGAATTCGTTGGCCAGGCAGAAGCCCAGTCGGTAGGGCGCGCCGTCCGGTCCGATGATGTAGACGCCGGCGATCTCGGGCTCCTCGCCGCCGTCCTTGGCGAAGGCGGGCGAGGTGAGGGGCGAGCCATGGCCGACGACGTGCGAGCCGTCGCCCTTGTAGAACCACTCCGGCTGGGCGCCGACCGCGCCGCCGTCGGGCTTGCCGCCCTCGACACCCATCAGGAACATCCTCATGGAGTCGGTCAGTTGTTCGCCGGCCCCCTCTTTGTTGGCGAGGGTGGCCTTGTGCATCTTGTCGCGACCTTCGGCCGAGCCCAGGTGGGTCAGGCCGGTGCCGGTCAGGATCAGGTGGGCGGGATCGGGATGGTCGATCGGGGCGAGGACCCGGCCTTCGGCGAGGGCGGCGGGAATGTCGATCTCGGCGCCGAGCGGATGGGCTTGGGCGGCCTCGGCCAGGGTGGCGTCGGCCGCCAGGGCGGCCTGGGCCAGCGCCAGCAGGGTGTCGGCCACCTCGACCTTGCGGGCCAGGCCCGCGTCGTTGACCGCCGCGAGGACGCGTGTCCCGTCCTGTTCCTTCAGTTGCACGAACCGCAGCACCATGGCTGTCGCTACCTCTTCAACGGACCTGTCTATTTAGTCAGACAAATAGCGATCTGCTCTCGACTGTCAAACGCGGATCGGCGTCGAGCAGGCGCGGAGCGCGCGACTCGCGGTCCATCCCTGGCGCGCCGACGGCTCGGGATACGGCGGCGATCAGGCCCGAAATCATTGCGCTTTTCGCGGTGTCGATGGCTTGTCGGGCGCCGGGCTCCAGGTTCCGAAACTCCTTGTGGTCGGACAAACAGTCTCGCTAGAGTCGCCCCGCGTCGAAAGCGGCGGGCGGACGAAGGTTCCGGCCGGCGGCTCGACAGGAAGCGGAGCGGGCGTGGCGAAGAAGAGCAAGGTCGGGGACGGGGAATTGGCGCGGGACGGGCAGCCGTCCAGCCGGATCCACGGCTCGATCGCCCGCACCCTGGGCGTGGCCATCGTCTCGGGCCAGTACGCGCCCGGCGACATCCTCAACAATGAGATCGACGCCAGCGAACAGCTGCAGGTCTCGCGCAGCGCCTATCGCGAGGCCATTCGCATCCTGTCGGCCAAGGGGCTGGTCGAGAGCCGACCCAAGACCGGCACCCGGGTCACCGAGCGCAACCGCTGGAGCCTGCTGGACCCGGAGGTCCTGGCTTGGTGCTTCGCCTCCGAACCGAGCGAGGACTTCCTCAAGGGCCTGTACGAACTGCGAATGATCGTCGAGCCCGCGGCCGCCGCCCTGGCCGCCGAGCGCCGCGACGACGGCCAGTTGGAGCGCATGCGCCGGGCGCTGATCCAGATGGAAAGTCAGACCCTGGCCACCGAGGCCGGCCAGGCCGCCGACCGCGACTTCCACGACACCGTGCTGGAGGCCACCGGCAACGCGCCGCTGTTCACCCTGAGCAGCAGCATCGGCGCGGCGGTGCGCTGGACCACGATCTTCAAGCAGCGCAAGCGCGAGCTGCCCCGCGACCCCATGCCCGACCACTGGAAGGTGTTCGACGCCATCGCCGCCGGCCGTCCGGACCAGGCGCGGCTGGCGATGGAGCGGCTGGTGGGGCTGGCGCTTGAGGATACCCGCGCGGCGATCGATCCGAAGGACTAATTCCCTCTCCCGCAAGGGGAGGGGGAACGGTGTTGGCGGACGCCCCGACTCGTTGACGACAACCATTTGTCGGTATAGTCAGACAAATAGGCGAGACGCTCTCGGCCCGCCTCCTGTCGTCGACCCAAGGACCGTCATGAGCTCTGCCGCCGTTCCGCCCCGCGCCCTTCGTTCGCGCGCGTGGTTCGACAATCCGGACAACGCGGACATGACGGCGCTCTATCTGGAGCGCTACCTGAACTTCGGCCTGTCGCTGGAAGAGCTGCAGTCGGGCAAGCCGATCATCGGCATCGCCCAGACCGGCAGCGACCTGTCACCCTGCAACCGCCACCACCTGGTCCTGGCCGAGCGCATCCGCGAAGGCATCCGCACGGCCGGCGGCATCGCCCTCGAATTCCCGGTCCACCCGATCCAGGAAACCGGCAAGCGCCCGACCGCGGGCCTGGACCGCAACCTCTCGTATCTGGGCCTGGTCGAGATCCTGTACGGCTATCCGATCGACGGCGTGGTTCTGACCATCGGCTGCGACAAGACCACCCCGGCCTGCCTGATGGCGGCGGCAACGGTCAACATCCCCGCCATCGCCCTGTCGGTGGGACCGATGCTGAGCGGCTGGCACAAGGGCCAGCGCACGGGCTCGGGCACCATCGTCTGGAAAGCCCGCGAGATGCTGGCGGCCGGTGAGATCGACCGGGCCGGCTTCATCAAGCTGGTGGCCAGCTCGGCCCCCTCGACCGGCTATTGCAACACCATGGGCACGGCCACGACCATGAACTCGCTGACCGAGGCGCTGGGCATGTCGCTGACCGGCTCGGCGGCCATCCCCGCGCCGTATCGCGACCGGCAGCAGAACGCCTACGAAACCGGTTTGCGGATCGTCGAGCTGGTCGACCAGGACATCAAGCCGTCCGACATTCTCACGCGCGACTCGTTCCTGAACGCCATCGTCGTCAATTCGGCGATCGGCGGCTCGACCAATGCGCCGATCCACCTGAACGCCCTGGCCCGCCATATCGGCGTCGAGCTGAGCGTCGACGATTGGCAGACCTATGGCGAAGAGGTGCCGCTGCTGGTCAACCTGCAGCCGGCCGGCGAATATCTCGGCGAGGACTACTATCACGCGGGCGGCGTGCCGGCGGTGGTCAACCAGCTGATGGGCCAGGGCCTGATCCGCGAGGACGCCCTGACGGTTTCTGGCAAGACCCTCGGCGACGCCTGCCGAAACGCGACGATCGAGGACGAGGCGGTGATCCGTCCGTTCGACAAGCCCCTGGTCCAGCGCGCCGGCTTCGTGGTCATGCGCGGCAACCTGTTCAATTCGGCGATCATGAAGACCAGCGTGATCACCAAGGAATTCCGCGACCGCTATCTGTCGAACCCCGACGACCCCGACGCCTTCGAGGGCGAGGCGGTGGTGTTCGACGGCCCCGAGGACTACCACCACCGGATCGACGACCCGTCGGTGGGCATCACCGAGCGTAGCGTGATGTTCATGCGGGGGGCCGGCCCGATCGGCTATCCTGGCGCGGCCGAAGTGGTGAACATGCGGGCCCCCGACTACCTGATCAAGCGGGGGATCCACCAGCTGCCGTGCATCGGCGACGGTCGCCAGTCGGGCACGTCCGGTTCGCCTTCGATCCTCAACGCCTCGCCCGAGGCGGCGGCCGGCGGCGGGTTGGCCTTGCTGAAGACCGGCGACCGGGTTCGCGTCGACCTGCGCAAATCGCGGGTCGACGTGCTGATCACGCCCGAAGAGGTTGTGGCGCGGCGCGCGGCCCTCGAGGCGGCCGGCGGCTTCCAATATCCGGAAAGCCAGACACCCTGGCAGGAGATCCAGCGGGCTCTCGTCGGCCAGATGGAGACCGGGGCCGTGTTGGAGCCGGCCGTGAAGTACCAGCGCATCGCCCAGACCAAGGGCCTGCCGCGCGACAATCACTGATCTGGCACTGACCCCCATCCACCGAAGACCAGCGCCGATCAACGGCGAGCCTTAGGGAGACTATCGTGAAGCTGACCACGCTAAGACACGCGCTTGTCGCTGGTATCGCTACCATCGTGTTGACCTCGGGCGCCGCCAACGCCCAAACCGCCGTCACCGGCGCCTTGCACGCCGACCAGCCCGGCGCGGTGATCCAGCCCGAGGTCTACGGCCAGTTCGCCGAGCATCTGGGCCGGGGCATCTATGAGGGTGTCTGGGTCGGCGAGGACAGCAAGATTCCTAACACCAAGGGCTATCGCAACGACGTCGTCGCGGCCCTGAAGGCGATCAAGGTGCCGGTGGTGCGCTGGCCTGGCGGCTGTTTCGCCGACGACTATCACTGGCGCGAGGGCGTCGGTCCGCGCGCCAAGCGGCCCGTGAAGGTCAATGTGGTCTGGGGCGGCGTCGAAGAGCCCAACAGCTTCGGCACCAACGAATTCATGGACTTCGCCGAACTGATCGGTTCGAAAACCTATGTCGCCGGCAATGTCGGCACCGGCACGCCGCAGGAAATGGCCGAGTGGGTCGAGTACATGACCTCGCCCACCCAGTCGACGATCGCCAATCAGCGCCGCGCCAACGGCCGCGACAAGCCCTGGAAGCTCGACTTTTTCGGGGTCGGCAACGAGAACTGGGGCTGCGGCGGCCAGATGACGGCGGCCCACTACACCGACCTCTATCGCAACTTCGCCGAGTTCGTGCGCGTGCCGCACGGGACCAAGACGGTGAAGGTGGCCAGCGGCCCCAACGCCGAGGACTACGCCTGGACCGAGACCCTGATGGCCGGCGCGGCCAAGAACATGAACGCGCTGAGCCTGCACTACTACGTGATCCCAACCGGTCACTGGGGCAAGAAGGGCTCGGCCACCCAGTTCGACGAGCAGCTGTGGGCCGACACCATGGTCGCGGCCCTGAAGATGGAAGAGCTGGTCTCCAAGCACAGCGCGATCATGGACAAGTACGACCCCGACAAGAAGGTTGGGCTGTATGTCGACGAGTGGGGCGTCTGGCACGACGTCGAGCCGGGCACCAATCCAGGGTTCCTTTACCAGCAGAACACGATGCGTGACGCCGTGGTGGCCGGGGCGACGCTGAACATCTTCCACAAGCACGCCGACCGGGTGCGGCTGACCGCCATCGCCCAGATGGTCAACGTGCTGCAGGCGATGATCCTGACCGACGGCGACAAGATGGTCCTGACCCCGACCTACTGGGTCTACGACCTCTACAAGCCGTTCCAGGGCGCGACCTCGCTGCCGCTTGAGGTGTCCAGCCCGAACTATGTGATGGGCAAGGACAGCGTGCCGGCGGTCAGCGCTTCGGCGGGCCGTGACACGGCCGGTGTCGTGCACGTGGCGCTAGTCAATCTGGACCCGAACAAGTCGGCCACCGTGACAATCAAGCTCTCGGGCGTGGCGGGCAAGACCGCCAAGGGTCGGGTGCTGACGGGCCCGACCATGGCGGCCCACAACACCTTCGCCGCCCCTGACGCGGTCAAGCCGGCGGCCTTCACGGCGGCCTCGATCAAGGGCGACGTGCTGACCGCGACCCTGCCGAGCAAGTCGGTGGTGGTGCTGGATTTGAACTAGGCCACACTCGGGCTGAAGATGGGGACACGCGCATGCGCGTGGCCCCGGTCGGCTTCAAGCGCATCGAAGAAAACTCAAAGCGCCTTCAGAGCGTGACCGTTTACATCCCGCGCGTTCGCCCTTAGAGACCTGCGCATGTTCGTCGTGATGACCATTATTACCCCAAAAACGACCCGCCTCGGCGGGGCGTGTTCGGGTATGTGCGTCTAGACACCACGACCCGGACAGAAGCCCCGCCGATGCGCGGGGCTCGTCTTTTCCAGACCAGCATGGACCCGCGCCTCCGCATCCACAGGAGACGCAAGACATGACCACCTCCAACTTCTCTGCTTCCAATCCGCCTAGCGTCGGCGTCGTCGGCGCGACGGGCCTCGTCGGCGAGATGATGCGGGCCCTGCTGGCCGAGCGGAATTTCCCGCTGAAGTCGCTGCGCCTGTTCGCCTCGGCGCGGTCGGCCGGGACGAGCCTGGTCTGGAACGGCCAGGAGATCGTCGTCGAGGACGCGGCCACCGCCGACTATGCCGGCCTGGACATTGTGTTCTTCTCGGCGGGCGGCTCGACCGCGCGCGAACTGGCGCCGAAGGTCGCCGCGGCTGGCGCCATCGTCATCGACAACTCCTCGGCCTGGCGCGACGATCCGGACGTGCCGCTGGTGGTGGCCGAGGTGAACCCGCACGCCCTGGCCGTGATCCCCAAGGGCATCGTCGCCAATCCCAACTGCACGACCATGGCGGCGATGCCGGTGCTCAAGCCGCTGCACGAGGCGGCCGGTCTGAAGAAGCTGGTGGTCAGCACCTACCAGGCGGTGTCGGGTGGCGGCCTCGCCGGGATCAACGTGCTCGAAGCTCAGGTGCGCGCTGCGACCGATGGCGGCGCCGGCCTGGCGCGCGATCCGCAGGCGGTGGCCTTCCCGCCGCCGGAGAAGTGGACGGTTCCGATCGCCTTCAACGTGGTGCCGCTGAACTACGTGCTCGGCGAGGATGGCTACACCGAGGAGGAGCTCAAGCTGCGCGACGAGAGCCGCAAGATCCTGGAGCTTCCCGGCCTGCCGGTGTCGGGCACCTGCGTGCGCGTGCCGGTCTATACGGGCCACTCGCTGTCGATCAACGCGGAGTTCGAGCGCGAGCTTCCGGTGGCCAAGGCGCTGGAGTTGCTGGGCCAGGCGCCGGGCGTGGTGGTGACGGCGGTGCCCAATCCCCTGGAGGCCACGGGTCAGGACCCGGTGTTCGTGGGCCGCGTACGTCCGGACCCGACCGTCGAGCACGGCTTGGCGCTGTTCGTCAGCGGCGACAACCTGCGCAAGGGCGCGGCGCTCAACGCGGTGCAAATCGCCGAGGTGTTGATCAGCCAGCGGGGGTAGGGCAAAACGGGGCGCGGTCAGATCGCGCCCCGCAACCGCTCGTCATGCCGGCCACGAGCGCGCTATGCTCCGCCAGGCCCGAAGGCCTTGAGGAGGAGATGGCGATGAAGACGTTCCTGGCCCTCTATATGGGATCGGGCGAGCCGGTCGACATGAGCGCGCTCAGCGAGGAGACCACGGCCAAGGGCATGGCGGCCTGGGGCCAGTGGATGGCCGATCACGCCGGGGCGGTGGTCGACCACGGCGGGCCGCTGGGCAAGACCAAGAAGGTCTCGAAGGCGGGCGTGACCGACATCCGCAACCTGGTCGGCGGCTACATCATCGTGCGGGCCGAGTCCCACGCGGCGGCCGCGGCGATGTTCGAGAACCATCCGCACTTCGCGATCTTCCCCGGGGACTCGGTGGAGATCATGGAGAAGTTGCCGATCCCTGGGCAGGGGTGAGGCGGCGTGGCCTAGCCGCGTCCCCACAGGCGCTCGTAGCGCCAGCCGGTCAGGTTCTCGACGATCTGCTTGGACTCCGCGCTTTCGGCTTCTGTCGCGCCGGCGCGCAGGCGTTCGACCTCGTGGATCAGGACCTCGTGGGTCCTGGCGTTGAGGCGGAAAGACCATGAGGCCCAGAGGCCCCACAGCATGACCAGGATCGGCCCGCCGACCATTACCAGCACCACGGCGCGCACCGCCTCGGGAGACTGAACCACGGCCACGCCGGGGTGGTTCTTGTCGGCGGAGACATAGCCGCCCAGGCCGATCAGGCTGGTGGTGACCAGGATGGCGCCGGACTGGGCGATCTTGCGCACGAAGGTCATGACCCCGGCGAAGATGCCTTCGCGGCGCAGGCCGGTCACCGCCTCGTCGACGTCGGGCAGGTAGTTGTAGACGCTCCACGGCACGAAGTTCAGCGTACCGCGTCCGAGGCCCGCCAGGATGATCGGCACGAACAGCCAGAACAGAACGGCCACAGGAGCGCCGCCGCCGAACAGGTTGCCGCCCAGCGCCGTCAGGCCCGCCGCGAAGTCCGCCGGCCGGATCAGGTAGAAGGCCAGGAACATCAGCAGGGCCGCGCCGACGAAGCCGATGGCCATGCGGTAGGCCACGGTCGGGCCGGTGCGGATCACCACGTTGATGGCGATCATCACCGAGATCAGCTGGGCCACGTACATGGTGGTCATCAGCTGCGAGATCACCAGGGTCGCGCCCATCATCACCGTCGCCACGAACAGCGGGAAGGCGGTGTTGAAGATGTCCTGCGAGATGTAGCCGCCCAGATAGAGGCTCAGATGCTGGCGGAAGGCCTTGATGCGCAGGGTCGAGAACAGGTCGCGGAACATGTTGACCGGGATCAGCGCCGCCTTGGCCCAATCCATGGGCTCGGGCTGGATCAGCTTCTCGGCCTCGGTATAGGGCCGCTCCCAGGTGAACAGCACGACCAGCAGCACGACCAGGCTGAACAGGCCGCCGAAGATCGCGGCCATGATCAGGAAGGTGCCGGACGAGTCCTTGCCGCCGAAGTGGTTGATGATCAGGGTCGGAAGGTACGAGGCCAGGATCGCCGAGGTCTGGGCGATCATCATCCGCACGCCGGCGAACTTGGCCTTTTCCTTGTAATCCTTGGTCATCTCCGCCGCGAGGGTTTCCCACGGGATCAGGAACATCGTGTAGATGAACTCGAAGAAGACGAAGGTCGTCAGGTAGTAGACGAAGGTCTGGCCCGTCACGAAGATCAGGGCGAAGGCGGGCAGCAGCGGGATGGTGATGATCAGGAAGATCTTGCGCCGACCGATATGTCGCCCGACCCAGGTGTGGCGCAGGTTGTCGGAAACGTAGCCGATCAGCGGGCAGGTGATCGCTTCCAGCAGGCGCGGCAGACCCAGGATCAACCCGGTCTCGATCGGCGACAGGCCGCAGAAGGTGATGAAGAAATAGGCCAGCCAGCCGGTGATCACGGCTTGCGCGCCGGCCCCCAGCATGTCGCCGGAACCCCAGCTCCAATAGGTCAGCCAGGTGGGTTTGCGGAGTTCCGGCGTCGCCATGTGGGTGTCTTCCCGAATGCTCGAAGTCTTGGTTTTGGAGGCCGCCGTTCAGAACGGCGGCCCCAGAAGCGCCCCTGGAGCGGGCCTAGATGAAGGCGCGCTGGAACTCGCCCAGCGCCAGGATGGCCAGGGACTGGCCGTAGGGCATCGAGGTCAGGGGGATGTCCTTGTAGCCCTGCAGGGTGTCGAACACCGGGGTGCCGAACGACACCTGCTGCAGCTCGCCGGCCTCGTCGATATTGGCCAGCACGCCCTTCAGCGCCTTGACGCCCAGCTCTTGGTACTCGCGGCCGACATAACGCTTGCGCACGGCCTTCAGCACGCCATAGGCGAAGCCGGCCGTGGCCGAGGCTTCCAGGTACGAGGTCTTGTCGTCGACCAGGGTGTGCCAAAGGCCGGTGTCCTGGTCCTGATAGCGGGCCAGGGCCTTGATCTGGGCTTCCAGCGTGTCGATCAGGAAGTCGCGCAGGGCGTCGCCGGGCTTCAGGTCCAACAGCTCGATGAATTCCGGGATGGCGATCGTCACCCAGCAATTGCCGCGCGCCCACAGGGCGTCGGCGAAGTTATGCCGGCCCTCGAAGGTCCAGCCGTGGAACCACATGCCGGTCTTGCGGTCGGCCAGGTACTTGATGTGCACCATGAACTGGCGCTTGGCCTCCTCGACGAAGTCGTCGCGGCCGAGCAGCAGGCCGATCTTGGCCAGGGGCAGGACGCTCATCATCAGCGTGTCGTCCCACAGCTGCTGCGGGTTTTCGCTGTTGAAGACGATGTGCTGGAAGCCGCCCTCTTCGGTGCGCGGGCCCTCGTACATCACGTAGTCCGCCCAGGTTTCCAGATAGGGCAGGTAGGTGTGGTCGCCGGTGGCTTCGTACAGATAGGCCAGGGTCAGGAACGGCGAGACGGTGTTGATGTTCTTGGTCGGGGTGCCGGCCTCGAAGCGGTCGGCGAACCACTGGGTCATGATCTCGAAGGCCCGCGGATCGGCGGTCATCTCGTACTGCTTCCACAGGCCGTACAGGCCCACGCCGTGGGTCCATTCCCAGTCGTTCCAGCCCTTGGTGTCGATGACGCGGCCGTCGTCGAGGCGCAGCAGGAACTCGCCGGTCTCATCCTGGATGTCGACCAGGTTGCTGATCAGCAGGGCGATCTTGGCCTTGATGTCCTTGGCCTCGAGGCCGTGAGCGAGATTGGGCACGGGGTAGTCTCCTTGAAGTCTTTTAGGCGCGGACGGGGGAGCGTCCGGTCAGGGTTTGAAATCAGGCGCCGGCACGCGGGCGACCGGGATGCCGCCGCGCACGGTGCGCAGGTTCACGAGCTTCACGGTTTCCAACGCGTCGCCCGGCGCGCCGTCGCTGGTGACGGCCAGGGCGAGAGTGTTCTTGCCGTGCGGGTCGATGATGCCGGTCGGCAGGACGAAGGTGCGCTGTGGGCCGACATTGGCGATGAACTGGCCCATGTTCCAGCCATTGACGAAGATCAGCACCCGGTAGCGGCCCGGCGAGCGCGGAACGTTGGGGTCGCCGATCGTCAGGCCTAGTGTGGTGTCCTGGTCCTTGGGCAGGTTGAGGTCGAAGCTGGTGCGGTACCAGGTCGTCCCGGCCTGGGGCTGGGTCGCGGCCATGTCGGCCTTGACCCATTGGGCGTCCGGGAAGCCCGGCAGGTGCCAGCCCTCGCGTTCGCCGAATTGACCGCCGTTGTTGGCGTTGCCGCGTACCGGATCCTGGATGTCCTCGCCGCCCTTGTTGCCCTGGATCTTCCAGGCGATCGGCACGGCGAAGCTGTAGGTTCCTGGACCCGCCAGCGAGGCCGAGACCAGGCCGCGGGCCTCCTTGTGCAGGTCGTCGGCGTCGAGATCCCAGTTGTGGCCGTTGTTGCGGACCATGACCGAGATCAGGTGCTCGCCGCCTTGCGCCTCGGGCGGTAGCTTGAAGGTCGCCACCCCGGTGGTGATCGGGCGCGGGAGGCCGCCGTCCAGCTCGTGCTGGCCTAGGAACTTGCCGTCCAGCCAGACCTGCAGCATGCCCGCGCCGCCGGCCCCGTAGTGCAGGGTCAGGGTGTCGATGCCGGCCTTGGCGGTGTAGCGGCCGCGATACCAGACATCGCCTTGGTGGAAGCCGTAGGTGCTCATGTCCAGGGCCGGCTGGCCGGTGGGGCCGCGCACGGTCGAGCCGCCGCGGCGGCCCTCGGTCTTGAGCCAGGCGCTGTCGTCGAACTTCGGATCGGCCTCGGGCGTGCCGGGGGCGGTCTTCCAGTCAAGCTTGGCCAGATCCGGCATGGTGATCGCCGCCGGACCGGCCAGCGGCTTGTCGGCCAGCAGGCTTCCCGAGGCCGTGGTCTTGACCGCGACCTTGGCGCCGTTCCAGCGGATCGCCGTTACGGCCTTGGGCGCGAAGACCTCCAGCGGGCTGTCGGTTTCGGTGTCACCGGTCAAGGACAGGACGCCGCCCTTGGTCACGTCGCTCCGCACCAGGCCCGGGCCGCGTACCAGGACGTCGCCGCGTCGCCAGAAGGTCTGGCCGGTCTCGGCGTCGGACAGTAGCAGGGTCAGGGGCGGGCGACCGCCGCCGGTGATCCGCACACGGGCCAGACCCTTGTGGGCGTAGGTCAGTTTCAGGTCGCCCTTGGCGGCGTCGAAGACTGAAGTCACGCCTTCCGGCGCCTCGATCTTCGGCGCGGAGGCGTAGCGCAGCACCGTCTCGCCCGCCTCGCCGGCCCGGCCGTAGAGCAGGGCCAGGTCGCCGTCGTTCCACTTCAGGTGCGTCTGGATCTCGGAGGTCGAATAGACCAGCCGCTGGCCGCCCAGGTCGTAGCTGGCCATCAGCATCTTGCTGTCCTGGCCCTTGATCCGCGAGGGGACCACATAGTCGCCGTCGCGCGTGCTGACCTTGAAGGTGAAGGCCTCGTCGCCGGTCGCGCCGCTGGGATTGTGGACCACCACATAGAGGTGGCCGCCGGTCTCCGAATTGACGTTGTGATAGACGCGGACCTTGTCGTTGGACGGGGCCACGGCCGGGCCCTTGTCCATGCGGCGGAGGTCCGGCACGGCGGCGATGAACTCGCCCATCTGCTTCATCACGCGGGCCTTGTCGCGCAGGCCCCGGGCCTCGTCGATCGCCGAGCCGTAGTCGTAGGAGGTGAACACCACCGGGGCCGGCAGCCAGCCCCACGAGGTCCCGCCATAGGTCATGTAGAAGCTTTGCAGCGTGATGCCGTTGGCGATGTTGGTCGCGTAGAACACCCGCTGGTACCCGACGCCGCGATGGACGGCGGTGCAGTCGTAGTCGCCGTTGCTGCCCCAGTAGTCGAACCAGCCGCCGCCGAACTCCGCCAGGAAGCCCGGTGTGTTGGGACTGGCCGAAGCGCCGCCCTTGGCCCCGCCGGGACCGTAGAGTCCCCAGTCGGGCGCGACGCCGGGACTGGAGGGCGTGGAGTCGACCTTGCAGTTTCCGCCCGGATAGCCGTCGAAGGCGTAGAGGTCGGTCGGGCCTTCCACCGTGCCGGGCACGTTGGCGCCCTTGGGGACCCAATAGCCGTTGCGGCCCTTGTCGTTGTGGAAGATCGGGACGGTGATCCCGTCCGCCTTGGCCTTGTCATCCAGCCATTTCATGTAGCGCTGCTGCGGGGCGCCGACGACGTCGAGTTCGTTCTCGATCTGGTGGGCGATCACGGTGCCCTGGCCGGTGGTCAGCTGGTGGCGGGCGACCACGGCGTTGATCTGGGTCAGCCACTCGTCGGCGGCGGTGAGGTATTCCGGCGCGTCGGTGCGGGCCCGGGCCTGCTGGTTGACCAGCCAGCCGGGGAAGCCGCCCCGGGTCAGTTCGGCGTTCACATAGGGGCCGGCGCGGGTGATGACGTAGAGGCCTTCTTCCTGGGCCATGGTCAGCACGCGATCCATGTCGCGCACGCCGTTGAAATCGTAGACCCCCTGCTTGGGCGAGTGGTAGCCCCAGTCGAAATAGATGGCGACGGTGTTGTAGCCGCTGGCCTTCATCTTCTGGAGGATGTCGCGCCACAGGTCCGGGCTGGGCACGCGGAAGGGGTGGAACTCGCCGCCCCACGAGAAGACGCGCTCGCCGTCGACCTTCAGCGAGTACTTGTCCCAGGTGATCTTGTGGGCTTCGGCCGGCTTGGTCGCGACGGCGGGTTCGCCGCCTTCCTTCAGCACCGTGAAGTGGCGCACCGTGCCCGAAAGCTCCGGCAGCTCGGTCTTCTTGGTCCAGGTTCGGAACCCGTCCTGGCTGTCGCTGAACCAGTAGCGCTTGGACATGTACTCGTCGAAATAGATCCGCCAGGCGCCGTTCGGGGCGCGGGTCAGGGCGGGGCCTTCGAGGAACCTGCCCCAGCCGGCCCAGTCGCCCGTGCCCTTGGCCTGCCACGGCCCGTCCAGCGACGGGGCCGTCCACAGCTCGACGAACTTGCTGGTCTCGTTCTTGGCGAAGGCGTTGTAGAGCCCGCCGTCCTTGACCACGAAGGTGTCGATGAAGTTGGGGCCCAGGCCCGACAGCGGCCTAGGCGCGCTCCACGACGCCAGCGCGGCGTCGGTCGCGGTGATCCGGTAAGGCTGGAAGCTGCCTTGCTGACCCGTGGTCGAGACCGACAGGATCAGGTTCACCGCGCCGTCCTGATCGACGAACCACTCCGGCGCCCAGCTGTTGGTGACGCCCGGCACGTCGATGGTGACGTCGCGCAGGAAGGTCCAGTCGGTCAGATCCTGGCTGCGGGCCAGGCCGATCGTGTTGCCGGCCCAGCCGGTGGTGTAGGCGACATAGTACCAGCCGTCGGTGTGCTTGATCACGCTGGGATCGCGTATCAAGCCCTTGGGCGGGGTGTAGGCCAGCGGCTTCTTCAGCGTGAAGCGCGTCCCGTCGGCAGAGTCGTAGACGCTCATGTTCGACTGGCTGGCGTTGGTGAACGCCGTCATCGTGTAGCGCGCCGGCTCGGCCAGGGCGGTGGTCGTCAGAAGGACAGTCGCCAGCGATAGAGCGCGAAGGGGAAGGCGGATCATGCGCCTATCCCTCGAAATGGAAGACGGGCTTGAGCGCCCACTCGACCGGTTTGTTGTCCGGATGGACCTCCATCAGGTCGGCCATGTAGTCCCACCAGCGCTTCATCACCGGCTCCAAGGGCAGGGCGTCCTTGGTGTTGTCCGGGCGCAGGCGCAGGACGGCGAACAGGCTCATCGTCTCTTCGTCGAGGAAGATCGAATAGTCGTGGATACCCGCCTTGCGCAGGGCGGCGGCCAAGTCGGGCCACAGTTCGTCGTGGCGACGCTCGTACTCGGCGGAGACGCCGGGCTTGAGCTGCATGCGGAAGGCGAGGGGCCGGTCCTGGTGGTTGCTCATCGTGTCCTCCCGTTTCTTGCTGTTGGTGGTTCAGGTTGTCGGCGGCGGCAGGCGGTAGACGCGGGCGGCTGTTCCGCTGAACAACAAGGCCCGCTCGGCCTCGCCGAAGTCGGCGGTGATCGCGGCATAGGCCTCGTAGAAGCCGCCGAACGACCCGTGCACCTTCTCGACCGGGAAGTTGCTGGCGAACATGCAGCGGCTGGGGCCGAAGGTCTCGATGACCCGCAGCACGAAGGGCCGCAGGCTTTCCGTCGTCCAGGCGCGGTCGATCATCGCCAGGCCGGAGATCTTGCAGCTGACGTTCGGACGCTCGGCGAGCAGCGCCAGGCCGTCGCGCCAGGCTTTCAAGCCGGCCTCATCGCGGTCGGTCGGCATGCCGGCGTGGTTGACGATCACCGGCACGTCCGGATGGGCGGCGGCCAGTTCGGCGGCCATGGCCATCTGCGACGGATAGAGCTGCAGGTCGAACGACAGGCCGTGTTTGGCCAGCAGGCCATAGCCTTCGCGCCAGCGCGCATCCAGCAGCAGGTCGCGAGGGCCGTAGGTCTTGGCCGGGTCGGCGTGCCAGTTGACGATCTGGCGCACGCCGCGAACGCTAGACCGTGAGGCCTGCGCTTCCAGCAACGCCTCGACACCGGGATCGTCCAGGTTGGCGCCCGCCACGAT